>JAEEGF010911501.1_pt1 | contig 14917 bp, 14 predicted proteins | sample 9134171 | NCBI WGS metagenome assembly JAEEGF01 (sample SAMN16246542, study PRJNA631951) | gut metagenome | biome: gut microbiome; feature: rumen; material: AP-attached | host: Bos | place: Iran: Karaj | collected 2018-10 | reverse complement strand
GAAGATCTTGCTGCTCAAGTAAAAGACTTGGATTTGGGAATCGGTTACTTCTGTATAGCATTCCAAAAAGATGATTACACAATTACTGCTATATCAAGCATTGATGATTTGAGCACGCAGGAAGCAAAAGAGATTACGACACGGCCATTTTAATTATGGCTAAGTAGTATTGGGGTAGAGTATAGAGAATTGTGGTGGTGCAATAATGAGAGAGCGAATCTTCCAAATAATTGAAGTTGGAGAAGATGATGACATACTAAGTCGTGCCTATGATTTCTTTATGATGGCTACAATAATCATCAGTATTATTCCTTTATGGTCTCACGATGAAACGGTGATTTTTTCCATCATAGACAAGGTGACTGTTGTCGTTTTTATAGCAGACTATATTCTTAGATTATTCACAGCTGATTTGAAGCTCAGACGTGGGGCAATTTCTTTTCTTCTGTACCCATTTACGGTTATGGCATTGATTGATCTTCTTTCAATATTGCCGTCAGTTACTGTATTAAAAAGAGGTTTTCGTCTGCTCAAGATATTCAGGCTGATGCGAACATTTAAAGTCTTTAGGATATTTAAGGCATTCAGATACTCAAAGAATATAACAATGATTGTTAACGTGTTCAAAAAGCAAAAAGACAGTCTGATTGTAGTTTGTGGTTTTGCCATAGCATATGTTCTAATTTCTGCTCTTGTAATATTCAATGCAGAACCAGAGACATTTCCAACCATGTACGATGCTATCTATTGGGCTACAATTTCACTTACTACTGTTGGATACGGAGATGTATATGCAACGAGTTCAATAGGAAAATTCATAACTATGATTTCTGCGGTTCTTGGAATAGCTATTGTGGCGCTTCCCGCTGGAATAATAATAGCAGGATACCAGAACGAGCTAGAAGAAATTAAAAAGAAAAGAGAAGAATAGGATATGAGTGACTTTATAAAAATAGTAATTATACCTGTGGTTGTTGTAATTCTCATTATTGTTCTTGTTCAAGTAATTAAGGCAATTATGAGAAATCTAAAGTTTAAACCTGAAGAAATTTCGTTGAAGAGTGGATGGGTTAATAACTGTTTTTATGATGAGGCCCATTACATTGTTCAACGCAAGTTTAATATGCGAGGAAAGCCTGTATATACCAAGAAGGGTGAATATAGAGCGAATTATATGAATGAGGTCAATAAGATTGCATCCGGAATTATTCATGAATGTTGTGAAGGTAGCAGACTTAGCCAGGATTTCTGTGACTTCATCAACGAGGTTTATTCTGGAATAAGAAGAAAAGAGTTGCAAAGTGCCATTGCTGGTTTTAGGAAAGATCGTTATCTCGCAATGCAAGAGAATATGGATGATTTCTTAAATAGAGCTGAAACTATTACACCAGAGGAGTTCTTTGAAATAAAACAACAACAAAAGGGGGATGTTGTAGGCGTTTATATTATTCACAATGAAACTAATGACCAATACTATGTTGGTCAAGCTAAGAAACTATTTTTTAGAATAAATCAGCATTTTACAGGACATGGTAATGGAGATGTTTACGCTGATTACAAGTATGGGGATGATTTCTCTATTAAAATCATAAGATTATCAGACAGTGGTTATGATGATATAGATCAGCTTGAGAAAGACATGATTGAAAAGTACCATGCGTATAGCACTGGATATAATAGGACAACGGGAAATAAATAAGGAGATGCCAAAACCATGAAAAAACAAAGGGCAGAGGAAACGGCAAGCTTTATAAGAACTATAGCTGGGATTTTATTTTTTATCGGTATGGTTCTGGCTATTATAATAATTTTTATTGCAACATTATCTCTTTTTTCTCAGGAAAGTACCCCTATGGTAAGATCTTTGTTCAAAGCTACTGGAGTAGCTCTTATTATCTATGGGGTATTATTCATATTAGGGGATGCTCTTATATATGCGCTACTATGTGGTTTTTCTGTGTTAGTTGAAAACTCTGATAAAACAGCGATAGAACAAGCTCTTTCAAAAATGGCAGATATTACGCCAGAATCACCAAATGATACTCAAATTGATGAAAAGCGTAAGGAAACACATCGTAAAGATTCTATACAACCATCAGAAGATCAGTATGAATTTGATGTTGATGATGAATAAAAACATCATATTCATTGACAGTTACACGCATTTTGATATTATGTAGGTAAGTAAAAGACTCGACCCACTGTTTTAAACGGAGGGTCCAGAGTCTTTTTCTTTTTGTGAGATTTTTTCAATTTAATAACTCTTCGGGTACAATCAGGACTTTTTCTCTATATTGCTCGTCATCTGCTAAGTTTTCCAAATATGTAATTGTGCTAGATGATTCACCAAAGCTTTCAGCAAATTCAGGCCAATAGTACTTACCACGTAGTCTTGAAATAATATAGTTTTCACCATCAAATGCTATGTCACATGACGCATTTTCAACAATCATATCTGATCCTGAAAGTTGAAGGCCTATCCCACTCAAGGACCATACATTTTCGCCAACAGCACGGCCTTCGCCTAAAGAAGTTACAGAAAAATAAAAACCAGATTTGTCACTGTAAGAATGCAGTTTGTTAACGTCTATTGTATTTCCATCAGATTTAAATACATCGTCAGCACATAAATTAGTTATGGCAACATGTGCGGCTTTTCGAGCGTCTTTTAAAGAAAACGAAACTTCATACTCTTTTGGTGCTTTTCTTATAATATCGATTGTTCTAAGATATTCGCTTTTAAACGATTCTTGTAACTCGTCAGATTCAACCAAGGAAATAATGTACCATTGATTTTCGTCAAAGTCTGGAAACATAAAGAAATACCCTGTGCCTGTAAATGGTTTTTTGACTTCAAACTCTACCAATCTTCCCTTAACTATGTTTGTATTGATCCATTCCTTGCTTCCGATATTTATGGATGAATCTTGATACGCGCTGGAAATATAGTCATCATATGCAGAATCATCTTCAAGCCATTCATAGCTGACTGTTTCATCATCTGGAACAGTATATATACTGATTCTGGCCATAGCAGCATCTGTGCTATAAACCAGCTTGACATTTTCGTCCTCTAGAGTTTGAGGCTGAAAAGAATCTACGATGGTAAATTGGTAGCCTCCAACTGTATATGAACTCTTGCTTGCAAGTGCTGTTGTCTTATCTGAAGTTTCAGTCACTTCTTTAATGCTTTCTGAATTATTGGGATTATTCTCAGCCTTTGGCTCTTTTTGGGGTATTGTTTCTTCAGCGCCTTCAGCAGTAGCTTGTTCTGAAATTGTATCATCCGCTTTTGAGGCTGTATTCTCATTACCTTTCTTATCTCCCAATATTCCAACCGCAATAAGTGCAAGGATTGCAATAGCCATGATGACGCCTGCAAAGATTAGTACCATTTTGCTTTCTTTGGCTTTTCTTATTCTTTCTCTTTCTTTTGCCTCTTCTTTACGACGTAGTTCCTCTTGTCTTCTTTCTCCAGCTTTATTAAGATAAGAAAAAGCCTTATCTGCAAACCCCTGCTTCCCTTTATCTATGATATATTCTGTTCCGCAATATGGGCAGAATGCTTTTTCTTGACCATCATTAATGTTTACTTTTGCTCCGCAATTACTGCACTTTCCAATGATTTTTATTGCCATATAGGACCTCTCTTTTTTATTCTTTTGCGGCTTTATATAAATCTTCAAAGTATTCTTTTATTTTCTCCAGATTGGTTGGAGCTTTTAAGTATTTAGTAGTTGAATCATTATATGGATGACCATTAGAAATGAATACAGCAAAATCCAATGTTTCATATATTAATTTTCCATTAGAATCAGCTTCTGGAGCATATTCCTCTAATTCTGTTGAACATAAAATATCCCTTAATTCATAAAATTTGTCTACAGAAAAGTCACAAGTGAAAATAGGCCATGAAGGCTTTTGAACTTCAAGCCTGGCACAATCATCAATTAAGCGAAGAGAATACCTAGTGCCACTAGCTGAATGGCTTTCAGGATCAAAATCTTTATATAGATAAATTCCTGTTGTGTTTTTGCAGTATTGCATTAAATCATTTTCTGATTCAATATATTCTGCCGTATTATTAGAATCTGGGGTGTCTTCCTTTTGGTAATTGCTATTATCTGATTTTCCAATATGGATAAGAAGAAAAACTATAGCCAATAATAAAATTGCATTAAAAGCAATACTGATCTTCAATGCAATATTATGCTTCATATCAGAATCCTCCGTCTAATTTCTATATGTCTATAGTCTGTAATGTAAAAGAACTATAGCTTAATTCTATTATTTGATTACCAAAATGAATATGATTTCACAATAAATATTATACTTTTTTTATGATTGAAGTTAACGATATTAAACTAATGGAGGCACTTTTTTTGGTATAATCAAGATTGGGGGAGCATTGGAGGGCAAAACAAAATGCATGACACCCAATCAATCAGAAAATTCTACAGAAACAAGGCGTTTCTGATCTTTGGCATAATTGTGGCAAGCGTTGTTGCGTATATCATGCTTCTTTTGGTGCAGATGCAGTCTGAAGCTATTGCCAAGCAGGAGAAGAGCAACAGCAGATTCTTTACGTCCACGATGTCCTACTTAAACAGCAATGCCAAAGAAATATCCAATCTTACTGCTGATTATCACCTGAACAATAACATAATGAATGAGAATCTCGTGGCTGCTTTTTCGGACAGTAACTACACGAGGCTGAGGTTTCTTTCTGTGGAAGATCAGATATTCCGTCGAACGTTGGAGTAAATATCATTGAAGACACCGGCAATGAAATGACAAGGCATGAGTTTGGAGAATTATGCGATGAGGAGACGGACTACAGAATAACAGTAATTTAGCAATGGGTATTTGTGTCTTTGGACATAAATATCCATTGTTTTTATTGTGATAATTCGCTATAGTTTTAGGATAGGCTCTGATAAACAGAGAAGTGAGGGAGTTTGAAAATGATATACGAGAATGTACTTGAGGCAGTCGGGAATACTCCGCTGATACGCCTTAACAGGATGACAGATGATAACAGCGCTGAGATACTTGTTAAGTTTGAGGGGACAAATATCGGCGGATCCATCAAGACCAGAACTGCGCTCAATATGATAATAGAAGCTGAGAAACAGGGGCTTATCCACGAGGATACCGTTATAGTTGAGCCCACAAGCGGCAACCAGGGAATAGGACTTGCGCTTGTAGGAGCAGTAAGGGGCTATAAGACCGTTATCATCATGCCGGATTCTGTCAGCGAGGAGCGCAGAAAGCTCATTAAGCACTATGGAGCAGAGGTTGTGCTGATCCACGACGACGGCGATATCGGAGCATGCATAGATCAGTGTCTCAAGACCGCTCTTAAAATGCGTGATGAAGATCCGAAGGTCTTTGTACCACAGCAGTTTGAGAATCCAAACAACACTATGGCTCACAAAAAACATACTGCGGTTGAGATCATTGAGCAGGCAGGAAAGCCGATCCACGGATTTTGCTCGGGAATAGGTACAGGCGGAACTCTTACAGGTATCGGTGAAGTGTTAAAAGACAAATATCCTGACATCGAGATCTGGGCTGCCGAGCCTGAGAATGCAGCCATTCTCGCAGGCGGAAATATCGGAACTCACATGCAGATGGGAATCGGAGACGGCATTATTCCTGATATTCTCAACCGGAATATCTATGACAATATCTATGTTGTATCCGATGATGAGGCCATAACTACATCCCAGAAGCTTGCCAGACTTGAGGGACTTATGTGCGGAATATCCAGCGGAACCAACGTGGCAGCAGCAATTAAGCTGGCTGGGAAGCTTGGTCCGGGCAAAACAGTAGTTACTGTGCTTCCCGATACAGCAGAGAGATATTTCTCGACTCCACTTTTTGATGAATAAATTTAACTTTTTATTGCTTTAATGCGTTGCAGTATGATATACTAACCGGGAACAAGGGCGTTCGAATCGAATTAATTCGTGCGCCTTTTTCTTATATCTGAGGTTTAGTTAGGAGGAGATGCATATGGGCAATTTATTAACTTCCGTTGAGAACATCAACAATGCTGTTAACGGTTTTGTATGGGGACTTCCCATGCTGATTCTGCTGGTTGGAACCGGCATTCTAATGACAATTCTCACCAAAGTATTTCAGATTTCTCACTTTAAGCACTGGGTCAGGAGTACCATAGGCGGAATATTTAAGGATAAGCATGTCACAGCCCACACAGGCAAGGATGATACGCAGATTTCACAGTTCCAGAGTCTTTGTACCGCTCTTGCGGCAACTATCGGAACCGGTAATATCGCAGGTGTCGCAGCAGCTATTCTTGCAGGCGGTCCCGGAGCGATATTCTGGATGTGGATTGTTGCTTTCTTTGGTATGATGACCAATTTCTCCGAGAATGTTCTCGGAATTTACTACAGACGCAGAAATGAGCGCAATGAATGGTGCGGAGGCGCAATGTACTATCTCAAGTACGGTCTTGGCTCCAAGAAAGGCTTTGCTCATATCGGAGCATTTCTTGCTGTTATGTTCAGCCTTTTCTGCGTAATCGCATCTTTTGGTATCGGCAATATGAGTCAGATCAATTCTATTGCGGTCAACATGAATTCAGCTTTTGGTATACCATACGTTTTCACCGGTGCACTTCTTATGGCACTTGCCGGACTTGTTATTGTGGGAGGTCTTAAAAGAATCGCATCAGTAACCGAGAGACTGGTGCCCTTCATGGCAGTGATCTACCTGGTTTGCACAATTGTAATTATTGTTCTTAATTTTGATAAAGCAGGTGCTGTATTCGCCTCCATTATAAAGGGAGCCTTCGGTATGAGAGCAGTAGGCGGCGGAATTGTAGGAAGCGGAGTTGCCTATGCTATGCAGTGGGGAATGAAGCGCGGAGTATTCTCCAACGAGGCAGGTCTTGGTTCATCGGTTATGGTCCATTCTTCATCCAATGTAAGAGAACCTGTAGTTCAGGGAATGTGGGGAATCTTTGAGGTATTTGCAGACACAATTATCGTATGCAGCCTTACAGCTTTTGCTGTACTTTCCAGCGGACTGGTCAATCTTGATACAGGTGAGGTTGTTTCTGACGCGGTTTCAACAGCTCTTGTTGCAGAGGCTTTCTCAACAGTATATGGCAAGGCCGGTGCAGCTTTTATAGCCATAGCGATCCTGTTCTTTGCATTCTCAACAGTACTGGGCTGGAGTCAGTACGGAAGCAAGGCTTTTGAGTATCTGTTTGGTACAAAGGCATCCAAGATATATCAGCTGGTATTTGTAGTATTCATCATGGTAGGTGCAACAATGGACCTTACTCTTGCATGGGATCTTTCAGATACCTTCAACGGCATGATGGCTATTCCGAACCTGATAGGTGTACTGGCACTTTCGGGAACAGTAATGAAGATAACACAGAACTACGTTGACAGGAAAATAAAAGGAAAGCACGTTAAACCCATGCTTTCCGCTGTAGATGAGATTCAGGAGCTTCACGAAGAAGAACTCAAAATGGCTTCAGGAGAGTAAACTCCTCGTATTCCGAACATACTGTTATCTGATAGTTTTCGATTTCATATGGTAAAAGATTCAGTGCCTCACAGTCATACATGGCTGATGAGGCCTTTATCTTGCCGTTTTCAAGGCGCAGGGAGATGCCTTTTGGCTCCATGGCTATTCCCTTTCCGCTGTGTTTCATTATGCTCTCTTTTACTGTCCAGAGTCTTGTAAAGGCTTTGTCCGCATCATCTCCGCTGTCCATAAGCTCTTTTGCCAGATTCTGATCATCTTCGCCAAATACATAGTTTACAAGGCTGTCCTTAAAATGCTTGATCTTCTCAATGTCTACGCCAATCTCTCTGTCTGAAAGGCCAAGGATGACAACATCTCCTGAATGGGATATATTGAAAAAGATATCGCCATGTCCCTTGATGCGTGGCTTCTTGTTCAGATCCGGTATTACTTCATAGCTTGAGATACCGATGTCCTTCATGGCCGTGTCCAAAAGTATTCCTGCACCAAGGGATAACAGCTTTGAGTGCTGCGGTTTGAAGGCATCAATTTTTTCTTTTCTGAAATCCGGCATCCTGCGGTACCATATATCAAACTGCCCGGGATCCTGAAGAGAATCTATATTCATGATGTATAATCTGTTTTGTGTTTTCATGATAGTCATTATAGCACCGGGGAAACGCAAGGAAAATCGCCAAGGGACATATATACAATAAATAGTGTATAATAATACGTAAGAGAGATTGGAGAGGGCATAGATGATAAACCTTGCAATTGTAGAGGATGAAGATTCATACGCGGATCAGCTCACTGAGTTTGTGAACAGATACCAGCAGGAGAGCGGTAATCATTTCAAAATCACAAGGTTCAGAGACGGAGATGAGATCACAAACGGCTACAAAAGTCAGTTTGACATTATTCTCATGGACATAGAGATGAAGCTTGTCGACGGAATGACGGCGGCTGAGGAGATAAGAAAGCTTGATCAGAATGTGGTGATCATGTTTATCACCAACATGACAAGCTATGCCATAAGGGGGTATCAGGTGGATGCTCTCGATTATGTCCTTAAGCCTGTGAGTTACTTTGCCTTTTCCCAGAAGCTTGACAGGGCTCTTGGCAGGGTCAAAAAAGAGGACTCCAACATCATTTCCATTGAGATGTCATCCGGAGTTAAAAAGCTTGATATCGACAATATCTTTTATATTGAAAGCCAGGGGCATAATCTGAATTTCTATACAGGAGCCGGAGAGTTTACCATAAGGGCCAAGCTCTCTGATTTTGAACAGCAGCTTGCTCCGTACCATTTCTTCAGGAGCAACAAGGGCTATCTTGTTAATCTCAAATACGTGGACGGCGTCGAGAAGGGAAGCTGCATCATAGCAGGTAAACAGCTCCTCATAAGCCGTGCCAGAAAAAATGACTTTATGACAGCGCTTACTGATTACATGGCAGGAATATGATATGGAAAACTATTATCAGGATATACCCAGACTATATACGGCCATCGCGGAATGGCTGGCCTGTATTACCTATTGCCTTGTCTTAAAGCGCAAGGTCAGGAGAAGCAGCTTCATAATAATCTCTGTGGTTGCACTTTTGGTGCAATCTCTTTTTCTTGTTTTCACAGCAAATCTACCTATATTTTTCTGGATTCCATGCATGCTCATGGCAGTCGGTTTCATGTTTGTTTTCATGTTTATCGTATGTGAGGATACGGTGAATGTGGTCGGATACTACTGCGCAAGAGCGTTTCTTCTGGCAGAGCTGGCAGCATCTTTGGAATGGCAGCTGGCATGCTTCTTCAGGAGATTCAATGATTCGATGGTGAATCAGGTTTTCATTCTGATCCTGGTCTATGCTTTTGTGTTTGTATGGGCTCATCATATGGAAAAGAGTATAACAAGAGGTATTTTCCAGCTGGAGATAAACACACATGAGCTTTTGGCAGCGATATTTATAGCGGCAGCAGTCTTCGCTTTCAGCAATCTCAGTTTTATTTTTTCAAATACCCCGTTTTCTGTAGGTGTTGCGGCGGATGTCTTTTATGTAAGGACCCTGGTGGATGTAGCCGGTATCATGATCCTCTATGTATATCAGAGCCGTATCTGTGAGCTTTTTGCAGAAAAAGAGCTGAGTAACATCCATTCGATGCTCAAAGCCCAATATGATAAGTACAGAAACTATCAGACTACCTTCGATATGATAAACGTCAAATACCATGACTTAAAGCATCAGATTGCAGGGCTCCGTGCGGAGATGAGCGAAGAACAGAGACAGGAGTGGATAGACTCACTGGAGCAGGAGCTTGAATCCTACAGTCCGGAGCTGCAGACGGGCAACAGTGTTCTGGATACACTGATCGCCGGAAAAATGATGAGCTGCAGGGCCAATAACATCAAAGTTACCTGTGTTGCGGATGGAAATATACTTGATTTCATGCATGTTGCCGATATCTGTACCATATTCGGAAATGCCCTGGATAACGCTATAGAGAGCGTTTCGCTCATTGATGATCCGGAAAAGAGACTCATCCACATATCTGTGTCTCCGAAGAAAAATTTTGTTATAATACAAATAAACAATTACTGCGAAAATCAGATAAAGATAAAGAATGGTTACCCGGTGACAACTAAGGCAGATAAGAGCAGTCACGGTTTTGGGTTAAAGAGTATACGATATACTGTCGATAAATATCATGGAAGTGTCACTTTTGACGTGAACAAGAACTGGTTTGAACTCAAGATACTTATACCTCGCGGAGGAATAGCATGAGTATATACGGAACAGTCATTCAGGACTATGTGGGTTTTGTGCTTCTGGTAGCTCTTTTGTACAGCAGCAGGATCAGGCGATCAGATAAGCAATTGGGACTCAGATTATTTACTATGATTACCATTATGACAATGATAGCTTGCATTGTAGATAGCCTGTCCTTTTTTGTTGACGGAAAGCCCGGGCTCTTTATGAGGATCGTTGGCATTTTGACCAACACCTATTGCTTTGTTGTCAATCCGATATTTATCGCATCCTGGTGTCTTTACGAGGACCTGAAACTGTATAGATCCATGGCCAGGGTTAAGAGAATATATACTTATGCATTCATTCCTGCAATTTTGCTGGTTGTCATTGCGCTGGTCAATATGTTCCTGCCGATCATCTTTTATCTGGATGAGAATAATGTATATCACAGACTCCCATTCAACTATGCATACTATATTGTAGATCTCGGATATGTTCTGTTCAGCATCTGGATATTTAAATCCTATGAGAGACGATATGGAAGACCCAGATTTTTCCCGCTGTTTATTATGTTAAGCCCTATAATTCTGGGATGCGGGATCCAGGTACTGTTTTATGGTGTATCACTCATATGGGTGTCCATGGGTGTAGGTCTTACAGCCATTTATATGTCCATTCAGAATGAGTTTTCCTATCAGGACAAGCTTACTGGACTCTATAACAGAGCTTATCTGGATTACATGCTGGAGAGCAGTACCAGAGACAAGAATACTCTGGGAGGCATTATGATAGACGTTGATTACTTTAAGCAGATCAACGATACCTACGGCCATTCATATGGTGATGAGGCGCTGATTGATGTTGCCAGGATCATTGCCTTCGCCAAACCGGATAAGGCAGTGGCTATCAGGTTTGCCGGAGATGAGTTCATAGTTATGCTAAGGTCTGCAAATGAGAAGCAGATGCAGAGCATAGTTGAGAGCATAAGAGATGAACTCAAGATGTTTAATGAGACAGAAGAGCGCAGATATAAGCTTTCTCTTTCACTGGGCTATAGTATCTATGAGCCGGCTCATGACTCCATAGATATCTTCTTAAAGCGCATGGATGACAACATGTACGAGGAAAAGAAAGAAAAACACGCAAGATAATAAGATTACCGTTCATGACAAAAATCGTACCGTTTGTGACAAAAACGGCACGATTTTTTTTGCATGTTAGTATAAGGTCAGCGAAAGGAGAGTAGACGTGAAATATCAGGACATAATCTCAAAGATGACAATTGAAGAAAAAGCAGCCTTTTTAAGCGGAAAAGGTGAATGGGAGACAAGAGATTTTGAAAGACTCGGAATTCCTTCAATCTTTTGCTCGGACGGACCTCACGGAATCAGAAAACAGGCCGGAGCCGGAGATCATTTGGGACTTAATGAGTCACTTCCTGCGACATGCTTTCCTACTGCTGCAACAATAGCAAACAGCTGGGATGAGGACCTTGGAGAATCACTTGGTGAGACTCTCGGTGAAGAAGCCATGGCACTTGGAGTAAATGTACTGCTTGGCCCGGGACTTAACATCAAAAGAAGCCCTCTCTGCGGAAGAAATTTTGAATACTTCTCAGAGGATCCGTACCTTGCAGGTAAGATGGCGGCATCCTATGTAAGAGGAATCCAGTCCCAGGGAGTATATGCATGCCCCAAGCACTTTGCGGTAAACTCTCAGGAGCTTCGCAGAATGGCTATGAATTCTGTTGTTGATGAGAGAACTCTCAGAGAGATTTATCTGACAGGTTTTGAGATCGCAGTCAAAGAGGGCGGCGCCAAGACCATAATGTCAGCTTACAACGAAGTTAATGGCACTTATGCCAATGAGAATAAGCATCTGTTAAAAGAGATACTCAGAGATGAGTGGGGATTCGACGGAATCGTGATCACCGACTGGGGCGCAAGTAATGACCATGCGCTCGGAGTTGCGGCAGGATCCAACCTTGAGATGCCAAACCCCGGACTTGACTCAGCAAGAGAACTGATAGATGCAGTAAAGAACGGCAAGATTTCTGAGCATGACGTTGATGAGAGAGTGGACGAACTTCTCGATGCTGTAATGACTCTTACATCAAATGCAAAGGGCAGAAAAGAGCAGTTCGACAAGAATGCACATCACGGAATTGCCAGAAGGGCAGCAGCTGAGAGTGCAATACTTTTAAAGAATGAGGATAACATTCTTCCTCTTAAGAAGGGAGCCAAGGTTGCGATAATCGGCGATTTTGCCTTCGTTCCAAGATATCAGGGAGCAGGATCATCTCTTGTCAATCCCACTAAGGTAGAGACAGTATCTGAGCTGGTTTCAAGCTATGACCTTCAGGTTGTGGGCATGAGCCGCGGATACTCAAGAAGCGGAGAGGAAGATGCACAGACCCGTCAGGAAGCACTGGATCTGGCTTCAAGGGCGGATATAGTTCTTTTCTTCTTTGGACTTAATGAAAATTCAGAATCTGAGGGCATGGACAGAACCCATATGAGAATTCCTCAGAATCAGATAACACTCCTTCAGGAGCTGGGACAGGCCAATGCAAATCTTGTAGGTGTCATCAGCGCAGGATCTGCCATTGAGATGCCATGGCATCACTATTTCAAAGCACTGCTTCACTGCTACTTAAACGGACAGGCAGGAGCCGGTGCAACTCTGGATATCCTTACAGGATCGGTTAATCCTTCCGGTAAGCTTTCAGAGACAATACCAAGGAGACATGAGGATACACCTGCTTACCGCTATTATCCGAGTCAGCAGAGAACATCCGAGTACAGAGAAAGCCTTTATGTGGGTTACAGATACTATGATACGGCAGATGTTCCGGTGCTTTACCCCTTCGGATTTGGCCTTTCTTATACAAGCTTTGAGTATTCTGACATAACAGCAGATGACAGCGGAGTGTCTTTTACGATTAAGAATACAGGAAACGTGGACGGCGCAGAAGTGGCGCAGCTCTATGTATCCCTTCCGAACGGAAAGGTATTCAGACCGGCAAAAGAGCTTAAGGGCTTTAAGAAAGTTTATTTAAGAGCCGGTGAAGCTCAGAAGGTGACAATATCTTTTGACGATAAGACCTTCCGTTTCTATAACGTAAGGACTGATGCCTGGGAGATCGAAGGCGGTCGCTACAACATAATGGTTGGAAGCAGCAGTGCAGATATAAGGCTCAGTGCAAATGTTGAGATACAGGGTACAGCTGCTGACCTTCCATACAACAAGGAAGAGATGCCTTCCTACTACACCGGCAAGATCGAGAATGTAGGGGATGCCGAATTTGAGAAGCTCCTCGGAAGGCCGATCCCCGATGGAAAGTGGAGCGGACAGCTTACAAGGAATGATGCTCTGTGTCAGATGTATTACGCAAAGAGCGGACTTGCAAGATTTGCATATAATCGCCTCACTGCAATGAAGAAAAAGGCTGACGATAAAGGTATCCCGGATCTGAACACTCTTTTCATATACAACATGCCTTTCAGGGCTATGGCCAAGATGACCGGCGGTGCTGTGAGCATGGAGATGGCAGACGGAATTGTCGATCTGGTGAACGGACACTTCTTTAAAGGCCTTGGAGCAATAATAGGCGGATACTTCAGAAACAGCAAGAAGAACAAAGCCTATGAAGCGAAGATGAAAAAGTGAGGGGACTAAAAATGAAATTTTGGAATGATTTTGCTGAAAAACATCCTGCTGTAGCCAAGTGGGTCAGAGAAGGCGGACTGTTTGTGATAGTAAGTAACGCCATAACGGTATTTAAGTATCTTTTGCTTACTTTCCTGCCTGCTGCATTTGCCTTTATGGGCGACAGGAGTTTTGGATGGCCGGGAATTCCGGTGACTTTATTCGGAGAGACCTTTGAGTGGAATATCCTGGGATATGACCAGGCCCACGGAGGACTTGCCTATTTTACCGCATACATGATTGCCATGATCATCGGAGAGTGTATTAACTTTCCTATCCAGAAGCTTTTCGTGTTCAGAAATCATGAAAAGCCGGGTAAACAGATTGCATGGTATGTGATGGCATTCATAGTAATTACCTGTATTGTAAATTCCATAAACTGCGTCTGGGTTGCAGTTGCAGGAAAGTTCGTTCCTGCATGGGTTTACAACATAGGAACAACAGTACTTAACGGCGGAGTGTCCATGATAGTATTCTTCTTTGTCAATAAGATAATATTCCCCGAGACACCCAAGGATGCCGAGTAACTAATGATCGCAAAGGGCTGACCACCCTTTTTGATAAAAGAAAAACTAAATGCTTTTCTATGGGAAGGAGAAAAAGAATATGTTACAAATCAACATTGCTGACGTCATTGCTGTCCTTAATACAATGATCCCACAGCTGGTTATCATCGGCGTGGTACTTGTCGCAGCAATCATCTGCACAATTGCAGCAATCAAAATCAAGAAGCCTTTAAAGGGCTTTGTAAGAAAGCAGGCATGGCTTGTATTTCTTTTGACACTGGTACTTGTTGTTACCAATATCTTACTTGTACCTATGTATTCCATGGTGAACATGGCAATGGGCGGCGGAAAGATTTCCGAGGAGTCCTCTGAGCAGGCAAAAGAGCTCTGCACACAGATCGCAGAGGAGGGAATAGTTCTTTTAAAGAATGATTCCGCAGCACTTCCTCTTGCAT
>JAEEGF010566055.1_pt1 | contig 14917 bp, 14 predicted proteins | sample 9134171 | NCBI WGS metagenome assembly JAEEGF01 (sample SAMN16246542, study PRJNA631951) | gut metagenome | biome: gut microbiome; feature: rumen; material: AP-attached | host: Bos | place: Iran: Karaj | collected 2018-10 | reverse complement strand
TACAACCCGGTACTTGCATAAAAGTACCAGGTTGATGTTTATGTATTTTTCTTTTGTTAGTTATCTTGTATATTATTTGCCTCTAGTAATTTGTGAAGGCGAGCGATTTCATCAGCTTGAGCAGCATTCTTCTCAGAAAGAGTTGATATTGTGGTGTTGGCTGAATCAAGCTGCTCCTGAGTGGAATTAAGCTGTTCCTGAGTGGAATCAAGCTGTTCCTGAGTGGAATCAAGCTGTTCCTGAAGCTCATCCATCATGTATTTAACTGTATTCTGATCCATGAGTTGAAGCTCTTTTGAGAACATGTTCATTACTCCTTCGATATTTCTACATAAATCATACAGATGAGAATACATGGCTTTAAATTTGGGATATTTAGTGATGAGGTCAATTATAATTTCGGGCTCATCGCATCCAAGAAAACATAGCCATGCATCCAAGTTGCTTTTTATACCATCATTATGAAGTTTATTAAGGAAAATATCAACCGGGATGAACATTATATTTTCTAAGAGATTTAGCTTTATACCGGTATCGGAAGTGCCATAGATGTTATGAACAAAGTCATCAGGAAAGTCCTTAAAGATATGAGGGCTTCTTTCCATAAAGATTATTGTGTATACAGGAGCCAGGTCTTTGTATGAGAAATCTTTTTTTCGTTCGTCTCTTACACGTTTATATTGCCGTAGTAGCAGATCTGCTGTGTAGCAGGAAGCTCTTTCACCGGGGAAGGCATAACCGATCTTCTGGACTTCAACGTTGGCAATGGAACCATCCTCAAGTTCTACTACGATATCCGTGATTATGAGTGATGTTTCATCGCCGATACGCTCGCTGTCGTTTGGAAGAACTGCTTTTACAGTAACTTTTTTCTTGAGAAGTTCACTTAGAAGAGATGAGAGCCTTTCAGGATTGTGTTCCGGATTGAGGATTTCTTTGAAAAAGCAGTCATAGAGTATCTTAGCACCGCGTGCGCCGCAGCAAATATCCAGGAAAAGGTTTTGCTGGTCTGGATTCCAGGTATTATATTCAGCCAGTAACGCTGGAGATGTATTGATATCATTAAGAATTGCATTTCTATCTCTTATCATTGGGAAATGATCTTTGAGTTTAGTGTTTGTAATTGACATAAATAAAACCTTTCAAAAATGATTTTTTTCCAGTAATCTGCATGCAATGATTTGTGGAAAATCTGGCGAAATGCCAAGTGAATAATAAGTCATAGAAAATGACCTGTAGATGAAAGAGTAGCAGATTTGAAATGGAATGTAAAGAACATTAATGAAATCTTAAGAAATTAACGGAATTACAAAAAATGATAAATAATTGGAGTTGATTATGAGTCCTGAGTTTTATTCCAGATGGAAATTTCATCAAAAGATTGGAATCTTTATGCTTGCAGTGATGCAGGCTTTTTTTTCATGTGTTTTGATAAGCATTAATTTATTCTCGATTGAAGGCATAGTCATGATTATTTGTTTTGCCATATATATGACATCTGTAGTTACGCTAAAGCTCTACGATTTGTATAGCAGAAGAGTTTATGATCTTATCAGAATTGAAGCGGGCGTGGCAATTGCTATTGGTCTGGTGGCTTCAGCTGTTTTGTTTGTGCAAGAGGGTAGTAGTGCAAGTATTCATGCGGTATTTGAATGTCTTTTAACCATCGTAATATACATTTTGTGGATGAATATTATGAAGTTCTGGCTCAAAAGACATTTTTGTCCGCGCGAATATGTATGTGTCGGAGAAGGCAATGATAGCACAAGTGAGCTTATGGATTTAAACCATCTTGATAGAAATATATTTTCATCAGGTAAATATTTCAAATCTGATGATTTACAGGGAATTACTGGTTATATGCAACTGTTTAAAATCGGATTTATGGTGATTGCACATGTTTCTCTGGATACATATAGAAACATGCTGGGAATTTGTCATAATTACAAAGCGATGGCTTTTTTGACTGAAAAACCACTACTTCCCGAGTATGAGGATAGTATTAGAGAAGTTTATATTGGAGGTAGGAAGTTATGGCTGTATCTGCCTCAGAATTAGTCAGTATAATTGTTCCGGTTTACAATGCATCAGAATATATCGAAGAGACAATTGATAGCGTAATTGAGCAGACTTATACTAGCTGGGAGCTCATACTTGTAGATGATTGCTCGAATGATGCCAGCTGTGAAATTATAAGCAAAAAAATATCTGAATTTGAAAGTAGAAAGAATAACGAAGACCAGAGTATTATTTTACTGAAAAACAAGGAAAACTCCGGAGCGGCAAAAACCAGAAATAACGGAATAGACGCGGCAAAAGGTCGTTTTATCGCATTTTTGGATGCGGACGATATATGGCATCCCGACAAGTTACAAAATGAACTTTTGTTCATGCAAAAGCATGAGGCTTCTTTTGTTTTTTCCGGATATGAATTTGGAGATGAAAAAGCAGTTCCCACAGGGAAAGTCGTGCATGTTCCCAAAAAGCTTGATTACAATGCAGCGCTGTCACGAACTGTGATTTTCACATCCACAGTACTGATTGATACTGATAAGATAGATAAAGAGCTGTGTCATATGCCAGAAATTGGAAGTGAAGACACTGCTACATGGTGGAATATTTTAGGTAGCGGAGTTATAGCGTATGGGCTTGATCAGGCACTTGTGACTTATAGGAGACCAGCAAAATCTCTTTCATCGAACAAGAACATTGCGGTGAAGAGGATCTGGAATTTGTACAGAAATCATGCAGGTCTTACACCAATAGCGGCATCAGTTTATCTTTTTCTATGGGCATTCAGAGCCACGTATAGGCGTGTCGTAACAGATACATTCCAAAATCATCTAGAATCGGCCAGAAGATTTACGGTTGTTCAGCTATCTACATTTGGGCTAATCATAAATACAATTATATATGCGTATACATGGTTTGACAGTTATTATCCGGCTATAAGTGCAATAAGAATAAGCCAGGACGGGTATGTATTTGGTGCTGGTTTAAAATTGTATTTTAAAGGGCATATTCTTATTTTATTTATTTATTTTGCGCTGCTACTGTTTTGTTCAAGGCAGGTGGGGGCTACCAAGACAGGATATTTCAAGCCAATCAATATTTTTGCATCTGAGACAACAGCTATTATCGTGACTAATGCCATTACATATTTTCAGCTGTCTCTGATGAGAAACTGGCTGCTTCCGGTAAGACCCATATTGAAAACAGGGCTTTGGCAATTTCTTGCAGCACTTATATGGTCTTTTGTTGCAGATGCAATTTTCAGAAGAGTTTTTCCACCCAGTGAGACGCTTATAATAAGCGAGGGTGATCTGAAAAGTCTATGGGAGAAATTTGATTCTAGAAAGGATCGTTTTAATATACTAAAAACTATGAATCTGACCTCCGGAATCGAGCAGATAAAAAAGGAATGTCTAAGATGGTATGGAAGTATAGTAGTTGGCGAAATGGATCCTCTGACTAAGAATGAAATCGTTGATTTTTGCTACAGACACTATATCAGAGTTTATATACTTCCTGATATTCAGGATATTATTCTTCAGGCATCAGATCAGATGAATCTTTTTGATGCACCAATGCTCGAAATAAAGGAATACAGCGTTCGCTGGGATACCAGGTGTATAGTAAGGATTATGGACATTTTACTTTCCGGAATTATGATTGTCTTGGCGATTCCTGTGTGGATAAGCAGATTTGTCTTTTGCAGGGGAAAAGAAAAGGGAACCATTATAAAAACGCCTTGTGTCGGAAAAGATGAAAAAGTAATCGAGTTGCATTCGTTTGGTGGCGAGGAAAAAAATACATTAAGCCATACCAATAATAGATTACCGGTTTTGTTTGATGTATTCATAGGAAAGATGTCAATCTTTGGCCCTAAAGCGGTCACTGCTCATTATGCAGAAATAGCCAGAAACCAGAATCTTAAGTACTCATACCGTTTTAGGGTTAAGCCCGGAATCATAAGCTATGCAGATGTGTATAGTACCGAGAAAACATCTGACATGGATAGGCTTAAGATGGATATATATTATATTCAGAATTATTCTATTTCACTTAACGTGAAACTTTTGTTGCTTTATGTGAAGAAAGCGATTAGTACGTAAAGTGATGTCTTTTTTCAATTGATTATTCAGCCATTGACCTTATAGAGAATCAAGAAGCAGCTCGCATAGCGCTGCTTCTTGGGATTACATACGGATCCAAAGTTTCAGGGTCTGTAATTATAGAACAATCAAGACCATATATTTCGCGCATGAGGTCTGCAGAAATTACATCTTTGGGAGAACCCTCAGCTATAAGATTTCCGCCCTTCATGGCGAAGATATGGTCTGCATATCTGATAGAGAGGTTGATATCATGAAGGATTGCTACAACTGTAGTTTTCTTCAGTTTGTTTAGCTTCTCAAGGCAGTCAAGGATTTCAACCTGATACGCGATATCCAGATAGGTTGTTGGTTCGTCCAACAGCAGGATATCGGTATCCTGAGCAAGAACAAGTGCAATCCAGACGCGTTGGCGCTGACCACCTGAAAGAGAATCAACCGGCATTTCTGCCAAATCTAAAATCCCCATGGCTTCCATAGCTTCGGAGATTGCCTTAAAATCCGCTTTCGTGAACTGACCAAGAAAATTCTGGTAAGGGAAACGTCCTCTTGAAACAAGATCAGCTACTGTTATGCCTGATGGAACAAGAGGCGATTGTGGAAGTAATCCAATCTGTTTAGCAAGGGTTAAAGTGGGAATTTCATAAATTGATTTTCCATCCAGCAAAATATTTCCTTTAGAAGGCTTTAAAAGTCTTGCAAAACTTTTAAGGAGAGTGGATTTGCCACATCCATTCGGACCTATTATCACACTGAATTTACCCTCAGGAATAGTTATGTTAAGGTCATTTATAATGAGTTTATCCTCGTATCCGACTGACAGGTTTTCACCGTTAAAAGTGTGTTTTTCAGCTCTTTTTGTCATTATAATTTGTCTCCCTTCTTGCTAAGGTGAAGCAATAAAAACAGTAGATAAGGTGCACCGAGTATTCCGGTTACAACTCCGACCGGATATTTGGTAGTAAAAAGATTTTTTGATGCCAGTTCAGCGGCATAAACCAGGATAGTGCCGACAAAGCCTGCTAAGAGCATGGCAATTTTGCCGTTTTTGGTTATTCTGACAGCGATGGGACCGGATAAGAATGCTATCGAAGCAATTGGACCTGTAGCTGCGGTGGCAACAGAGGTGAGAAGAAGCGCACAGATCATGCAGCATATCCTGATAAGGCCGAGCGGAGCTCCGAGGGTAGATGCATATTCATCACCTAGCTGCATTATTCTAAGATATCTGTTGCAAAAAAGCAGTAATCCTCCTGCAATCACAGTGGTTATAACCAAAACAGGAATATCATCATTGGTCACGGAATTAAGACTTCCTCTAAGCCATCTTAAGGCGGTACCTACGTCGTACTCTGAACCAACCAGAAGCATCCAGGAAATGAGAGCATTCAAAACAGCCTGCATTCCGATGCCTATGAGTATCATCTTCATTCCAAAGGCATGACCTTTTCCCGAAAGTAAAAAAATCAGCGTAGTAATAGCAAGTCCTGCGATTACTGAAAAAATCGATGCCATAGGACCGCTGATTCCGACTATTAGAATACAAAATACCGCTGCAGCGGAAGATCCCGCTGTGACGCCGATAATATCCGGACTTGCCAGCGGATTTCTCAGAAGGCTCTGAAAAGTATAACCTGCTATACCAAAGGAAAAACCTGCAAGTCCGCCAACTATCAGCTTAGGTAATCTTAATGTTTTTATTGTATATGCTGCTTTTGACGTTTCTTTTCCAATGAGAACACTTATGACTTCCGAAATTGAGTAATTGGTGTTTCCCAAGGTCATCATAAGTATTCCAAGTGCTGCTATTATAATAAGCATAGCGATTACACACATAAGGTTCTGGTAAGCAGTTTTTTTATAAAGTTTTTTAATATATGATTCTGTAGCACTCATAAACTCTTTGCCTTTGTTTTCCATACAATCCAGATAAAAACAGGTGCACCTAAAATGGCAGTTATTATGCCTACTTCAAGTTCGCCCGGGCGACCAAGCATTCTACCTATCACGTCCGAAATCACAAGAAGTCCTGCGCCGCCGATGGCGGAAAATGGGATTATAAGTCTCATGTCGTTATCGAGAAGCTGTCTTATAAGATGCGGGAGCATAAGTCCTACAAAACCTACAGGACCGGCAATTGCTGTGATAACTGCACAGAGCATTACACCTGCAAAGGCAGAAAATGCTCTTACTACTCCGACCTTTATTCCAAGTGAAACAGCCATTTCATCCCCCAGTGCCATGGCATTTAAAGGTGATGCACAGGCAAAAGACATTGCGATTCCGATAATCACAAAAGGAAGCACAAGTCTTATATCATCCCAGGTTGCACCGCTGATGCTTCCAACCTGCCAGAATCTAAACTGCTTCATTACCTGAGAATCAGGAAGCATTATGGTGTTCACAAGAGAAGCCAGAGCAGTACTTACCGCAGCTCCTGAAAGAACGAGCTTTAGGGAGCTTGCCCCTCCAAAGCCATATGAGGCAATTCCATAGACGAAAAGAGCTGTGAGAATTGCTCCGAAAAAAGAAAGCCCGATGAGTTTAATGCCTGATGATATGTTTAAATAGGCGATTCCGATAACTACCATGAGAGAAGCACCGGTGTTAACACCAAGAATGCTGGGATCTGCGACTGGATTTCTTGTAATGGCCTGCATAAGAGCACCGGAAACACCAAGGGCAGAACCAGCCAGGACACCAAAAACGGTCCTTGGTATCCTGGCATGAACTACGGCTGCTTCAAAAGAGTCACTGCCTGCATTGAAAATATAAGTTAGAACATCCTTTAATGGAATACTGTTACTTCCATACGCGATGGAGCAAAGTATACCAAATAACACAAGCAGGACTTCTAAGATCAGAAATATGAAGATTTGTAGTTTACTGTATTTTTTCTGCGGCATCATTTAACGCTTTCAAATATTCATCAATACTGTAAGGTATGGAAAGAATTGTAGGTGTGCTTGCAGCGGCAAGAGCATCATTTGAATCAAGTAATACAAAAGCCCTGTTGTTTACTGCAGGTATCATTGAAAATCTTCCGTCATTCTGCATTGCATCGATCAGTGATTCAGCACCGTAAGTTATGATAATGTCAACGTCTGTAAAGAGGTTCGCGTTTTCAGCGCTGACAGTAACATAAAATGCTTTGTCATCATCAATAAGGCTTGTAACGCTGTCTGGGGTAACAAGGCCTAAATCTCCGAGAAATGCTGATCTGGGATCATTGTTAGTGTAGATGTAGAAAGAACCAAGGTCATCTTCACTGAGCCAGAAGAATGCAACTTTTTTGTCCTTGAGATTAGGATAAGCGCTGAGCTTTTCTGCAATCAGCTTTTCTGTGTCTTCGACAAGAGCTTTTCCTTCAGCTTCAAGGCCAAGAGCTTTTGCATCATTAATGGTTTCTTCCTGCCAGGTTGTAGCCCATGCAATTTCAGGGTATGCAACAACCGGAGCGATTTCGCTTAATCTGTCAGAGTCTTCCTGGGCAAGACCTGAATATGCAGCAAGGATTACATCAGGAGCGCAATCTGCGATTGCTTCATAATCCCATCCGTCTGTATCATCAAAAACATTAGGATCAGTTACGCCAAGTTCTTCAAAAGCCTTAGCTGTCCAGGGAAGCAGACCGTTCTCATCTGTAGGACCAAAGTTTGCCTCGGAGATACCTGCAGGTACAATTCCAAGAGCCAGAGGTACATCCGGATTGCCCCATGAAATTGCAACGATATTCTCAGGTTTCTTTTCAATAACTATTTCTCCAAGAGCATGATTTATAGTAAGGGGGAAAGATGTATTCTCTACAACGCCTTCACCGGCTTCATTCTGTGTATTTGCACTCTCTGTGAGAGTAGCTGTTATCTCTGTAGAGGAGCTTTCCTCGTTTACTGCAGTTGTTTCAGATGTTGAACCACATGCTGTGACAGCAAGGGTTAAAGCGCCTGCTAAAAGTACGTTCAATAGATTCTTTTTCATAAAATTCTCCTTTTGTCTAATGTTAGCGTCAACTAACGATAGATTGTTGCATACAACTAACAAAAAGTCAACAGAAAAAATATTAGTGCAAAATAGAATTAAATAAATGAATTTGACATTTGATTCAAGTCATGCTAGCATAGCTATAACTTGTTACGGAAAACGTTTTCCGAAAGGAGATAGTTATGTTAAGAGCTGCGATAATGCACAAAGCAACAAGAGAATACTGTTACCCTGTAGAACCCGGATTATTTAAGATTCGTCTGGTTACAGCCTGCAATGATGTAAAAAGAGTAATACTTAATATCAGGGATAAATATTTGAGTATAGATAAATTGGATACAAGGTCAAGCTATGAGATGAAACTCATAGCTTCAGATGATGAGCGGGATTATTATGAGGCTGAGATAAAAATAGATATGCTCTGTGTCAGATATTATTTTGAAATATTTGGTAATGATGACGAGGCTATATATCTTGGTGATGATCACTTCATGAACTATGAGCCGACTGATGTGGAGGATATGTACGATTGTCCGCAGCCTATAAGAGAAGAAGGGATGCCATGTGTGCCGCAGTGGGCTAAAGGAAAGGTTGTATATCAGATCTTTCCGACCAGATTTGCGACAACACAGTATGTCTCTGAAGATGACTGGTACAATGACAAAATTGGCTATAACGACAAGCTACATGGCAATCTGAGAGGCATCATTAACAAACTGGATTATCTTAAGGAACTCGGAGTAGATATAGTTTATCTTACGCCAATATTTAAAGCGGAAACGCAGCATAAATATGACACCATCGATTATTATCAGGTTGACCCGGAACTAGGAACAAATGAAGACTTAAAAGAGCTTGTCGACCAGATTCATAAAAGAGGTATGTATATTCTGTTAGACGGAGTATTCAATCATACTTCATCAAAGTTTTTTGCCTTTGAAGACCTATGTCAAAATGGTGAGAATTCCAGATATAAAGACTGGTATTACGTAGAGGAGTATCCATTGTTTAGAGGAACAAGGGAGAAACTTCCAAATTACAAGACCTTTGGCTATTTTGGAGGAATGCCCAAACTCAATGCTTCCAACCCTGAAACCGCTGAGTACATCCGCAATGTTGTATGTCATTATCTGAGAGAGTTTGATATTGATGGTTGGAGAATGGACGTGGCAGATGAAATTGGGCACAGATTCTGGAAGGATCTTAGAATTGCTGCCAAAAAGGTGAAGGCTGATGCGCTTATTGTAGGCGAGGACTGGCACATTTGCAGTGATTATCTCGAGGGAGATGAGTGGGATAGCTGCATGAACTACAGCTGGTACAAGGCTTTGGGCAGACTCTATGGTGGAAACGGTAAAATTGGAGAATTCATTTCCAGAGTTGGCCAGATACGCGGCAGATATCACAGCAATGTCTTTCCAATCCTTTGGAATCTGATGGATTCTCACGATACTCCAAGATTTTTCACCAGCATGTGCGATGGGAAAGACGTAGACAAGTATCTGTCTGCAGCCGCTTTGACAACTCTTTTCCCGGGAAATCCATATATCTATTATGGGGATGAAGCAGGAATGCAGGGAGGCAATGACCCTGAGAACAGAAAAGGCATGCTGTGGGACGATAATCGAAGGAATAATGAGATTTTTGAAACATATAAGAAATTGGACACCTTCAGGCATTGTCACGAAGAGCTTTTTGGTGAGATTCCTGAAGTGGTTTTCCTTGATGAAAAAAAGCGATTAGTTGCATTTAAACAAAGTAATCTGACAATGCTCTTTAGTCTAAATGATAAGAAAATATTCTTAGACAGAGCGTTAGATAAAGCTGTAAAAAGCGCTCACCTGGCACTTGGCAGAGGAATTGAAAAGACCAGTGCAGGATATGCTTTGGAGCGCTATGGCTTTGCAGTTTTTAACGGGCTTCTTTCTTATATTATATAGAATTATACGGGGTATTATATTATTCTATATAAGGGGGAGAAGGACGTGTTTAAGAAAAAAAGTATATTAGCTATGATGAAGCGGTTCTGAAACACTATGACGTTTGAGCTATTTATATGTTCTTGAATTAGAAATTTAAAATATTATCAGAATTGTAGTTTGTCATAAATTGGGAGGGGAAGTATGGGAACACTTGAAGAAGCAAGAAAGATTTTTTCAAAGGATTTATATGCTACAGAGCTGTCAGGAGCTGAGATTGATGAGATTGGACCTGATTATGCTCGATGCAGCATGAGACTTACTGATAAACATCGAAATGCATATGGCGGGATAATGGGCGGTGCAATATATACACTGGCGGATTTCGCTTTTGCTGTAGCATCCAATTATGAAAAGGATTATAAGACCGTAAGTGTTGTTGGACAGGCCAGCTTCATGTCTGCACCTAAGGGGACAATCCTATATGCCAGCGCGAACCTCATAAAAAACGGAAGATCAAATTGTTTTTATGATGTAAGAATAACAGATGATCTCGATACTACTGTTGCTGGCGTTACATTTAATGGTGCTCATATAAAATAGTTGGGGGCAAAGTATATGAGAATAATTAATCTGATAGAAAACACAGAAGGTAATCCAGGATGCATATATGAGCATGGATTATCATTTTTTATAGAAACTAAGAATCACAAAGCGCTTCTTGATCTGGGACAGACGGATAGTTCTCTTAAAAATGCCGAAATTCTCGGCGTTGATCTGAATACTATAGATACAGTTGTATTGAGTCACGGACACTATGACCATTCCGGTGGAATAATACCCTTTACCGGAATTAATGACCATGCTGCTATTTATATGCAGAAGTCTGCAGGTGGGGAATACTATGCCGATGACGGAAAAATGGCGGTCGGAGATCGTTATCGATACATAGGTATAGATAAGGACATCCTGGAGCTTCCGCAGGTAAGAATGATACAAGGTGATTATGTGCTGGATGATGAGCTTGAGGTTTTTACAATAAAAAACAGGACCCATATGTTGCCTTTTACGAACAGACGCCTGCTGACAAAGTCTGAAAACGGCTTTGTTCCTGATGATTTTGCACATGAGCATTTTCTGGTTGTAAAAGAAAATGGGGTGACTGTGCTGATGTCAGGATGCGCGCACAACGGTATTTTGAGCATACTTGATGCATACAAAGAAAAATATGGAAAACATCCGGACATAGTTATCAGCGGTTTCCATCTGATGGTTAAGCGAGAATACAGAGACAATGAGTGTCAGGAAATACGGGCTATTGCAGAAGAACTGAGTAAATATCCTACCAAGTTCTACACTTGCCATTGCACCGGCATTCCAGCTTTTGAAGAAATGAAAAATATAATGGGCGATCAACTTGAATATGTACATTCCGGAGAAGAGGTATTGACCTTAACATTGCGTAAAGGCGTAGACTGAGAATAACGTAAGATTGTTGATGCGCAGGAACAGAAAAGGTCCCATCAAAACTATGATTGATGGGACCTGATTTATTATTTTTCAATATTTAGTTTGTTTTAACAGGAATGAGTCTGAGATCTCTTGTTCCAAAGAATAGACTGTTTCTTATCATTCCAATTTTATATAGATTTAATACGTAGAACATTACACAGAATACTGTTATCATGCCAAAAGAGCTGATGAGCTCTTCTACTGTAGGTGGATACCCATGGCGTCTGGTGTAATTTCCAACATATTCAGCAATTTCTGCTTCTAATCTACCCATCTTTTATAATTCTCCCTACTATTTTTGTTTTATAACGATGTTATAATAGTACGCTAGTAATGTTTCAGGAATGTGGATAAAAGATAAAAATATTATAAACTGAAATAATATAATACTGGCCGGTAAAAATGTATAAAAGAAGGGCTGCGAGAGGGTGTTAACCCTGCAGCCCTGCAGTCTGCCTTATCATATCTTCAACTACGATATCGTAGATCTCGCCTACGGTATTGCAGTATTCAAGTATCTTCCACGGTTCATTTGTATGAAAATGGATTTTAATAAGGTCTTCGTCACCGGCACAAATGAGGGAATTTCCTTCAAAATGTGTGGTTATATAGTCAGATAGCTCGTCTTCATCAAGGTCTTTGTCTCGTCTGTCGATAAGAAGTTGCGTATCGTAGCGGTATGCAAACTGATCGTCTTCTGCATCAATGCTCTGAACTGGCTCCATCAAATTGTCCTCCTTATTTCTGCAACTTCATTAAAGATAGCATAAATTCATATATTATTAAACAGCTTTTTTTACGGAAACACCTGTTGAGTCAACTGCTCCGATAAGACCTGTCCTGAACAATATTGGTCGGAGGGCTAAATAAGCGATAACGCCAATTGCTGAATTAATCACTGCGTTGATAATAGTTGCATATGTAGTGATTGCCAAAAGAGCTTTGATTGCGGATGCTGCTTTTTCAGCATCTGGGGTAAGAAGTGTATACCACACATATTTTAGTGATGGCTCAAATATACAGTTGAAGCCTAAGCCTGCTATTGCTGCAATGATAGCCCATTTAACAATATAAGCCCTGGGATGTTCGTGTGAAATTTTGGCAATTCTGTGAGCTACAAGACCAACTACAAGACCAATGACTAATTTGCAAATAAATGTTCTTGGAGCAGAAAGCGCATAACCTCCGAGAATATCAGCTATTGAAAGGCCTATTGCTCCGGCTATTCCGCCATAGGGTCCGCCTAAAAGAAGTGCTCCCAAAACTACAAAAGCATTTCCAACGTGTATTTTAGTACCTGTTGCGCTGATTGCAGGAAAAACCGCATAGCCAACATAGCAAAGTGCAGCCATAAGACCTGCATAAGTAAGTTTAATGAGCTGTTGATTTTTGATAGAATTATTCATGTCGTTCTCCTCCTGTTTTCTAGTGGATACTATATCACTAAACTAATATTATAAAAATTACCAAAAACGCAAAAATTATTAATACCAGATTATGAAGTTCGAATTTCAAATGTAAAAAGGTATCTCTTTTCGCTGCGTTTCATGTATAATGAAATGCAGTTTGAAGAGTCGAATAAAGAAGGAGAGTATGAAAAATGGAAAAATTCAGTAAACTGGAATATCATCGTCCAGATGTTGAGGGGCTTAAAAAGGCAATAGAAGAGGCTACTGCAAAGATTCAAAATGCCAAGAGCTATCAGGATGTCAGAGACGCTTATTACGCTTTGCAAGAGCGCGAAAAGGTTGAAGAATCAATGTATACTCTTGCTCATATTCGTAATACCATAAATATGAATGATGAGTTTTATGATAGTGAGATTAAATGGATCAGGGAAGCCTTTGCACAGACCATTCCACAGTACAATGCTTACGAGAAGGCTCTTACTAAGTCTCAGTTCAGACCTGAGTTTGAGGCAGAATTTGGAACTCAGCTTCTTAGAAAGCTGGATGCTTCTTTAATGACAAGTGATGAGAAAATTATTCCTGAAACAATTCGCACTCAGCAGCTCTGTCAGGAATATAGCAAGACTGCAGCAGGAGCAGTAACAGACTTTAGGGGAGAAGAGTGTAATTTCTACGGACTTCTTAAGCATATGCAGAGCACTGACCGCACAGAGCGAAAGGAAGCTTTTTTGGCATGGGCAGCACTTTATGAGAAAATCAGTCCTGAGCTTGAAGCACAGTATGGTGAAATGGTAAAGCTTCGTAACGAAATGGCTCTGAAGATGGGATTCAAAAATTATACCGAGATGGCTTATATCAATAGAAACCGTTTCGATTACAAAAAGGAAGATGCAGCCAAGTTCAGAGAGCAGGTAAGAGAAATAATCACCCCAGCCGTTGCCAAAATACGTAAAGCACAGCAGGAAAAACTTGGTGTTGATAAGCTTTATTACTATGATGAGGAATTGATTTTCCCTGATGGAAATGCAGCACCAATAGGAACTACAAAAGAACTTGTAGATAAGGCTCAGAAGATGTACAGGGAGATGAGTGCCGAGACAGGAGAGTTCTTTGATTTCATGAAAGAGTATGAGCTCTTTGATCTTGAGACAAGACCCGGCAAGCATATGGGTGGATATATGACAGCTATGTCACTGTTCAAGGCACCTTTCATTTTCAGTAATTTCAATGGCACATCAGCAGATGTAGATGTACTTACACATGAGGCAGGTCATGCATTCCAGGGATATCTCGCAATGAGATCTATCGAAGTGGATGCCCTTCGCGGTTCAACTGCTGAGATTAATGAGATTCATTCAATGTCAATGGAACACTTCGCATATCCTTGGATGGAGCTGTTCTTTGAAGAAAATACAGAGAAATATGTTACTTCACATCTTATAGGAGCGCTTTGCACAATTCCATACCTTGTAAGCGTTGATGAATTCCAGCACGAAGTATATGAACATCCTGACTATACTGCAGCTGACTGGAAGAGAATCTGGCATGAAATTGAGCAGAAATATATGCCATGGCGTGATTATGATGGAAATGAATTCCTTGAAGCCGGTGGTTTCTGGATGCAGAAACAGCACATCTTCCTTTATCCTTTCTACTATATCGAGTATGCTATGTCACAGATATGCGCATTCCAGTACTATGGCCGCATGAAAGAAGACAGAAAGGCTGCATGGGAGGATTATCTTCGCCTTTGCCGCGCAGGTGGAACAAAGGGATATCTTGAGCTCTTAAAAATCGGAAATCTTCTTAGTCCTTTTGAAGATGGAACTGTTGAAAAGAGTACAGCACATGTAATCGAAGAACTATCAAAGCGTTACATGGCGTAAAATTGTAATATGACCGTTGATTAGTGCATTTTTCTGGGATAGGTCTGTTTTAGATAGCTCTATAAATCTATTTACATATTTGAATTGAATAACTG
>JAEEGF010298536.1_pt1 | contig 14924 bp, 9 predicted proteins | sample 9134171 | NCBI WGS metagenome assembly JAEEGF01 (sample SAMN16246542, study PRJNA631951) | gut metagenome | biome: gut microbiome; feature: rumen; material: AP-attached | host: Bos | place: Iran: Karaj | collected 2018-10 | reverse complement strand
ACCGAAGAGTTTGCAAAGAAGGAGGGTCGTCGTCCTCGTATCATGGTTGCCAAGATGGGTCAGGACGGTCACGACCGCGGTGCCAAGGTGGTAGCAACAGGCTATGCCGACTGCGGTTTCGACGTCGACATGGGTCCCTTGTTCCAGACACCCGCTGAGGCTGCTCGTGAAGCAGTGGAGAACGACGTGAACGTGGTTGGTGCTAGTTCACTGGCAGCCGGTCACAAGACCCTCATCCCGCAGCTCATTGAGGAACTGAAGAAGCTTGGTCGCGAGGACATCATGGTTATTGCCGGTGGTGTTATTCCCGCTCAGGACTACGACTTCCTCTATAAGGCTGGCGTAGCCGCTGTCTTTGGTCCTGGTACTTCTGTGGCCAAGGCTGCCTGCGAAATCATGAACATCCTGCTGGATAAGGAATGATTTGAATGATTGAATACTCAGAGAACTCCGAATAATCTGAATTCTCTGAAAAACCGATAAGCAAAGGCGGAGCATCCGATTGGGTGTTCCGCCTTACTTTTTTAACATCGTTCACAATTAGAATCAGAAATTCTTATTGCCTATCAGCCAACCAAGGTACACTGCATAGGTCAGCATCATGATGCATCCTTCCAGACGTCCAATCTTATGGTTGCTGAACGAAAACAGCCAGAAGAGTAGGGCACTGAGGAGGAGGACGGTGAAGTCGATGGCGGTGAGTCCCATGACGGCGAGGGGCTTGACGGTGGCACATACACCCAGGATGAAGAAGATATTGAAGATGTTGCTGCCAATGACATTACCGATAGCCAGTCCGCTTTGTCCTTTGCGGGCCGCCACTACGCTTGTGGCCAGTTCGGGCAGACTGGTACCGCCGGCAACGAGTGTCAGGCCAATGACTGCCTCACTCACTCCTGCCGATCTGGCAATGCCACATGCACCCTTGACAAAGAGTTCTCCACCGCCTATCAATGCAACCAGTCCAAACACGATGAACAACGCGATGCGGACTGCCGACATCTGGCTTTTCGGACTGTCGGCTTCCTTCTCTTTTGCCAGGCTGAACGAATAGGACAGGAAGACGGCGAAGAAAGCGAGCAGGGCTATTCCGTCGCCTCGCGTGAGCATGTTGGTCTGCCCTGCCGAAACCATCGTGTCAAGCGCCAGTGCCGACAGGACGATGCTTGCCAGCAGGCACAGCGGAATGTCCTTCTGCACGGTGGCCTTGGATATGATGATGGGGGAGAGGGCGGCAGATGCCCCGGCAATGACCATCACATTGAACAGGTTGCTGCCCACGATGTTGCTGACACTGAGTGCCGTGGCTCCACTGTCGTGGGACAGGCTTGCCAGGAAACTCACGATGAATTCGGGCAGACTGGTGCCAAAAGCCACTATCGTCAGACCGATTACCATCTCTGAAATACCAAAACGAGAGGCCAAGCCCACGGCTCCGTCGGTCAGTTTGTCGGCACCAACAAGAACCAGTGCGGCTCCAATTACGGTGTATAAAATGTAAATGAACATATTTAACGGAATAACTTGGAGATTGCAGCAGCCTTTTTGCCCTCGAAGATAAGAATTCCAGTCACGGGTTCATAGTTCAACTTTTCAAACTGGAAGAGCTGTACAGCCAGGAATTCTCCATCACGAGAAATGCAAACTTCAGCCCTATAGTTTCCGTAGTCTGCAGTTTTTGGACAGAAGTTGCCAATCGCGTCAACTATTTTCTCTTTAGGCATGTCTAAGATATTCTTTACACGTTTGCCATCCTCAGGTGAATACTCAAAGGTGTTGGCGTCGATGACGCTGTTTGTCGGCTTGAATGTTGCTGTAGTACGCAGTCCGAACAAGGATTTGCTGATACTAATACGAGCATCAGCGCAGATGCTATCCCACATCTGCAAGTTTTTAATATTTGCCATTTTTTTCGTTTCTTAATTAATGATACAACATTGAGGAACAGAAACTGTGTGATTCTAATTCCTGTTCCGATAAAACACAAAGAGGGTGGGTATCACTAACAACGAAGGCGTCTCAACGCAATGACATAATAAAGGCGTGGAGACGAGCCAGTCGTGCGACGCCAACAATGATGGCGACACGAGAGTTGGAAGGGGGATAATCGAAGGTTAAACGAATTGCCTTTAGACCATCGACCACTATGGTTCGTGGGCTTCCCACCATGAGTGGGCAGTAGGCGAGTAAGACGTGATGAAACTACACGATGGGACAGAGGCACAGTACGAAGGACAGGGTCGGCAACGTTCTGTGGTTCTTCAGCCACTTGTCTTAGCCATCCATCGCTCTGCCTAATCTGTTCCTCACTCTTCTGTTCGTCGCAGGCAGAAAGTCCTTGCATCTTATCACCAATTCTGGAGCTAAGAAAGCCACACAATAGCGTGGTGACAAGGAAAAGACGTAACAGGAACTTTCTCACGTAGTGGTAATGGATGTAGTTGATTTGACTGCAAAGATACGAATTATTTTTAATAATAGGTCGAGGCCTTCAATCTTTATTTATGCTTATTGAGTTATCGTATAACCTTTGTTTTCAGGTTCTCTCGTTGGCTGCGCCTTCCTCAGTCGCGACTCGGCATACTGAGAACAAGTTCTCGTCTGCTCTCGCTGCTCTTTCGGTTCGAAAATATTCAAATTAATTTGCCCCTTTACTCACTTATTCGTAACTTTACCTGCAAATTGAACTCTTAATGCTCTAAAGATGAAGAAGAGAACCATTCTCGTGCTTTTGCTTATCCTTACCTCCTTCACGGTATCGGCACAGCAGAAAGAAGCAGGAAAACTTATCAAGGTAGAAGTGTCTGAGACTGTAGAGTTGATGGCTATCCTTTCACGTGCGGTAGGCCTGCGAGAGTACAACATGGACATGGCAGGACAATATACCCATGATACTGAAGCCTGGTTCTCTCCTTATAAGGGACACCCCATCATAGCCTATTATCAGGGGCTGCATAATAATAACAGCATCAGCTATGACGCAGTAATGAGTATGGCCGTACACCTGGAAATAACGAAGGGAGAAGTCAGATTCGTAGGTGACAAAACGGACTTGGAGAAGCGTTGGCAAGACGTGGATATAGAGGATTTCATGAAGCGTATCAATCAATTCTATACTGATACCCGTTTTCATAAATTCTTCACGGAGCATCGTGCTTTCTATGATGAGGTTTTAAAGACCTACGAGACCAACGTCATGACGTACTTCCATCAAGATTGGTATCCCAAGTTCTATGGTACTGAACCGGCTGAAGTGTTCCGCGTCATCATCGGCTTCACTAATGGCGGTGGCAGTTATGGGACGAGCCGACAATTGGTTGGCAAGACCAGGGAGGTATTTGCCATTTGTGGCTATTACGTCGACCCGCAGACGGGCAAGGCTTTTGGGAATGGGGCAGAACTGTCATCGACGCTCATCCATGAATTCAATCATTCTTTTGTAAATCCCATGCTCGATAATGAGACAAACAGCATGCTGATGATGCCAATCGGACAAAGGCTTCACAAACTCTCTGCACTTGGAATGGAGCGACAGGCTTACACCAACTGGCAAACAGTTGTTAATGAGAGCATTGTTCGCGCAGCAGTTATCGTATATATGATGGATCAGGGGTACTCGAAGAAGCAGATTCAGGATGAAATGGTTTCTCAGGTGTGTCGCGACTTCCGTTGGATGCCGGAACTCGTCACGGCTCTTCGTTACTATACCTCCCATCGAGGTCAATACAAGACACTCAACGACTACTATCCCGAAATAGTCCGTTGCCTCAACAACCACTTTGAGAACGAGGTCGGGAGGATGCAAGAGGCTTTGAAATAGCTGGTTTTTGTGCAGTGATGCAGTTCTAGACTTATCAGTGCACAAACGTTATCTATCGGTTTGTTATTTGTGTGCGTATCTGATTTCGATGACAGGAGCAATCTCGTTAGGATGTTCGGCAGGGAGTGTAACAACAAGTCCCTCGCCACTTTGGCGGAACTTCAGTTTGCCATACCCTAGCAGGCGCACGCCCTTTACCCTTTCATCCTTCAGGGCCTTCAGTGTGAAATCGCCAGCCTTTGGCCACATCATGATGGTGGCATAAATACGGTTTTTGTCTTTTTGCACATATCTAACATCCTGAGCCGAATACTTGATGCCCTCGTTGAAACCTTGTGCGTTGAGTGGATTGCTGGATTCTGCCAAAGGACCTTCGCCAAAGGTCTTCCAAGGACGAGTTCCGTAGATGCTCTTTTTATTGATATCCATCCATGCCTTGATGTCGTTGACGATGGCACGTTCCTTTTCATCGATGGTTCCATTTGCACGAACGGGGATGGAGAGCAACAGCGTGCCGTTCTTTGAAACTACATCGACTAGCATGCGAATAACGGTTGCTGCCGACTTATACCCGTTTCGGTTGTAGATGCCTCGATCGTAGTGCCACGAACCTATGCAGGTACACGTCTGCCAAGGCATAGGTTGACAGCGGTCAGGAATGCCGCGCTCCACATCCCACATCATGGCTTGTTTGTGGTTCTCCTTTAGGATTTTACCCGTAACAACTACGTCGGCTTTTCCCTTGTGGCGATTGGCATTGTGGTTGTAGAAGTGTGCAAGGATATTCAGGCCAATCTGGTCGTTGCAACCATAGAAGGGAAGGACGGTATCGTCGAAGTATAAGACCTTCGGCTCATACTTGTTGATGCACTGCAGAACACGGTTTTGGAACTTCTGCATATAGTCTTGTGATGGTATTGAAGCCCCGTTCTTCCATTCCCATTGACTATGTATGGAACCAGCTCTTTCCCATCCTGTGCTGTGTTCGTGGCGTTGGGCATAGAGTGCCTGTGGGTCCATTCCCTCCCACCATTGTCCTTTGCCGTCGGCTTTGGTCAAATTCCCGTCATAGGCCTGTGCACCCTCGAGCCACGTCCAAGCATGACTTCCGTGCATGGAGATACCCAAAGGCAGTTTGTATTTCTTACATGCCTTAGCCCATTCACCCACGATGTCGCGCTTAGGACCAATGTTCACTGAGTTCCATTCCTGATAGGGCGAGTCCCAAAGGTCGAAGTTGTCGTGATGTTGACCTAGCGTCATGAAGAACTGTGCTCCGGCTTCTTTGTACAGGCGTACCAGTTCGTCGGGATTCCACTCCTCAGCCTTCCAGTCGCGTATGAGTTCCTTCAGACCATATTGTGCAGGGTCGCCGTAGTGTTCGACGTGGAATCGGTTTTGCCATTCGCCGGGGTAGTACATGTGGCGTGCATACCAGTCGCCAGATTCAGCTTGACACTGAGGTCCCCAGTGTGCCCATATGCCGAACTTTGTGTCGCGAAACCATTCAGGACACTCCCATTGTGAGAGGCTTTCCCATGTAGGTTCGTAACTGCCCGTTTCCACGGGAACGTTGTTTTGTGCCTGAAGACTAACTGCAAAGGCGAATGTTAGGGCGAGAAGTGTGGTGCGTCTCATCGTTTAAGTATTATTTTATCATTAATGATGTACAATCCATGTGCAGGACTTGCGTGCATGCGTCTTCCCTGCAGGTCATAGATGCGATTTTTTTCGATGGAATCGCTATTTATTGCGTGTAAGGCGTCTTCCACCTTGCGGGTTATAACCACGTTGTCGAAACCGATTATCTTCTCTGATCCGTCAGAGTTATGCATGGCTGTCAGACGGATGGCAGTTGAGGCTTTTCCATCGCTTTGGAACTCCATGCTTACTTGTTGCCACTCTGTCTTGTTTGCCAACGAAGGAGAGGTAATGGTTGTTCCACCCTCTGTGGCCACAGACACGAAGGCATCTCCTCCCAACCCACTCTTCCATAAGTCGCAGGTCAGCGTGTACTTACCTTCGGGAAGGCGCAGTTCCTGACTTAAGGTCAGTGTGGGTGTTCCCCAGTTATGGCGAATCCAGTAGGTTTGTTTACTGTCGTTGCTAGGCTTGGGCAGGCTGTTGAAGAACTGGTCGAAGAAGGGGTCGCCTGCCTTCAAGGCCGTTAGGTCGTACTCGTTTGGCGAAGTACGTTCCACTGTCCAACCTTCTGGCACATAGATGGCACGGTCGCTTTTCACGCCACTGCCTTCCTGTGCGGAATAGCTGGCCTCGAAGTCACCATTTGTCAACTCCGAGGGGAGATTAGGGTTTGTGATAACGGTTTGGTCGACCAACGCCTTCACTTCCTGTGGTGTGAAGCAATGATAGGTATACATCTCATGTACTGCACAAGTGTGTGGATAGTCCTTACCTTCGGTTGTGAGCGTTCCTTCAAAGGTGTCGCAAATGTCGAATATAACCTGATCAACCAATCCGTTACGATAGATGATGAGGCGATGGTTGTCATAAGTGATGGTGATTTGCACCTTCTTCAGTTTGGTTGGGTGGTTGTCGCCATTCGTGCCTGATGATGCGTTTGCCCAGTTGTCGCTGGTGTAGAGTGCGTTTTGGCTTGTATAGACATTGCCGTGGGAGTACACTTCGGGTCGCTTGGTTGTTGCATTGATGCGATAAACAAAGTTGTCGTCATCGCCAATGGAGAACAGTGTCCCTTCATACTTGTCTTGATTGAGGATGAATGCCAGGTGAACCGTTGTGCGTATTTGTCTAGAACCGTCTGGTTCGTTGCTCGTGAGTGAAATCTTCTCTTCCCACTCATTGTCGCACAAGATGCTGGTTGGATAACCCTTTGGATAGTTCTTGTTCACCATCCAATAGTAATAGTCGCCTTGCATCCATGCGAGTCTCAGTTTGCTCTTCTTCGAACCCGGAAGGATGAAGGGTCGGGCGTTGTTCTTCGGCGAGTCCTTGGTTATTTGTTCCGATGCGGCAACCTTTCCTTCGTCGTCTATGGTGTACTTCCAAATCTCGTACACACCATCTTTATTATATGTTCCATTCTTTGTGGGAATAGACAGGTAGAGGTCGTTAATGTTATCGGGGTCGAGAGCCATTCCGCCCGAGTAGCATCGTTCGGTGGAGTTCCAGTTCTGGTGGAAGGCGTGTCCGGCATACTGCACCCATGTGCGACGCCACTCATTTCCAGTCCATCGTGCATACCAATAGACGTGACTGGTCTTGGCATTATCGATGTGGGGATAGGCAATAACGGGTCGTTCGTCCTTGTCCAGTGCTATCTGCCACACCCAATTGCGGATGTTGGCCGAATTATCGACTATCGTCAAGGGATAGCTGGAGGCATAGCTGTCGGTCTTATTAACGTTGAAGACTCCGTTCTGAATGACGCTCAGTTGCTTGCCTGCAAGGTCGCGCAGGATGGGACCTTTGCCTTTGTTGATATCGATTACGTTGAAGTAAAGCCAGTCGGGCATCTCATTGTCGGGGTGTCCAGTTGTGTAAGCCAGATAAATCTTGTCTTTGCCGTTTGACTGGTATTTGGCATACGGACGAGCACCCGTTGATTGCACGATTTGCTTAGGTCCAAAGTCGAACTTGCAATTGTCGTTCTCGTCAGGCATGGTAAGTCTGGCAATGGTGGGATGCCAACTGATGCCTCGCCAGCACAGGTAGATGTGGTTGGGGTCATCCGACAGGATGAAGGGCGAGGGGTATGTCGTGTTGTTGGCTGTTGCCAGATACTTCTCTTCGCCCAAAGCCGTGATGTCGCCTGGTTGCCGGCTGATGCGATACCAAATCTTGGCTTCATCGGTGTGGCGTGTATAGAATATCATCACGCGTTCGTCGGGCAGGACGATGAAAGTTGGGTTATTGTGGTCGTCGGGTTGGAAGTATGATCGAACCAGGACATCGGTCTTCCGCCCCGTAAGCCAGTCGTACTGTGTGGCACAGACATTACCGTGAATGTCGATGTATCCAATGTAGGAGGCATTGATCGTTCCGTCCGCGTTCTCATAATGCGTGGCACGAGGGTCGGCAAACCAGCACCAGGCACCTTCCTGAGCTACTACGTTGCTTTTGAAGTCCTCAGCTTCGATGCTCATCCCGAATAATAACGTTAAGAGTAGGGTCAGAAAATTCTTTTTCATAATATTAAATGTATTGGTTAGTGTATTCTTGTTACTGCGTTACTATTAATTAGTATAGGTATGCACGCTACTTCCTATGGCCGATGGCAGATAATTGATTCCCCACCAGCACATTTGCAACAGGAGGAAACAGAATATAAGTCCCCAGAGGGCTATCCTTGTGTTGTGGCGAGGCAGACGAATGTAGTGAAGATAGACGAGATACGACATCCAGGTGATGGCCGCCCAAGTCTCCTTAGGGTCCCACGACCAATAGTGGCCCCATGCTTCCTTCGCCCAAAGGGCTCCAAAGAGCATGCCGAACGTCATGAAGGCAAGTCCGATGTTTATCAAACTCTCGAGCGGGTTCTCGTCTGCTCTTTCGTCTCTCACTTCTGACTTTCCACCTTTAATCAGCATCCACGCGGCTACCAGTGTTGCAGCACCCAAGAGGGCATAGGCGAACATATATACGATGACGTGCGGAACAAACCACGGGCTTTGCAGGGCTGGCATCAAGGCCTGTGTGTGAATCTCGGGCTTGAAGACATTAATGCAGATGAAGACCGTTGCCATCAAGGTCGAGAAGGAAAGAATCCAACGATATTTCCATCGTGAATAGATGATGAGGCCTACCAGAGGAAGGAACAGAGAGTACCACAGACGCGTTTCTCCTATCGTTCGCAAAGGTGGGTGTTTCATCGTAATCCACATCGCGAGAATGAAGGAAAAGAAGATGAGGAGGCCAATGACGGTAATGCCGATAGCCGCACGTCGTTTTCCTTTCCATGCTGCCCAAGCGCCAAATGCCCAATGAATGAGAGCAAAAGCTGCAAAATAGACAAAAAAGTCCCAATTCATCGACGTTTTTCCTCCTTTCTGCCTTTCCGCATGAACATGAGTAAAGCACCAAACAACATCAAGTATATACCAGTGTAAACTGCAGGCAACCAAGGGTCGCGAACGAGTTCGAGGATGCTCATCTGCGACTGAGCTCCCTTTTGCGTGTCATAGCCGTATTGATAGATTTTCCATCCATTTATGCGTACGGGTTTGTTCACGTCAACTATGGCGTGTTTGACATTCCCAGATTTCGTGCGAACAACGATTTCCGAAGCATAGCGCTTAGGTTGTCCGTTGTCGTACGTTTCCATGATAAACCGCTTTAACTCAATGGCTAACGGTGTCTCGACAACTCGGTTCTCCTCGTTCACACCTCGCCATTCAATCTGTCCTACAAAGGAGATTAACTTCAGCCTTTGCATGTCGGCATTACCAAGCGTGGCTGTGAGGAGTACGATGAAAAGGCCCAAGTGGAAGGCCATGAATTGCAGGTTCGCAATGGAAAAGCGGAAGTGGAGGAGTCGGCGCAGGCAAACCATCCCCAGAACGATGGCCATGAGGGCGTAGATGAGGACAAAAGGCCAGTACGAGAGCATGTTGTCGATGCCTCGTCCGCCCGCTTTCTGCTGGGTGAGTCCCATGACGATGGTCAGCACAACTGCATAGACGAGTGTGGGAATGGCCACATGTTGGGTACTGAGAAAGCGGAAGAGGCGACACTGCTTTGCAAGCACACTCATAAGCACGATTGCCAAAAGGAACAAGGCCAAAGTTATACCGTTGACAGGCCAGGAGAAGACCGACCACTCGACTGGGCCTATGGTCCATTGCAGTATCAATCCAATGCCGATGAGCACTGCGCCAATGGCAAAGCCTTCAAGCAAGTTCCAAGGCTTGCGCTCTATCGTTTTATCGCGTGTTTTATCCTTCATGGTGGCAAAGATACGAAAAAAAGTCGAAACTCCGTCGTTACCTTATTTATTAATGTAATTGTGGGTGACGGAATACTTAGGTTCGAGTACAATCGAACATAGGCTCGATGGCAAACGAACATAGGTTCGAGGTCAATCGAATATAGGTTCGATGGCAATAAGGCCTAGGTTCAATTTTTCACGAGATATTTGTCAGTTTGCAGTCTTCTTTTCCCCGTTTTTGTGCAAGGAACTGGTTTCGCTTTGGCGCTTTTTTGCATGATTCATTATTTATTCTTATCTTTGCCGTTGAAATGTCTATCTCTTTGGAGATAGACCTTATAAACATGCTTAATCGGACAATAATGAAACGAACCGCATCTCTTATTCTTTTGATTCTCAACCTTTCGTTCGCCTTGGCTCAGAATCCCATTTCGCTCGAGGGATGGGCACAACGCCTGCAACTCTTTGGGCAGAACCTGCCACAGGAGGAAGTGTTCGTGCACATGGACAATAGCTGTTACTATCTGGGTGACACCATATATTTCAAGGCCTACATGCGCTTGAGCGACGGCAAGCCTTCCTCATTGAGCCGCTTGCTGTACGTAGAGCTCTTCAACAACGATGGCTATCTCGTTGAGCGCCAGAAAATTGAGATGAACGCAGGCACTGGTTATGGTTCGTTCGTTTTGCCTGATACCATTTATAGTGGGTATTATGAACTGAGAGCCTACACCCGTTGGCAACTCAACTGGGGACGTACGGAACACCCTCACACAACTCAGGCAGAGGATTGGTTCTTCTCAAAGGAGATGGCGAAGGACTACTATCGTGATTATGAAAAGCTCTATAGCCGCGTGTTTCCCGTCTATGACCATCCGCGCGAGGCCGGTGATTATGCACAAGAGATGACCTTGCGCCCACTGCAGCGACTGGTGGCTCAGAAGGAAGAGAAACCAAAGGCGGTTGTCACTTTCTATCCAGAGGGAGGAAACTTGGTGGCCGGTGTGAAGAACCGCATCGCTTTTGAGGCAAACGACGAAGAAGGGCGTCACCTAAAGGGAACACTCACCATCGGAGACCAGAACGCAGAGACGTTTAATCGCGGGCGAGGAGTCTTTTTTACCGATGGAATGGCGGAAAAATGCACATTCAAGTGGGAGGGAGGCACGCAGGAAGTGCGCTTGCCCAAACCTGTTCAGGAAGGTGTGGCTTTGCAAGCCGACGTGCAAGCCGACGGCATTCATCTGACGCTCTTTGCCAAAGGGAAGGCGGCTCAGGAACCTTTGGGCTTGACGGTTTCGTCTCATGGTGTGCAGAAGGACTTTCAACAGCTTGGTCCTGGTGGTGAACTTTCGGCACTCGTTCCGTTGGAGAAGCTTCCTACAGGCGTAATTCAGCTAACCGTGTTTAATGCCGAAGGCCGAATCTATGCCGACCGTCTGGTGTTTGTCCGTCAACCTGATTTCACGCCTCAGAACATCACCATTTCAGGGGTTAAGAACAAGTATGAACCATACGAACAGATAGAGTTGAATGTCCAGACGCTTCCTCAACCCAGTCTTTCCCTTGCTGTTCGCGATGCGGCTCATTCCGATTATACCTTCGATTCGGGCAATATGCTTACCGAGATGCTACTGGCGAGTCAGATACGCGGATTCGTGGAGAATCCCGCCTACTTCTTCGAGGCAGACGATGAGGAACATAGGACTTCGCTCGACTTATTGCTGATGGTGCAGGGTTGGCGTCGTTATTCTTGGCAAGAGATGGCTACGCCTGGGGCATTTGCAATGAACGAACCCTATGAACGAACGGAAGTGCTGACGGGCGACGTAAATCCTTATATGGCGGAAGAACAAGAGGACCTCCTGTCTCGCGCTTCTTATATCCAAACGTTTATAATTGGAGCCGATTCGTCGGGGACGCCCTTGTACGAACGTCCGTTCTCTCCTGAGGTTGTTAACCTGATAGAGAAGAATGTGGTTCGAATGTATACCTCGAGCGATTCCGCGTCTATGGGTGGAATGCGTGCAATGATGGCTCTATGGGGCAATCAACGTGAGATGGACCACTCCTATCTTGCGGGTCGACTGACGAAGGAGGATGGTGGAAACTTGAAGAATGAGGTCTTGCTGCACGCCGAATTCGTACAGCCTGGTGTCAAGAACGGCCTTGTGGAAGGCGAAATGCCTACGTTCGACAAGGGTCACTTCAAGATTGAGGCACCACGTTTCTATCAGGCTTGCCACTTCTCACTCGCGGCTTCAGACACCACCAAGTGGAAGTCTGGTAAGGAGCATACCTGGGTGGCCGTGAACGAAGACGCAAAGGAAAGACTCAACTATCCTGAGTTCTATGTCCGTCTGAAAACTATCTTCCCGCGTTTCGTAAAACCCTATTCGTTCTACCAGACGGCAGTTCCACAGGCTCGTAGTGGGAAGCAGATAAAGCGTCCGGGCGATGACGTCGTAGTGATGGATGAGGTTACAGTACGCGCGAGTCGTCGTACGGTCTTTCGTAAGTTTGATCCCACGAAACCAGCCTTCGTGCTTGATGCTTACGACGCCTTCAATCAGACCATCGATGCAGGCCTTTGTCCTGGTTATTACACGGGTGCTCGTCGCTTCGTGGACGATATTGCTCGCACATTCGTTGGCGATATGGGTATGGATCGAGCCTATATTGTAGAGACTCGCATCAATACGAAACCCGTAGGCGCTGGAGTGGCACTCTTCAAAGAAGCAGAGTTGCAATCAACCTCTCGCAGTACTGATCCGCGCTATAATAATATACAAAGGATGATAGAAAATGCGCCTTGCGTCTCCCTGCAAACCAAGAGTATGTATGACCATCTGCCTCGCCTCGATAAGGTATATGTATTCACCGACTATGCACCTCGACGTGAGGGAAGCGGGACTTACACTCAGTCGAATCAGCCAACGGTTGTCGTTGACTTGCATCGGTTTGAGGATGGTGGACAGCGCATGACCTGGCGCGATCGACGAATGGTTCTCACGGGCTTTGCCGTATGCGAGGACTTCTATCAGCCCGATTATTCGAAGCAACGTCCAACCGAACCAACCGACTATCGTCGCACGCTCTATTGGAATCCTAACGTGGAGCTGGATGCTCAGGGACATGCTACCATTCGCTTCTTCAATAATAGTCGTTCCACCAGACTTACGGTGTCTGCCGAAGGTATGACTAAGGACGGACAACCGCTTACAGGCATCAGCTATCCCGAAGATAGGTAGGTTTTCATTTTGTTTTTTAAATATATTATTGTATCTTTGCGCGCGAAAACAAGACAAAACATATAAAACAATTATTATGGCAAAGAAAGCACTTTTGATGATACTCGATGGATGGGGTATCGGTAACAAGTCGAAGGGCGATGTAATCTATCAGACTCCTACGCCCAACCTTGACAAGATCAATGCAACTTATCCTCATAGCCAGCTTCTGGCAAGCGGTGAAAACGTTGGTTTGCCCGACGGACAGATGGGAAACTCTGAGGTCGGTCACCTGAACATCGGTGCAGGACGCATTGTCTACCAAGACTTAGTGAAGATTAACCGTGCCTGCAAGGACGGAAGCATTATGAAGAACCCCGAGATAGTGAATGCTTACGAATATGCCAAAGCTAATGGTAAGGCTGTTCACCTGATGGGTCTGACTTCGAACGGTGGCGTTCACTCTTCATTGGACCACCTCTTTAAACTTACTGACATTTCGGAGGAATACGGTATCAAGGAGACTTACATCCACTGTTTCATGGACGGACGTGATACCGACCCCAGAAGCGGTATTACTTTCATTCAGGAACTGACGGACCACATCAAGGGTCGCAATGCTCACATCGCCAGCATTATAGGTCGTTTCTATGCAATGGACCGCGATAAGCGTTGGGATCGCGTGAAGGTTGCTTATGACTTGCTCATCTCGGGCGAAGGCCATCAGGCTACTGATATGGTAGAAGCCATGCAGGACAGCTATGATGAAGGCGTAACAGACGAGTTCATCAAGCCCATCAATAACACGAACGTTGACGGTACTATCAAGGAAGGCGATGTGGTTATCTTCTTCAACTACCGTAACGACCGCGCTAAGGAACTTACTATCGTATTGACTCAGCAGGATATGGAAGAGCAGGGCATGAAGACCATTCCCGGACTTCAGTACTATTGCATGACTCCTTACGATGCTTCGTTCAAGGGCGTTCACATCCTGTTCCCGAAGGAAAATGTAATGAATACACTTGGCGAGTACATCGCAGCCAAGGGTCTGAAGCAACTGCATACTGCCGAGACAGAGAAGTATGCCCATGTTACCTTCTTCTTCAATGGTGGTCGCGAAACTCCTTATGAAGGCGAGGATCGCATTTTGGTGGCCAGTCCTAAGGTACAGACCTATGACCTAAAGCCTGAAATGAGTGCTTTCGAGGTTAAGGACAAACTGGTTGCAGCCATCAAGGAAAATAAGTACGACTTCATCGTGGTTAATTTTGCCAATGGTGATATGGTGGGCCATACAGGTGTGTATGAGGCTATCGAGAAGGCCGTTAAAGCAGTTGACCAGTGTGTGGGTGAGGTTGTCGATGCAGCTTTGGCAACTGACTACGAGACCATTATTATTGCCGACCACGGTAATGCCGACAATGCCATCAATCCGGATGGTAGTGCAAACACTGCACACTCCTTGAACCCCGTGCCTTTCATCTATATTACAGAGAACCGCGAGGCTAAGGTTGAGGATGGTGTGCTGGCCGATGTTGCTCCCAGCATCTTGCATATTATGGGTCTCGAACAACCGGCCGACATGACGGGTAAGTGCCTGATAAAGGATTAATATGAATGTAAAGATTGAGGCGAGTTGGGGTAACCAGCTCGCCTCCGAATTTGAAAAGCCTTACTTCGCCCAATTGGTGAAGTCGGTGCATAGTGAATATGCCGCAGGGGTGTGCTATCCTCCTGGAAGGCTTATATTCAATGCTTTCAACCAGACTCCTTTCGATCAGGTGAAGGTGGTTATTCTCGGGCAAGACCCTTATCATGAACCCGGTCAAGCGCATGGGCTTAGTTTCTCGGTGCAAGACGGAGTCCCGTTCCCTCCTTCGCTTCAGAACATCTTCAAGGAAATATCTAACGATTTAGGTGCACCTATTCCTCCTTCGGGTAACCTGACTAGATGGGCAGAACA
>JAEEGF011934231.1_pt1 | contig 14927 bp, 17 predicted proteins | sample 9134171 | NCBI WGS metagenome assembly JAEEGF01 (sample SAMN16246542, study PRJNA631951) | gut metagenome | biome: gut microbiome; feature: rumen; material: AP-attached | host: Bos | place: Iran: Karaj | collected 2018-10 | reverse complement strand
TCAGCCTAGGCGTCCTCACCGGGGCGGGCCTTCAGGCCTACTGGGTCCTCCTGGTCATCGCCATCGTGGCGTCCGGGCTCGTGATGCTGTACCAGTCCCGCGCAATCTTCGACCGGCGCAGCGCGAACTACGTGGAGGGGATCAGCCGCACCTCGCTGTTCTGGATCGCCGTCCTGTTCTCCGCGGACATGGTCGTGGTTCTAGTGATCGCGGCGATAGAGGGGTCCCTGGGATACACCATAGCCGTCCCGGACGACCTGCCCATGGATCTTTCCCCGGAGGCCTTCCTGGCGTACGCCAACGCCGCCGTCTGGGAGGAGATAGCCTGCCGCGTGATACCCATAGGGATACCGATGGTCGTCGTGGCCGCCCTGTGCGGGAAGAAGGACTGCGTCAGATACCTCCTCGGCGGAACCGGCGTCACCAGGGTCGCCGTCGTGCTCATGGTGATATCCGCGGTCGTCTTCGGGTTGGCCCACGAGTCCGGATGGGGGGCCGCCAAGGTCGTGCCCATGATCTTCTCCGGCCTCATGCTCTCATATCTCTTCATCAGGTTCGGGATCTACGCGTCGATAATGCTCCACTTCCTGATCGACTACACCGCGCTGATGATCCCCGCCGTGGGTCAGGAGATCTACAGCTTCATCCTCATAGCCGTCATCGTCCTCGGATTCATCAGCGTGGCGAAGCTGGCCAAGGACATCCGGGACGGCGTCCGCAGGATCGACAGGATGCCGGTTTGGATTCAGGAGAGCAGCGACTCCAAGCGGGACTGAGACTCCACGGCGGAATCGAAGTCCTTCGACTCAATGATGTAGTTCCCGCCGTACGAGGACAGGCGCCTCAGGACGTGACGGAAATCGATGTTCCCGTCCCCGATCGTCAAGTGGGAGTCCCTGTCGCCCATGTTGTCATGGATGTGGACGTTGGCTATCCTGTCGGAGAACGCGTCGACCATGGCGTCGATCTGCCCCGTGGTGTTGGCATGGCCGATGTCGAAGCACACCGAGAGGTCCGTCCCCTCGATTATGGAGGCCAGCTGGTCGGCGGTCCTGCCTATGAAGAACGGGAGGTCCGGCATGTTCTCTATGGCGAACGTCACCCCGTACTCCGAGGCCGCCCTGTCCAGGAACCTCATCGAATCCCTGGCTATCTCCAGGGAGCGCTCCTCTATGCCGGGAACCGACATGGAGAACAGCCCGGGATGGACGGTGAACATCGTTATCTCCAGGTCGGAGGCGAGCTCCGCGGTGCGGACGACCTCGTTCAAGGAGGCCTCCCTGATGCAATCCGAGACTGCCGCCACGTTGACGTCGCATATGGGGGCGTGTATGGAGTACGTCATGTCGTACGACGGCAGGACCTCCTCCATCTCCCCGAGGCAGTACAGGACCGAATGATAGGCTTCGGAGAATATCTCCCAGTGGTCGAACTCCTCGAACACCGGTATGACCCAGTCCTCCACCGGGTTCGCGCTGAACGCCGTGCAGGAGACGCCGATCGTCAAGCGCGGACCTCCTCCCCGTCGACGGTCATGGGCGCCACCCTGTCGATGAGCGCGGATATGTCGTCGTCCTCGATGACCACGTCTATGGCCCCCAGTACGGGACGCCTGTCGGCGAAGGAGACCTTGCCTACGGTCGCCACCTGCTTGTTCAGGGACATCCTGGTCGAGCTCCCCCTGACGTTGGCTAGAAGCACTCCGCGCACGGCGTCCAGGATCCTCTGGGAGCGTATGGCCTTCGAGAACCTGTCCAGGGACGCCGTCCCCGAGAAGCCCTTCTCGTCAAGCTCCAGCTCGGCGTCCGGGAAAATGGACTCTATGGCGGCGCGGACCTTGTCCGGGTCTTCGCTGGGATTCACTGGGCAGGACACCTTGACTACGGCCATGCACGGCAATCGCAGTCATAGATATTAACGGTTGACGACGGGGAACCTCCGCCCAAATCAATTATATCGTTGGGCCTATGACAGGTCATGAAGTCGGAGATCCTGTCCGCCGCGGCGAAGAGGAAGATATTCTTCACCCCCGACGCGATGGAGATGATCCTCTCCAACAACGACCCCATGGCGTTCACCAACACCGTCTTCTCGCATCTCGCGGAGAGCGCCATGTTCGTCAGCAAGAAGGACATCATGGACTGCATCGCCGGCGACAAGGTGCTCTTCGAGTCTCCGAAGGAGATCAAGCCCCAGAACAAGTTCACGCCTGACCTGCATGTCGTGAGAGGGACGGACATAACCGGCGAGTCCACCAGCGAGGGGAAGATCAACGACTTCGCCACGTACTTCATGAGCAGGTACCTCGCCCTGAAGAAGATCATCGAGAAGCGCAGGGACTTCGGAGTGGCCACCAGCATCGCCAGGGCGAAGGACCTGGACAGGGAGTGCCGCATCATCGGGATGGTCTACGACAAGTCGACCACCAAGAACGGCCACATCATGCTCACCATCGAGGACGAGTCGGACACCGCCAAGGTCTTCATCTCGAAGGAGTCGCCGCTCTCCAAGGAGATGTTCGTAAGCGACGAGGTCATCGGGATAATCACCAAGCCCGCCGGCAGGAACAAGTCGTTCATAGTCGCCGACAAGATCGTCAGGCCGGGGATACCGAAGGACCACAAGTGGGAGGACGCGGACCTGGTCTCCAAGATCGCCTTCCTCTCGGACGTCCACGTCGGCAGCAGCACGTTCCTGGAGCCCGCCTGGAAGAGGATGGTCTCCTGGCTCAAGGCGAACTCCGTCAAGGAGGAGATCAACTACCTGGTGTTCCCGGGAGACGTCGTGGACGGCATCGGCGTGTTCCCGGACCAGGACAAGGAGCTGGACATCACCGACATCTACCAGCAGTACGAGAAGCTGTCCGAGTACCTGAAGGACGTCCCGGACCACATCCAGATGGTGATACACCCCGGCAACCACGACGCCGCCCGCCTGGCGGAGCCGCAGCCCGCGCTCAACAAGGTGTTCACCAAATCCTTCGACTCCAACATCCTCATGGTCGGCAACCCGGTGTATCTGAGCGTGGAGGGGAGGACCGTCCTGACCTACCACGGGAAGAGCATGGACGACTGGATCGCCGGGGTCCAGGGGATGAGCTACGAGGACCCGCTGAAGGTCATGAGGGCGATGTGCGCCACCCGCCATCTGGCGCCGATATACGGCCAGAGGAACGCCTTGGCGCCCGAGAAGAGGGACTACCTGGTCATGGAGTACGTGCCGGACATATTCGTCTCCGGCCACGTCCACGGCGCCGGGCAGGAGATCCTCAACGGGGTGCGGATGATAAACGCCTCAACCTGGCAGAGCCAGACCGAGTACCAGAAGATGCACAACTTCAATCCCGACCCTGCGATAATGCCCGTGGTCACGCTTTCCGACGGGACCGTGAGGATGCACGACTTCACGAAGTAAGCGTGCATGCACGCTCTCCTTTTGAAATCCGGACGGAAAGACTCCGTCTTGCCCGAAACGGCAGGAAATATGGATGGACGATGACCGGAAGAAAAGTATCAGGCGCAACGTGAAGGACTCGGTGTTCGTAAGCTTCTTCGGGATACGGGAAAACGTTCTCGACCTGTACAAAGAACTCCATCCGGAGGATTGCGAAGCATCGGTCGAAGACGTCAACATCCGTACCGTGAAGCACGTCATAGCAAAAGGATACGCCAACGACCTGGGATTCACCATCGGCGGCAAGGTCATCTGCCTTGTAGAGGCCCAGAGCTATAGATTCGCCCCCATGCAGGTGAGAGGACTGTTCTATCTGACGGAGACCATCATGGAATACCTGGATGAGAAAGGCCAGACCGTCTACAACCTGAGGGCGGAAGACGTCCCCGAATGGGAGATGTACGTCGTATGCACGGGTTCCGCAGGCGAAGGAATCCTGCGCCTAGATCACATAACCAGGAACCTCTTCGATAAAACCGCGCTGATACCGATTCAGACCTTAAAGACGGGCTGATAGAGGAACATATCAAGGCTTGTCACATTATAGACTCCATGGCAGACGGGAACGGCAAATATGCCAAGAATGCCGTTTCCAAGGCCTTGGATGCATGTAGAGACAGTTGTGGAAGGATCGGTGAATTCATCTACTCCAGAAGGTCGAAAATCATGGGATTGTACGAGCAGTATTTCGATGAGGAAGAGAACAGAAGAGCATGCATGATCGGAATGAGGAAAGAAGCGAGGGAAGAGGCTCAGAAAGCCGTGGAAGAAGCTAAGAAAAAAGCGATAGAAGAAGCAAGAAAGACAATGGAAGAAGACAGGAGAAAGAACGACTCCTTGCTGGAATCCGCCGCCAGGAAGCTTCTCTCCAAGGACATACAGCCTGAAGAAGTCTCTGATATCCTCAGCCTCCCATTAGAGCGCGTGACCGTCTTCGCATCCGGCAATCCACCGGAAGCGTGACGAAACCCTAGAATTCAAAAAAAAATCATCCCCGGCGCCGTCAGGAGCGTCGGGGAATGGGTAAAGGGTTTCAGTTGAAGACCTTCTCCATGAGAAGGACCCAGATTATTATGATGGCTCCTAGTATCAGCATCGAATAAGCGGCGATCCAGGTTATCGTGAAGACCCTTCTGAGCTTCTTCGGGTCGTTCCTGATCTCCTCCGCGCGCTCTTCGAGCGATTTCATGCTCACTCCTTCTTCAGGTGCTTGAGACGGGTGGTGTTCTCTCTTTCCATCTCTTCGAGACTGAATTTGACGAACCTCTCCGACTCCTTGAGCTCGGGTATGATCTTGAACTCCAGGGCGTTGACCCTTCTCTTGGTCTTCTCGATCTCGTCGAGCAGCTTCTTCATGGTGGTCTCCACCTCGGCGGCGCGGACGATGGTGTCGAGAAGCTTCTCGAACGCCAGCGCCGCATCCTCGATGTAGGAGGAGGTGGTGATCACACCGTATCCCTTCTCGGTGATCTTGGTGTGGATGCTCTCCGCCTCCACCTTGGGGACCATCATTCCCATGATGCTCTTGCTGCTCAGCTTCACCTGCGGATCCGCTTTCAGGGCGTACGCCGCGGACTTCACGGCGATCTCTCCCTTTACCGTCGTGGCGATGCGGATCTTCTCCATTGCCGAGTCGTAGTCGGAGGAGACGCCTGCGCGCATCTTCTTGGCCTTCTCCATCACTTCGAAGAACTCGATGATGAGGCCGTCCCTCTTCATCTTCAAGACCTTGTGACCGCCCTGGGTCAGCTTGATCTTGCTCTTCAGCTGGAGCAGGACCGAACGGTTGGGGGTGACATCGTGCGCTCCCATCGGGATCACTCCTTCTTGGGCATGTACTTCTCGATGTACTTACGTCCGATCTTGGTGATCTGTTCGAGGTCGAGGGTGGTGAAGAGCTCCCATCCCAGGTCGAGGGTCTGCTCGATGGAACGGTCCTCCTCGGGCCCCTGGCGGACGAAGCGGTCCTCGAAGACGTCGGCGAAGTCCAGGAGCTTCCTGTCCATGGCGGACAGTGAGTCCTTTCCGACGATGGCCACGAGTCCGCGGAGGTCCTTCCCTTCCGCATAGGCGGCGTAGAGCTGGTCGGACACTCCCTTGTGGTCCTCACGGGTCTTGCCCTCTCCGGTTCCTCCTCCCATCAGCCTGCTGAGGGATGAAGAAACATTGATCGGGGGATAGATTCCGTTCCTGTGGAGGTCCATGGACAGCACTATCTGTCCCTCGGTGATGTATCCGGACAGGTCGGGGATCGGGTGGGTGATGTCTCCACCGGGCATGGACAGGATGGGGATCTGGGTGATGGAACCCTTCTTTCCCTTGATCCTTCCGGCACGCTCGTACAGCTGGGCGAGGTCGGTGTACATGTAACCGGGGTAACCGCGCCTTCCGGGCACCTCCTCACGGGCCGCTCCGATCTGACGGAGGGCCTCGCAGTAGTTGGTGATGTCGGTCATGATGACCAGCACCTGCATGCCCAGGTCGAACGCCATGTACTCCGCGGTGGTGAGTCCCAGACGGGGAGTGAGGGTACGCTCGACGGCGGGGTCGTCGGCGAGGTTCAGGAAGACCACGGCGTTCTTCAGGGCGCCGGTCCTCTCGAACTCCTTCATGAACATCTGCTTCTCCTCGTTGGTGATACCCATGGCGATGAACACGACGGCGAACTCCTCGTTCTCTCCGCGGACCTTGGCCTGCCTGGCGATCTGAAGCGCGATCTCGTTGTGGGGAAGTCCCGACGCGGAGAAGATAGGCAGCTTCTGACCCCTGACCAGGGTGTTCATTCCGTCGATGGTGGAGATTCCGGTCTGGATGAAATCGGAAGGGCTGTCCCTCGCCCAGGGGTTGATGGCCGCTCCCAGGATCTCGCGCTCGTCCTCGGGGACGATCTCCGCTCCTCCGTCGAGGGGCTTTCCGGATCCGGAGAGGATCCTTCCGAGCATGTCCCTGGAGACGGGCATCTTCATGGTCTCTCCGAGGAAGCGCACGGACGCGTCCTTGTCGATACCGGAGGTTCCCTCGAACACCTGGACGACGACGATGTCGCCGGAGGAGTCCAGGACCTGCCCTCTCCTCATGGAGCCGTCGGAGAGCCTGATGTTGACCATCTCCTTGTATCCCACGGGCTCCGTGTTCTTGACGTACACGAGAGGTCCGGCGATCTGGGAGATCGTCTTGTACTCTTTGGAAATGTCTGCCATGATAATCACGCTCCAAGTTCCGCGAACTGGGTGTCCATGTCCGCGTCGACTCCGGCAAGCTCCTCGTCCACGTTGTCCTCGTACTTGGCCTGGTTGAACCTGGTCCTGACGGGGAGGTGCACGATCTTGTCGACCTGCGCTCCGGAGGCCAGGGCCTTGTCCGCGAGGTCGGAGTACTTCTTGATCAGAGTCAGCATCTTGTACTGCCTCGCGAGGGGGCAGTAGCAGTCGACGGGGTGGTAGGCGTTCTGCTGGAGGAAGATCTCACGGATCATCTTGGCGATCTCGAGGGTGACCTTCTGCTCGTCGGGCAGGGAGTCGGATCCGACCATCTGCACGACCTCCTGAAGCTCCGCCTCCCTCTGGAGGGTCTTCATGGCCCACGCCTTGAGCACGGGGAAGTCCTCGGCGACGTTCTCCTTGAACCATCCCAGGAGCTGCCTGTCGTACATGGTGTACGAGGTCAGCCAGTTGATGGTGGGGAAGTGCCTCCTCTCCCTCAGCTTGGTGTCCAGCGCCCAGAAGACACGGACGATACGGAGGGTGTTCTGGGTGACCGGCTCGGACAGGTCTCCTCCGGGAGGAGATACTGCTCCGATGACGGAGACGGACCCGTCCTGGCCGCAGAGGGCCTTGGCGCGGGCGGCACGCTCGTAGAACTCGGAGAGACGGCCTGCGAGGTACGCGGGGTATCCCTCCTCTCCGGGCATCTCTTCCAGCCTGGAGGAGATCTCACGCATGGCCTCGGCCCACCTGGAGGTGGAGTCGGCCATGAGGGCGACGTTGTAGCCCATGTCCCTGAAGTACTCGGCGATGGTCATGCCGGTGTAGACGGACGCCTCACGGGCCGCCACAGGCATGTTGGAGGTGTTCGCGATGAGGACGGTCCTCTTCATGAGGGACTCGCCGGTCCTGGGGTCCTTCAGCTCGGGGAACTCGGTAAGGACCTCGGTCATCTCGTTTCCGCGCTCGCCGCATCCGATGTAGACCACGATGTCCGCGTCGGAGTACTTGGCCAGGGACTGCTGGGTGACGGTCTTTCCGGTTCCGAACGCTCCGGGGATGGCCGCCGCTCCTCCTTTGGCCAAGGGGAACATCGTGTCGAGGACACGGAGTCCGGTGACCAGGGGTATGTCGGGCTGGTACTTCTCGGCGACCGGCCTGGGGTTACGGACAGGCCAGTACTGGATCATGGGGACGTTCTTTCCGCCGATGACGGCGACGGTCTCGTCGATGGTGAACGATCCGCTCTTTATGTCCTCGATCTTGGCGTTGACGATGCCGATGGGGACCAGGATCTTGTGGGATATGGGTCCCTCCTGGACGGTTCCGATGACCTCTCCCTGGGAGACGGTGTCGCCGACCCTGGCGGTGGGCACGAAATCCCATTTTTTGCTGTGATCAAGTCCAGGGGCGGAGACTCCGCGGTAGATGAAGTCGCCCATCTTCTCCCTGAGAATGGGGAGAGGCCTCTGGATTCCGTCGTAAACGGAGGTCAGAAGCCCGGGGCCGAGCTCGACGGAGAGGGGCCTGCCAGTGTTGGTGACGGGCTCTCCGGGTTTTATACCGTCGGTATCTTCGTAAACCTGGATGATAGAGTACTCGCCGACGATCTTGATGACCTCACCCATCAGCTGCTCGTTCCCGACATGCACGACGTCGTACATCTTGGGCGAGATGCCGGTGGCGGTCACGACAGGACCGGCGACCCTGTAAATTACACCTTCAGTGCTCATTTATTCATCCTCGTTTTTGTACAAATCAACGCCAATCGCTCTCTTCACCTTCTCGCGGAGGTCGCTTTCGTCTCCGCCGACGGGCACGACGACGGGCTGGATCGAATCCGTCACCTTCTGCCTGACGCTGAAAGAGAGATTGTCGAGGTCCTTCGCATCCACTGCGAGGATACCTATTGTTGGCTGGCTCATTGCCTCCAGCATTTTTTCTTGGTAGTTGTCCGCATTCGCGATGAACACGCGCCTGATTCCGGCTAGCCTGAATCCGAGTACGAAATCCTCGCTTCCTATGACCGCTATCTCCATCAGATCACCAGCAATCCCTTGATGGTCTCCCTGCTGAGACCTCCGTCGACGCCCCTGGCGACGATACGGATGTTCCTTACCTCCGTCTCCTTGTGGATCATGAAGTCGACCACGGGAAGGACGGACAGGGGGTACATGTGGGCCATCTTCTTGGCCTGGTCCTCCTGATACTTCTTGATGGCGGCGATGACAGCCCTGTTGTTGTAGGTGTCTGAGTCTAGGACGGGTTTTATGTACTCATCATAGAGCTCGAGACGGGACATGTCCCCGGTCGCCGCCTGCACGGTGTCGGCGTTCGCGAGGACCTGGGCGAACTTGGAGTCGATCTGCATCCCTCCGGGGATGAAGTACTTCATGACCTGTTCGCCGGTTATGCCCTCGGACTTGAGCTTCATGATGGTCCTCAGGTTGACCACGTCGATGTCCTTCCTGATGTAGTTCAGGAAGATCTTGGTGGGCTGGGTGTAAGGACTGATGCTGTCGAGGAGCCTCTGATAGTGGTACTTGTCGAGGAAATCCTCGATGACCCCGTGGTTTCCGGTCTCCTTGTACTCGGAGAGGACCTCCGCGGGGAACTTGACCTTCCCTATCTTGCTGTACTCGTTCAGCACGTCGTCGACGGAATCAAGCGAGATAAGCTTATCCAAGGCCTCCTCGTCCACCTTTCCGGCGGGAACAAGGTCCTCCTTGATGCCCGCCGCGTCGAGCCCGTAGGACTTCCCGCGGATGATGACCTTCAGGTTCCAGATGTCCCACTTCTCGAGGTAGGCGGCGACCATTATGGCCAGCTCGCCCTGGGACGCTCCGAGGATGCTCTTGAACACGTTCGCCATGTTCTGATAGGTGGCGTGCTCTACGAGCTCGAGTCCCTCGAACCTTCCGGCCAGGTCGGCCATCTCCTTCTGATACCCGGACTCGCTGATGTAGCGGGAGATCTCCGGGACGCTCATCTGGATCATCTTGTCGTAGTCGTCCTCCTTGAGAAGATGCGACTTCTTGGCCTTCACCCTGGTGACGGTGTACGCGTAGTTGCCTTTCCTTACGCTGCGCTTGAACATCTGGTTCACCCGAAGAGAATGCTGGACACAGTCTTGATCTCGCGGTTCCAGATGGACTGGAGTATGGTGGAGTACTGCATGTCGACCTCGACCTGCCCGTCCTCGCTCCTGAGGATGAGCCCGGCCTTGATCCTGCTGTCCTTCTCGACTGAGGAGACGCCGAGGTCCTCGGCGGTGAAGGAGTCGCGGTCGGACATGATCGCCTTGGGGTTCTCGATGATCCCCTCGACGGCCTTCACCATGGCCCTGTACTGCGCCAGCTTCTTCTCGGCGGGAGCGTTCTCGAGGTCGGAGAGGGTCTCGTTGAAGGCCCTGGCGAGGACGTCCTTCTTCTTGGCGAGGACGATCTTCTTGCTCTCGAGCTCCGCGCTGGATATCTCCTGGCGCTTGAGGCGTTCCACCTCCTCGGTGCGCTTCTTGGCCTCTCTCTCTTCTATCTCAGCGATCTTCGAGGACGCGTCGGCGCTGATTCTGGCGACCTCCGCGCTGGCCTGCTCCTGGACGGCCTTGGCCTTGTCCTGGGCGACCTTGAGGATCTCCTGAGTGACGTTTGCTAATCCTGCCATGAGATTACCTCTTGGCGGAATCACATCACGAAGATAGCGAGGATAGAGATGACCAGTCCGAAGATGACGATGGTCTCGGGAAGAACCATGAAGATCATGGCTTTTCCGAACAGGCTGGCGTCCTCGGTGATGGCCCCGACGGCGGCCGCTCCGACGTTACCCTCCGCGATACCCGCTCCGAGACCGGTGAGTCCGACTGCGAGTCCTGCTCCAACTGCGATAAGTCCTGCTGCTTCTGCTGCTGCCATTTATGATACCTCTTATGCTTTTTCTTTGTCGGAAGTGGTTTTCACGCGTTTGATTTTAAGGGGTTCGTACTCTACTCCGCCTCCCTCATAGAACTTGACCATGAGTTCGACGAACTGCAACCTCAGAGAGTGGAGTCCCGCGGAAAGGATACCGAGGGTCCAGATCATCAGATGGAGGAACGCGAAGAGCGCGAAGGCCACGATGAGGGCAATCGGCCCCTCTCCGAGTCCGCCGTAGATCATCCCTATGCAGATGTAGTTGAAAGCGAGGGCCATTCCTGCCTTGGACATCCCGATCGCGGCGATACGAGTGTAAGAAAGCACTCCTCCGACGATTCCGGGAAGCTCGAGGACGGCCTGCATTCCGTCTTCGGGTATGTTGAGTATGATTCCTATAGCCAGAGCGACCGCTCCGATTCCGATGATGATCATGACGGAGTCGAAGGACTGGCCGTAGATCAGGATCATAGCGAGGGAATAACAGATGAGGACCATGCCGATGAAGCTGAGGACCCATCCGCCCTTCTCCTTGAATGCGTGGACGAAGCCGTGCTGGAGGGTCTTGTTGTAGACCGCGCAGCAGTAGGCCAGAAGAAGGTGGCATACTCCGATGTAGACAGACAGTTTGAGCTGGAATCCGATCCAGTCCGCGCCGAGCTTGGTGACTCCGTGGCCTCCGGGAAGGATGCCCTCGAAGAAAGCCGGAAGGTTGTCGAGCCCGAGCAGATATTGCCAGGTGTACGTGACGTCGTCGGCCGTATGTTCGCCGACGAAGTGCATTCCTAGACATTCTCCATAGAAGAACAGTCCGAAGATGAACGCCCATATGCCTCCGAAGAAAAGCACGGTGGCGATGGCGCGCCAGTCTTTGTGGTGCGTGACCTTGAGGCCGTACGCTCCGAGTATTATGAAAGGAATCGAATATCCCACGTCTCCGATCATCATTCCGAAGAACAGGGGAAGGAATATCGCGATCAGGATGGAAGGGTCAATCTCCTGATACTTGGGCACCGACATAAGCTTCGTCGGATACTGGAACTCCTTCACCATTCTTCCGTTGTTGAACTTGGTGGGGACCTCTTTGAATCTGTCCTCTGCGGCTTCCACCTCTTTCATGGTCCTTCCGCGGTTCTCGATGATCTCGACGTAGGTGCCTTCCACCTTCGATTCGATCTCGATCTTCGCGCTTTCGGCCTTCTTGGTGGGGACCCACGCGTCCGCTACGAAGGAGTAGGCGCTAGAGGCGATCCTCACGGGAAGCTCTCCCTTGTCGACCTCTATGGCGAGCTCCTCTTCGGAAGCCTTGAGGAAATCCTTGTGTTTCTCGAGAAGAGCGGCGAGCTCCCCCTCGATCTTGACCATCTCCGCATCGGCGGAGACGAGCTCGTGCTCGACCTTCTTCAAGGCGGCGGCCGCGGAACCGGTGTCCTCGGGGACGGTTATCTCCGAGAAATCGCAATCCGAAAGCACGGACTGCACCTTGTCCTTGTCCTCCACCCTGCAGAAGACTGCCGCGATGCCGTCCTCCTTCTTGGAGCCCGCCCTGTATTCGACCTCGCAGGGAATCCCGGAGAGGGCGACGGACGGATCGGCCGCGACCGTTCCGACCATGGACACGATGCTCCTGTAGCCGGAGTACATGTCAAGGTCGATGTCGAGTTTCGAGAGGACGTCTAAGCTCTTCTTTTTGGCGTTTAACTCAGTGATCCTCTGATTTAGATCATTCTTCTTGTCGAGGACGGATATGACCTCGTCCTCGGCAAACTCGACGCTGTCAGCTGATAGCTTCTTCTTGATCTCATCCACGGAAACGACGTTGGTGGGCGTCTTTTTGGTGATGCCCAGGTCCTTCTCCATCGAACGCACCTTCAGCAGCCTTTCGGATGCCTTGGGGGCGTACGGACGGGGCGTTCCGAGGGTGAAACCTTCATCCGCGTCGACAGTATGATCGATCAGGTGGACGGTTCCCATGCTGTACAGGACATCGATGGCCTGGTCCAGACGGGAGTTGGCGCCCACGATCACAATCCTACTCATCGACTCAGGAAGTGACATTTAAGGTCCTCTCGAATTCTTTATTGAGAAAATCTTTGACTTCCTTTATCTTCACCATGGACTTCTGCTCGATCGCCGCCGCCTCGGAGTTGCCGTCTTTCAGCAGATCCGCGCGCTCGGCGTTGAGTTTGACCTTGGCTTCGGTTATAGCGGATTCGAAGGAGCTGCGGTACTGAGCCTCAGCGTCTTGAATCTTCTTCACAGAGTCTCTGCGAGCATCAGCGATGACGGATTTCATGTCGGCTTCCGCTTTCTGAATGATAGCGTCAGCTTCCTTCTCCGCATCCTTAATTCCCGAAAGTATGTCAGTTCGGCTCATATCAACACTCCCCGACCCTAAGCAAGGTAAACGGAGAGGTGTACTTAACTGTTAGTGCTAATAAACAATTAGAAAAAGGTTTATAATGGTTGTATCAGGAATCCATGGTTACTGGTCCTTGAGGCGATACTCCCTGACTATTATGTCCGTCTCGTCTAGAAGGCTTCTCGAAAGCTCGTCCGGATACCCGTCGTTGTATACGATCTCCTTGATTCCGGCGTTGATCAGGATCTTGGAGCACATGGAGCAGGGGAAGGTGGTGGTGTAGATGGAGGCGCCGTCGACGCTCACGCCGAAATAAGCCGCCTGGACCACCGCGTTCTGCTCGGCATGGACGCCTCTGCAGAGCTCGTGCCTGGTCCCGGAGGGGACGTGGAGCTGCTCCCTGATGCATCCCAGATCCTCGCAGTGGCGGGTGCCCTTGGGAGAGCCGTTGTAACCGGTGGACAGGACCCTTTTGTCCTTGACTATGACTGCCCCGACCTTCCTCCTTATGCAGGTCGACCTGGTGGACACCAGCATGGCCATCTCCATGAAGTATTCGTCGTTGCTCGGTCTGTTCATGACGCATCATTGCCGATAGAGTATATAGGCAGTTTCTAAACTGACTGCGAAATATATGTAAATAGAGGCATCCCGTTAGCCACGACGTGAATCCCGACAACAAGAAGATGCTCATCATCGCCGGGGTGGCGATAGCGGTCATCGCAGGAGGATACGTCGCCCTCATAGCTTACAGCGGGATGAACGTGCCCTTCAGCGTGGTCATGTCCCAGAGCATGCAGCACGACAACGAGAGGTCCGAGATAGGCTGCATCGACACGGGGGACATAGTCGTCGTCAAGTCGAAGGACAAGGCGACCATACAAAGCTACGTCAAAGGAACGCAGACCGGATACTCCACGTTCGGAGACTACGGGTCCGTGATCATCTATGAAAGGAATTCATCGGCCAATCCCGTGATACACAGAGCGATAGTATGGCTCGAATGGGATTCCGAAGAGAAGAAGTGGAAATCCGAAGAGCTGAAGGGATACGAGGGTGACTGGTACTGCAAAGTCACGTCCATCGACGGATCGGCGGAGAAGAAGGACGCGGATAACCTCGAGGGGACCCTGGTGTTCCGTGACGTCACCCATTCGGGGAAGAACGTCAGCATATCCCTGACCAGCCTCACCAAGGAGTCTGGATTCCTGACGATGGGGGACAACCCCGTGACGAACAACAGCTTCGACCAGGCCTCCGGGATAATCAACCATCCTATAGGTATGGAGGATATCAAATCCGTCCCCTTCGCGGAGCTCCCTTGGATCGGAGCGGTGAAGATCCTCACCGGGAACAGCAGCTCCAACTTGAAATACGTCCCCAACAGCCTGCCTTCCTTGGCGATGGCCATCGTACTGATCATTACCGCGGTGATGCTCATCGACCTGGCGCTGCAGTGGAGGTATTCCAAATTGGAAAAGCGGAAATGAGGCGTGGGAAGCCCCCCACCCCTCCATTTCCACTGGAACCACTCTTGAAGGATATCCCCCTTTCGAAGGAAAGGGCGACATGGTTTTCAAGAGGGCTGCGAAGCCGTTGAAATCTTTGAAAACAGCTAGGTATCCGCTTTTTCGAATTGGTTTTAAGATTGTTAAATGAAAATTGGAAGAGAAAGAATTCGGAAATTCAGAATTTTCAAATCCTTCCACTGGAACCTTAGCAGATGGTGGTCTGCGTAGGAGGCTTGTACGCGAAGAAGTCTATGAAAGCGTCGTCCCCCTTGATCATGTTGACGATCTCCTTGGGAGTGCTGAGCTCTATCTCCTTGGTACGACCGGCGCGTCCGAAGGACTTGACCCTGGCATGGACGATTCCGAGCATATCCAATTCGGATATGAGGCCTGCGACCCTTCTCTGAGTGAGCGCGGATTGACCTATTATATCGCAAATGTACTTGTATTTCGTAAAGACGTCGCCGGTGGTCATCGGCTCGTTGTCATC
>JAEEGF011150412.1_pt1 | contig 14929 bp, 10 predicted proteins | sample 9134171 | NCBI WGS metagenome assembly JAEEGF01 (sample SAMN16246542, study PRJNA631951) | gut metagenome | biome: gut microbiome; feature: rumen; material: AP-attached | host: Bos | place: Iran: Karaj | collected 2018-10 | reverse complement strand
AAAAATAAGAATAAAAAATCACAATTCAGAATTGACAATGGACAATTCACTTAAGAATCGATAAATCACAATTCAGAATTCAGAATTGCTGAGAGCTCATAAAGAACAATTATAAGACAAAATACTCTTTTAGGAAATACAAAATAGCAGCAAGGAAGAAGGTAGGAAGAAGGTAGCAAGAAGGTAGCAAGAAGGTAGCAAGAGGGAAGGAAGAGGGAAGGAAGAGGGAAGATACATCTAAGTAAGCCGATAGCAAGGGGATAGTAAGGGGGTAGCAAGGGGATAGCAACGGAGAAGGTGCGGAGAGACAAAATGCAGGGGGATTCTCGGATTTTTTACAAATTCAAGACTCGTTATCAGGGGCAGCCTCATCGACCATTTGTTCGCGGCAAAGTCTGAAAAACTCGTCGCGCGACATACAACAACCACGAAAGGCAGCCCTCTGAATACCGAACTTTGCAGGATGCTCCAGTTTCTGCCACTCACCCACGCCGAACCTAATGCGAACGGGATATTCGGAATCATCTACACGAAGGAAATTGGCTTTCTCGACCTTATAAAAACCGCAGATACGAGCCTTCCGAACTGGCGCGATGTAGCGAACGGCCTGTATATCCTTTGTCTCTTCCATTCCCTTGCGCCCCATAATGATGGTCGTTGCCGTACCGTTCATTATAGCCTCAGCATCGTCGTTTACGTTTTCATCTATCGAAAGAACCATGTAGACAGGCTCTTTAGGCTTGTCTGCCGTGTAATACAAGCCTTTCTGCGGAATGCTTTCGTCAAGAATGTCGGCTGAAGCCTTGCCGATGAGTGACTCTACGAACTTAACGAGCAAGTCTCTGTTTTCCTTATCCTTAGGACGGAGAGGAAAAGCCCCGATATTCACCTCGCCGATAGTCTTGTAGAATCTCGACACCTCAACATCGGCTTTCTGTCCGTCGCCGGGAAACAGAATATATCCGCCCACAACTTCCTTCTTTAGCGTTTCTGAAGAATGTTCCTTGTAGTATATGGCGTCGCGGTATCTGTGCATCTGGTTTATAGCATCTTCGGGCGGAGTGTCAACGCCGTTCACCCTGCCGCCGATTCTGTATTTTGCATCGAACAGATAAGTCATCTTAATGTCTTTCTTTGCATCGTGCTTTGTAAGTTGCAGAACGATGTCGGGCTTTTGCGCAACGGTTGGCACAACAAGGTTCTCGATGCTTATGCTGTCGTTCTCCCTTTCGGTATGCTTCGGATTATACACAAGTTCTGCCAGTTCCACATCGTCTTTCTTGAATAGTATTCGCGAATGTTCACCCTTGCCAAGTTCCCAAGTAAAGACGCCATTCATCTCCATGCGGTTGCGATGGTCAACATCAACGTCCATGCCAAGCAGTTCCTTAACAATATGGCTTACCTCGATGAAGCACCAAATCTCGTAAAGAGTGGCTATATCCTTTGATTGCAGACGATAGATGCCGTCGTAGAGCGAATAGGCGCGGCGCAGCAAGTTCCATGTGCGGTAAACCTGACTGTAGCCAGTAGCCCTTTGCAGAACCATGCTTTCCTGATTAAGTCCCTTGAACTTTCCGACGGTACGGAAGAACGGATTGCGTTGCAGACGCTTCAGCGTGCCGAGCGTCGTCTGCATCTCGTCACAATAGGCATCCGAAACGCCCTTTAACGCTTCGATGCGTGCCTTCAGCACCTCATATTTGGCGGTTATCTGCCCCAAGGCATATTTCAGAAAGCGGTTCTCTTGCGTGTCGTTGCTCTGTATCTGCTGTTCTATGCGATACAGATGCGCCTGTTCCCTGCGATGTTCTGCCAGTTCGTTCTCTATCGAGATGGGTATCCTCGTCAGTCTGTCGGCACGGACAAACGACTCTGTTCCGTGAAGCCGATGGCGCGGACGTTCAATAATGCTTTTCACGGCACGCACAAACTTCTCTTGCTCGCCGGCAAAGACACTCCACCACACCAGTTCGGGTGTCTCGCCTTCGGTGCTGGGCGAAAAGCCGTGAAAGGTGCGTTTCATATAGTCGAGCGACAGCATACGGTACTCGCGCTCAATATCTTCGATTATCTTTCGCCAATGTTCGTGATAGTTTAGTTTTGTGCTCAGCACATCAAAGCCGAAACGGAAATGGCGGACTTCCGAGCCTACGCTATAGTCTATGTTTATCTCGCTCTTGCCTATGTCGTTGCCGTAGTTTATAAAGCCTGCAAGAATACCCTTGCGGAAACTGAAATTATCGTTGTCGTTCTGCAAGATGCTGCCGAACCGGGCATTTTTTACATTCTTTTCGAACTCAACCCATATCGGATAGTCGGCATTGTCGAAGAAAACGGCTGGAGCAGTCTCACCGTTAGCTATAGGTTGCAGAGAGCCATCATCGCCCAGTCTCACAACGCTCTCAACACCACCCGACCATGAGTAAGCCGATGTCAGATTCTCAGCCCCGACATTCCTCACAGCCTTGTCCCAGATGGCACCGAATTTTCCACATTCAATGCTCATCGTAAAATCGTGGTGTTTTATCGTCAGAAGTTCCATATATGCCTTAGCTCCAGAAACTTGTGTAGCCCGATGCAAGGCGTTTCTTCATCTCGCCCAGTTTTGCAAGCGAGATGGCGTTATACGGCGCATCGTCGGCAAACAGACTGCCGCACACCTCTTCGAGTCCGTTCTTTATTGCCGATTCGAGTGCGTTGAGGAATTCTGTACTCACTTTTGTCTCATCACCCTCTATGCGCGACAGAATCTTCATGTTGGTTATCTCGTCCAAGGCACGGGCAACCACAAATTCTTGTGTTTCATCTTCCTTCTTGTATGGCAGATTATTCACCACATACAAAAGGACTTCGTTTCGGGTTCGGTATGCAATTTTGAAAGGCGTACCCTCTAACCTGTCGTTTACCTTTTGTAGATAGTCTAACGCCTTGTCGCACACTTCCTTGTTGTTTTCATAGATGTCAACGCCCTCTACGGCTGTGCCCACAAGTTCGTCTTTGCCAAGCTTGCCTATCTGCTCGTTTTTGCAAGAAAGACCACCGTGCAAGTCTACCTCGTTCATCTCTATTGTCATTGCGCGGTCGAGCACCTTTCGGCTGAACGAGAATGTAGTCTCGTCCATATTAACCGTACCAACAACAATAAGGTTCTGCGGAATGCTTATGCCTTCATTCAAGAAACGGTTACGCACAACGTCACTCACCGTAAGTTCATTTGTCAAATTCCGGAACCAATCTTCCGCGCTCTTTTTCAGAATAGGGTCGGTAGTGATATTGCCGTCGGCATCGGCTTTGCGACTTTCAATAACGCTCAGATATTCGGCAAAATACTGTTCCACAGGGGCAAGATTCATCTCGTCGAGACAAAGGAAATAAGGCACATCTGGCTCTTCCCATGCGCGAGCAATGAATTTCAGAAAGTCTCCTGCAACAAACACAGGCGTACCGCTAACGCGACTAACATAGCCTATAAGTTCGCTCGAATCGTGCCAGTTTGGTTTAACCTGAATCATCTCGAAGTTTCGCGGCTTCTGCGACAGGAATTCCGCATCGTCGCCATCCCAGCAAGCCCTTGCCAGTTCCCTTACTATACGGCTCTTTCCTGTTCCAGAAATGCCAGCGAGAAGTAGAAACGGCTTGGATTTTATGGCGGTGATGTAGGGACGATATGGTTCTGAAAAATCATTAGATTGAACAGGTTCTTCTTCCTCAATATCTTGATTCTTAGATAATTCTTCGATTGAGTTTTTAAATCGAATTTCATACACACCATTTTGCTTGATGAATGTGATAATAGAATGTGCTTGAATAAAGAACATACGAATATTAAAATCCGTGCCGTTCTCTTTCAATTCGTTCAAGTAGATTCTTCCGTCATCACGCTTAAACAAATGTATTGTGTAATTTGCAAATTCGTTGTTTGCAAACTTATTCTGAATTATAGCGTAATAATACTCAAATAATTTGCTATCAAAGTTTACTTTTGTTGCTTCTTTTGAACTACTTTTATACAACGGCAACAGCAATACCAATGCACCAAGAGCCTTAATATAATCCTCTTTGTAAATTTTAAAGGTTATATAACCATTTTCGACTCCACCTAAGAAATCAAAAATCTCATTCGAAAGGTTAATGCTTGTTTCACCAGAACGTTTTGGTTCTGTTTTGAAAAAGGCATCTTGCGACCAAACAATTTTTACTATCTTTTCCATAGTTTCAAATTATTATTTTCTTGGTAATCAAATAGTACATGGCTGCATAAATTGTATTTACACTTACAGCGTTTCCTGCCTGTTTGTATAATGCGCCATTAGCAATTTTCTCATTTTGTGCTTTTGCTGCAAAATCTTCAGGGAAACCTTGCAGCATAAAAGCCTCTCTTGGTGTCAATTTGCGAATCGGAATTTTTGCCAATTCGTTTTTGTCCATTGTTTCGGACGGACGTATTTCTCCGTTTGAATTGATAAAAACATCCGAGTAATAATTATCCTGACACGCACGATGCATTTTGTGCATCGTTGCGGTAAGCGGTCTTGCGATAATTTGGTCAATATCAGAATTAGATTTAAATGCCGAACTTCCATCACTTAGGATTGTCGGTTTAATCTTTTCTGACAGATAATACTTCGTGCTTTCATTCTTTGTAAGAATATCAATTACAGAATTGTAAAATCTCAGACTGCATTTTTCTCTGTTAATTTCAGAAAAACAATCTTTTACAAGTTCATTGTCGAAGTTAAATTCGCCAAATTCTTTTTGACGTGCAAATATGATAAGACGTTTCCGCTTTTGCGGAAGTCCGTAATCTAATGTGTTGAATATATCAAAGTGAACAATATATCCCTCATTTTCGAGAGTTTTTCGTATTACTTCAAATGTTTTTCCCTTGTCGTGTGTCAAAAGATTTTTAACATTTTCTAATAACACATACTTTGGATGGCGTTGTTTTAAAATATCCATTATGCGGAAAAACATTTGTCCCCTATCTTCTGCAAAACCCAACTGCTTGCCCATCATACTGAAAGTCTGACACGGAAATCCTCCACTCAGAATATCAAAATCGGGCAATCCCTTTATTTTTTTTACATCGGCTACAAACGACACTATGTCGCCTATTTTAACTTCATTATCAGTTTGATAATTAGCACAATATGTCAATGTAGCATTTACGTCGATTTCTGAATAGGCAACAGTTTCTATTTCCATTATATTGTCTGCCGTCAACAAATCCATCGCCATTCTAAAGCCACCAACGCCAGCAAATAATTCCAAATGTTTCATTTCAAAAACTGTATTATGCCTTCTCCGATAGCCTTTGCAAGTTTCACGGGAACAGCGTTACCAATTTGCGCATACCACAGATTTTGCGAGCCTTGAAAAACGTAATCGTCTGGAAACGTTTGTATCCTTGCCGCTTCGCGTGGGCTTAATCCACGAGCCTCCCACGGATGTATATACATATTGCAATCAAAGCGCATATGCGAGGTTATAGTTTTACAAATCTGCGTTTCGTCAAGTTTAAAATACTTGTCTTTGAAAATGTCCTTTCTACGCTTATAAGGCATTATGTCTGCAATAGATTCGTGCAACGAATTTGCGCCCTGCGGCAAACGTCTAAAAATTTCAATGTCCCTCGGATTGTTGTACCGATTTTTATGATTATAGAGTTTGCTTATTTTTTTGTCACCGTTGATATAATGGTAAAACTCATTTTCTACATACTTGAAATCCATTTCGGTAAAACCAGACAATTCGTTTTCAATGTTTGATTTTCCCTTTTCCTTTTTGGATTCCAAATGCGGAAGCCCAATTAAGGCATCTCTAAGCACAAACGACGTACGCTTTTTTTCAAAAATTTTGTTGAAAACATCTGAAATTGAAACGCCCATTCTGTTGCCAATAAAAATAAACCGTTCCCTGTTTTGAGGAACACCAAAGTCTTGCGCATAGAGAAGACGAAAATCATATGTATATTCTTCTCCCAAAAACTCTTTAAAGTTTTCTTTGATTTCGTCTATTTTGTTAGCCATACCTCTTACGTTTTCCATTATGAAAAACTTAGGACGAGTATAACTAAGAAACTTTAGATAAGCCTTGTACAATTGGTTTCGAGGGTCGTCTATAAGCCTTTGACGGTTTGCCATCGAAAAGCCTTGGCACGGCGGACCACCGCAAACCAAATCCAAATCTGAAATATATTCTTTGTACCTATCAAGATTGTTGTTGAGTTCGTTTATATCACCTATAAAGTATTGTTCGTCAGACAGGTTGTGATTAAATTTGTATGTAGAACAAAATTCGGGTACAAGTTCGTTAACAAACACAGGTGTAAAACCAGCTTGTTCTAATCCAGTACTTAATCCACCACATCCGGCGAACATATCTGCCATTTTAAAGCAATTAACTGCCATTGCGGTTAAATGTTTTTTTTCGATTCATTACCGCCAAGCACACAAAACGGATTATTTAATGTATATACAACAAAATTAACCACATAAAAAAAACGTGAGTGCCTAACTTCTATCCGTCTTAATTCGAGGTCTTAGGAAACCCATTGCAAGAAACGGACAGAATAGACACCCACGGTAACTTATATGTAAGCCCATAAGTGCGCATAAGGGCATAAAATACCCTATATGCACACTACGGGAACATATACGACCCGTGGCGTTCTTTCTGTATTTCGTTTCGGTCTGCAATTCAAAAGTTCCTAAGTTCCGAATTAACCAAAAACAAAACGCGAAGTAACGCCTTTTAATATGTAGTGCTCTGCCTAAGCAACTCCACGCAACTCATTGCGCATTACGGCAGCCATAGGCAGATGCCGTCGCAAAGATACAAATAAAATCGGCACAATTAGCGTAATCCTTCCAAAAAGCCCATAGAATTCTTGCAGAATTCAATAAAAAAGTAAGCAATATGGACTTACGCAGGAAGAACTTGCCATGAAATCGGGAGTTGGACTTTGCTTTGTACGGAATCTGGAACAAGGCAAACCAACATTAAGGATGGATAAAGTAAACCAGCTACTCGATTTATTTAATTACGAACTTACAGCAACCAAGAAATAACTGAATAGCTGCTTTTGATTCTTGCTTCGGCAATGGTCAAAAGCTGTTATCTTTATGTCAAGAAATCTTCGGCTTTCCTTCGGGATGCGTTCGGGTTTTGCAAAGCCGCATACAAACAAAAAAAGATAGAGCGAATGCTCTATCTTTCCTACTGATTAGCCTGTAAAGCTATATTTATTTCTTTAAATCCAAACTCTTTTCAGAAGCAGCGGCTGCATTCTTGTCAGCCTTCTGCTCAAGTGCAACACGAACTGCATCGGCTGTATTAGCATTAGCAGGAAGCGCCTTAAGGTTAGCTGCTATCTTGCCGACATTCATGTTTGCTATACCCTTAACAGGTAACTTAGTCTCAGCATTTGCTATCGCAAAGCAAGCGACCATTGCAGTGAATATAAACAATCTCTTCATCTTACCTCAATTTTTAATTGTTACACTTAATTGTCTCTCTTAAAGACATTGCAAAGATAAGAAGAAAAATCATTAAACAATCACAAAACAATGTTTTTTAGCATAAAATACTTAAATTCTTGACTAATATCAACTCTTTTTATGCTACATAACATAAATATCGGGGATTTCTTGGTGTTTTATGGACTAATTTAACAGATACGCAATGTAACCCACATACATAAGCACCATAATGCAGCCCTCTACCCTATTGATAATCTTGCCTGTACGCGCCAAAATCCACATAACAACACTTGCAACAAGAAGCGTAAACAAGTCGAACATCGTGATGTGTCCGAGCGGAAGTTGAGAAACCGTTGCACTCGCACCAAGAATCCAGAAGGCATTGAACACAACGCTACCGATAACATTTCCTATCGCCATGCCCGAATCGCGCTTACGTGCAGCCATAAGCGATGCGGCAAGTTCTGGCAACGATGTTCCTCCCGAAACGAGCGTGAGGGCTATAACCGATTCGCTAACGCCAAGAAGTCGGGCAACATCGCATGCGCCATCGACAAAGAAATCTCCGCCGAAAATCAGTCCAGCCAAGCCAAGAAGCACATAGAGTACCGATTTCCACACAGGCATGATGCTCTCCGGGGCAACAGGCTCTTCGCTCGCGCCCTCGCTGCTGCGAGCCGTGGCAAGCGTGTAGAACATAAACACCACAAAGAAGCAGATGAGCAACATGCCGTCGCTTCGGGTTATGACATTCCACTGGGCATCGTCGATAAAAGCATCGCACGCAACGACAAACAGCACAAACGACGACATGACGGCAAACGGAAGGTCTTTGTAAACCGTGCGGTTCGTTACCTTGATTGGGAAAACGGCAGCCGTACAGCCCACAATAAAGAGAATGTTGAAGATATTGCTTCCAACCACATTACCGATGGCAATCTCGGTGCTTCCCTTGAGCGAGGATATAAAACTGATTACAAACTCGGGCATGGACGAACCGAACGCCACGACCGTAAGACCGATTACAAGACTCGAAATGCCATAGCGTGCGGCTATGGCGGCAGCACCGTCGGTAAGTTTGTCGGCACCAACAATAATCATCACTATTCCAGCAATGAGCAACGCTAACGAAACAATCATATTGTTATTTATTGAAAATTCGACTGCAAATATAACAAATATGCCGAAATACATCCTCTTTATGTTGAAGGACATACAAAAAAATTTTGAACTTACATAAAAAGTCGATACTTTTGCTACAGATAATTTAACAACAATCTTTTTACCTCTAATTCAATTGAAAATGTTATACAAAACTGCTTCATCGTGAGATGGGGCAGTTTTTCGTTTTTACCACCTATCCCGAAATATGTGATTCGAGACAAGAAACACAGTTTTCCTATATCATAAAAGATTATTCGTAATGACGCTGAAAGCGTCACCTATCAGTAACCGCAGCATCCGTAGGATCTGCGGACTGAAATGATACAAATATAATCGACCCTGAAAGCGGTCGCCCATTGCGACAGATGGGGCACTCTTTCAGAGTGCTTGTTGTTGATAGTTTTTATTCCGCAGGTCGTCCGACCTACGGTTACTAAGCGGAGACGCTTTCAGCGTCTATAAGTACAACATACAGATAACAAGAATTAACAAACCATACACTGCAAAGCGTTAGAGTAGTATAATTAATCCTGGATTCGCATAGGAATAGCACAAAAAAATCCCGACATGCGCCTTGACGCATATCGGGACGAATATTTCTGTTCAGTTTTTTTACTAAAATTACTTAGCAGGAGCATTCTGAGCAGGTGCGCTCTGTGCTGGAGCATTCTGAGCAGGAGCCGATGGCATTGCAGGAATGTTGTTAGGATTTACGTTACTGCTCTCGGTAGCCTGCTTTGTCATGACTGAGTTTTCGCCGCTTGCAGATGGCAAACTGTATGCTGCAAGAATACTAATGACAACCATAAATGCAGCAAGGAACCATGTGATGTTTTCCAAACCGCTCTTAGTGTTGCGCACACCAAAGATTGCATTTGAGCTTGAGAAGCTTGATGCCAAGCCGCCGCCCTTTGACTCTTGAATACATACGACAAAGCACATTATAACGGCTGCCAATACAATCAAAACAATTAAAAATACGTATAACATTTCTTATAAATTATTTACTGTTAATAATCAGTTTTTCTAAAAATCTTATTTGGTCTGCAAAGTAACGATTTTTTTTTGGATATTTCAAACTTAATTGCTGAATAATTTTAAGTGCCTTATCATATCTTTGCTGTTTTATATAGATTTTCGCCAAAGTTTCGGTGAAAAACTTATCATCAGCACTTTCATTCACACCTTCGGGCGCATTTTGCTGCGCATCATCGTCGGAATGAACGAATGAAATCGTCTTCTTTTTAGGCTCTTCGGCAACCATCGGCATTTCATCCTGAACGGACGGCGATACAGCCTCATCTTCAGCGGCAAGAGCATCATCCTCAGAGTCGGCATTGCTGCTGAATTTTGGCAGAACGTGCTTAGGCTTTCTGCGAGGTGCGCCGATGTCGAGCATCAGACGCTCATCGCCCTTCTTTATAAAGTCGTCGATAAGGCTCTGCCCCTGCATCTTGTTGGCATCGCCCTCGCCCTCCTCGGGCTTTATGTCGTCGAGTTGCTTGAGGTACGAAACATAGTCGGTAGCCAAATCAACCGGTTTCGTATCGTTCTTCTCCTCTCGCCTCTCTTCTTTTTCCTCCGGAAGACTGTCGAGGAACACGTCGATGAGCGACATGGTACGGTCTACCGACAATCCGCCATCGGCAACCGACGTTTCCTCGCTCTTGAACTTAGGGATTATGTAGTTTGCGCCCTCAACAAGCATGAACAACTGACGGCGATCGTTTACATATAGTGCCGCCTTTCGCAACTCATCGCCAAACGACGAGTCGTGAAGAATGTACAGATTCTTGAGCAGCAGCAGGCGAGCCGTCTGATAGTACGGATAGCGAGCCAGCAAGCCTCTCAGTTCGAACAGCGAGTTGCGGTCGAGTCGTTCGGGGTGACTTATGTATTCTGTCAAATCTGTCATTGGGCTACCAGTTTGCTACCGTTGCGTTAAAAATCTGATTCGTTATGTCCTTAACCATCTGGTTCACCAGATCGTCCTGAACAGATGTGAGAGGCTGAGACGAATCGTATGTCTGCGAGGCACTAAACGTGCGCTCGAAATCCTCGGAATGATTGCTGTTGTTAACAAAGCGCACGTTGACGGTCATCTTCAGTTCAACCTGAGACGAATAACCGTCGGCAGATACCGATTTGTTTGCCTGAGTGTAGTCGGTTATCTCTCCACTTATCTGCAAGTCGCCGTTTCGCCTAACCTGCTGAAGGCGAGTCTTCTTGCTGAATTCATCAACCAGTTCGTTGTTGAAGATTGACGCCATAGGAGCCCACACATAGGCTGCACGGTTTGGGAACGTGGCAATGCTTATGGTCTTTGTCTTTGTATAATCTATTGAAGAACCATTGAACTTGTACGACACGCTGCACGCTGCCACCAGAGGCAGCACGAGCATGAGAATCAGTTTTACGATATTCTTATTCGAGACCATATTTCTTAATTTTACGATAAAGCGTGCGCTCAGACATTCCAAGAGCGTCGGCCACTATTTTTCTGCGATTGTGATGCTTGCGAAGGGCATCTTCAATCATCTTCTTCTCGGCCTGTTCAACAGCCGAATGTGCGCCTTCCGAAGGCTCTACGTCCTCTACATCAATCCAGTCGGACGAACCGTAATCGCTGCTGCTCGGCGTTACTACCGGAATATCCGTAGTAAGGTGCTTTGGCGCAGGCAGACCTGCCGGAACTTTAGCCACGCTGTCAGATTTATGCGACTGTCCGCCCTCGAGTTCGGCAACGCGGTTGCGAAGGTCGGCAACCTGCTTTCTGAGTTCGTAGATGAAGCCGTAAATCATGTCGCGCTCCTCGCTGAACGAGTGTTCCTCCTTCTTGTTATGGTTTATGTCGAGCACCTCGGTTGTCTCGGCATCCTCGGGAACATAGCGTTTAAGCACCTCGAGAGTGATGCGACGTTCTTCGGATACGACCGAAATCTGCTCAACCAGATTGCGGAGTTGGCGCACGTTTCCCGGCCATTTGTAAGCCAAAAGGAGCGGCTTGGCATCTTCAGCAAGCTGCACGGGCGGCATGTTGTACTTCTCAGCCACGTCCATGGCAAACTTCATGAAGAGTTTTATGATGTCGTCGCCTCGCTTGCGCAAAGGCGGAATGAAAATCGGAATCTGGTTAAGGCGATAGAACAAATCCTCGCGGAAGCGTCGCTCGCTTATAGCCTTCTGAAAGTTGACGTTTGTTGCGGCAACTATTCTGACGTTTGTCTTGCGCACAACATCCTCGCCCATTCTTATGTATTCGCCCGTCTCGAGCACACGCAGCAACCGGGCTTGCGTAGCCATCGGCAGTTCGCCCACCTCGTCGAGGAAGAGCGTTCCGCCATCGGCAGAGCCGAAATATCCCTCTCTGTCCTGAAGTGCGCCCGTAAACGAGCCCTTCTTGTGTCCGAAGAGTTCAGAATCAATTGTTCCCTCGGGAATTGAGCCGCAGTTTACCGCCATGAACTTTTTGTGGCGGCGCGCGCTGTTGTCGTGAATCAGTCGCGGTATAACCTCCTTGCCCGAACCGTTCTCGCCCGTAATAAGCACAGACAAATCGGTTGGGGCAACCTGCAGAGCCATGTCTATAGCCCTGTTCAGTTCTTCACAGTTTCCTATAATGCCATATCGGGCCTTATTCTTCTGTATTTCCGAAGTATTCATTACCGCAAAATTCTTTAAAAGCGTACAAAGGTAAACAAAATAAAAAAGAAAAACCACATATAGGCTAAAAAAAAGTCCCGACACAGAAAAATCTGCATCGGGAACAAACAATATGTTAACTAAAGAGTTTCGGATTAGTCAATCTCCTCGTCAGCCTCGTATCCGCCCATCTCGCGGATAGCGTTCTTAAGCATTGTGTACTGCTGGAACAAGTGGTTAACAGGAACCTCGCCCTTAGTGTAGTCGTGCATTGGGCTCTTGAGGAAGAAGCTCAAGAAGCGCTGTATGCCGTACTTGCCTGCGCGTGCTGCCAAGTCGCTCAACAATACCAAGTCGAGGCAAAGAGGAGCGGCAAGGATAGAGTCGCGGCAAAGGAAGTTAATCTTAATCTGCATTGGATAGCCCATCCAGCCAAAGATATCGATGTTATCCCAGCCTTCCTTGTTATCGTTGCGTGGAGGATAGTAGTTGATACGAACCTTGTGATAGTAGTCTGTGTACAAGTCAGGCTGCTCCTCTGGAACAAGGATTGACTCCAAAGTAGAAAGCTTTGAAACCTCCTTTGTGCGGAAGTTTGCTGGCTCGTCGAGTACAAGACCGTCGCGGTTGCCAAGGATATTTGTTGAGAACCAACCAGAAAGACCAAGGCAGCGAGTGCCGATGATTGGAGCGAAACCGCTCTTTACAAGAGTCTGTCCAGTCTTGAAGTCCTTACCTGCGATAGGCAGCTTAGTCTGCTCTGCCAACTCCCACATTGCAGGGATGTCGACTGTTGTGTTAGGAGCACCCATGATGAATGGAGCGCCTTCCTTCAATGCTGCATAAGCGTAGCACATAGATGGAGCAACGTGCTCAGTATCGTTAGCCTTCATTGCAGCCTCGAGCGAAGCAACAGTTGCGTGAATCTTCTCATCAACCGGAACATACACCTCGGTAGATGCAGCCCAAAGAACTACGATACGGTCGCAGTTGTTATCAGCCTTGAACTTGCGGATATCAGCACGAATCTGCTCTGCCATATCCATGCGGTCCTTACAATCCTTTACGTTGTTGCCATCAAGACGCTTAGCGTAGTTCTTGTCGAATGCTGCCTTGAAAGGAACAATCTTCTCCAATTCGTCCTTTACCGGATTGATATCTTTTTCTTTCAGTACCTCGCAGTTGATTGCCGATTCATAAGCGTTAGCAGGATAAACATCCCATGCACCGAAAACGATGTCGTTAAGACTTGCGATAGATACGATGTCGCCGTACTTCTTGTACTGCTTGTCGGCACCCTTGCCCACGCGAATCTTGTCATACTGAGTCATTGAACCTACAGGCTTTGCCAAGCCTTTGCGGGCCATCAAGACGCCCGTCATAAAGGTTGAGGATACAGCTCCCAAACCTACAACCATCACACCAAGTTTACCGGTGGCTGGCTTTACATTTTGATTTGCCATTTATTTTTATATCTTTTTAGAAAACTTTTTTTGAGGTTTAAGTTTTTACCGATGCAAATGTATTAAATTTGAGCGTAACTGAGCAACTTTTGGCATTAAATCTTCAAAATATCTTCATATTAAAGATTATTTTGAGAGAACAAAGTTCCTTTTTGCACAAAAAAAGCGAGTTATTAGCCAAATATCACATTATCAAACCAGTTTTTGTCCTGCAAATATACGCGAGCCGTGTATTTCGACTTGTCGTGCTCGGGAACAAGAGGAATGTATTCCAACTCTTTATCGTTAGGAATAAAATTGTTGTAATGGATATCGAATCTTTCGGCATTCGTTATCCATCGGCTTTTCAGTTCGTGCGCCAAGATGCCCATGTTGTTGCGAAGGTTTACCTCTACGCACGGATGCAGAAAGTCGCCCTTCTCATAATCCCTCACAATCATCATGTCAACTCCCAAGACTCCATTATAGTAAGGTGCAATCAGATTGCGCACATTCTCCTCGACTACCTTGCGTACAGTACGGATTTTATCAACGTCTACGCCTAAGATATAGCACATATAGTCCTCAATCTCCTTGTCGGTCATCAAAACATTGCCCTGATAAGTGCCTTGGTTGGCTGTATCGAACTTGGAATATCCCAAGAAAGAGACCTTTCCTTCAGACACCTTGAACTCTAACGCATAATCGCCGAATTTATTATACAGAGGCTCAACGATACAGCATCCCTGCTTCTCGATGACATTGTTTACCCAGCCCTTCACCTTCTCGGTTATATTCGTACTGTAGCAGTAGTTCAAGCCCTTTCCGCTGCTCGACCACGGCATTTTCATCATCACACCTTCGTATTTCTCTGCCAACGGGAAGAACTCTTCGAGACTGGTGATTACGAACGACTCGCCTATGCAGAAATCACGTCCGATGGCATCAACTATCTGCGGAAGCATCTGCACCGCCGTACGACGGCTCGAAAGGTTGCGGATGCCTTCGAGTTCCTCATCGGTTGGAAGCATTGACTGCGGAACGCCCCATTTCTCGAACTTACGCTTGATGTAGCCGTCCCAACCCCACGGAGCAAGTTCGGCATTGTCAACGTCAATGGAAAGCCGGCTGCACACATTCTTGAACGGTTCTTTGAAAGAAGCAAAGCAGACACCCTCACCCACCTTCTTCTTCACC
>JAEEGF012395821.1_pt1 | contig 14931 bp, 11 predicted proteins | sample 9134171 | NCBI WGS metagenome assembly JAEEGF01 (sample SAMN16246542, study PRJNA631951) | gut metagenome | biome: gut microbiome; feature: rumen; material: AP-attached | host: Bos | place: Iran: Karaj | collected 2018-10 | reverse complement strand
GGAGCACGGGAAACCCTGTCCCGTGTGCGAAACCGGCCCCAAACGCACACCGGAAGCCCGGAAACCCGCTCCCGTGTGCGAAAACGGCCCAAAACGCACACCGGAAGCCCGGAATCCCGTTCCCGTGTGCGAAAACGGGGCAAAACACACACCGGAGCACCGGAAATCCCGTCCCGTGTGCGAAAACGGCCCCAAACGCACACCGGAGCACCGGAAATCCCGTCCCGTGTGCGAAAACGGCCCAAAACGCACACCGGAAGCCCGGAAATGGAAAAAAAGTGTATCTTTGTGAGTATGAAACGAATCCTTATTGCTTTGGCTATGTTGGTTGTAGGTTGCGGCCAGCACCGCGATGTTCACACACTGTTTGTTGGCAATTACGCCGACGGTATTTACGCTTACGAGTTTGACCTGGAGAAGGGAGAGGTGATAATGGCCGAAGGGGAATACGGCTCCTTTGCCAAGGCCCCTATGCCCAATCCTTCGTATATGACCATCTTCGGGAACCACCTCTGGGCGGTAAGCGAGATGCCGGACCAGACCGCAGCCGTGTACGCCTGGCGCTTTGACGGCGGCGGGTTCACGTTCCTGAACAAGCAGCCCACCGGCATTCCGGAGCACGGCGAGGATCCGTGCTACGTGGCCACCAACGGGATGGGCCTGCTGGCTGTGGGCAACTACAGTGGCGGTTCGCTGGCCGTGTACAAGGTCAAGGACGACGGCAGCATAGCCCCTATGGATACGCTCATCATCAGTGGCATCGGCGGTCCGGATATGACCCGGCAGGACAAGCCGCACGTGCACTGCGCCCGCTTCCTGGCCGATGGCGAGCACCTCATTTTCAGCGAGTTCAGCTCAGACGCCATTGGCGTAGTGGACATCGCTGGCCGCAGCGTGACCAACTACCGGACGGCGGTTCAGCTTCCGGCAGACTTCGGCCCTCGTCATATCATCACAGCCGATGGCCGGGCCTTTGTCATTGGCGAACTCTCCGGCGACATTGCCGTGCTCAACCCCACCGTCAACGGAAAGTTCGAAATTAAGCAGATCATCAAGGCCGATCAGGTAGACGCCCGCGGCGCCGCCGACATCCATTTTTCGGCCGATGGAGAATACCTCTACGCCAGCCTCCGCCTGAAGAACGACGGCATCGCCATCTTCAAGGCCGATGGAGACAACACCCTCACGTACGCCGGCTATCAGACCACCGGCCCCCACCCGCGCAACTTCACGGTCCTTCGCAACTGGGTCCTCGTGGCCTGCCGCGATTCCAACGAGATTGAGATTTACGCCAGGGACGAAAAAACCGGCCTCCTCACGGACACCGGTAGAAGAATCCAGACTCCCAAGCCTGTGTTTGTGGAAGTCCAGTAGCTACTTCATCTTGCCTTCCTGCAACGTGTCGTACTGGAGCCGCTTGCGGAAGATATCAATAGCTGTGTAAATGGCACTCATCATACTGCGCGGATCGGCTTCGTCGCGGCCGGCCATTTCGTAGGCCGTACCGTGGTCCGGCGAGGTGCGCACAATGGGCAGGCCGGCGGTGAAATTTACGCCGTCGGAGAAGGCCAGGGCCTTGAACGGGGCCAGTCCCTGGTCGTGGTACATTGCCAGCGTGGCGTCAAAGCGGCTGTAGTTACCAAGGCCGAAGAACCCGTCGGGGGAGTAAGGGCCGAAGGCCTGGATGCCCTCCTTGTTGGCCTCCTGAACGGCCGGAAGGATGATATTCTGCTCTTCGTCTCCCAGCAGGCCGCCGTCTCCGCAGTGCGGGTTAAGGCCCAGGACGGCAATCTTGGGATCGGGTACGCCAAAGTCCCGCTGCAGGGAAGCCTTCATAATGCGCAGCTTGCCCAGGATGCTCTCCTTGGTGAGGCTCTTGGGAACGTCGCGCAGCGGAATATGTCCCGTGACCACGCCAATCTTGATTTGGTCGCTTACCATAATCATAGTAACATCATCGGCCCCGAACTCCTGCTGCAGGTATTCCGTGTGGCCGGTGTTGGAGAAGCCCTCGGCGCTCATAGCGCGCTTGTTGATGGGGGCGGTCACCAGCACGTCTATCTGGTTGTCCTTGAGGTCCTTGACGGCTACCTCCAGGGACTTGATGGCGGCCTTGGCGCTGTCCGGCGTGCTCTGTCCGGGCTCGGCGTAGATGTTGTCCGGCAGGCAGTTCACCAGGTTAATCTTGCGCTGCTTGGCATCGGCGGCCGAATTGATGACGTTGATATCCATCGGCCCTATATTATGAAGGGTCTTGCGGTAAAAGCCCATAAGCTTGGACGAACCGTAGATGACGGGCGTAAAGCTGTCCAGGATTCTTTCGTCTGCGAGGGACTTGATGATGACCTCGTAGCCAATGCCGTTGCTGTCGCCTTGAGTAATTCCGACGACTAATTTTGGAAGACTCATAATAGTGTGTTTTCTGCGTTATAGCCGGTATCTTGCGGTAAGTTGGGTTGGTGGTAGGCTGCTACCGCCAGGGCGTCGCAGCGCTCGTTCTCGGGGTGTCCGGCGTGCCCCTTGATCCAATGGAAAGCCACCCGGTGCTTGTGGTACACGGTGTCAAACCGGAGCCACAGGTCCACGTTCTTCTTGCCTTTGAAGCCGGTGCGCTTCCAGTTGTCCAGCCAGCCTTCATTGAGGGCCTTCACCACATAGGAAGAGTCGCTCACGACGTGCACCTCGGCATTATCCCATTTAATTTGTTCAAGGCCGATGATGACCGCCAGCAGCTCCATCCGGTTGTTGGTGGTAAGGGCGAAGCCGCCGCTCAGCTCCTTCTCGTGGGCGCCGCAGCGCAGCACGATCCCGTACCCGCCCGGGCCGGGGTTTCCGCTGGCTGCACCGTCTGTGTAAAGGTATATGGGTGGCTTCTTTTCCATTTATGCAAAGATAAGAAAAAACTAGAGAATCTCCCCCAACTTTCTACCAGTTATCTTTGCCCTTTCAGGGCCTCCACGTTACCCCCTCCCGAAACCCCTCCCCTCGGGGGAGGGACTTAGATTGAATTTTTTTTCTTATCTTTGTATAATATGAGTATTTTTGATAATGTAAAGGCGCAGGTCAAGGCAAGTGCTTCTGTTAAAGAAGCTTTACTGGCCGATACTGCCACTCTGGAGAAGATTGCTGCGGTGGCGCAGCTGCTAATCGATACTTATAAAGCCGGAGGCAAGAGCCTCTGGGCCGGAAACGGCGGATCGGCGGCCGATGCGCAGCATATGTCGGCCGAACTGGTGAACAAGTTCCGGCTGGACCGGGCAGGCCTTCCCGCTATGGCCCTTACCGTGGATACCTCCATCCTTACGGCCATTGGCAACGACTATGGCTACGAGCGGGTCTTTTCCCGCCAGATCGAGGCCTGCGGCTGCCCTGGAGACGTTTTTGTGGGTATTTCCACTTCGGGTAATTCGGCCAATCTGGTGGAGGCCCTTTCGGCCTGCAAGGCCAAAGGCCTCGTGTCGGTGGCGCTGGTGGGCGGCCGTGCGTGCGCTATGGATGCCTATGACTATGTGATTCACGTGCCGTCGGAGGAAACTCCCCGCATTCAGGAGTGCCAGACCCTTATCGGCCATATCCTCTGTGATGCCGTAGAGCAGTCTCTATTCGGCCCTAATTCTTGTCCGAAAGTTTAATTTTTTGTTTCTCTGTTAATACCTATGGTATTATCGGAAATTTTTTGTACCTTTGCGCCGCATTTGAGAAAGTAAGTTTAACTAACAATAAAATTATCAAACAATTATGATTAGACTTGGTATTAACGGTTTTGGCCGTATCGGTCGTATGGTTTTCCGCGCTGCTGTGGAGAACTTTGGCAAGGACATCGTGGTAGTAGGTATCAATGACCTCCTCGATCCCGATTATCTCGCTTACATGCTTAAGTACGATTCCGTACACGGCGCTTTCAACCACGATATCAAAGTGGAAGGCAACTACCTCATCGTAGACGGCAACAAGATTCAGGTCTTCTGCGAGAAGGATCCCGCCAACATCACCTGGGGTGCCCTCAACACCGACGTTGTTGTAGAGTCCACCGGCTTCTTCCTCACCGCCGAGCTCGCAGAGGCTCACATCAAGGCTGGTGCCAAGAAGGTCATCATGTCCGCTCCTTCCAAGGACGCTACCCCTATGTTCGTATATGGTGTGAACCACAAGACCTATGCTGGTCAGACCATCATCTCCAACGCTTCCTGCACCACCAACTGCCTGGCTCCTATCACCAAGGTCCTCAACGACAAGTTCGGTGTTGTCCGTGGCCTTATGACCACCGTTCACGCTGCTACCGCTACCCAGAAGACCGTTGACGGTCCTTCCAAGAAAGACTGGCGTGGTGGCCGTGGTATCCTGGAGAACATCATCCCTTCCTCCACTGGCGCTGCCAAGGCTGTAGGTAAGGTTCTCCCCGAGCTCAACGGTAAGCTCACCGGTATGTCCCTGCGTGTTCCCACCAGCGATGTGTCCTTCGTTGACCTGACCTGCGAACTCGCTAAGGAAGCTACCTACGAGGAGATCTGCGCAGCTATGAAGGCCGCCTCCGAGGGTGAACTCAAGGGTGTTCTTGGTTACACCAACGAAGCCGTTGTTTCCACCGACTTCCGCAACGACGCCCGCACTTCCATCTTCGATGAGAAGGCCGGTATCCAGCTGGACAAGACCTTCGTAAAGGTTTGCGCCTGGTACGACAACGAGTGGGGCTACAGCAACAAGGTTTGCGAAATGGCTAAGGTTATTACGAAGTAATTCCCGAGGAATTACTTCGCAATGCTCCGCATCACCAAGTAATTTCGGCCCTCTGACTAAAAAACCGACTCCCTCCGGAGCCGGTTTTTTTTGTGCCTTTTTCGTTTTGCTACCTCGACTGCGGCCGGTTTGTGCCCGGGATGAGGAGGATAGGGGTCCGGGAGGACTCCGTTCGCTTCGCTCACTCCGGCCCCTCCCACACCTTTTAGGACATTTTCTCCGAGAGCAAGCTCTCTCCGAAAATATCCTAAAAGCTGCGGGCCCCTCCCCCCTATACTGGTCCGGGGGTGGACAAGCCTCCCGGACCCCTATCCTCCTCATCCCATGCCCTGACCGTCGCAGGATAACGCCCGTTCCGTCGCAGGTCATTGCCCAAAACGTCGCAGGTCCGCGTTTTTTCCTTAACCTGCGACGCTATAGCCCACAGAAGCAAGAAAAGTGTCGCAGGCCAGCCAATTTTTGCGGACCTGCGACACTCTGTTCTCCCACCTGCGACACTTTGCCTCCAAACCTGCGACACTCTGTTCTCCCACCTGCGACGCTAATCGGCCTGCTTTTCCCTTCCCCTTTTCATGGGAATTAAGCCAGCCACTACTTCGCGGGACATTTGCAGACAACGCGCTAGTTGTGGAACGCTGGTTCGATATCCTCTGTACAGGTAGGGCAGTATTCGGGCTTTCATGTCTGGGGTTAAATCCGGGATGGAACGGTGGTAGAACTTTTCGGCCAGATTGGCGATGATGGCCAGCATCTCCGCATCCGTGTGGCGGACCCGTTTGTTCATCTGGAGTTTTTGTTGCATTTCGGCCACGTTGACGGATCCTATCATCTTAAGGAAGAAGGCCTGATCGTTATCAAATGCACTTTCCAGGTATCGCCAGTCGCAAGCACTGGCCGGTTCTATGGATCCTTGTGCGTTGATGAGCCAAGGGACACAACTCAAATCCAAGTGAGTACGGAACAGGGCCTCTCTTTCGCGGCGGGAGAGGGAGGAGACTCTGCGGCACGCAAGCGGACTCTTTCCTTCCATAAATAATCCACGGTAACCGGACCACGGGTAGTCTTCGATCCGGTATCCCGTATCGTTCGCATTTCGGGGGATATACGCCAGGGCGTGCCGGACGTACCAATCTGAGTCCAAGTACTGGATGTCTACGTGTGACCTTGACAGAATGCCAGGTTCGTTATACTTCCAGCTAATGTATTGGGAATGATGCTTTTTTATGTTCTCTCCAACTAGCAGGGCGGTTTCCATACTTGGTGCTAGCAGTCCTAAGTGCCCGTGGTTGGACATAGCTATATGTGTGATAACCAGGCTATTATTCTTATATGCACTTAGGTAGAAGGCCTTTTCCAACTGGTCATAGTCTTCGTTATCTCTGCATAGAAGAACGGACTCCATCCCTTCCAGGCTGATGTGAAAAGGATAGACTTTGCGTGTGCTTCCGTCCGGAAGCAACCGTGAAACCACTCGTTCGAAAGCCATACTAATTCATTCCTGGCATTTTGAATGGGATAGACACAAAGCCTTGTTGGCTATCCATACTGAGCGGCCTTACTTTGTTAGAGGGGTTGTAACCATAGGGTACCTTAAGCTGATCAGAATACCTCTCATAGTGGGGCAGATAATGAAACATCATTGAGTACCATAGTTCTTCAATCCCCTGGTATGGTTCTGCGCACGTAATGATTTCGGCCATAGACAAATAGCGAATAGCCTTGGCAACATCCTGATTCTTTTCATTCCATACGGCATTAACTAAGCCTCGGATGGCCCTTCTGTTTATTTTGTCGTATATTTTTTCAAATGCTTTTATGTCTTTGACCGGTCTTTCAATGGAGTCGGCAAACTCAATGTCGGTGCTAAGATGTAGCTCACCATTATCGTCCATTAGGACTTCAAGAAACTTTTTCATATTGTGCTTTTCTCTTTTAATAGACTTTCTTCAACAATAGCCAGAATGTCCTCTCCATACTTGGCAAAGCGTGAGACACCAAAGCCAGGAATGGCCTGCAGGGCCTCTTCCGTCATAGGGGCTCGGTCGGAGATAGCAAACAGAGTGCTGTTGGTCATAATAAGAAAGGCCGAAAGATTTTTCTCTTTTGCCACGGCACGACGCCACTGGATCAGGTTGTCCTTCAAGATGGGGTGGATGCTTTTGTAGTCATCGGCCCTCATAAATCTGCGTGCGAGAGCTAGGATTGCATTCTCATCAGTGACGCTTAGGGTGAAAACGTCGCTGGTTACGAGCAGGCTGTTGTCGTCCTGCAAAGTAATGTTTAGTAAGTTTTGCATAATCTTTTTTTTGCAAAGGAAAGAAACAATATCGGTGTAACGAATAAAGAAACGTTTAATTGCATTTTCGCCCTTCCAGGGCCTTGTAGGGCCGATTTTTCTGGCCATCCAAACGGATAATTGCAGTATTTTTATGTTTTTGATTACTTGTCGAGCCCATAACGTGCCGATAAACAATGCATTGTAAATTTTTATCCGTTTCAGTCACAGCGTGCAGAAGTTGCAGGCCGAAGATCGGAGGCCCCGTCGCAGGTATCTAAGTGAAGTGTCGCAGGTGGGGTGACAAAGTGTCGCAGGTCCGCAAAAAATGGCTAACCTGCGACGCTTTTGTGCCTCCTGTGGCCTCTGGCGTCGCAGGTGGAGGAAAAAATGCGGACCTGCGACGTTTTGGGCGATGACCTGCGACGGCCCTGGCCGGAGATCCCGGGTCAGAGCCCGGGATGAGGGGAGAGGAGGCCAAAATCAGGGGAAGAGAAGGCCGAAATCAGGGGGAGAGATGCCCGGTCGGGGCCGGGCATGACGACGGTCGGGGCCGGGCGTGACGACGGTCGGGGCCGGGCATGACGACGGTCGGGGCCGGGCATGACGGTGGTGAGGGCCGGGAGAGGGGAAAGGCACAAACAAACCGGCCCCGGACGGGGTCGGTTAGTTGTCGTGGACTCGAGGAGAGTCTATAGCGTGACGGTGACCTGGGCGGGGAAGGCGTAGGCGGGGTCTTCGCGGGCCAGGAGGTTGCGGCGGATGTTGTTGGCGTTGCGCTCCACCATACCGCTGAAGAGCTCACGGCCGCCGAAGAGGATGTGGACGGGCTTGTCCAGGTCCAGTATATCGTCGTTCATATACACGGTGAGGCGGGTGTAGTCGCACCACTCTACGTCTACGGTGTTGGTGTCACGGTCCACGGTGGCTACCACCTTGGAGCCCTTGGCGGCCTCGGTGAGGGGTATGCCCAGCCAGTAGAAGGATTCCTTCATCACGTCTCCCTGGACCCAGACCACTTTCTTGGGATAGGGGTTGCGGGTGTACTTGGACATCCACTCAATGGCGGCTGCGTCTTCGCGGTCCATCCAGTGGCCCTTGTCGGGAACAATGTGGCCCTCGTGGACGTAACCGGCAGGGTCGGAGGCCTGCAGGGCATCCATCTCCTGGATGCGCTTCTCGCATTCTTTGTTGCGGTCGTAGGCATCGTCATTGGCGCCGCACCAGATCATAAACGGTGTGTTGCGGAGGCCTTCCAACACAACGTCACCGGGGTGACCGGCCATCATAGAGGCGGCGGCCCAGTGGTCTGCCATACGGGGGGCCAGGCGCCAGACAGCGTCGCCACCAGCAGAATAACCTAACAGATACACCTTATTGGGGTTCACATCCTCAAAGGCTACCATCATTTCTATGATGCGCTCGTAGAAGACATCGGCCTGCGGAACAAAGTGCAGGTCCCAGGTATTGACTATGGCACGCGGGGCCAGGTATACGCCTTCTGCGGGCTCGTAGAGCTTCTTTTGGTTTTCCCACTGCTGGTCGTTGACCTCAGGTTCGGCCTTTCCGCCTCCGTGCAGGGAGATGTAGAGGGAACGGCCGCCGGCCGGCTTTTCTCCGTACACCTTCCACCAGAGCTTCATTGTGTAGTCGTCCATATCCAGCGCCTGGGCGTCGTATTCTGCCTGGGTGGCGGTGCGGATACTGTCTTTCCACTGCTTGAAGAGCTGGGATTTGTATTTGCTTACCTCTCCGGGCGTGGTTAGGACCTGGTCTACAATGGGAATGGTTGTGACAACCTCCTGGGTACGTGTGGCGCACGAAATGGCAGCCAGACCCAGTACAAGTGTTATTATGTGGCGTTTCATAAGTACAAATATACGTAAAATTCCGTATCTTTGTCTCTATGAAGATACTTATTTGCAACGACGACGGATACAAGGCCGCCGGAATCCACGTGCTGGCGCGCGTTATGAAGAAGTTTGGAGACGTCACCGTAGTGGCCCCCAAGTTCCACCAGAGTGCTACCTCTATGGCTGTTTCGCTGGGTGTGAAGCAGCTGGCCTACAAGGATCTCCCCAACGAAAAACCGGGCAAGTGGACCTATCTGGACGCCACTCCCGCATCGTGCGTGAAATTCGGCCTGGAGTTTAAGTACGAAAACCGCGACCCCGACCTGGTGGTGGCTGGCGTCAACCACGGCACCAACGCCTCTATGGCCGCCAACTACAGCGGTACGCTGGGTGCGGCCGAAGAAGCCGTCATCAACGGTTGCAAGGCCATTGGCGTTTCCCTCTGCGACTTCCGCTCGGACGCTGACTTTTCGGCCGTAGAAGCCCTTCTGCCGGGCATTATGAAAAAGCTTCTGGACAACTGGCCCGAGAACCATCCCGGCCTCTATTATAATGTGAACTTCCCGGCTATGCCCAAGAAGGAGATCAAGGGCGTTCGCATTGCGCACCAGGGCCTGGGCCACTGGGTCAAGGAGTTCGAGCCCTGGGACGAGAACAGCCTGGGCGTCCTGAACGACAGCTTCCTCTGGCAGCACTACCGCGTGAACCTGGAGGACGGAGAGAAGGCCGTGTTTATGCGCGGAACCTTCGTGAACGACGACCCCGATTCCGAAAACGCAGACCACCTCCTCCTGGAGCAGGGCTATATCACCATTGTGCCCTTCAACGCCCGTATGACGGACGTGGCTGAGTATCAGCGCCTTAAGAACATCAAGTTCTAATGAGGTATTACATCATCGCCGGCGAAGCCTCCGGAGACCTCCACGGCAGCAACTTAATGAAGGGCCTGTACGCGCAGGACCCTGCCGCTGCCATACGTTTCTGGGGAGGGCCCAAGATGAACGAAGTCTTCCAAGCCAACGAGACCGGAACAGGCCTGGTAGCCGATTACCGGGACACCGCCGTGATGGGCTTCGTGCAAGTGATAAAACAGGGCCGAAGCCTGGTAAAGCGCATAGAAAGCTGCCAGAAAGACATCCTGGCCTGGAAGCCCGACGTGGTCATTCTCATAGACTATCCGGGGTTCAACTTAAGGATGGCCGAATTTGCCCACAAGGCCGGCTTCAAGGTATTCTACTACATTGCCCCCAAGGTATGGGGCTCCCGCGAGAGACGCGTTTCCAAGCTCAGGGACTATGTGGACAAACTCTTCATAGTGTTCCCGTTTGAGAAGCCGTACTTTGAGCGGCAGGGCGTCCCGCACGTGTATGTGGGCAATCCGCTGGTGGATGCCCTGGCCGACAGCCCCCAGCTCTCTGAGTCCAAATCGGCCTTCCTGCAGCGCACCGGTCTGCCCGACCAGCCCTGGATAGCCCTCCTGGCCGGTTCGCGCAATATGGAGATCAAGTCTATGATGCCGGTCTATATGGAGCTGGCATCGGCCTGGCACGCCAAACACCCTTCCGATTTATTTGTGGTGGCTGCCGCACCGTCCAGCACCCTGGCCGATTACGAACCGTACATTGGCGCACGTCCGTACGTGAAAGTGGTGTTTGGAGAGACTTATGGGGCCCTGCGACACGCCCGTGCGGCCGTCATCAATTCCGGCACGGCCTCGCTGGAGGCCGCCCTCATTGGCACTCCGCAGCTGGTGAGCTACAAGCTCTCGTCGGTGATTCCGGCCTGGCTGGCCCGCAAGTATATTAAGGTAAAGTACATCTCTCTGGGCAATCTCATCCTGGACCGCCTAGCCTTCCGCGAATACATCCAGAACGAGGTCAAGGTCCCGGCCCTCCTAACCGAGCTCACCCGTCTCTGCGAAGACTCCGCCTACCGCGCCGCTATGCAGGTCTCCTACGCCCAGATCCGTACCCTCCTGGGCAGCACCGGCGCCTCTGAAGCCGTGGCCAGGGAAATGATTTCCGCTTTACAGGATTAAACGAAGATCCCGGGTCAAAGCCCGGGATGAGGGGAGTGGAGTATAGGGGAGTCGAACCCCTGACCTATAGATTGCGAACCTATCGCTCTAGCCAACTGAGCTAATACCCCAAAAGGATTGCAAAAATACGGGATTTCCTGCAAAGTTGCAAGGAATCCCGTATCTTTTTGTGAGTCAATATCAGAGGGCCAAAGCCTCGCGAACGGCGGCTACCGGATCCCCTGTGGGGGTGGAGGCAAAGGTGCCGGGACGGTTGGCCCACCAGTCGTATTCGAAGTCTTTGAGCTGTTCCAGGAGGGCGTCTTCATCGAGGGCGACACCGGCATCCAGGGAGGCGTTGACGGCATCGAAGAAGAGTTGCCAACGGCCTTTATAGTAGGTGCTTACGAGGCCGGCCCAGGTGCGGTCGGCGTAGTCGGTGAGCAGGTTGCCGCGAGGACCCCAGGACGTGAGGAGATTACGGGCGTTGGACTCGAAGTAATCGGACTCATCGGGGGTGGCGCCCCAGGCACGGGCATCGGCTATCCATTTGCCCACCAGGAAGTAGGTCTGCGTAGACAGCAACTTCTCCATAGTATCGAACACGCCCAGTAGCTCAGATTGCAATGAAGCCATCGCAGCACGGTCCCCGGCCTCATACGCCGTCTTGTAAGCCGCAAACGTGGCCTCGAAGCCATTGGACAGGTACTGCCGCGTGAGGTTGACCACGTCAAACTCATACGCGCTGGCGTGCGACGGCTCCTGCAGCAACAGCTCTACCGCCTTCCGAAGCTGCTCATTCTCATACGTAAACCGCACGGAAGAATGATAGGAACTGGACCTCTTGAAAGAGGGCCGAAGATTCATAATAGGACTATGTCCCGGAACCGAACGGTCCACATATACGCTGTCCAGCAGCAGCTTCCAGGCTTCACGGCCCGTAGCAGACTCAAACCCAATCCGGCTATCGGCCAAAGAAACAGCATACTCAGACAAATCCTTATGCCTCGGCGAATCCCAGGCCTTCTCAAAGATGAACTGGTACATAAACGGGTTGCAGTCGAAGCCCTCCAGCGTGGAGCCCAGGCCCTTGAAATTGGCCCCGGCCTCTGCGAAAGTGCCCTCTATTCGGCCTGCAATATCTTCAAAATTGCCGGCCAAATACGTGTTACCGCCAAAGTTGCCCAGGTAACACCAGATGAACGGCACGCCGTAGTAGCTCTGCGTCTGGCGCCAGACCTCCTGCCGCTCGCAGTAGTAGTCCAGCAGCAGGGACTTCTCCGAAGGATAAGAGGTGATATACGGCTCAATGCGGTCCTGCGTCCAGTATTTGCGCTCGTTCCAGAAGAGCCAGGTCATCTGCAGCCACACCGCCTCCGGATCCACGGCAGCCAGCGACTCATAGCACTGCCGGCTCACGCGGGAGAGGTAATCGGGCTCCCAGCTCTTGGGAATCATCTCGTTAAAGAGGTCGATGCCATAAATATGGTCGGTCCCGTACATCTCGGTTTCCTTCTCCACAAACTTCTTCTGAATCTCCGGGAACAGCGGGTCCATAGGGTCCAGGAACCACGGGAAGTCCTCCAGCGGGAAGCCGGCCCAGTCGCTCATCCGTTCAATCTGGGCTTCGGGCCGAATCCGTTTAAGCTCCGGCGGCACGTGTCCGGCAAAAGCCGGCAGCACGGGCTTCATATTGAGCTCACGCTCGCGGGCCACGATTTGCTTCTGTAATTCGGCCTGTCCCTCCAGCCAGGAGTGGGGGAGCGGGCCGCCCCAGCGGTCGATATTGAGCATACGGTGCCAAGGCAGGTGAGCCGGGCCCGTGAAGTATGCCCGCACCTCCTCGTCGGAGAGCCCCATCTCGGTCCAAATCTGGTACCAGATGGCCTCCTGACCGGTGATGGCCAGCGGCAGGTTGATGCCCTGCAGGGCCATCCAGTCAATGAAATGCTCCCATTCGGCCCATTTCCACCAAGGCATAGTGTAGCCGTACGTGCAGTAGTTGAGGAAGAAACGGTCCGGCACGCGGGCCTGGATGGTCACCGGCTCCGGCACTTTGGGCAGTTTGGAAGGCATAGTTACCTTGTCCCAGGAGAACCACCCCACGTTCACGTGGCAGTAATATTTAAGGTAGTGGTTCAGGCCCACCGCCATCGAATTGGCATTGTTGCCGCCAATGCGCACGCGGCCGCCTTGGGACGAAAGGGTAAAGACATCCGACGTATCCGCCGTCTGGTAGAACTCAATATGACGGGCCGAAGAAGAACCCAACACGCGCTGCGCCAGGGCCTTGGCGGCCTTCACGTCCGGAGTTTCCTCCGAAAAATGGCAGCCACACAGAAGGGCGGTGGCTGCCATAAAAAGGACTAAGTGCTTCATTAGCTGATGAATTGGGCCTTGAGGGCTTCAATCTTGGCGGGGGCGTCATCGCCCTTGGCGCCAAAGTAGAACTTGATCTTGGGCTCGGTGCCGGAAGGTCTCACGGAGACCACGTCTCCTGCCTCGTTGAAGAACTGCAGCACGTTGCTCTTGGGAAGGCCGGTTTCCTCGGGCTTGTTGTAGTCGATGACCTTGGCCAGCGGGCTGCCGGCAATCATTGCGGGCGGCGTGGCGCGGTAATCGGCCATAATCTTTTGGATTTCTTCGGCCCCGCTCTTTCCCTTGCGCACTATGTAGACCATCTTTTCTACGTACAGGCCGTACTCCTTGTACACTTTCTGGAGCAGCTGCCAGAGGGTCATTCCCTGCTCGGCGGCCCAGGCGGCGCATTCGGCCACCATAATGCCGGCTACCTGGGCGCACTTGTCGCGCACGAATTCTCCCAGGTTGAAGCCGTAGCTTTCCTCGCCGCCGCAGATGAAGACGCCCTTGCCTTCGTTGCGTTTCACTACCTCGGCAATGTACTTGAAGCCGGTGAGCACGTTGTAGCACTTGACGCCGAAGCTCTCGCAGATGGCGGCAATTAACTCGCTGGTTACTATGGTCTTAACCACGTAGCCCTTGCCGTCCTTGAGCTTGCCCAGCTCTTTCCAGCGGGTGAGGACGTAGTAGGTGAGGAAGCTCCAGGTCTGGTTGCCGGTGAGCTGGACCATCTTGCCGTCGTTGTCTCTTACGGCTATGCCCAGGCGGTCGGCGTCCGGGTCGGTGGCCAGGACCAGGTCTGCTCCGGTTTCATCGGCCTTGGCTAATGCCATTGCCATAGCGGCGGGTTCTTCCGGGTTGGGGGAGACCACGGTGGGGAAATTGCCGTCGTTGATGTCCTGCTCAGGCACGTGGATGATGTTCTTGAAGCCTACACGTTTGAGGGCTTCGGGCATCAGTTTGACGCCGCAGCCGTGGAGCGGGGTGTAGACAATCTTCATATCGGCGTGCTTCTTCACGGCCTCGGGGGTGAGGGTGAGGGAAGTGATGTCTCGGAGGTAGCACTCGTCCATCTCTTTGCCCATCATTTCGATGGGGGCCTTGTTTTCGCCGGCTACCGGATTGAAGCGGACGTCGGCCGGGTCTTCGATTTTGGCGACTTCGGCCACTATATCCTTATCTACGGGAGCGGTGATTTGGCCGCCGTCGTCCCAGAAGACCTTGTAGCCGTTGTATTCCTTGGGGTTGTGGCTGGCCGTGACCATAATGCCGGCCGTGGCCTTCTTGGCGCGGATGCTGTAGCTGAGTTCCGGCGTGGGACGCAGGCCCTCAAACAGGTATACCTTGATGCCGTTGTTGCTCAGAACCTCTGCGCTAATCTGGGCAAACAGCTCGGAGTTGTTGCGGGAGTCGTAGCTGATGCAGACGCTCTTGTCACCTTTCACGTGCTGCTTGATGTAGTTGGCCAGGCCCTGGGTGGCCATACCCACCGTGTATTTGTTCATGCGGTTGGTACCCACGCCCATGGTGCCTCGGAGGCCGCCCGTGCCGAACTCCAGGTTGCGGTAGAATGCGTCTTCCAGGCCCACCGGGTCTGTTTCCATCAGGTGCTTTACCTCGGCCTTGGTTTGCTCGTCAAAGCTTCCTTCCAGCCAGCTCTTTGCAACGTCTTTGTAATCTTTCATATG
>JAEEGF011966310.1_pt1 | contig 14933 bp, 10 predicted proteins | sample 9134171 | NCBI WGS metagenome assembly JAEEGF01 (sample SAMN16246542, study PRJNA631951) | gut metagenome | biome: gut microbiome; feature: rumen; material: AP-attached | host: Bos | place: Iran: Karaj | collected 2018-10 | reverse complement strand
AATCACCCGGCGCTACGGCGAGAAGAGCGTGATGGTCACCATCTCCCCTGTCACCGGGGAGCAACTGACCGGCATACTGGACCAGATCCGCAAGTCGAATTTCGAGATTGATTCCTTCAGCCTCACCGACGACTCGGCGTCAATTACGCTGCACATGCGCCAGCCCAATTACCAGAAGACCATCGGTAAGCTTCTGGAAATCACCAAAGGCTACAAAGTAGAGATATCATAGAATGACTGAAGCTGGAAGAGTTTTCCGATTCGTGCTGCTATCGGCCAGCGCAGGGCTCATAGAAATGGGGAGCTTCTCGCTGCTCAACGAGTTCAGCGGCCTGCGTTACTGGCCTTGCTACCTCATAGCGCTCACCTTATCGGTCCTTTGGAACTTTACCCTAAACCGCAAGTTCACCTTCAGGAGCACTGCCAACGTACCCAAGGCAATGCTGCTTGTGGCGCTTTACTATTGTGTATTCACGCCCCTGTCCACATGGGGAGGCGATTACCTGGCCGAGACCGCCGGCTGGAACGAGTACCTGGTAACGGCGCTCAACATGATCCTTAACCTTATTACCGAATTCCTTTATCAACGATACGTAGTTTACGGAAAAACGGTCGACTCGGCCGTCAAACAGCCGTCAACGTACTAGCAGCTACAGCCTGCGGGCCGTCTGCGCCCACGCAGTCGTGAGTGGGAGGGGCCCGCCGCAGAGCGGTGGGAGGGATAGGCCGAAGGCCGTAGCCCGCAGATTGTAGCAGCTAGTATGTCGACCGTCCGAAAACACAAATTGATTTATCAAAAAAGATGAAAAAAGTATTAATGATTATGGTAGCAATTGCAAGTACAATTGTAGCCAGTGCCCAGCAAAAAGACTCCTTCCTCTCCCACATGTACCTCCCGGTCGATGCCGGAGCATCCTTCAGCTCCCTAGAGGGAGTCGGCGGCGCTTTTTATATGAGAGCCAGCCTCGAGTACCGCTTCAACATCCACAAGGGACTGTTCATCGTCGGCGAACTCGACACCCGCACCCATCCGTATACCAATAACGCCATCACCACCGGCAATGTAGTCGCTGGCGACGCTGCCTTCACAGACATTCTGATCGGTCCCGGATACAGGGCTATGCTCTCCGACAGTTTCAAACTAGCCTTCGCCCTTCAGGGCGGGGTGACAATTATGGCATACAAAGAAGTTAAGCCTGCTGTGGGAGCCACGGTTAGTGCGCTGGACGCCCGGTACGAACTTCTGCCCCGTGAGCAATGGACGGCTTGCGCCAAAGCAAGCTTGATGGCGGAGTATTACCTCAACCCCTCCTTCGACATCTTCCTCAACGTCGGACTCCCCGCCACCATCGTCCCGCATGAAATAGCCAGCGCAACTTACAGTGCGTTTGTGCTCTTCCCCACCGTCAGCATAGGCTTCAGCATGGCGCTGGAATAACAAGCAAAGCGGGCAAGGTCTTACGAAACCGCTCGGACCTTGCCCGCTAATCATGTTCTGACTAATCTCTGGGGCCATTCCCCGGGCAAGGTCCCCTACCTAAAATGAGACCTTGCCCGTAAATGCTTGGACTATTCGGTGTAAGTCACGTGTTTAGTGAAATACTGTCCCCAGTTATCGTACCACAAAGCCCCCATAAGATTGCCCACACTGCCTGATGTGGTCACAACCTTTTCTACATCTGCTGCCGATGCAATCTCAGCAACGACATTTCCACCATTAATAATCTTGCATCCTTTCCTGACGCTTATGGGTTTTTCATCAGAACCGAAGGTCATAGTATTACTCCCACTCTGATTTGTATTTCTTCCGCCAAGGAAGCCCATATCTCGAGAATGATTTGACTTTATGGTTACCAATACTGAGCACCCTTCGCCGAATACTGCACCTGAAACATTCTGAGGTTGACCGATCAGACCGCCAATGCCATAAATAACAGAATTCATTGCGGTGCTATTGGTATAATCTATGACAAGTCCGTCAACATTAACATTCTGAACAGGATATACTTTGGCACAATATGCAACTACGCCACCAACATATGATCCCACTATTTTACCCGCTATTGTAATGGTTCCGGACACCCGTCCGCCGGAGATAGGACCAGTACCACCGGAGATACCGCCGGTACGGATGAGGCCAAAACCATCAGAGATGACATTTCCAACGCTATTGCAGTTTTCAATTGATCCCGTCATTCCAGATTCACTCCCTGGCCAACCGACTATACCACCAAGTGTATTGTTGGATTTATTGCTATCGCAGGTCATTTTGACGATACCTGAATTGGTACATTTGACAATACTGGATACAGTCTTGTCGGCAGAATTGTAGGAACCGCCGCAGATTCCGCCCCCTGTGCCACGAACTGCTCGTTCAGCGCGCCGTTGTGGTTCGAAGTCACCCAATAAGCTTCCACGTTACCGATGTTGACACATTCAGTGATTGTACCCTGCTGATTGCCAACTATTCCTCCAATAGTTGCCCTGGTATTTGTATTGTAGTTGCTCGCAGCATTGTCGATATTCTTCAGAATCGAGTACACATTTCCTTTGTTCTCACACTTGATAACGTCAGTCTTATAAGTCAACCCAACAATACCGGCAACAACACTCGAAACGAGGCTGAGCGAACCGACCCCTGCATATCCGGAGCATAAGCAGATTTAAGCATTTGTTTCATAGCATTTTATGTTAAATAATCACAATTCAACAACTTCCCCTGCGTGAAGCACCTCATAATTCCCGGACTTGGCATCGAGCACGAAGACCTGGTAACTGTTGCCCCCGGGGTAAACTCTTACGACAACGTGTCCGTACCAGGGTTCGAAATTCTTCCAAAGGTCTTCGCCGAGGCGCTCACGGCTGCCTTCGGTGGTGATATATAGTTTGCGGGGGCCGATGTAGGTCATAGGGTCAACCCAACGGTCCAGGGTGCGGGAATAAGGATGGGTGCGGTTGGAGCACATTTCCACGATGACTTCCGGACTAAGTTTCTTAAGGAAATAGCCGTTGGAAGATTCTTTCCATCCATGATGGTCGGGATTGAGCAGGGTCACATGCCTGTTTATCAGGTCGGCCACCGGCGTCTCAAAATCACGGTGCTGTGCCTTGAAAGTCTCCCAAGGGCCGCTGCTTAGGTCGCCACCGTTGTAATATGTAAACTTACCATAAGTAAACAGCACGACGCAACTGAACATATTCTCATCGAATATATTCGGGTCTTCATCGTACATCGCCCTGGTTTTCAATCCTTTGCCTGTATGGATATGGCCATTGGCCGCTATATTGTACACCTCGAAGTTCTTGCGGAAACTGCGCTTGTCGTATAGAGGCCGGAACTGCTTGCGGCTGCCTATGACGAACTTCTCGAGGGCGGTTCCGCAACTGTCGTGCTGATACTTGCAAAAGGGGAAATATCCTTCGGTAAAGAATTTTTCGCACCGGGTGAAGTATTCCTTGGAGGGAAAGTTGTACTCACCGCATTCGCGGTCAACAATCTTGTTGAAGTGTATCTTCTCCCCCACTTCGGTCACTCCGGCAATCCTGTATCCGTGTGAGCCCGGCTTGGATATCCCGTAGGTGCCGGCATGATCACCATGGTAATGGGTAAGATAGAAATAATCCACCGTGTCGCGGTGCGGCAGTCCCTCGGAGAAATCGTGGATATACTTGGCAATCCATTCCCCCGGGCGCATGCTGTCGTTGGGCTGGGCAACGTGCCAGCCAGTGCCCACATCGCCGGCATCGGCCAGCATCGAAGTGCCGTCGGGGAAGATGATGAACGACGCATCGCCCCTTCCGGTTGCGATAAAATGGATGTCAAACATGCCTTTTTCCCACTTGGGCAAATAATCTTGTCCTGCCATATTAAAAGACAGGACCGCCAGACAGGCAAATAATGAAATTGCTTTCCTCATATATGTTTATTCTAAATTTCTACCAGGTTTCGGCTTTAGACATATCGTAAAGCCTGCGGGGACGCGTCATCGTCTCGCTGTATGTATTGCCGAATTCGTCGGTAACCTCAATCAAAACCGAAGACGTGGCGCTGGAACATGTAGCCTCGAACATATGAGCCGAGGCATTTGTGACGAAAGTCATACTGTTACTCGAAGCGTTCATCCTGTAGCAATTGAAATGAACTATGTGCAAAGGATCGTATGCCTCAACACGCTTCACATCCAGGCGTCCTACGCCTATTTCGGTTATATTGACAGTATAATGAGTGTTCCAGTTGAACACGTTCACCAGTATCTTATTATCGCTTCGGGGTTCATCGTAGCCATGCACGTAACTCTTAAAGTATTCTTCGGTAATATAGGAATAATTATCCTTTACCTTGGGACAATACGTTGCCCTGTCTATCAGGCAGTTATTCAGGTCGTAGGCGCGGAACTGATACGATGAAGACTTCCCCACCGGTTTATATAGAGTCGATATATCGGAAGATGCGGCATCCAAAACCATGTATCCAGCAGGAGTTCCGTCCTGGCTCAGGTTGCAACGCCCGTTGGTGTAATGCCCTACCCACCACCATGAGGCACATACGGCACCGATATTCTGCTCCCGGCGGGTATCGGAAAAATAGTTGGTGTAACGCTGGTGAGTATGCCCGGAAACTATCTCAAGAGGACGCTTTCCTGCGTAGTTGAATACGGCGGTAAGGTCAGACTGTGGCATATTGTAATTGAACCAGGGCTCGCTATGACTGCTGTCAGGCAGGTAGGTCCTGGTGCTGAAATGGCAGTGCACGCCAAGCACAATGCGGCAGTCGGAGGGGGCGTTCTGCAAATCGGCGCGCAGCCAGCTGAGCTCATCAGAGGTAAATTTGCAGGTGTAGCTCAAATCTCCGACAGTGCCTTGAGTGCCGCCTTTATTCACAAAGACCGAATTGTCCATCATCACATAGTGTATGTTCCCCAGATTAAATGAGTAGTAGCTGGGGCCGAAGGCGGCACGGAAAGGAGCCTCCGAAAGCAGGTCGGCGGCCACATAAGGATCATTGTCGTGATTGCCGGGAATCACGTAGATGGGTATATCAAAGCCTGACAACTCTTCCTTGAATGTATCCGGCTGATAGAGCATCGAATACCAGAATTCATCCCATGTACTGTCGCCCAGGCAAAGGGCGACAAGAGGCACTCCCGATGTACGGGAGGATGCCTGAGCCTGAGTTAGTTCCTTCTTGAATCCGTTCCGGAACTGCTGCACGTCGCTGCTTGACCTGTTGGCCAGATGGCAGTCGGTAAAGAAAATGGCTTTGTGTGTTTGTGCATCCAAAGGCGCAAGTACAAAGTTGTTCATCTGAGGCTCGGTCTTGTCGGAACTAACCTTCCGGAAAAACTGCGCCGTACTGCGGTTGACCGCTACCGTGAATCCCCGCGGCTGGGAAATCATCACATAGCCGTACTTACGGGCAGAATCGATGTAATAGCAGCCGGCGGCATCGGTCTTGGTGGTTTTGACACAATCCGAGACGCTGACTCCGGGCAGAGGATTTCCGGCATTGTCAATCACACGGCCGTACATTGTATAGCCGTTGCGGAACTCCACCTCATATGTATCACGTACATCCACGAAAGCCATACCCAAGCTCCGTAAAGCACCCCCGACACAGACTTTGACCTCGTACATTCCCCCAATGAAACCCGGAATGGGCTCAATAGTGATGCCGGAGGCGCTGTCGACGGCAGTCACGCGGGCCACGAGTACTTGCGAAGGATTGCTGCGAGAGGTAAAACGGATATAATCTCCTACAGATGCGCCGGAATACGGAAGCACTGTAGGAGCATTGAAATTGAGTGTGAACACGCCATCGGGAAGAGTCATTGAGGATATATCCAGGAGGACTGATCCATTGTATTTCAATGCACTGAGCGAGCACTGAGTAGACCGCCTGATATCCAAACCTGCCCGGACCGAATTGGTTTGGGAGCCTCCTTCAGAGTCCTCAATCGTAACCGTGAATCCACTGGCCAGAGTCCCGGCAGGGACAACAAAAAAGAAGGGCGTGGGAGTCTCCTCCGAGAGTTGCGCGGGTATAGAACACTCCAATGTCAGTGTACACTGTGCTTTTTCTGAATACTTAACAGATAGTTGCGGGATGTCATCGAAAGTCACGGTGCCGCTACCCCAGAGAGCTTCGTCTGCATTACTGGTAATGCTTATAGAGCTTATTCTTGCGCTACCTGTCAGCTGCACGCAAAGCAATCCGCACAAATTCTTGAATTGGAGACGGGCTCCGTCTGAACTTTTAGCGGCAGCAGGACTGGCTCCCTGCGCAAATGTACCGGAAGCATATGCCTGAACTGACGGTAGCGAAATGCCGAGTTCGCTTCCGGTGAAGGAGGATCCGGCAGATGCCGGATACACGGCATAAAACGGCGCATCGCCGTCTATATTGCCACGAAAAACAGCAGAACTGCTGCCAGCCGAGGCGGCATCGGCAGAAAATGCCGAGCCGCCCGTCTGTACAGCATTGTAGAGCTTTATCTGATCGCCCTCGCTCCATACCACGCTGCCGCCTGAGGCCAAGGAGGTCCGGCTCCCGGAAGGAGACTCCAGCACGGCTTCGAAAGACCGCAGCGCTACACCGGGGGACAAAGTCTCCTCCGGCTCTTCCCTACTGCAGGAAAAAGCGAGCAAAGCCGAGGCAGCGATAAGGATAAAGCGCCTAATCATACATTATTCTGAATAATTAAGATTAAGGGTTACAAGGTTCATCCATTTATCGCTATTGAGCGAACCGATGAGGAAACCGCCGTAATCATAATTGATTTTATCATCCCTTGTTTCCTTGTAAGAGCTGATAACCTGAGCCAAATCGGACTCGGACTCGACTGAAACCGTATTGCCGGTATGCTTATTTACAATGGAGCACCCCTTCTTGACAGTAAGCTTGCTGCCGGCAGTTCCATAAGCCATGGCGTTAGCTGTATTCGTGACCCTGCCTGCGATAATACCGATATCACGGCAATGATTTGACTTGATAGTGACCAGTATCGAGCATCCGGAGCCTATCTCGAACCCGGCGGCATTCTGTGGCTGCCCCACCAGACCGCCCAGGCCATAAATGGTACCGTTCATGTACGCTTCGTTGGTATAATCAATCGTAAGACCGTCCACGACAGTATTTGACACATTATGTCCGGCAGCTTCATAACCTATGACGCCTCCGATGTAACCTGAATTGATCTTTCCGGGAATTAAGATAGTACCGCTGACACTGCAGCCTTCGATTGTACAGGCACCGCCGCTGATACCGCCGGCCCTGGTTTTGCCAAATCCGTCCAACACCAATTCTCCGGAGAAAGTACAGCCGGTAACAGCGCCTGTCTGGGTTACGGCACCGCCGGAAGGTTCCGATCCCGGCCAGCCTACTATGCCGCCGAAAGCATTATTCGAGCCGGTGGCGTCACAGGTAAATGACAGTCTTCCGGTATTGGAACAGTTGATTATACTGGAGACCTTCTTGTCGGCGGAATTGTAAGACCCGCCGCAGATGCCGCCGCCCTGCGCCACGAACTGCTTGTTCATTCCGGCATTATGGCTCGAAGTCACCCAATATGCGTCGACCGTTCCACCATTGGTGCAATTATTTGCTGTACCTTGAAGGTTCCCTATCACACCGCCGATCGTTGCCCGGGTACCTGTATTGTGATTTGAGTTTGCGTTGTCTATGTTCATGAGTGTAGAACTCACTGAGCCGGTGTTGACGCAATCATTGACATCAGCTTTGAAAACAAGTCCCACTACGCCTGCAGCAACATTCGACACCAGAGTAAGTGAACCTACTCCGGCATATCCAGTACTGTAACCGCCACGCAGGATAACATCTCCGCTATTCTCACAAGAGCTCATCTCTCCGGCGCTGTATCCGGCAACACCTGCGGCGCAAGCCCTCTTGAGCGGGCCGTCACCTGCACCCTCAGAAGATTCGGACAATACGGAAACCGAACCGGTGTTGATGCATTCAATAAGACGTGCGCCTGAAAAACCGATCACGCCGCAAGCAAACAGGCAATCGTTCCCCGAACCGGGAGTCTTGATCGTGATATTACCTGAATTGGTACAAGCCTCGAGTATTCCAGTAGCTGCAGCATGACCGCTGATTCCAGCCGCATACAGACATTTAGTCATAGAGTCGTCAGTGAATTCCACATTCACGCTGCCGGTATTGGTGCAGGAGCTGACATAACCGGCATTGCGCCCCATCACAGCACCCATATAAAGGTTGTGCCCTGCGACCAGCCCGGGAGCGGACATGTCGATACTGCCGTTTGTCGAGCAGTTGATCACCGAACCGCTTTCATCATTATTGCCCACTACCATACCGAAGCGGCCGTCCTGCGTACTCTCGGAGCCAATCGCAGGAACAGATGCCGAAGCATCTACAACAATGTCTGAAACCTTACCGCGATTATTTGCCACGACAAAGCCGAAATTGGAAAGCACATTGGGGAATGTAAGGACGCAACTTGACGCCAGTTTGATATCCTTGAGTTCACCATCCGTGCGCAGTGTTTCAAGCAGAGGGACTGAACTGATCCAGTTCTTTATCGAGTGCCCCTGGCCATCAAGCGTTCCGGCAAAAGGCTTGCCCGATTTATAATTCACACCCGACATATCAATGTCGGCAACCACCTTCACTACATCTTCCGCCCCATACAAATCTGCATGCGAAGCCCATTCCTGGAGGTCGGCGGCATTGGCGATTTCGTACTTCAGAGCGGTAAGGCCATCGGATACGGTGCCAAAGCTCATGCAGCCGCTGCGTTTCATTTCGGCAGTCTTGGCACTCTGCTTGTATCCGCGTGAATTAGCGCTTCCCAAAGCGAAAGTCACGCCTTCGACTGCTCCCGGAGCAACCGCTATATAGTAGTCCCCTGCAGCGAATGTGCTGCCGGATGGAGAGAGGGAGTACATGGCAGCTGCCCCCAAGGCCTCAGCAGGCAGCACTCCTGTTTCGTAATCAGGAGCCACGGCTTTGACAGTAGGTGCCGGGCCGAAGAGTACAGAATTGAAGTCCCCCGAGCCAAGGGTGAATTTGGCGAGTGAAACCACATTTTTGAAGTTTAAACTGCCACCGGCTGTTGTTTTGGCAACTGCAACCAGTGCCTTGGGATCAACAGGGCCTGCCGAACTCAGAGTCTGGTTCGAAGGGATTGTTACCAAAAGTGAAGTCTCATCCAACTTGGCAGCCTCGTAAGGCGAGACTGCAGTAAACTCTGTTGCGCCGGAAGAAACTGAGCCGGTAAAAGTAGCACTGGTTGTTCCTTTACCACCTGCCAGAGTAAAACGCTGGAGGGCTGTGCCATCATAAACAGCTATTTCATCCCCTTCGCTCCATACGACATTAAGGCCGTCAAGAGAGGCTTTAGTAAAGTCGGCCTTGTTGGCAAGAAAACTCACCTGAACAAGATTGGCTTCAGCGGGAACTTCAGCAGGGACAATTTCGCGACTGCATGATGCGGTTAGCGCGGCAATGGAGCCAATAACGAGAAAGCAAGCTAACTTTTTCATAATCATATCCATTTTACCACTCGAAAGTGCCGAGGTCTTCAAAAGGCTCCGTCACGCCATCCTGGCTCTCACAGAGAATGGAAGGCAAGGCAACGGACAAATCACAAACAGGAGCCGTATACTCCTTGTACTCAGAATTAGTCACCATATTTGACATTGAATATTATGTTATTGTTGACCAGTGAAAAATCGGGACGGCGCATATATGTCTCGAAATTCGAAGCGCTCAATGCAGTACCGTTGAAACTGCCCTTAATCTTGATCGGAGCCTCGGCTGTACCGATCTCGAGTTTGGTGGTGACAGCCTTGTTCTGGCCAATCACACCAAAAATCATCGATGCTGCCGAACCGTCGGGAACTTTAACCGCGCAATCGACCTTGCAGCCCGAATACGTCTGGGCCGTATTGCCAAGGGCGCCGACTATGCCTCCTACCCCACCGGCGGCCGAAGTCTCGGTGCCGGCAAGTTTGACGTCACTGACGATATCGCCATGGTTCTCGCAGTCGCTTACGTTGAAGAAATTCTGGAAACCGATAATTCCGCCAACCGAACAGTTGGTCAGGCCGCCCTTGATGTAGACCTTACCGTAGTTCTTGCTGCCGCTGCACTTGGTCGCACCGCCGCTGATACCGCCGATTCGCGACTTGCTGAAGCCGTCGAGAGTCACGTCGCCACGGTTGATGCAGTTGACCACCTCGTTAACGCCGCTGGCATTCTCCTTGCCGGGCCAGCCCACGATTCCGCCGAAAGCATTATTGGACTGGGACGAATCGCAAGTAATGCTCACAGTGCCCTCGTTGGTGCAGCCGTCAATAGTGGAAGACAACTGGTCGGAATGGTAATCGCCGCCGCTGATGCCGCCGACCTGGCCCACAAAATTCTTGGCCAAATTGGCATTGTGCGCTGCGGTAATCCATATTACCGCCACGTCACCCTTGTTGGTGCAGCTCACTATATTGCCCCAGCTGGAAGATACTATGCCTCCGCAACTCTGGCGGGCGGTGGTATTGTACACCGACTCGGCGTTGTCTATATTGCGGAACTCGCTGTGCACCTTACCGGTATTATGGCAATCTTCGATAATACACTTAAATGCGTGGCCGACAATGCCGGCGACATTGGACGAATACTTGGTGGCGCTGCCTACAGTCTGCTGGGCAAGCGTATAGCCGGCACGAAGGGTAATATTGCCGGAGTTGGTGCAAACGGATGTCTTACCATTCTCCCAGCCGGAATAGCAGGCAATGCCCGCTACGCCTGCGCCTTTCACCGAACCGTCCGCTTTACCCTCCGAGCTCTCGCTCAGCAAAGAGATAGCACCCGAATTGGAGCACTCGGTAATCTCTCCTTCACTGTAGCAAACTATTCCGGCAGCCTGGCCGTTGGTGCTGATGGACGGGACCTTCACCGTTACGCTGCCGCCATTAGTGCATTTGAGAGTTTTGGCATTTGCGTTAGCCGCGCCGGTCACTCCGGCAGCATAGATACTCTGTGCAGCCGCGTCGGTATAGTTTATGGCTATGGCACCGGTGTTGGAGCACTCTATGGCGACGGCATTTTCACCGGTAGAACGGCCGGCTACGCCGCCGACGTACACGGAACCATCAGTTGCTGAAGGGCCGTTGTAGCTGACAGATCCGGAGTTGCTGCAATTGGACAGCGTTCCGGTATTCTCGCCGCATATAGTGCCTTTCCAGCCTTTGCTGATGCCTGTAATGCTTACGTTTGCTTTGTTCGCAACGTTTTCAATTGTTCCGGCATTCTGCCCGGCAACAAAACCGAACTTCTCTACATCTGCGGGGATGCTAAGCTTGCAGGAGCCGTCGATAGTAAGATTCTTGACCTCGCCGCTGGCGGCAATGGTATTGAACAACGGAGCGGAGGAGGTCCAGTTCTTGATACTGTGTCCCTGGCCGTCGAAAGTGTATATCATACTCTCAACCTCTGGAAGGGTCTTGCCCGACAGGTCGATGTCGCTTCCGAGCCTGAAATCATTGGCTCCTTCCGATTTGGCACAAGCCTGAAGGAACTCGACGAACTTGTCGGGAGTACGTATCACGTGGGTGTTCTCACCCTGCCGGACGAGATAGCTGGCGCTCGCATCACCGCTCAATGCGTTGATGGTAATGGTGGCGCTACGCTCCACATCGGCGTTGGGAGAAACTGTTACCAAGATGTAGGTACGGGCGTCAAGAGCCTCCTCGGAAGTATGCTTGAGAGTGAGCCAGTCGGCATCGCACTTTGCCTCCCAGTCTCTGTTGGAGAGCACCGAGATGGTAAATTCCTCACCCGCAAAATCGGCATCATATTCGGTGACGTCAAGCTTGATGGAGGCCGGTCCGACAGTCTTATTGCAGGAGCAGAAAACTCCCGCAGCAAGAATCGATAATACTATTAATGCTTTTTTCATACTCTTCATAATTAATCTACTCCGTCAACATAACCATTATTCTGGGTAAGAGCGTGATTGAGGGTACGCTGGGTAGCGGGAATAGGCCAGAGATAGTCGCGGCTATCGTCCCACAGGGCACCGTAGTCAGTAGTAGAATAGCCTACTATATAGCCGCTTTCACCGCCAGAAAGCACAACATCCTGAACCTTGGTTCCAGCTTTGATCTTTACTGAACCGTCAGCCTCCTTGAAAAAAGTCACGTCGGGCTTGCCGTCGCCGGAAGTGTCATAGTCGCCCAGCCCCGGGATATAAACCCCATGCCAAGGCACATAATGCTGGAGGCACTGCTTGCACTCAGCCCAACGGAACATATCCCAAGAGCGGTCGGGATCCTCCAGGGCAAGCTCAACGGTGCGCTCGCGGCGTATCTCGAGGATTACCCCGGTATTGGCGCTGCGGGTCACGTTAGGATAGCAGGAGAGCAGATAAGGATCGGGATTATTGTTGGCGCTTTGCATTGAAAGAGAAGGCATGCCGGCACGGGCCCTGATTTTATTCACGGAGATATCCAGATCGGTCTGGGTAAGAGTGCCGAGTTCGGCAAGGGCCTCTGCATAGTTCAGATAAACTTCAGGAGCGCGAAGCAGTATCCAGTCCACATCGTCCGAAGAAGAAACGCACTTGCCGGCTGCAGGAACGTGCTTGATAGGCTCATATCCGGTCCATGAATAGAACTCGCACGGAGTTACAGCGCTGGCGCCTTTCTGTATGTAACCGGGACAAAGCACCGTCTGGGCCAGACGAGGATCGCGGCCCTTGGTTTCTTCAAGGTAACCCATCGTTTCCCAGCCTTCCTTGTCGGTGAACCGTGTTCCGTCAGCCATAAGATAGTGGTTGACAAAACGCCTGGTGAGCGAAGCGCGGCTGAAACTGATGTTGTACCCCATACTGTGGAAGGTGCTGTATTGCGTATCATAGTGACGGGCAAGCACGACCTCCTGGGTTATAGCATTGTCGGACACGAACAGGTCGCGGTAAGGTGTGGAGCCTGTATTGTACAGGGTGAAAGGAGAGCCGTTGATGAACTCCCGTGCATAGTCGGCCGCAGCCTTGAGGTACTTGTCCGAGTCTTTCATACCATGGTATTTACGGAAAGTTCCCTCATAGAGAGCCGCACGGCTTGCATAGCCAAGGGCAGCCCAGCGGGTGACGCGGGTATTCATAGCTTCCCAGGTGGGAGGCAGGTTCTTTATAGCAAAATCAAAGTCTTCCAGCACTTTGTCCATCACATATCCACGGTCGTCGCGGGGCTTGTATACATCAGGATCGGCAGAGCCGAGCACCTTGTCATAATAAGGAACATCACCGTATGTGCGGACCATCTTGAAGTAGAAATATGCCCGGAAGAACTTGCCCACCGCTTCGTATTTGGTGGCGGCTGCCCTGTCGGCGCACTGGTCAAGGTGCTCCAGCATATAGTTGATCTTGCGAAGAGAAGAGAAACTCCAGCTCTGAGTAGCCGGGTTACGGCTGCCGGTCACATAAGCGGAAATACCGTTGGACAAGTACACATCGGTGGTAGAGCCAAGGCCCGCACCTTCAAGATTATTGGAGTAGAATTGGTTGCTCCACAGCAAAAGGTCCGATTCCGTCTTGAAGTAGTTCTCGGGCGACACTTCATCCTCGGGGATAAGCGTCAGGTTGCAGGCCGTGAGGGCTAGTGAAAAAACTGCAAAAATAATCAGATGCTTTTTCATAACTCTTCCGCTTTAGAAATTGATATTCAAACCCATAGTAAGAGTGAGAGGCATGGTGTAGCCGGTACCTGTGGTACCTGACATCTTACTGGTGATGTAAGTGCCGGTAGCCACTGCAAGTTCCGGATCGACATACTTGGTTACCTTCTTCATAGGCGACCAGTACCAGAGGTTCTCGCCTGAGAAATACAGGCGGCAAGACGAGATGAAGGACTTTTTGAACGGAACAGTATAGCCGAATGTCACGTTCTTGAGCCGCAAGTAGCTTACATCCTGGAGATAACGGTCGTTGACAGTACCCAGAGGTCCGCCGTTGTACGACTGGATAGGACGCAGCCTGGGGAAATATCCGTCGGGGTTCTCCTCGGTCCAGATATTATCCTTGTAATCAGTGGCGATGAAAGAAGTAAGCGTGTATCCGTAGAGGTTCCACAAACGTGAGCCGCCATACACATCGTCCTGGTTAGGACTCGGATACCAATTGCGCTTGCCCACCCCCTGGAAGAATATTCCAAGGTCGAAATTGTTCCACGCAAAGTCAAAGCGCATGGAATAGTTGTAATGAGGCAGCGAGTTACCGATAACCATCATATCGCCGGGATTGTCAACCGTCCCCTCCCCGCTGTTGATATAACCGTCGCCGTTTACATCTTCGAACATCATATCTCCCGCCATCAGATAGCCAAGACCGCCGCCGGACATATTATACACACGCTGGTAGATATTGTTTGCCTGATGTACGGCTACCTGGTATGCTGCAGCTTCATCATCGGAGGAGAAGAGCTTGGGAATGTGGTATCCCCATATCTCACCGAGTTCCTTGCCCACGTAGTAATTGCTGAACACGCGGTCGGGATTATTGTACTTGGTAATAATGGTCCGATAGTCGCCAAGGGTACCCGTAACTCCATATTGGAACGGCTTGCCGCCCAGCTTGAACTGGTCTTTCCAGCCCAACTGCACTTCCCAGCCGTTGGTGCGCAGGTCGGCGCAGTTCTCCTTGGGAGTCGAAGCTCCGTAAACGCTGGGCAAGGTCAGCGAAGTTGTAAGCATGTCTTTGGTTTCACGGATGAAGTAGTCTCCCGTAAAGTTCAACCTTCCGCCAAGGAGCGACAGATCCAGACCAAAGTTGTAGGTTCCGACTGTTTCCCAGGTCAGGCTGGACGATACAGGATCGGACACCGAAGCGTACTTGGGACGTCCGGTACCATCGAACAGATATGACAACTGGGCAATATCAATGGTCTCAAGATAACTGTAG
>JAEEGF010213734.1_pt1 | contig 14935 bp, 10 predicted proteins | sample 9134171 | NCBI WGS metagenome assembly JAEEGF01 (sample SAMN16246542, study PRJNA631951) | gut metagenome | biome: gut microbiome; feature: rumen; material: AP-attached | host: Bos | place: Iran: Karaj | collected 2018-10 | reverse complement strand
GAAGGATGAAGTATCGCTCGTCTTATGGTCAGAACCTCCTCCAGCACTCCCGTGAAGTAGCCAACATCTGTGCAATCATGGCCTCCGAGCTGGGCCTGAATCCTAAGATCGCCAAGCGCGCCGGTCTGCTCCACGATATCGGAAAGGTTTCTGAGGATGAGCCTGAACTTCCTCACGCCATCCTCGGAATGAAACTCGCCGAACAGTACAAGGAGAAACCGGAGATCTGCAATGCCATCGGTGCACACCATGAGGAGATCGAGATGAACTCCATCATCTCCCCCATCGTGATGATCGGTGACGCCATCTCTGGAGCCCGCCCCGGTGCCAGAAGGGAGGTCATCGAGTCCTACATCAAGAGGCTTAAGGGAATGGAAGACCTGGCCGCATCCTATCCCGGCGTAACCAAGAGCTACGCCATCCAGGCCGGACGTGAACTCAGGGTGATCGTTGGAGCAGACGAAGTCAGCGACGACCAGGCTTCAAGGCTTTCTGCTGATATTGCGCAGAGGATCCAGGAAGAAATGACCTATCCCGGACAGGTAAAGATTACCGTGATCCGCGAGACCCGTTCCGTTTCATACGCCAAGTAGTTTAAATCCCGACCAATGGCAACCAGACTTGCAAGACGATTGGCTGTCCTTGCAGCCCTCCTCTGGGGGGCTGCCGCTTTCGCACAGGCGCCAGAGTCGACAGCCACATGGAAAGTTTCCCAGAAAGCTGTCTCCGATGATGAATTCGAGCTTATATTCACGGCTTCCATAGAGCCGGGATGGCACATTTATACGGTAGATCACGAGTACAACGCCACCACGGTGGAATTCGACTCTCCCGAAGGTTACTCTCCTGCCGGCAGCCTCGTGCAAGTCACGGAGCCCGTCATGTTCAGGAATGACAAGGTATTTTTCGACTCTGCGGTTTTTTCCCAGAGGATAAAACTGGAGGAAGGCAACGCCACCGTCAAGGGCGAACTCACCTGGAGCGGCTGCAACGACCAGTTCTGCGCAGCACCCGAGCACTTCGAATTCAGCGTCCCTCTGGAAAGCGGCAAGACCGTGACTCCTTCGACAGGCTCAGGGACCGGTGCAGGGAACTCAGGGACCGGTGCAGGGACCGGTTCGAACAGCCTGTGGGGACTGATCATCGAAGCAATCCTCTGGGGCTTCGCCATGCTGCTGACCCCCTGTGTCTTCCCGATGGTCCCCATGACCATCTCCTTCTTCATGAAGCAGTCCGCCAATCCGGTCGAAGGCCGGTTCAAGGCATTCATGTACGGGCTTTTCATCGTGCTGCTCTACACCGTCCCGATATCCATCATCATAGGTCTTACTTGGCTGATTGGAGGGAACGCTGTCACCGCCGACATATTCAACTGGCTGGCTACGCATTGGCTTCCGAACATCATATTCTTCATAGTGTTCATGGTCTTCGCGGCTTCGTTCTTTGGCGCCTTTGAAATCGAGCTGCCCTCGAGCCTTGCCAACAAGACCGACGCCAAGTCCGGCAAGGGTGGACTCGGAGGAATATTCTTCATGGCCCTCACACTCGTACTTGTGTCCTTCTCGTGCACCGGTCCGATCGTTGGAACCGTCCTCATCAAGTCTACTTCCGGAGAGTTCTGGACACCTATGGTGACTATGTTGGCTTTCAGCGTTGCTTTCGCCCTTCCTTTCACCATCCTGGCTTTGTTCCCTTCCCTCCTGAAGAAGATGAAGAGCGGGTCGTGGCTGAACAGCGTGAAGGTCGTGCTGGGGTTCATCGAGGTCGCCCTCGGGTTCAAGTTCCTGAGCGTCGCCGACCAGACTTACCACTGGGGACTTCTCGACAGGGAGGTCTACCTCGCAATCTGGATCGTGGTATTCACCCTGCTGGGACTTTATCTGCTCGGGAAGATCCGTTTCAAGAACGACTCCCCTCTCGAATATCTGTCCGTAACGAGACTTGCACTTGCAATAACGGTGTTCTCGTTCGTCATGTATATGATTCCCGGAATGTGGGGGGCTCCGCTCAAGGCCCTTTCCGGATACCTGCCGCCTATCGAAACACAGGACTTCGTCGTATGGAACTATGCTGACACGCCTGCCACCGGCATCAGTACGCAGGGAGCGGAAGCGCTTTCCGCCACCGATGCTGCCAAAGGAAGTTTCGCAGAAAAGTACAACCTTCGCATGCCGATGGGTTACAACGGCTACTTCACGATAGAAGACGGCCTGGCGGCTTCCAAAGCCACAGGAAAGCCGGTCTTCGTGGACATCACCGGCCACGGCTGCGTCAACTGCCGCGAGATGGAACAGAGGGTCTGGAGCGACCCGAAGGTCCAGGATCTGATGAAGAACGACTATGTCATGGTGTTCCTGTACAACGATGACAAGACCAGGCTGGACAAGGAGGATTGGGTGACTACCAAGGAAGGCAAGGTCCTCAAGGACATCGGCAGGGTCAATTCATACATAGTACGCGAAAGGTTCAACGTCAACGCCCAGCCGAACTACGCCCTTCTGGGGTCCGACGGAGACCTGCTCGCTCCCGTGAGAGGCTATAACCTGTCCGTCGACGGTTTCGTGGACTTCCTGGAATCCGGACTGGAGGAATTCAAATCAAGACAATAAGATGAAACGGATCATCATTCTGCTGGTTGCCGCGCTGATCCCGTCGGCCATGTTCGCGCAGCAGTCTTTCGTCCATCCCTGGCAGGGAGCCAGGGTAGCTTTCTTCGGTGATTCCATAACGGACTCGAGGGTGGTGCCGAAGAATCCGAATCCTGTTCCCAAGGGCCATGACTGGACGGGAATATCCGACAGTCATTACTGGGGCTACCTCCAGGAATGGCTTGGAATCCATCCTTATGTCTACGGAGTCAACGGCCGCCAATGGGATGATATTCCCGACCAGGCCCGAAGGCTGAAAGAAGAACATGGGGACGGATTCGACGCCATCAGCATATTCATAGGTACCAACGACTTCATCGATGACATCCCGATCGGGGAATGGTACGACAAGGAGCTTTCCACTGTCAAAAAGGCCTTGAGTTACCCGGCTAATGACTTCCTGCTGGTCAAGAGGACTCCCGCCATGGACGGGGGCACTTTGAAGGGCAGGATCAACATCGCCGTCAGCACGCTCAAGAAGATGTTCCCCGAAAAGCAGATCGTAATCCTGACACCCGTCCACAGGGCTTATGCATCATTCGGTTCCGGCAACATACAGCCGGATGAGAGTTATCCCAACAGGCTGGGTTTGTACATCCACGACTATGTAGAGGCCATCAAGGAGACCGCCAATGTATGGAGCGTACCGGTGATAGACCTGAATGCCCTGTGCGGCCTGAATCCCATGCTGGAGGAACACGTCCGTTACTTCGCCGACCCTGAGACCGACAGGCTCCACCCCAACGCGAAAGGGCACGAGCGAATCGCCCGTACCCTTATGTACCAGTTGCAGGCTCTCCCCTGCCGTTTTTAGTCTTTAACCGAATATCGACATAGGCACCTCGCCGGTCCAGCAGAGAGGCTGTTCGGCGCCGAACAGTTTCACCACGGTCGATGCCGTATTGACCGTATTGTTGGCCTCCGTGATTGTGAATCCCTTCTTGATGCCAGGACCCTTGATTATCCAGGGGACTATCATTTCCTCGGGACTGACACCACCGTGACCCTTGCCTATTCCGCCGTGGTCGGTGATCCACATGATGTGCGTCTCTTCGTATAGGCCCTCCCTCTTCAGGAAATCAAGCATCCGGCCGACCTGGACATCTCCCTCCTCGATGGACCGGATGTATTCCGGAGACATCCATGAATATGTGTGCCCAACATGGTCGGTGTGGACATTGTACAGGAACATGAACATCTTCTCGTTCCTGTTCGCGGCGATATATTCCATGGCCCTGTCGTATAGGGCCGGATAGCCTTCGTCACCGGCGGACAGCTTGTCGTCGATGTACTTGGGATTCATGCCGTTGATCAGAGGAAGCCAGTTCCAGTAATATGCTGTCCTGATACCGGGGACATTGTCCTTCAGCACCTTGAACACAGAGGGGAAATAACCGTCCTCATCCCTTTCGACTCCCTCAAGTTTATACTTGTCCACCTTCCAGCCGTTATCGGCCACTCCATGTACCTCGGGACCCGCACCGGTCAGATGACTGGTGTAGTTGGGAAGCGTCACGGAAGGCATCACGTCACGGGTCGCATAGGATGCAGCCCCCTCTGCGATCAGCGAATCGATATTCGGTGTCCTGGCCTGCGCCAAGCCGTCCACACGGATGCCGTCGAAGGTCATGATGATGACCCTTTTTGCCTTGCGGATCTTCTTTACCGCCTTTGCGTCGGCCTCAACTGCCAGAGGCCCCAGCATGGTGGTGGCAGCCACTCCGGCCCCGGCCACGATGCTCTTCTTGAAAAAGTCTCTTCTGGAAATCGACATGGTCTCTTCGTTTATATATTATTATCAAATATTATCAGCCATCCTTCCTTGCTTTTGACAGGAATCCTTTCATTTGGTCTGAATATCGTCTCTTCCTGGAAGTTCTCGATCGCAGGGGCGATGATACGTGCTTTTGTAGGATCGATGCCAAGCGCTTTCCAGTCTACTACCATGTACACCATCTTGTCCCTGTCGGAGAAATTGCCGACAGACACTAGCGTGGCTCCGTCCTTAACGTATGCCGTAGCCTTGACTTCCGGGTCGGATGTCTTAACCGGACAGTCCGGATCCCAGTACCCCAGCATCCGGGCATCCCTGATGCCGAAAGTGTCCCAGAACTTCCAAACCGGGACAGGCGATTTCAGGTTACCGGCATCCGTCCAGGAGTGCCGGGCGGTGGCGCCGTAGACCATGCCCAGGAAGCGGTTGCCTCCTCCCTGCAGCATTTCGGCCATCAGTCCGAACGGTATCCCTGAAAAAGTTACCAACCACTGGTCCGGGGTCATTTCATCGTAACGGAAACTCTCTCCGAACCACAGCCGGTTCACATACGGGAAGAACTCGGTGTACTGGTTGGCCGGTCCCCTGGAATATGCAGTGTTGGAATGAAGGTCTACCAACGCTCCTTCATGGTACCTGTCAAGTATCTTGCGGATACGTTTTACCGTGGTCCGGTCGAACGAGACATCATCCATATAGATGCCGTCCAGGTCGTAGTTCTCCTCCATCCAGCGAAGGCCCTCAAGGAAGTAGTTGATGAAACGTGAGTTGGGAGTAAGGACCAAGGCTGCGTCAGAGTCCCCCTCCTTGATGAGGGTTCCATCTCTGATATCGTCCAATGGTGTATACCAAGCCGGCTTGTAGTCGTCGACCAGATGCTCGCATTCCCATGGAAGGCCGTATCCCGGACCTTCAAGGAAGATCTCATGGTTCAGGCTGTGGAAGGCATAGACTTCCTCGCAATGGGTGGTCAGTTCCCGGATGGTATAGTATAGCTTGACCTTGCGGCCGTTTTCGTGCTGGTGCCTGATGTGGGCTATAAGGGAATCCCTGACGATATAAGGATAGTTGATGAAGGGATTGAGCTTCCGGGCGTGATGGATGTTGGAGACATTCGCTCCATCTGCAGCCGCCCTGTCGAAATCGGCAGGATCGGAATGGAAATACCTTTCAGAGAAATGCCTGGAAGGATCGAGATCCTTAAGAGGAGTTATCAGAAGATTGAATTCATAATTGACCGGCTCCCGGCCTATCGTCCTTTTTCCGGTAGAAGCGGTCACGGTGGCCGGTTTCCCCTTAGCCCCGGTGACTGAAACCCGGCCAAGGCCTCTGTTACTCCAAACGGGGGTCGGTTCAGGCTTGTAGTCGGCAATCAACGGGCCGTGATATGTCCCTCCGCGGAATTCGGTGTGCATACCAGCCTTGACTCCTCCGATCCAATAACTGTCATACGGGCCGTCCCAACTGTAGATATGACTGGCAGGCCTGTAGCCTCCTGCATATCCCACTCCCATGAAATACTCGGAAGAATATTCCGAATATGTTGTCACGAGCTTCACATCCCTGACTTCAATCTCCTCCCCGGAGGAAACATTGATATCGAAATGCATGTGGCCGTCAAACTCCATATTGCCGTCCATCACGAACCTCAAGCCCTGCACTTCGGAGGACGCGGTCCATTTCACCAGGCCCGCAGATTCCTTCTTGATCTCGAGGTTATCTGCAGTAAACGGGATATCGCCTTTAGCGGTAGAGACGATGATCTGCTGAGGCCTTTCCAGTATTTCATGTCCGTTGATCTCGACTTTCTGTATCAATCCGTTCCGTCCGACTGTCACCTTACGGCCTGTTGCTTCGATCACATTGCCGTCAAGGGTCATCTCCTTGTACGGCGCAACCGGTTCATCATCCAATGCGATGGTGGAATTAAGCCACCGCAGCCTTGAGTGACGCCAGGTCTCTGAATCACCCTTGTCTGCCAAGACCCGGGAAGAGACTTTGATGGCCAGTCCTATGGTCTGTGGTTCAACTCCGTCAGCTGAGACCACGATCCGTCCCTTGTACGTTCCCGGCCTGGCATCCTCCGGAATCTGTACTCCGCACCACAGGGCCTGCACCCGGCCTTTAGGAACATCTATCGTGAACTCCAGAGGCTTGCCGTCCCAGTTCGTCCCTTCCTGGTTGAAACAGGTCATCGCATCAGTACCGATGGTTGCGCGGCCATTCCTGAGTTCCGAGAATGATACCTTGACGTTCCTGAGTTCTTCCTCAGAAGCCCAGATGCCGAGCTGCCAGGTATAGTATTCATTACGCATGGCCGAACCCTTGAATCCGGGCTCCGGTCCGGTTCTCCATTTGACCGGGATCCGGGAAGTCAACTGGACAGGATATGCCCGGTCTTCAGGGAAAACTGTCATCCCCTTGCCAGACATCGCCCTGACGGCGTTCATTTCATCTTCAGTAGCGATCAGTCCCATCGGACTCCAGTAATTGAATCTGGACACGCTCTCGAAACCCAATACCCTGGCCCCGGGCAGACCATCCTTGGATGAGAGTACCTTCCCGGACCAGAGGCTGTCCGCATCATATTCCGGTTCCAGATAATCATTCCAGGGCAATCCATAACGGGCATCACCATATTCGGACCGCCATTTATAAGGAAGGTAATAGATGTAGTAAATACCCGCCCCCGCAGAAGGCCTGAATACTATCTCGCCTCTTTCCGCAGTCATTTCCGTGACTGCCACGTCCTTGATCTCATTGTCATCGGAGTCGGTGACTATCACCTTCTTGGTATCTATCCTGAGATCCGGGCGTCTCCAAGGCAACCGGGCAACCACTCCTTCCACAGTACCGTCTTCGACTTCTACAACAGCCCTGTGGTGTCCCCTGTGGTCCACCTTCCATTGTGAATCAGCCACCTTGAAGGGAATCCCGTCAGGAGCGAAAGACTCGTACCGGCTGTCTCCGTCTGGGTAACTCCCGGGACCGGAGCAATTGACCATAAACTGGCAGATCAAGGCCAGAGCTGCCAGAGGCAAAAAATGATTATGAATTGCCATATGCATAGATTGTTGCCTTGCCGCCCTTGACCTTCAGGAGGGAATACGGTTCCGAGGGGAACACGAGGTTGGTTATGGCCGCCTTTCCTTCTGAATCGAAAACCTCGATGCTGCAGCGGTCCACGAAGATACGGAGCTGCTTGATAACTCCGTGTACAGGGGCCACCGTCCTTGCCGGGAAATCCTTATGGAACGAGGTGTCACCGCTCAGGTTCCTGTCCACGAACAGTTTCCTGTCCTTGGGGTTGTATTCGATGATGACCTTCTCCCCTTTAGGGTTGGAAAGGACGATGCTGGTTACGTCCTTGACATCCACGACGATCTCGCAGGCCTCCGTAGGCTGTTTCACCTTGCTGCCACGCATGGCGAGCAGTTCCTTGGAAGGAGTGGAACCGCAGAAAAGGCCGCCTCCGTATTCGAAGATGTCCAGGTCGCGGGGAACGCTGTTGGCGGAACGGAACTGCATCGTCGGCACGACACCGGCATACTGCCAGTTGCTCATCCAGGCAAGGGCGACCTTCCTGCCATCCGGGCCGTTGTCGAATGTAACGGTAGCATAGTGGTCCTTCCCGTAGTCCATCCAGAGAGTCTCTTTCTGCTCGGTAGTGAACCTGTGACCGTCGAAATCTCCGATGAAATACTGCGTGCCGCTTCCTCCGGCGGGCAATCCGCTGGTATTGCAGATCAGCAGCCACTTCTGCCCGCCGGTCCCGCGGACATTCAGTTTCATCAGGTCGGGGCATTCCCAGACGCCCTGATGACATCCATAACCCTCTCCGAAAGAACTCTCATATTTCCATTCCTTGAGATTACGTGAGGAATATATCCTCATCTCCTGCCCTGCAGCCAGGATGAGGTTCCATATTCCGGCATCTTCGTTCCAGAAGACCTTCGGATCCCTGAAATCAGGGATATCGCCTATGATCACGGGATTGTCCGGAAGCTTTGTAAAGGTCTTTCCATCGTCGGTGGAGAAAGCCGAGGATTGGGTCTGGTTCCTTCCCGCCGAAGTATAGAAGGCCACTACCGCTCCCCTGCCGTGCCCTGAGGTATTTGCATTATCCACTACGGCCGATCCGCTGAAGATGGTTCCGAGAGCGTCCGGCTCGATGGCGGTCGGCATGGCCTCCCAACGGATCAGGTCACGGGAGACGGAATGTCCCCAAGTCATGTTCTCCCATTGCGAGCCGTATGGATTCCACTGATAATAAAGATGATAGAGCCCGTCTTTGTAGAACATGCCGTTCGGGTCGTTCATCCATCCATATACCGGGGTATGGTGGTACACGGGGCGGAACCTTTCCCTGTTCCCGGTATCGAAAGAGTCGCTCTGCCGGATCCCTCTCCAGCATTCATACCCCTCCAGGTCATTCCTGGATGTCCTGTCTCCACGGAATATGATGTCGAGGAGCAGCTCCTCCTTCCCGAACCTGGCGATATCCAGGGGAACGTAATAATCCACCTTGTCAGCCGCAAGCCTCACATTGAAAGACTGCAACTGCTCGCCGCCGGAAATCACCTGCACTGCGGCATTGTTGACACTTTCCTGGACAGGCAGAAGAAGGTATCTGCCGGTGACATGGACTTTCAGCATTGCATGCCCGTTACCGGGTATCTGCGGAATTTGTGCGAGGGCAGTCGCTGCAACCAGCAGGACGGCTGTCAGAAAGAGTATTCTTTTCATGATAGTACTAATATAAGAATTTTATCGTAATTTTAAGGACAAAACCTTTTATGCAATGAAATACAGATTGTTGGCCGGTGTCGATATCGGGGGTACCAAATGCGCCGTCACCCTCGGTCTTCCCGAATCGGGCGGGATAGTGATCAAGGATAAGCTTCGCTTCCCCACAACCGACGTGGAAGGTACCATTAGGGACATAAAATCCGCTCTCAGGGAGGTCATGGAAAGGAACGGGCTGGGGTCTGAGGGTATAAGTGCTATAGGTATCAGTTGCGGAGGTCCCCTGGACAGCAGGACCGGAGTGATCATGTCTCCTCCAAACCTGCCTGGTTGGGACAACATACCCATCGTAAGGATCCTGTCCGAAGAATTCGGAGTCCCGGCTGCCGTCCACAACGATGCCAATGCATGTGCCCTTGCAGAATGGTTGTTCGGTGCCGGAAAGGGTACCAGGAACATGGTTTTCATGACTTTCGGAACCGGATTGGGAGCTGGATTGATCCTGGATGGGAAGCTGTACACAGGCACCAATGACAATGCCGGCGAACTCGGACATATCCGTCTGGAAGGATTCGGACCGGTGGGTTATGGGAAAGCCGGCTCGTTCGAGGGTTTCTGCAGCGGCAGCGGAATCGAACAGCTTGCCAGATCGATGGTCAAGGAACGTCTCCAGATGGGACATTCCGTCCCATGGTGTCCTGACGGCAATCTGGATGTTATTACGGCAAAAGCCGTGGCTGATGCCATGAGGGAAGGCGATCCCCTGGCCAAACGGGTCTATGAGGTCTCTGCCCGTCAGTTGGGCAAGGGCCTGTCGATAGTTATCGATATCCTCAATCCCGAGGTCATCGTCATAGGAAGTATCTACGCACGCAACGAGGACATATTCAAGCCCCTGATGGAAGAGGTCCTGGCACAGGAAGCCCTGCCTTTGGCCAACAAGGTCTGCAAGGTGGTCCCGGCCGCACTCGGTGAATCCATCGGCGACTATGCCGCCCTCTCAATAGCCGCAAGCATATTATGAAAGATATCCAAGGAATAATCGGACACAGCCTGGAAGAGGCACGCGAAGAACTGGACCGGTTCCTGGCCGATCCGGAAACCATCCCCGCTATACAGGAGGCAGCCGGCATAATGGCAAGATGCATCCAGGACGGTGGAAAGATAATCAGCTGTGGCAACGGGGGTTCCCTGTGTGACGCCACACACTTTGCAGAGGAACTGACCGGACGTTTCAGGTCAGACAGGTCTCCCGTACCGGCCATGGCCATCAACGACCCTGCATACCTGACCTGCGTCGGGAATGACTATTCGTTCGACGAAGTCTTCAGACGCTGGATCAATGCATTCGGGAAGGCCGGAGATGTGCTGCTTGCAATAAGCACCAGCGGGACCTCGCCCGATGTTGTCAATGCGGCACTGGAAGCACGGGACAACGGAGTGGCGGTCATCGCGCTCACATCGAAAAAAGGCAAGCCCCTTTCAGAGCTTGCCAATGTTTCGATCATGGCTCCTGATGCACCTCATTCGGACCGCATCCAGGAAATCCACATCAAGGTGATACACATCCTCATCGAGGCGATAGAGGAAATTATCGCTTGGAGGTGACTTCCTTCTCGTACTTCTCGATGCAAGGGATGAACTCCTCGCCGACGGGAACGTCGTTCTTGAAGTTGAAGTAATCAAATACGGCGCCGAACGGCAGGGTCTTGGCCTCCTCGAGGAGGGCGAGCTTCTGGAAGCCCTTGCCTTCGGCCTCATACTCACGCAGTTTGGCGAGCGGCTCGAGCAGTGCGCTCAAGATGCACTTCTGGGTGGCACGGGTACCGATGATGTAGGCTCCTATCCTGTTGATGGAGGCGTCGAAGTAGTCAAGACCTACGTGGGCGCGATGCAAAGCCTCGCTGCGCACGAGCTCCTTGAAGAAATCAAGGGTCATGTCGTTCATAATCGTCACATGGTCGGAATCCCAACGTACAGGACGGCTCACGTGCAGCATCAGCTCGGGTACATAGAGCAGGAGGGATGACACCTTGTCAGCGACATTCTCAGTCGGCTCGTAGTGACCGGTATCGAGGGTGTAGATGACCTTCCTGGAGGCGCAGTAGCCCTCGAAGAAATCCATCGATCCGACGGTATAGCTCTCAAGTCCGATTCCGAACAGCTTGGCCTCGACGCAGCTCTTCATTCCCGGCAGGTCCTCCTTGAGGATCTCATCAAGGGAAGCGGCCAGTATCTCACGGTACTTCTTGCGGTTGACCGTATAGTCCTTCTGGCCGTCGTGTACCCAGATGTTCATGATGCAGGGATCGTCCTGCGCCTTTCCCATCGCGTCGGCTATGCGGCGGCAGCGCTTGGTGTGCTCGATCCAGAACTCGCGGATCGCGGGATCGGGATTGGCGAGGGAAAGGTCGCCGCTCTTGGGATGTCCGAAGGAAGTGGAGTTGAAATCGAGCTTGAAGTTGTTCTCCTTCGCCCACTCGATCCAGCTCTTGAACTGCTCGACACCAACCTGGTCGCGGTCTACGAACTTGCCTCCGAAATCTCCGTAGATCTCATGGAGGTTTACGCGATGGTTACCTGCAAGCAGGGTTTTCACGAACTCGAGGTCTGCACGTACCTCATCGATATTGCGGGCGCGTCCGGGATAGTTTCCGGTAGTCTGGATACCACCGGAAAGACCGGCAGTACTCTCGAATCCCATCACGTCGTCGGTCTGCCAGCAATGCAGGGAAATCTGCTGCTTTTCCAACTGCTCGACCGCCTTGTCGGTGTCGACGCCGATGGCTGCATAACGCTCCTTGGCCAACTCATAGGCCTTCAAAATCTTTTTCTCTTCCATATTGATAAATTATTGATTGTTTGGCATGTAAGTTTTGACTTCTATCGAATCCGCAATGATCCGTCGCATCTCCCAGCGGTCTTTCACCAATCCTGCCACCTTGGCCTGCATCATGATGTTTCCGATGGCCGTACCTTCCACAGGGCCGGCTATGACCGGCATCCCAAGGGTATCGGCGGTGAGCTGGCTCACGAACTTGTTGGCGGAACCTCCGCCGATGACGTGTAGCTTGTCGATGGTGAAGGATGCGAAATTCTGGAGCATTGCGATCACGTCCTTGTATTTCCTTGTCAGGCTGTGATAGATGCAGCTGATCATCTGTGCGTCATTCTGAGGGACAGGTTGTCCTGACTCCGCGACGGCCGCCTTGATTTCGGCATCCATGTCCTTCGGAGCGGCAAAGCGTGGATCGTCAGGGTCGATGGTTGACGGGAAACCGATTTCCTCGCGTCCCATGGCCTCGATCTCGGCATAGGTGTAATTCCTGCCTTCTGCAGCCCAGGTCTTACGGCTCTGTTCAAGCAGCCACATTCCGGTTATGTTCTTCAGGAACCTGGTCGTTCCTTCTATTCCACCCTCGTTCGTGACATTGTATTCATAAGACTTGTCGTCAATCACCGGCACCGGCGATTCGATTCCCATAAGGCTCCAGGTCCCGCTGCTGAGGTATGCGAAATGCTCGTCCTCAGCAGGAACGGCGGCGATCGCGGACGCCGTGTCATGACCCGCCACGGCAATCACGGGAACGGGATCCATTCCGGTAGCCTTGCAGATCTCTTCCTTGAGGACTCCCACCTTGGTTCCGGGCTGGACTATGGGCCTGAGGATGGACGAGTCTATTCCCAGGCGCTCGAGAAGGCTGCGGTCGAAGTCCCTCGTCCGGGGATCGATGAGTCCCGATGTCGAGGCGTCGGTATATTCACAGACCCTTTCCCCGGTGAGCATGTATGCCATCAGGTCGGGCATGAAGAGAATCTCCTTGGCCTTGTGGATTGGGGAATCCGCTTCCTTGTGCTGGGCGTAGATCTGGAAGATCGTATTGAAGTTCATGATCTGGGTTCCGGTGATGCCGTAGAGTTCCTCCTTGGGAATCACCTTGAACACTTCTTCCGGAATTCCGTCGGTGTAGGGGTCACGGTAGGCCCTGGGAAGGCCGAGGATCGAGCCGTCCTCGCCGATGCAGCCGAAGTCCACGCCCCAGGTGTCGATCCCTATCGATTCCACCTTGACGCCCCTAGACGCCACCTCCTTCAAGGCAGCCTTGAAATGGTCATAAAGTGAATATATGTCCCAAAAATACTTCCCGTCGATTTCCTTGACGGCATTTGGGAACCTGTAAACTTCTTCCGAGGCCAGACGGCCGTTGTCCACACTGCCGAGGATTGCCCTGCCGCTGGTGGCTCCGAGATCGAATGCAAGAAAATACATGATTATGTGGTGCTTTACGTCTTTTACAAATTTCCTCTTTTTTATATTCTGTTCAAGTTAAGATTCTGACAATATGACTTGGAAATTTGATTTGGGAATTTTTCATATATTTGTCAAGAATATCACCTGTTTCAAATCTATCACGACTTATGGAGTCCGTCCACCTCAAATATTTGGCAGTAAATCCTGTTGACCTGAAATGGGGAACGGCGGTCAACTCCGCAGGCTTCCAGGAGATCCCTCCGGGAGCGGACTATCCACCGAGGAACCATCCCTCCCGATACATATTCAAGCAGGAGAGAGGAAGGGTCCTTCACGAATATCAGCTGCTGTACATCACCGAAGGCCGTGGAAAGTTCTTCTGCGAGACCCTGGGAAGGACGAGGGCAGTGAATATCGAGAGGGGGATGATGTTCCTGCTGTTCCCCGGGGAATGGCATTCCTACCATCCCGACAGGCAGACCGGATGGAAGGAATACTGGATCGGCTTCAACGGGCATTTCGTGGACAACCTTATCGCGCAGGGCTTCTTCAGCAAGGACAATCCAGTGTTCAAGGTCAATATCCACGAAGACATCGTAAACCTTTACAAAGATGCCATCGCTGCGGCGGAGGCCCAGGAATCCGGTTTCCAGCAGTTCCTGGCCGGGATAGTCGGACGTCTGCTGAGCCTCGCTTATTTCTATGACAGGAACTCTCAGTTCGAAGACTCCGATGCCGCGAACAAGATCGGCCAGGCAAAGGTGATGATCTATGACAACTACATGAATATCTCTCCGGAGGAGATTGCCTCAAGGCTGTGCCTGAGCTATTCCTCATTCAGGAAGATATTCAAGGAATACACCGGTTTCTCCCCGGCCCGCTTCATCAACGAGGTCAGGATGAGCAAGGCAAAGGAACTGCTCACCCACACCGCCATGAGCATAAAAGAAGTAGCCTACCACGTAGGCTACAACAATCATGACTATTTCTTCACGGCATTCCGCCATGTGACGGGTCATACTCCCGGAGAATACAGGGCGATGACCCAGAGCCCCAAGGCCTAGCGCCTGCCGAAGAGCAGGTCCATGTCCCTTTCCAATGCCGGGCCGGCCAAGTCCTCAGGAACGAATCTCCAGTTCCCGATACGCGCAGGGTCGCCTACAACTGCAGGATCGATCGAACCCATATCCATAAGATAATTGTAAAGGATGTCTCGGATCTCCGGATAGGTCTCCACTATCCTTTCCTCGATCTTTCCGGTATCGACCCCGGCCGCCTGCATGAGGCCGCCGCCCCCGCTGGCACGGTAGGAAGTGACGGCTACGTTGTACGTCTTGTCAGGCTCGAGGGACGCTCCACCGACGAGGGAATCCACGGCGACCCTCTCCCCCCTCGGTTTTGTCACATCCACCGTGTAAATCATACCGGCCGCTGAGTCGAAATTGTAGGAACGGCCCACGAACGACCAGGACTTCTGCCCTGTCCTGGGATCATCCCTGTCGACGATCTTGAGGA
>JAEEGF011288234.1_pt1 | contig 14937 bp, 10 predicted proteins | sample 9134171 | NCBI WGS metagenome assembly JAEEGF01 (sample SAMN16246542, study PRJNA631951) | gut metagenome | biome: gut microbiome; feature: rumen; material: AP-attached | host: Bos | place: Iran: Karaj | collected 2018-10 | reverse complement strand
ATTTCTCCGCCTGATAAAGCTGCGTTTCCGCACGCCGCATGCGCTTCTTAGGGCGTGATGAACGCGGCATATCCCATAATATATCACGCGCATGATCCGCCTGCTCACCGCAAGGAGAAATTCGCAAATACAGGTCCAGCAGGTCTGCCATTTCCTGGCGGTCGCCTGCCATCGAACGGGTTCGTGCCAGTCCATACAGGCTGTCCGTATCCTCAGCATCTGCCGCCAGGTTTTCCAGATATAAGCGTTCGCTTGCGGAAAAGCAATGCGCATCGGCATACACCTGAGCCAGTTCACGCCGCACACCGCTGCTCTCCTGTACCCGAAGTGCAGCGCGATAAAGACGGATCGCCTCAGGCAGATCACCGCTGCGCTGAGCCCGCTGTGCCTTGCCGCGCCAGAAGGCGGCCGTCATTTGCATAGGAATCACGTCTGGCACAACAGTATCCTCAATTCATTCCTTTGCCAATCAGCGCACGCAGGTCATTTTCATCAAAAACATGACGCGAATGGCAGAAATGGCATGTCATTTCTGCGCCATGGTCCTGTTCCAGCATTTCAATTAACTGGTCACGACCAACGGCACGCAGCATTTGCAATGCCTTTTCACGGCTGCAGCCGCAGTAATAACGCAGTGGCTGACGGCCAAGCATAACAGGTGATAGGTCATGAAACCACCGTGCAGCCAGTTCATCCAGTGTATCCTCAAACAGGTCACGGCTGATACCCGAGAACAGCATTGCGCGCAGATCTAGTGTCTCCAGTGTCTCACGGCTGCATCCGGGCATTGCCTGCACCAGGACACCGCCCGCTGACAACACTATGCCATCTTTAACGATAGCACCCAGAGATACGATAGAGGGAGTCTGCTCACTCTGCGTATAATATGCCGCGAAATCCTCGCCAAGTTCACCGGAAACCAGTGCCGTCTTGCCGATATACGGCTGGCCGACACCGAAATCACGGATCACAGTCAGTTCGCCGTCCTTTCCAACAAGGCCGGCTACATCCGGCGCACCATCTGCACGCTGCGGCATCGCCGCATGCGGGTTTGTCATGGATATCTTCAGGTCGCCGCCGTTCGCAACGCATGTAATGCGCCCGGCAGGTCCGCCGCCGTCAACAACAGTAGTGATATGCGCCTGCTGTTCTTTCATCATGGCACTGAGCATTGCTGTGCCTGTCAGCATACGCCCCATAGCCGCAATTGCGGTATCGGAGGCATTATGAATATCTCCCGCGCGTTGCGTGGTATGTGTGGTTCTCAACAACGCTACACGCGCTTCTCCACCACATATGGTCATGCGCAGCAGGGCATCCTGTTCATCAAAAGCTTGATTCTGCATTATCGTTTACTCCTTGGGACGGACAGCCGTCCCATGCCAGCGAGAGGTTCCGGCGGCAGGTGCACGCATTGTACGGTCACCATAAAAGCGTATATGCGCAAAGCCGGCATCTTCCAGGTATATTTTCAGTTCCTCCATAGTATGTGCACGCTGTGTCTGCTCTTCTTCCAGACGCAGATAACGCCCATCCTGTTCGCGTACGAAAATAGATAAAGCCATCGAGACCGTATGGCTGCGCTCGTTCCATGTATTCTGCCATACATAAGCGATATCTTCATCGCGGCTGCCCAATGTATGATTGCCCAATGTTCCCCGCAGCTTATCCGGCGTCGACAGATCAAACGCCAATAATCCTCCCGGTTTCAGTGCTGCATACGCTGCACGGAAAAACCTGCGCACCCGTTCGGGTGTAAGCAGATAATTGAGGCCATCGCAGGTGCAGAGCACCGCATTCTGCCGTTTATGCAGATGCAGCCCCGTCATATCCTGCTGAACGAAGGGAATCATCTGACCGTTCCCGCGCGCCTTTTGCTGGGCAACCGACAGCATCTCGCGGCTGAGATCGATACCTGTCATGCGGTATCCGGCTGCCTGAAGACGAATAGTCAGGCTGCCAGTTCCGCAGGCGCATTCGCAGACTGTTCCTCCCTGAGGTACACCGTTCTTATGCAACAGTGCAGCATAATAACCTGCCCAGGCATCATAGTCAACGTCCTGCATCAGGCGGTCATATACCGCTGCAAAATCCGTATACACGCTTCTTACGCCTGCGGAGCAGCCGGCGGTTCATCCTGCGGCTCGTCTTCCTCGGTAAAGTCTTCATCCTCTTCCTTGGCCAGGCCGCGGTTGATCTCTACACCTTCGATCTTGCTGTTAATAAAGCGATCGAATACACCGTTTGTAAAGGAAGCATACACAAAGCGCGCCAGGGCATTGCCGAGGACGATGTAATACAACGCAAGCAGCATCAGCGGGAGCAGCCAGGAACCGGTAAAGAAGATCACAGCAAGAACGATGATGGCTGGCATAAGCGTCGCCAGGCGCACACCGATCGTCATGGGCAGGCGGGCTACGGCAAGCATGATGCCGTTCCTGATCAGTTCACGGAAGGTCATCTTATAGGTGATCAGCAGCGGATACATGAAGACGAGGCCCAGATACCACAGCAGGCCCAGGACAAGCGTCAGCATCTGCGGCAGAAGGTAGAACCTGCTTTGCAACTGCATCTGATTATAAAAGATATAACAGATATAAAGCACGAACGGCAGGATGGCTGTAATAGCAGATACGCCCAGCGCCTGTTTCCAGTTGTCTTTCACTGCGTCCTTGAAATCTCCCCAGGGAAATGCGTGCTCATCGCGCGCCCAGTTACGCGTTACATAAGCAAGACCGGCCTGGATAGGTCCCAGGATCAGTTGGCAGGGAATCAGCATCAGCAGGGAGATCTGAAGCACGCCCTGCAGGGGAACGCTGGTTTCCTCGCTGATCACATTTCCTGCTTCATCAGTCTGAGCAGCATATACAAGCGCTGTATAAGCACGGCCGTTTTCATCTGTCATCGTGGTGATATCACTGCACGTCAGAACAGCATTCGCAAGAATGACCAGCACGATCATGGTCGGAATCCATGCTACGCAGGTCATGAGATTTATGCGGCAGATTCCGGAAAAACGGATACGCAGCATCTCCCAGAAAAGCTGCCAGCGGTTCTTAGGCAGATCCTCACGGCGGTAATCGCCTTTTCCGCTTTTTCCGTAATAATAGCTGTTCATCAGCTTGCTAAACATACAATCGCTCCTCTCGGAATGAGTTACAGAAAATTATACCACAAATGCCGGGCTTTGTGAATTCTTATTCCATGCTGTAGATATGCCGCATCTCGGTGCTGTAAACACCTTCCGTATCATAAATGATCAGCGGCGGTTCCACAGTCAGTCCAGGACGTGCATCACGCATCGCCTCCAACAGGCATAGGTGTGCAGCACGGCTGGAAAAGGAATGCACCATCCGCAGACGTTTGGGCTCGAGCTTGCATGCACGCGCGGAATCCGTCAGTTCCAGAAGCCGCGGTGCAGGAAATACGCAGCAGAACCGTCCACCCGTATGCAACAGCCAGGCTGCCGCAGCCATGACATCAGGAATCCCGCAGGTCTCCTCATGGCGTGCAAGGCGCTTGCTCTCGTCTGGATTGAGCAGTGTGCCACCGGCTTTACCGTAAGGCGGGTTGCACACCACCAGATCATAACGTGCAGCAGGAAGCAGCTCTCGGATCTGCCGAAGATCACCCGTTTTTACACGGATCCTGTCTTCCAGTGCGTTCATCGTCATGGACCGCGACGCCATTTCCGCCATATCTGGCTGTATCTCAACAGCATCAGCTGTAATCGTTGGCTCGCGTCCATAGAGCAACAACGGGATCACGCCCGTACCCGTACCCAGATCGCATACATAGTCATGGCGTCGCGGAGAAGCAAAATCACTGAGCAATACAGCATCCGTACCGAAACGGAATCCGTCCGTACGCTGGATCAGTCTCAGCCCGCCGCGCTGCAGGTCATCTATGCGCTCGTTAGGAAGCAGTTCCATCAGGGCAGCTCCAGTTCGGCAGTTAGCAGATACCCCGTACTGCCTTCATAACTGACCTGGCACCATACGCTGCCACGCGCAGTAATCAGCACATACTCTCCTCGGGCAATCGTCGCAAGTGAAGCAGATGACTCGTCCGCAGCGGTGCGCAGCGTCACCGACCCGGCACCGGAGGTGATCTTAGCTGTCTGTGCAACAGGCAGAACTGCAGTTTCATTCGTCGCCGAAGCGAAGAATGTCAGGAACTGTGTCTTGACATAACCCGTACGGCTGCCATAGGTGACCTGCGTCCATACGGCACCTTTTTCGAGGACAGTGACTACCGCATTCTGTGGAATGCGTGTCAGAATCTCAGCAGTTAAGGTCGCTCGCGCACGCAGATTCAAGCTGCCTTCCTGCGTAGTAACTCGCGCATAAGGTTCCGAAGCACCACTGACAGGCGCCGGTGTCGCAGGCGTATCTGTCACAGTAAACGTCAGGAAACTGCTCATCACATAGCCGGTATGGCTGCCATAGGTCACATGTGACCAGGTGTTCCCGCGAGTCAGTACAGTCACTGTTGCATACTGTGGGATCGTAGTCAGGATCTTTGCACCGCTTGCCGCACGTTCGCGGAGATTCAGGCTGCCACGTTCCGTTGTCACACGGGCAGTCATTATGCTACCGCTTACGTTTTCTGTCGGGCGTGGTGTCGATGTAGCTTCCACATCCACGAATGTCAGGAAGGTCGTCATCACATAACCGGTGCGTCCATTATATGTAACGCGTGTCCAGGTGCCCAGACGTTCCTCAACCGCTACAACAGTATACTGCGGAATCTGGGTAAGAATGCTTGCCGAGGAACGCGCCGCTTTGCGCAGGTTCAGGCTGCCAGAAGCAGTCGTCACAACAGCGGTAAGGTTCGTCTGTTCCTGTTGTTCGCTGCTCAGCTGCAGATACGTACGCATGCACCAGCCTTCTACGCCATGCCAGCGAACACGGCACCAGGTATCGCCCAACGACGATACGATGACCTTTTCTCCATAGGGGATCTCTGCCAGGATTTCACTGTTCATGCTGGCCTGTGCACGCAGGTTCAGAGAAGAAGACGTGGAGTGTACTGTCGCATACTGTTCGCCGTTCTGCAGTGTATCCGCGGTCTCAGGAGCAGTTGTCCCTGTCAGATTCAGCAGTGCGCTGGGCACGTAGCCGGTCAACCCGTTAGTCCATACAGTGCTCCATGATCCGTCATCATACTTAATGATGACCTGATCCCCCGCCTGCAGCTGCATTGCCTGATGTGCGCTGCGCGACGGTGACATATACAGTGGACTGTCCGCTGTCAGCTGTGCACCGGATGCAGAAGGCTCAGCAGCTGTTCCGGCATAGCGGTCAGTACGCTTAACATAATTCATGCTGACATAACCCGTCAGTGCACCATACTGGGTCTTTGCCCAGCCATTGCTGACCGAAAGCAGCGGGAGTTCCGCACCTGCAGGGATCTGTATCAGTGAGGCATAGGAAGTGCCTGCGCCCTGACGCAGATTTAGCTGGTCTCCCTGTGCCGTTCCATAAGCCGTCAGTGTGGTTACAGCTGGTTGTTGCCCATCCGGCAATCCCAGCAGACGCAAGCCATCTGTGGAGACATATCCTGTCAGTTCTCCGTAAGTCGCCAAATACCAGTTGCCAACAGCCGCATGCAAAGTGACGACAGCACCATGAGGTATCCCCGCAATAATGCTTGCAGTACTAGATGCCGCAACACGCAAAGGCAAGGATGCCTGCATGGAAGAGACCTGTACAATCGCAGCAGTCGCGCCACTGTTCGTGATCGCTGCAGGTGCTTCGGTACGTGTTGTTTCTGCAGACGAACCGCTTCCCAGTGCACCGCGCAGTGTACGTACCAGCGTATAGCCTGCGCAGGTACATCCCTCATAATAGAAGGCAAGAATTTGTTCGCAATTGTATCCGAGCGCTGCCATTCTCATAGCACCGCGCTGGCTCAGCCCTGCGCCATGTCCAAATCGTCTTGCCGTGACCGTGAAACCGCCGGCAGAAGGCGTCACGCTCCACAGTTCGTTATTGTCACTGTTTATGCTCATGGACAGTGGACTTTCCAATTCGCTGAAGATGTCAAATGTCAGGCGCCCCGTACGGGAAAAACCATCACATGTTGCAGTCACATCAAAGTCCATTTTGGTATACAGACGGCTGGGCTCCGCGTATCGCGGCGTATGCAGAAGCACATTCGTAACTGCCGTTACAACAGCGTTTGAAGCTGAGAATACAGTTTTCGCTTTAGCATTCAGCAGTTCCGCAAGAGCAGCAGTCTGTGCGCCGGAGGCGGAAACAAAGAAACTGCGGGTCTGAGAGGCTGTATTGCCAAGATCATAAGGATCGTCCTTGACACGCAGGTACGGGTATCCGTTCGAGCCCCATATATTATGCACTGATTCACTTTGCCCGCCATTGGAAGCCGTGTAATATGTAGCGGCAAAAGCAGTCCCATTCAGCAGTACTATTCCACGCGTTTCCTGTACGGCAGTAACACATGCCGCATTTCCGGAAGGCGTCCCGTTGTATACCTGATCGCTTGTGGTATCGACCACATCATAGGTGCGGGCACTGGCTGCCTGCATTGCTCTGAGCGTATAGGTACGAGCTGAGATGCACTGTGCCTTGAGAGCTTCCAAAGGTGCACTGCTGCCCATCTCATAAGGAAGTACACCGCGGAGATAATCCTCCATGAATACATGCACGATCACATACAGCCGGTATGCACCGCCGCTCTGTACTGACAGAAAGCGGATATCACCCGGATATCGGTTAGAAGTACGTGCCTGTGAAATCACTACGCCACAGGACTCTTCCTCGCCATGCCGCAGGAGACGGAAATCAGTGCCCATGTCAGATGAAACACCGCTGCGTGTCAGCGTTAAATGCCCGTTTGACGTATTCATCGTCACACGCAGGCTAGTGCCGGAAGGCAGGGCAGTTGCGACTGTTCCATCCAATGAATAGCTGCCAGAGACAGTCATATCCACCTGACTGATCTGCCCCATGGAGGACAGCCAGACGCGCACCACGCCATTCAATACACGATCTTCCGCAGTACTGCCAGCCAGCGGCAGCAGGCATAGGACCAGCAGCAGGGCAAAGCCTCTGCGCATCAACGCTTTCATGCTTTCCTCCTCCGCGGCTTCTTTCCACGTCCCAGGCGGACAATGGGCCGCTCAAATGCATAGGTGATCAATGCAGAAATCGCCAGCGCTCCGGCAAAGCACAACACAGTATAGAGAATCTGCCACGATCTCTCGCCGCTCATCCACGGTGAAGGATTAACCGAAGCGGGAATCCCCCACGCTTTCAGTTGTACTGCCAAAGGCTGGTGATACATATAAAACTGATAGGAAACTGCTGCCAGCACAGCTGTCACACGGTTACCAAGCAGCAGACGCAGCGGACGTATACCAAACAGAACGCCCAGCAGGCTGAGTGCTGCCAGAACAGACAAGGGAAAACGATGCGTCATCTGACCCATGCGGATGTTTTCATAACCGGTTATGCTGGCCTGCGTCTTTACAAGTAACCGCAGCCCGCATACTGCTATACACAGTATCACGGTAAAAAGCACAGCTGTCCATCTGTCCTGTTTCATCCGGCGTTTCAGCGCAGAATAAATTGCAGCGGCTGCCATTCCGTTTGCATAAACATCCAGCATAGCAGGAAGCTGGTTGAAGTACAGTGTTGTGTCTGGCAATGTTTTGACCCATCCGCGGTACATGAAAGCCGCAGCAGTCATGAGCAGCCAAGTAAAGGCCGGCCAGCGCCGGAACAGGCGCGCAACAAATGGAAACAACAGGTAAAACTGCATTTCCACGCCCAGTGTCCACAGCGCCCCATTCAGCGGTGAACCCGTGTAACTGAAGGCAAACAGATTATGTGTAAAGGTAGCATGCGCAGCCAGATCACGCAGCATACGGCCAGTATTCAGCGTGCCATCCTGCAGCCGATAACTTCCATTAGGAAGTGCGACCAGGAAAAGCATCAGCAGCACACACAGATAGTATGACGGTACGATGCGCAGCAGCCTGCGTTTATAAAAGGCACCGATCGCCGGTAGAGGCCGCCCGTCTTCCATAGCTTCGGCACAGGGCCAGTAAAGCAGAAAACCGCTGAGAAGCAGCATAGCATCTACCCACAGATAGCCTGAGCGCAGCAACGGATCCATCGAAATTATATGTCCTGAGATTCTGATTACAGGTGTAAGCCAGCTTTGTTGCCAGATATGATAGGCACCTACAAACAACACAAACAGCACGCGAGCCCCGTCCAGTGCCGGAAGACGTTTATCGCGCTCTGTTTCTGTATATGCCAGATAACGCTGTACAATACCGCTCATTCTGTAATGCGCGTCAGCTTATACTGCGCTTTGGTGCGGTTGTTCATGATGGAAAGAGCTTTTTCCGTGCAGGAATAAATTGTCCATTCATTGACCATTTCGTCAGGCCTGTCTCCTGCATAGAATGCATAGGTCGTCGCACGGAAGTAATAATCGCGCCCGTTAATAGTACAGGTGCCGTCTTCACGGAATTCCATATGCACCCCGGTCACGCTTTCCCATCTGCCCAGAATCCGGTAGCAAACACGGTCCAGTTTCTGCGCCACATCACGGTAATCCGGAATATGGCGGTAATACACCAGTGCCTCGTATGGCTTCTTATCCTCAAACAGGCGGTTGGCATATTGGTAATTGGCTTCTTTGTACATATGCTCGATATCGGCATATGCCATGCCAGCATTCTCGCGAGAAACACTTTCCAGGGCAGCGATTGCAGTGGAATAATCCTTGCGCTCCATGGCTGCTTTTGCAGTGTTATAGGCTTCGGCATAATAGGCGTCATAGCAGGCTGCTGCGCGCTCTGCAGCATCCTCGTGTCCACTGATAGATGCAAACAGTTTCGCCGCCTGGCTGAGATCGCCGGCTTCCTGCAGGTTTTCCGCCGTACGGTAAACGCTCTCGCGACGGAGCATATCCGCATCTGCATAATCCGGAATCTGCTCGAGCAGGGCCGCCGCCTTTTCGCTTTCTCCTGCGTCCAGCGCTTCGAGCGCCATTTTGTAAATACTGCTTTCAAACAGTTCAGGAGCATCCTCGTAATCTCCGGCCAGGCGGAAATACTCTGCAGCGGCTGTCGTATCACCTTCTGCCAGCGCGTCAGTACCTAGCCCATACTGTGCGCGCTGAATGGCATTCGCGCTGGACAGATATCCATCCAGTGCCTCAAAAGCGGCAATAGCCTCAGTGTATTCACCATTATCCAGCAGCTGCATTGCGTAACCGTAACGTGCGTTCAAAGCCTCTTCCGCACTCTCGCGGTAATCGCCCAATGCCTCAAAAGCTTCGGCTGCTGCCGCATAGTCACGGGAATTCATCAGTTCAATAGCCTGCGCATAACGTATGCTGCGAATCCGCTCATCTGCATCACGATAGCCAAGAATGGTTTCAAAGAGTTCCAAAGCGCCATTCGGATCACCTGCCTCCTGCAGCGCAGCAGCAGGCAGATATGTTGCTTCAAGGAACAGTGCCTGCGCGGGTTCGTAATCCAGCGCCTCACCCAGATAAGCACGTGCGGTTTCATAATCGCCCGCATCCATAGCGGCTTCGCCCAGTGCGGCACAGCAGCGCCATGAATAAGTCAGTGCATCCTTGTATGCGGGGATCTTATCAAATGCCGCCTTTGCCTCTATATAATTTCCCTCTTCGAAGAGAGCCACTGCCGGTTCGTACAGGCAAGCAGCAGCCTGCAGATAGGCATCCAGATAATCTCCGGCCAGAAGATAGTATTCAGCAGCCGTCTCGTAGTCTTGTGCGGCAAAGAAGTCCCCGGCAGCGCCGTAATATGCTTCCTGCAAACGCACAGCAGTGCTTTCAAACCCCGCGTCCAGCTGAGTCAGCAATTCGATTGCACGAAGGTAATCTCCAGTCTCAATAGCATCCAGTGCCGGCTGATACAGGCACAGCTGTGCACGGCGTGCGGAATCGCTGTAATTGCCAAGAGTCAGGAATTTTTCCCGGGCACCTGCATAATCGAATGCTTCCATCAACTGTGATGCCCACTGGTATATTACCATGCTGCGCTGAGCGGCCGAATCTCGGTAACTGGTGATTTCACCATATAGAGCGACTGCACTTTCATACTGTTTTGAAGCTGCCAGCAGGCCCGCGCGGCGGTAGCGCGTCTCCTTCGCCTGAGTTGCACTGTCGCGGTAATCTCCCAATGTCTCAAAGGCATCCTGCGCGGTGCGCAGAGCAGGGATCGTGCCTACCGCCATGGTCTCTCCGGCTTGGCGGTAAGTGCATTCCTGAGCCAGTTCGGCACTACGGTAATAAAGCTGCATGTCCATCAGGTCAACATTCAGGCCAATGGCTTCAATCTTGACTGGCAGGCTGCGTACACCGCGCTGGGCAGCCAATTCTTCAAATGTTGTACGTGCCGTGGTGTATACGCCGTTCTCCAGCTGACGCTCAGCTGTATAAAATTTATAGAATGGGATTCCATGGAAATAAACACCGAATGCAAGCACTGCCACCAACAGCAGCCCGATAATCGTTCCCACAACACGGCGACGAGCACGGCGCTTCTTGCGGCGAACCATATCTTCTTCTTCGGCCTGTCTTCTTGCTGACTCGCGCGCCTGGCGATCCGCTTCTTCGGCGGCGTTCTCCCGCTCGAAGATCACCGTTTCCACTGTGGCCTCATTAAAGCGCTTGAACACTTCCTGCTTGGAACGTCCGCAGCGACGGCAGGTATCAGAAGCAGCAGCATTAGGACGTCCGCATACGCAGGTCCAGACAGCTCCCTGATCGGTCGGATAGCCGGCAGCATCCGCACCTGCAAGTGAACGGAGCACTTCCAGACGATGTGCATCATACAGCGGGTTCGGAGTGAACTCGCTGATATGCTCAGCACTGTGCCGCCAGACCGTTCCATCGTCAAACCAAACCTTCTCGATTGAGAAATCCATGCCTGCAGCATGTGCCCCGTTTTCCACAACCACAGCCAATTCAAAAGCACTGCGGGAGGGGCCGGACAGTCCCTGTACACGCTCAACCTGGCGGGAGGATAGTGTCCCCGTCTGATCATAGCAGGAAAATATTGCCTGTACGCTGACAACTGTCTTCTCGGTCAGATTAAACAGCTGCAACCGACAGACCGGATATTGTTCTGTAGGCAATGCATAGTGCCACAGCTCCACAGGGCAGGTCAGGTCGATCTTCATACAAACGGCCTCCAGATAATACGGCAACAGCGCCGCTTTTCAAAACAGAATTATACAGAAAGGATACTGATGCGTTCAGCATCCACTCAATTGAAACATCAGAGGACGGAACATGTCATATCTGCAAGACGGTCTCCTACAAACGTAAGTGAGAGCAGTACAGAGCCTTCCTCAACCTCGACTGCATACACGATGGAGGCACCGCCGTCATTCAGTTCGAGCAGGCCATAGGGTGCATTCTCTCCATCTCCGTACAGCACGCCGATCGGGTTCTCCTGCGGGAAACGTTCAAGGACGCTTTCAATGTCATCGTCCATATGCAGATTCCGCGGTCCTTCGAGCTTCTCGCCATAGATATCAAGCAATGCCAGCTGTTCATCGCTGCGCTGAGCGTCATAATGGAAGATGGCCTGAACGCCTTCCCACTGCAGAATACGCAGGAAGCCTTCGCTGTCGTTTTCCCAGGTATCGCTCTCAGCAATACCCAGTACGGCAGTCATCGAATCAGCTGTCGCACTGATGAAATCGATAGGTCCGAAAGTCAGATCCTCCCGGGCCAGCGGAGCGGGATCGTCAGAACGATAAACACGGTACTCATCTTTTTCCTGCAGCGCTGCCAGGGCATCCAGTTCTTCCTGTGCATCATCCAGAGACAGTTCGCGGGCATTCAGCAGCACGCGTACACTCATGACAGTATTGTCTTCCAAAGAATACTGTACACCGCACACTTCCGCACGTTCACCATCAGGCGTGTAAGTTTCATACACCACCAGGCTGACACGGGCACCGTCACGGACAGCATAACCGGCATTGACCGTGCCGGGAAGAAGCCCACTGATATAGAGCACAGCCCCGTCATAGTCGCCGGCCAAATTCTCGTTATCCAGCGGATACGCGGGCAGCAGTTCATAAAGTGTGCTTCCGAGAGCAACACCGCGGGGAGCGTCCAAATCTTCGTTTTCACCAAGCAGTTCTACGCCGGTCACACGGCTTTCCGCGGTAAAGGATGAATCAAGAGTATAGATGCGCAGATCACCATAGTCAAATACATATCCGCCATCCTCAGCTTCCTGCCCCGCAACAGGAGCACGGGTAAGCACGTCTTCAACCGCCGCATCACAGAAGCCCATCAACTCATCTACGGTCAGGGGCGCGGCTTCATCTGCAAGAGCAGTCAGGCAGAGCAGCATAGCAATGACGAGTACGAACAACAGCTTTTTCATGGCAGTTTCCTTTCTTTTATAACGTCTGTACACCTTCAGGTGTGACAAGAGCATATAACAGTTTTTCCGGGGGAACGGAATGATCGGACAGATGGATTGCTGTGCGCAGCATATGCTCCGCACGTACAGCGCTGTCTGTATCTGCCGCATACAGTGTATACAACGGTTGCCCACAGGCAACATGATCGCCTATCCGCGCATTCACAATAAAGCCCACGCGCGGATCGATTATATCGCTTTTTTTCTTGCGCCCGGCTCCGAGTTCCAGTGATGCATAGCCGATCTGCATCGTATCCATAGCTGCGATATACCCATCCGCGTCCGATATGATCTCCCGGATCACAGGGGCATCAGCCAGCACCTGCGGATGATCGCAGACGCTCTCATCGCCGCCCTGTGCACGAATCAGCTGACGAAGTTTCTCAAGGCCTCGTCCCTCTTCCAGTGCGGCACGCAGCATTTTTTCGCCCTGCGCCGCAGTATTAGCCAGTCCCGATGCAATCAGCAACTGCGCACCAAGGCGAAGGGATACTGTCAGCAATGGTCCGGCGCTTTCCCCGCGCAGGATCTCGATCGCTTCCTTGACTTCCAGACGATTGCCGACATGCGATCCCAGCGGTTCGTTCATGCCCGTAAGCAGTGCCGATACATGGCGACCGGCACGCGTGCCGATCTCCACCATCGTCTGTGCCAGCATCAGGCTGCCCTCATATGTGGGCATAATGGCGCCTGACCCGACCTTAACATCCAGCACGATGCCTTCGGCTCCGGCAGCCAGTTTCTTGCTCATGATGCTGGAAGCGATCAGCGGCAGGCTGTCCACAGTTGAAGTAATATCGCGCAGCGCATAAAGCGTTTTGTCTGCAGGAGCCAGTTCAGCACTCTGCCCGACCACCGCACATCCGATCTCACGTACTTGGCGCAGGAATTCATCTTCCGGCAGATCTGTACGCATGCCGATCGATTCCATCTTGTCCACGGTACCGCCTGTATGTCCTAGACCACGGCCGCTCATTTTTGCAATCTTCGCTCCGCAGGCCGCGCACAGAGGTACCAATACCAATGTAGTCGTGTCGCCGACACCGCCTGTGGAATGCTTATCCACTACCGTACCGCCCAGATCAGGATGCAGCATATCGCCCGATCGTGCCATTTCCATAGTCAGCGTCGTGGTTTCCCGCGCATCCATACCGTTGAGGCGGATCGCCATAAGCAGTGCAGCCAGCTGATAATCGGGCACACTGCCGTCCGCAGCTCCGCGAACAAAGGTTGCAATCGCCTCATCAGAAAGCGGATGCCCAAGTTTTTTCTCCGTAATAATAGCAGGGAAATTCATACACTTCTCCTTGAAGATACTTCACCATTTTCAGTATAGCACATATAAGGAAGAATTACAATAAATCCACTGTTTTTACAATTGGTTCTCGCCTGCTTTCAGGCTCGTTTGCAGGCTGTGAAATCGTCTGATATAATACAGGTATCCGGGGGTATCGTTCCCATCGAAAGGAGATGCATCCGATGTCTTTCTATATCGGTCTGGACGGCGGCGGAACAAAAACTGAAGCCGTTGTTTTCGATGAAACAGGCCATATTTTTCTGCGGGATGTCACCCGTGGCTGTGTGGCCATGGATGTTGGCCCCGAACACACCGTTGCGCATCTGACTGACGTTCTGCACCGCACATCAGAGAGTATCCCGGGAGGAATTCCTCGATCCGTTTATGTTGCCCAGAGTTCCATGCGCTATTACGGTGCCCTGATGCTGCCTGAACTGAACCGTGTATTTGCTGGATGGAACATCCGCTGGGAGGATGGCGGTCTGGCAATCATCACTTCAATGATCGGGCGTAAGGACGGCTGCTGCGCTGTAGCAGGCACAGGCAGCTGCCTGTTCGCACGCGTAGGCGGAAAGATCCATCACATAGGTGGCTACGGCTATCTTGTTGATACCGTTGGCAGCGGTTATATTCTGGGGCAGGACGCATTACGCGCGGCTTTTGCCGCACTCGACGGGCGTGGAGAAAAAACTGTTCTGTATGATTTGATCCGCATGCAGATGGGAAAAGCACCTGAGGAGAACATCCCTGCCATTTACAGCGGTGGGCGTGCCTATATCGCTTCTTTTGCACGCACAGTGTTTGAAGGAGTCCGAGCCGGAGACGCCGTCAGCAAGAGTATCATGCTGCGCGGTGCTGAAGCCATCGCACGCTATACTTATGCTGCGGAGCCTTATTTTGACAGTGATTTTGATGTTGTCATGAGTGGTGGCATCATGCTCAATTATCCGGAATATGCCCAGGCCGTCACTGAGCGCGCCTCAAAACGTGCGCACATGATTCGCGCAAATGTACCGCCCATTCTTGGCAGCGCCCTGGATGCGGTATGGAATGCCAAAGATGAGCCTGCACCTGATTTTCGCGAACGATTTATGGACGAATACCTTATTCTCAAAGCATCACAGGGCAAATAAAGGGCTTGCCAAGCGCATTATCGTCTGCTATAATAATCGAGCTACGCATC
>JAEEGF012467143.1_pt1 | contig 14940 bp, 12 predicted proteins | sample 9134171 | NCBI WGS metagenome assembly JAEEGF01 (sample SAMN16246542, study PRJNA631951) | gut metagenome | biome: gut microbiome; feature: rumen; material: AP-attached | host: Bos | place: Iran: Karaj | collected 2018-10 | reverse complement strand
TGAAAAATTTGGGGACGGTTCTGAATGATCCAAAATAAGATACTCAGTTTTGTTCTCATTGTTGTAAGTTATTAGTTATGTTGCAAAGATACGTCTCTTATTTCATTTTACAAAATGACTGGACAGAAAAAGTGGATCAGTCGGAACCGTCCCAGATTTTCTACTACAATTCAGTATCGCAGTGAACACTATCAGCAGTATGTATATGAGGCGTTTCATGGTGTCTTTTTGCAAAAGTACGTCTTTTATTTGATAATACAAAATATTATCACTGGAAATGTGAATCATTTCAGAATTGCCCTCTGTATTCTCTTCTTCGTTTTTTTAGAAAAAAATATATTGTTATATAAATCGTTTGTATTATACAAAGTCTTAAGATATCAGGAAAAGCATTATAATGATACTTTTCAAGATACCATTGAGAGAGAGCATTACTCATAGTGGCAAAATCACAGAATTTGAAAAGGAAATAGATTGGAACGCAAATGATGTAAGCAACGAACCATATATGTATTTTATTCCATTTTGCAATATAAAACGACAAAAGTGATGTTACAAAACATTGAATCCCAATAACAATAATATAAGATGCTATCTGTCCCAAAATGCAATTACATGAAGCACTTTCAAAAATCGTAAAAACCCAAAAACAAGGATTAATAACGTTTTCTACTGTATACATACTCAGATGAACATGTACAAAAGCCGTCAAAAGAATACAAAATAATTTAAATAAATGAATCATTTTACCTTTACTATTTTTCCATCTATAATATACCTTCCTTCAAAAATTTGGGGACTCAATGATCCAAAATAAGATACTCAGTTTTGTTCTCATTGTTGTAAGTTATTAATTATGTTGCAAAGGTAGTATTATTATCTCTTTCTACAAAATGTTTACACAAGAAAGTGGATCATTAAGAATCGTTTTCCTCCAAACCCCTAACCTCCAACTGATTTCTTCTGAAACGCCGATGTACAGGGCGTTTGCGGGCAGTTGGAGGTTGCTCCAACCTCTAACTGACCTCTCACTAACCTCTAACATAGTGGGAGGTGGGTTGGACGTTAGTGGGAGGTTGTCAGAACCTCCAACTGGTCTTGCGCCCTTTATTTATCGAGGTTTGCGGCATTTTTAGTGGGAGGTTAGGGGTATTATCGAAAATCCCCAGTTTTCTCACCTACACGTATTTTTAAAACCATTGTCACCGTTGCCGCCTTGCAAAAGTATTTGATTGTCAAGGGATTGTGGGTAACAACATAGCGGCAACGGTGACAACGATATCTCCTATGAAAGTAAATTCAGTGTGTTTACTCAGTAAATTCAGTGAATTTACTCACCAAATTCAGTGAATTTACTGAGATAGGAGGCATCGGAATAAAAAGCATCTAATAGGGGTGTGTTATGAAGGCGGCACCTCCTGCCTGCGAAGGTGCCGCTTCCTCGGGTCGAAGGCGGCACATTCGACCCTTGAAGGTGCTGCCTTCATAGGGGCAGGGGGTCAGGGGTAAGGGTTCACGGTTCACGGTTCACGGTTCATGGTTAAGGGTTAGGGTGATTAGCAAATGAAGGCTTTAATCGGGTCGAATAAAGCCCTTAATCGGTATGAAAGTGGGCTTTAGTCGGTAACAAAACAACAGTTAGTCGGTAACAAAGTGGGCTTTAGTCGGTACCTGATTTTTTTGAATGTCTTATTAAAAAAAGACAGTAAATTTTAATAAGCCTTGAGATGAGGGTTATCCACCTTGCGGACTGCCATGCACTCCATCTCCACCAGCCAACCGGAACGGCAGACGGGGGCATGGACGATGACGTAGGGCTTGCCGTGGAAACGCTCCTCGTAAAGCTGGTGAACAACCTGATAGTCGGAGGTGTCACGGAGATATACCACCATATAGCCTACATCCTCATAGGTACACTCCGCCTCAGCGAGCAAGGTCTCCACATTCTCCCACATACGATGGGTCTGCTTGCGGATATCCTTGGGGTACATGATCTCGCCCTTGTTATTGATACTTGCCGTACCGGAGATGAACACCTGGCGGCGGTCCTGATAGTCCACACGGGTGCCACGCTCGAAACTCACACCATAGTCGCTGGTGCGGTTGAGGTGGGAGGGAGCGTAGAGGTAGTGAATCTGCTCCTGCTCAATACCGGCGATGGCATAGTTGTCCATCTGTGACAACACGTTAGGGTCAGCCTGTCTGCCACCAATACCCGTCGAGGCGATGAAGTGTGTGTTGACAGTCAGTCCCTGGGTGAAGAAGAACTGGTTGCGGGCACGGACCACCCCACCATAGTTCAGGTCGACATCATTGACGAAGAACCAGGTGCGGATGCAGTTGTCCTTCAGTGTGCAGCCCTCCTCCAGCAGTTGCATGCTATACTCATTGAAAAGCAGACGTGTCTGGTACTCCGAATTTGCCGCCATGTTATGAGCGCTGCCGTTCCACAGGTGACGGAAGTCGCCATGCCTCACCTCATAGAGCCCGCTCTTGCCGACACCCGTCTGTACGTTAGTCTGCAGATAAACCCACAGGGCGATCTTGGTACCGTCAAGCGGTGCCTGCTCGATGATGCTCTTGGCACAGTCCGTCACATCGTTGACGATGATGTCGTCAGCCTGGTTGGCGGAGTCACTCAGGAAATAGCGTTTGAACACGCTGCGTGCTCCCTTCAGTTCGCTTTCAAGCAAGGAGTTATAGGCGTTGAGTATAGCCTCTAACTGCTCGGAATAGGTCAGTGTGGCATCATCCACATGAAGCATCACGTGGTATTCCCTCACTTCCGTTCCGTTGTCGAACTTGGATACCTCGGCATGTGCCTTCTCGAATGTTATCGTCTTTACTAGATGGTCCATTGTCTTTTAATTTGACCGCAAAGGTACAAAAAAATGATAGAAACGCAAAAGGAAAACCAAAGGAATTACGCATAACTGTGCATTCCTCCCAAGAAATAATTCACCCCGAAGTAAGTCATGAGGATGGTCAGGAAGGCAAGTGTCATATACAGATGGTAGTATTGGGGCTTACGCAGGAAAGACAGAGACTGCTCATGTACCCCTACGGCATAGATCATAAAGGTGATCAGTGCCCATGTCTCCTTAGGGTCCCAGCTCCAATAGGTTCCCCATGACACATTCGCCCATATCGCCCCGATGAAGATACCTATGCCGAGGGTGGTGAGGGCAGGGAAGAGGAACAGCTGGGAGAGCAGTTTCAGCTCCTCAGCCTTCTGTCGCATCATCAATGCCGTGATACCACAGACGCAGGTGAAAGCGAGGAAGGCAAACGACATCATGATGACGCTGACGTGGAGTGTCAGCAGTGGAGAGTTGAGTACTGGCATCAGATGGGTGATCTGCGGGTCCATCTGTGAGATATGGCTCACCAGCAGGAAGAAGCCGGACAGCAGGAACCCGAAGGTGAGCATGATGGAGAACCACCGGCATACGATCAGTGCCAGCAGCATGATACTCCAGGCGAGGAAGAGCATGGTCTCATAACCATTAGACATCGGGATGGTGCCGGTGATGATCCAACGCAGGATAAGTCCTGATGACAAGGCGAGGAATACCAGTAAAAGGATCACCCGTTGGGCGAGGAAGGTGTGGCGTGTCTTGTTGAGGACCAATAGCACGAACGACAAGATACCCATGGTGAGACATACCATAAAGAGGATGGTGGCAAACGCCACCTTATTATAGATACGCTCAGCCTTGACCTGTGTGGGTGTCGGCAGGGAAGAGCCTCCGAAGGTCTTCTGGTACGCAGCCATCTTGTCGATGAAGGCGTTGGCACGCTCATAGTTGCCAGCCTGTATCTCCCCGTTCAGCAGTGTGAACACGTCACGGATATATTTGCGGTGCTCCTCATTCATACTGTCAGGCAGGTTGTCGGTGGGGGCATACCATTTGGTGATTCCCTTGTCCTGATAGGGCAGGAGCTTTAGCGGGCTGCCCTTATGCAGTTCCAGGACGAGCATCAGTTTCTCGTCCATCTTAGCCACCTGCTTATGGAAACTCTCCTGTTGCTGCCCTTGGTAGTATTCCTGTACGTAAGGTCCCAGAATGTAGCCGTTCTTCCCGAAGAAATAGTTCATGCTGGCATAGTCAGGCATGTTCAGCCGTTCCTTCAGCTCTCCCCCCTTAACCTTGATGACAGGTTCGTTGAGCCAGTCGTCATGGAAGAAGACAAAGCCCGTGAGCACCTGTTCCGCTGTATAGTCCTGATAGGAACGCTTGCCATAGAGCTTCTTGGTGAAATCGATGGCATAGGTCTGTACGGGGCACACCCTGTCGTTATAGACCATGAAGAGCTGTCCGAACTTCTCGGCAGTCTCTTGAGGAAGGACACGAGGGGTGGCGTGAAGCGGTGAGAGGGAAGAGGTAAGATGTAAGAGCGCCAATACCATCATGCTCCGCTTCAGAAGCGGGGAGCGCAGCAGTCGGCGATAGGTACCCTTGGGGTCGAGGAGCATCCATACAAGGGAGAGGAAGAGGAGGGCATAGCCCAGGTAGGTGACGGGGATGCCCCACGGGTCACTGTTCATGGCAAGGATACTGCCTTGCATATCCTCGTCGAAACTACTCTGATAGAGGCGTACACCATGGAACGATACGATATTGTTCATGGACACGGTAGCCTGTTCCTGGTGAGTGCCGTCGTCCATCGTGATGGTAGAGGCGTAGTCGGCTGCCGCCGTCGTCCCTTCATGATACGTCACCTCGAAACGGTCGAGTCTGACGGCGAAAGGCAGCGGGTGCAGCTGCATGTCCGCTGTCATATAACGGTCGGTACCTTGTCCTGTGCGCAGATAGATAATACCTTTCTCTGCCGTGAGATGGGTCAGTAATGCTCCCAGTAGGATGATGACGAATGACAGGTGAAGGGTAAGGGTGGAGAGCCGTCGTACCTTACGACCCAGGAAATAGGCGATGCCGGCAATAGTGAGCAATGCCCATAACAGGGAGAACCACCAGGAGCCATAGTAATGGTCGGCGACGTAAGATGTCCCTTGGTATTTCTCAACAATCGTGGCGACAGCCATGACGGCTATCACCACGATATATAATGCTATGACAATTTTCTTCATTATGTGCAAAGATACACATTATTTGCCATATTGGCAAGAAAAGTGTGTATTAAATTGATTCTATGAACTTCACGACAGCGTCACGGTCTGCTTTCGGAAGGTTGTAGAACTTGACGGCAGAGCTGTAGGCGTCCGACTGCTTGGAGTAGGCATGCCACATGATTGCCTCGATGACTGTACGGGCACGACAGTCGTGCAGACGGTCGTCGGAACCAGTCAGCTGACGGGACAGACCGCGTCCCCATAGTGGGGTGGTGCGGCACCAGCCTGTGCGGATGTCGTTCTCCATAAACAGCCGGTGTTGTACCATGTCTGTATAGGGCCAGATGGTCTGGTAGGGATATTTGGGTAACATGTCACTGGCGTCTTTGCCGATACTTGCGGCATAAGCCTTGATGCTGGCATCCACCCACATATTGTCTGCTCCAGTCTTCCATGACGGACGATGGCACTGGGCGCATCCCATCTCTGTAAACAGGGTCTTACCACGCTGTACGTCCTTGTCGTCCAGGTCACGGGCGGCAGGAACGGCAAGACCACGGTGCCATACCATGAACTGGTAGTACTGTTTGTCGGACATCTCCTCCTCACCACCATAGTACTCGTCGTTCAGCAGATACTTCTCGAAAGTGTCTTTGTAGGCTATGCTGGGGGTATTCAGCACCTCATAGACACGAGCCCTGATGCCCTCGTCGGTACCGTCGGCATAGTAAGGGTGCAGGATACTCAGCGGAGAGGAGCCGTGCTCCTTGATATAGGCGATGACCTCAGCGTCCTCACTCTGAGCCTGTGCCCATGCGGTGGTGGTGTAGAGCCAGTGACGGTCGGAACGGGTCACATTGGTGATGTTCCAGATAGCGTTGGCACCGGCACCGTCCTGTAACGAGCCACGTGTCATGGCATAGGTGAACTTCTTCACGATACCCTTGCCGCCATTGTGGCTTTTGGTGTCATTATAGCCAGCACCGTAATAGGCGGAGGCTGCAAAGTCATTGGCAGCCTTGTCCCACATAGCGGGGTTCAGGTCTACGTAAGGAGCCTCCTTGCGATACTGCTCACGCATGTCGTCATCGCTGATGGCGTCAATCAGACCAGTGCCATAGACACCAATGGTAGACTCCAGGCGTACCTCGTAGTTGGTGGGTACGGGATTGGTGTTGAAGGCGGTGGCAGGGATGGTCACCTCAGGATAGATCAAAGCGTATTTCTCACCGTCAGGGAAGGTCATGGACAGACCACTCGGCATCTTGGTCACGTCTTTCCACTCAATCTTGATCTGGCTCTCGTCGATAGGAGCCTTGAAGGGAGACATTGCCTGTGTCTGTGGCATACCCGTCACCTCGGAGATATAGCTGGAGGGTGCTGTCGTATAACGCACACCATCCTCTGTAAACGCCTCGTTAGGATGGTATATCACCAACAGGTAACCATTACCGATGGTGTTGGCACGGTATTCTGTCTGGCGCTTGCCATGACCATAGCTGGGGTGACAGGCGATACAGCCGTTGCGGACCCAGGCGGGACCGAGTCCCTTACGGGGTGCTACGTCAAAGGTATACAGGTGCTCGAAGAAATCCTCACCCGTATTGAAGTCTTCTGTCATACCGGTGACCATCTCCACGGCAGGAGTAGGGGCGGAGTAACTGACATTCTTTGTGGTTCCTAACTGACCGCCAGGATACCACTCCTCAGCGGTGAAGACATCGTTCGCCTTGCCAAAGGCACTCTCCTCTGGTGTCAGCTCACCGATTCCGCTTGGTGTGTTGTCGTCAGAGCATGCCGCCAGTGACAGGACAGCAAGTCCGAGCATCACTTTTGATAGGTTTTTCAGTTTCATCATATTACTTATTTTAAAGGTTATTATTTTAACGGCTGAAGCGTCTCACCTTTTTAGGGTGAGGCGCTTAGCACTAAATAGTCAATGTCTGTCTATTTAATCCCAGTCATTATCATCTTCGAAGTTAATACCCCAGATGCTGCAGCAATACTTCACGAAAGGAGAGGGCATATTGCTGATAGCCTCGATGGCGCTAACATAGGTGCTCTCCAAATCCTGGTTGACATTCTCTTGCTTCACACTGGCAAAGAAAGTGTGGAAGCTGTATTTGTTGGCTGTCTTATCGGTAGATCCCAACCAGATATTACGGATTGAGCGGATGTTGTCACGGAAGTCAGCGATAGAGTTATAGCTGTAAGGTGACTCCACGTATGACACGTCACCGGCAGAGAAGGGATTGGCAATCTTTGCGGTACCTACCTCATTGGCAATACCTACACAGCTGCCCTCGTCGTTAGAGAGTACCTGAGCAATCGCTGCCTTCAGTGATTTGAAAGTGCTCTTGCTGTTAACACCAGCGCCTACCAGATTCTCACCATAGCTCAGTCCGTTCTCTGTGGTATAGTCAAGACCAGCCTCCTTTACGATAGCGACACGGCTGGCATTGGCAGAAGTTTCTCCCTCCCATGCTACCTGTAACTGGAAGCAACGCTGCTTCAACAGGGTGCAGATGGTCTGGGCGTATGCCAGTTCTTGCTCACCGGTAATCTTCTCGAAGCCCTTATAGGTGTCAGTTCCTTGGAACTCAGTCACCTTACGGGGCTGACCGTCACGGAAGAGGATGAACTCCATAGCATGGAAGCCGAGGATGGTGGCATCGTTCAGCATCTCTTCACTCATGCCATTGTTGAAGTAGCTCAACAGCAAAGAACGGTTCAGAGGCCATGAGTCGATGGTCGGGTCAATGTCAAAGTCTGAGGCGGCACCCATCAGGAATGCCTCAGAACGTTCCCAGTGGAGACGGGCAGCCTTGAAGTCCTCACATGCCTTGTTAATCTGGGACTGTGTGATGGTGCTGACGGTGAGACCTTTCAGTGTCTTTTCCAAGTCCTCTACATTGTCAGCGAGATCGGTATAAGTTGGTACGATTACATTGTCAACTAAGTTGTCGAGTACCAGATACAGATAAGACTCTTGAACGTCTGTGAGCTTAGAAGCCGTAATGACAGCGTTGGCAGCTGTCAGCTCATCAACGAGATCAGTGCAACCTTCAATGGCGGCATTACCAAAAGATTTATCATTGTAACCTGTTGTATTGTCGGCATAAGAATCTTTGTCAACAATAGGAGATGTTGTCACGATATTGAACTCGGTATCATCGCCACCATCATCTTTACCACCATTTTTGTTGTCATCATCACCGCAAGCAGTGAAAGTCATTGCACCCAAGAGGGCTGCAAAAGAGAAAATTAAGTACTTTTTCATTTTTGTTTGTGATTTATGTTTACATTGTTTTTTGTTTCAGTTCATCCAATTGCTGTTGCAGTTGGTTGATGCGCTCATTGAGCTTCTGTACGTCATACTGCTCCTGCTGGGCAAGTTTCTTGTGTCCAAGGTCAAAGAATCCCTCATAAGCGACACCCAGATTAAGGGATGGCTCGTCATTATAGATACTCTTGAGGAAGCGGTGAGAGTATTCAGCCTTCACCACTACCTGTTTGAGTGGATGGTAGTTGAGACCGAAGGCAAGACGCTTCACCTCCGTATAACCATACTCTGTGTCCTTTGTCTTGCTGGCATAAGGATTGTATTGCTCATAACGTCCGAAGATATACATCTTCTGGTTGTGGTTACGCATATAGTGAATCTGTGAGAAGATGTCATAACCTGCCTCTATACCGATGGCATAAGCATTCTTGCTGACAAAAGCAGAGTGCTTGTATGGTGACTTGGAGTTCAGACGGTTATAAACATATTTCAGTTGCTCGGCATCACCCAGGTAACCATAGTCAGCCTGTCCACGGACAATCCAGTTGTGGGCATTGTAGGTGAAGTCGATAGAGCCGATTGCCACCACTCCTTTATACTCATTATCCACACCGTTGGCATTACGGGGATAACTGTTGCCAATGCTATGTCCGTAGTAGGTGCTCAGACCGATACGGAGTCCGGGAACGGTGTAGTTATCCATACGGAGAGCGATACCGTATTTGTTGGCGACATCAAACTCCAGCGGAGACTTATGCCCTTTATGGATCCAACCTGTATTGGTGAAGTGGTCAGCATTCAGACCGGCAAGGAACTGTGCCTCATAACGGAAGTCTTTGTAACGTCCCCAGAAAGAGATACCTGTCTGGTGCCAGGTGGAGGGGAGGATGGTGTTCTCACCCTCGGGGCGGTATACCGTAAAGAAATTCAACGGCTCATGATGGGCGTTGTTGAGACCGACAGGTACGACGATGTGTCCGGCACGGATGTTTGCCCATTTGGCGAATGACTTCTGGATCCAGAACTGTTCCAGCTCCACCTCACCGCCTTTCTCGGTCTCCTGTTCCCATTCACCGCCTTCTTCGTCTTCTTTCTCATAGGCGATACCGTTACCACCATGCTCAAACTCTATCTCTGTGCCGAAGGTCCATCCCTTACCGAAGTCATAGCCCAGATAGATGACGGCATGTGGAAGGTCGAAGCGTCCGTGGCTGGGGTCGTCCTTGTGCGCCTCAGGTTGACTGTAACGGCTGACATGGTCGCTGTAGAAGTTACGAGAGAACACGATCTCGCCATAGCCGCCTATACTGAGGCGGTCCCAGAATGTACGTTGTGACAGACTGTCGGATTTGATTTCTTGCTTCTCCTGTGCACCAACAGCGATACAGGTGGCAAGAAATGCGATGGTAAATAATACTTTCTTCATCATATCTATGTGTATCCTTGTTTTTTTTCGGTTGCAAAGGTATTATGTTTCATAAATTCCCACAATACCTAAAAATGATGAAATTGTTTGAAACTATTGCAAGAGTCCCGCAAAAGCAGTACTTTTGCAGCGTCAATATATATAATAAGGTATATAGATATGAAGAACTTGAAGATGTATGAGCCCGAAGATAAGATGATCACGCTTATCAAGGATAACTATAATCTGCTGCAGGCTCTGGGTAGCTTCGGCATCAACCTCGGCTTCGGCGACAAGACGGTATGGGAGACGTGTGAGATCAATCACGTGGATACTTATACCTTCCTGGCAGTCGTCAACTTCACGATGAACGGTTCCACCAATCACGAGGATGACGAGCAGTTAGATGCCCGTACACTGCTTCGCTATCTGGAGGCGAGTCATGCCTATTTCCTTGACTACCAGTTGCCGTCTATCCGACGCCAGTTGGCGGAGAGCTTTGACGAGAATGACTCTCTGGGACATCTCATCATGAAGTTCTATGACGGCTATGCCCGTGAGATCCAACGCCACATGAAGTATGAGGAGAAAACACTGTTCCCTTATGTGACAGCACTATTGGAGGGACGGAAGGCAAATGACTATAATGTGGAGACCTTCTCGAAGCATCATGAGTCAACAGACAGGGCTTTACGTGAGCTGAAGCTCATGATTATCAAATATCTTCCCTCTGATCCTCACAGTAATAACAAACTGACGGCAACACTCTATGACATCTATAATAATGAGGAGTGGCTGAGACAACATGCGGACGTGGAGGATCATATCTTCGTACCGGCTATCCGTCGTCTGGAAGAGCAGCAGAAACAGGACACTGTCACAAAGAATATCTCCTCGATGGTGTTCAAGGGTGGACAGGATCGTGGTGAGGCATTGTCAGAACGTGAGAAAGATGTAATTGTCTCCTTGGTACAGGGTATGTCAAACAAGGAAATCGCGGATCATCTCTGTATCTCCACCAATACCGTTATTACCCACCGGCGTAATATCGCCCGTAAGCTCCAAATACATTCCCCCGCAGGACTCACCATCTATGCCATCGTCAATGGCTTGGTGGATATCTCTGCTGTGAAATTGTAGAAATGACTATATCTTGTTGATGTCCACGTATCCGTGCATCACCGCATAAATGGTAAGGGCGGATACACTTCTCATACCCAATTTGTCCATGATGTTCTTACGATGGGTGATAACGGTGGCAATTCCGATATTCAGTTTATCGGCAATCTCTTTGTTGATTAATCCCTGAACAATGAGAGACATCACCTCTATCTCACGGTCAGTAAGAATCTTCTGTTGCAGCACCTTAGGCATTGGGGGGAGGTTCTTTCCTCCTCCATGCGCATGTTGCTCCAACATTAACAGTTGGCGAATCAGTTGTGATTCAGGTTGGTTGATGCATAGGCTATGGAACTCCGACAACTGTGCGGTGTCTTCTAATTGGAGCGTCAGCACAATAGTCTTGCGCTGCCGTTCCTGAAAGAACTGTCTTTCTTGCAAGACGATATTCATTGCCACAAAATAATGTACATACCTATCGGGTTGGTTGGCTTCCAACTCTGCGAAAGAGCCAAAGGTGTCAACCGTCATGATAGGCATGACATTCTGAAGGATTTGTTTAAGACCCAGCGTTGCCAGCGTGTTGGAGTCAATGATGGCAATGAGGGGGCGTCCTTGTGGCATGTGGTCCATGTCTACTTGCTTATTTATTATTCATAAAAGCGAGCTTCGAGGCTTGCTCCATGATAATCTGGGCCATATCATTATGAAGTTCGGAGGGACCGTTGATGGTGTCAAACATCCATCGGATAGAAGATTTCCCTCCGTCATTTTTCAGGATATGGACAATACAGAGGTTCTGTAAACCGATATTGGAAGAGAGGATGTCAATGTCAGTAGAACCTAATTGGAAGAGTGCTAATTGGTATGCGTCCTCGTAGTTCTCGTTGATCATCCGCTCAATATCTCCCAGAGTGTTCATTTTCAAGGCACGTAAGAGTGGGAGATAGGGCATCGGTGAGGCAGGATGCAACTCTGCCTGTGTGATAGCGGCAATCTGTTTGTTCAGCTTATCGAAAGGTTGTAAATTGATATATGTCTTGAAAGTGTCACCGTCAAGGAGGACTTCTTCCAGTTTACCGTCTTTCACTAAGCTTTCCATACGTCTGCGATAGTCGCTGATATCAGTACGGATACGACTGAACTCATTATCGGCTAACTCCAGTATACCGGCAAGACGACTTAGGTTGCGGTGATACTCCAAAGGTGTCTCAATATCACTTTTGTAGCCGATGTCATGTTGGATAGCTGACCATACGTGCTGTAATGCCGTACGCATCTGTAACTCGAAGGGAATCTGGTTCAGTTCCGGATTCTCCTCGTTGTAGTACAGTTGCTTGGGAAGTCTGCAGATATAATGCAGTGAATTATAGCCAAAACTGTCGTACTGGTGCATCTTCCGCTTGTCAATGGAGTTCGACCAGTCCACTTCAAACAGGGTCTCTGCCATTGATGCGATACGGTCGACATCCTCGTTGTAGAACGTGATGATGCGGCAGCCGAAAATATCAGTGATATCGTAGATGGACTGATACTTGTCCCCCTTACGTTCTAGTTTACCCGCCAGAGAGCGTTCCGCTTTGATGCGTGACTCCATGGCGTTTAGCTCGATACCGGCGTTCTTGACCATTTCACTGAGTTTCCTCATTACCACCTGCTGAAGAAGACGGTATTTCGGGAGTAGTTCCCGATAGTCTTCTATCAGCATGGTGCAATGTAGGTCCAGTCCGTAGTCTTTCATCGTTTACTTAATCTCAAAGAGATTATAGAAACCGGTCATCATGAATACTTTTTTAATCTCATCATTGATGTTCTCAATAATGACCTTTCCGCCTTTGGAAGCTGTCTCTTTGCGGAGACTGAGGAAAAGGCGAAGACCCGAACTGCTGATATAATCCAATTTAGTACAATCGAGTGTGATTACTTTGTCGGCATTATCCATCAGCGGTTGCATGTCTTTTGACGCCTGTACTGCGGCAGGGGTGTCAAGACGACCGCTCATCAAAGCGGTAAAACCGCCATTTTGTTCTTGAATCTCAATAGTCATAGTAATAATCTATTATTTTATGATAGCCTTACGGGCTGCGTCGATTTTATCTTTTGCCTCAGTGAGCTGAGTCTTCATCTGGTCAACACTGGTAGCGTTGAGCACCTTTAATGGAGCAACTGCCTCAGCAACGGGCTTGATGTCAGCGTCATACGCAGTGAGACGGTCGATGGCATCGAGGATGACAATGATACGGAAAGTAACGTCAGAGACAGCCTCATCAGTGAAGGTGCTGAGGAACTTGTCGGTGTTCTGGTTCATTACATAAAGCTCCTCAACCAGAGCGGCTGCTGCCAACTGCCAGAAGAAATTGATACGTCCGTTCTCATCCATAGCATCATACAATGTGGTGGATGTCTCGAAAAGGGTGTTGGCATCGTCAATAGCCTTGAAAGAAGGATCGTTGATGTCAGCGATAAGCTTGGTAATTGCCTTGTCGTAATCTTCTGTCGGCATCTCATACAAAGCTGCAATCTTTCTGTCTACGTTGAGGGCACTCAGGATGCGGTATTTCTCAGCCAGTGTGGTAGCCTCCTCAGCAACATTGGCATTCAGCAGATAGTCAGGCTTTACCTGCTTCTCTTCCTTGGTCAGCGTGATACCACCGTTACCCTCCTGAACGAAAGGAAGCTGCTTGAGCTTACCGAGATCAGCGGCGATACTGTCAATATGCATCTTGATGCTGGCCTCAATCTGTTGCTGTTCAAAACTTTTCAGAGAATCTGCCTCCTCTGTGTTCTGGGCATTTTTCTGTCCTCCACATGCTGCAAAAACGACAGCAGCGAATGCAATTGCTAATACTGATAATTTCTTCATTTTGTTTAAAATTTAAGTTATTAAATGTTTTATATTTATTTTCTCATTGTTGGTTTTTCCGGATATACCGTCCTGGACAGTCTGTCAACAGGAGGATGGTAACGATGATACTCATCAGGAGAAGTACTGCCATATTGAACCACAGGGTCTTGACAGGGGTGTTACCCAATATCTTCACACTACTGTAGAAGGGTGCGCGTCCCATCCTGTTGCGGGGAGTAAGGAAGATAGGACCCGTGCGTGGCACGATGGTATTGTCAATTACATCAAGTAACCGATGGTGTCCTGCGCTGATGACAAAGTCTTCCAACTTGAGGTTGAAGTTGTTGTGTTTCAGGTCAAGCAAGGCATCCTTACCGTAGTTACGGATAAAGTCTGCCGTCAGCGCATCCACCTTGAGGGTTGCTTGATTACTACGTTTGGAGAGAATCTTCTCTGCCTCTTTCATATAATTATAGAGTGACGTGTAAGACTCATCACCCTGATAGGCTTTCATACCGCAGTATTCTGTCACAACAGGCAGGTTGGTACGTATCACCTCCATGTGTTCCGGTTTCACGTCCTTCCCATGTGTCTGTTCGTCTTTGAGTGTCTCCAACTGTGACTGTAGCTCATAGAGATAGCCGACATTATAGAACTGCGTCTCATATTTCTCCTTGTCCAGTTTGAAGAACAGACGTTCGTACTTATTGTCTGTGAATGATGTGACAGCGAGTGCCTCGAACGACCAACGTGAAGGGATAAGGTCGCCGATGATGGGTACATTACCTGTTTTGCTCTTTGGCGTCAGGTCCGAGAAACTGACAACCAGTCCACAGAGCAGGATTTGTGGAATGAGCAGCAGAGGAATACTGATATAGATAGCTACAACGGAGTTCAAACACTGGGAGAGCAACAGTCCTGTCAGACTAGCCAGAAAGGCGGTGACAAACAGGATGAGCCACCATGTCCAGAACAATCCGTGGAGTCCCATGATGGCATTGCCGATGATAATAAACAAGAGGGTCTGTATCAGTGAGACACCTGCCATATAGACAATCTTCGACCAGATGTAACTGCCGTATGAGAGGTTGAGGAAACTCTCACGCTTCAGCAGGGCACGATCCTTGATGATCTCCTCTGCACTGCCGCTCATGCCAATAAAGGTGGCGACGATGACAGCCATGAAGAAATAGCTCACCAAGTTCTTGTTGTTC
>JAEEGF011768124.1_pt1 | contig 14948 bp, 11 predicted proteins | sample 9134171 | NCBI WGS metagenome assembly JAEEGF01 (sample SAMN16246542, study PRJNA631951) | gut metagenome | biome: gut microbiome; feature: rumen; material: AP-attached | host: Bos | place: Iran: Karaj | collected 2018-10 | reverse complement strand
ATTCGGGAACTCTTCTTGAAAGAGTGAATTCTGCAAGGCCAAGAGGGTTAGAGCGGTAAGATGAGGTCTCGCCGGAAGGGATGAGTTCGTCGGTTGTTGTAACGGGATCGTGGATCTCAGCTACGACTTTTAGAAGGATGTCATCGGTGAGCTCTATCATTGCGGGCCAGTCCTTGATGTTGGGGCCAAACTTGACTTCGCAGCTCTTGTCTGCCTTTCCAAAGCCGTTATATACTCTGTTGTCATAGATGGTCTTGTCAAAGAAATATTTGGGCTTTGCGTAGTTTACATCTATGTCTGTTGCGGGTGTTAAATAGCCCTTGTTTACAGCGGTAGCTGCGATAGACCTTGCGTCCATAAGGGCAACCGATGCGATCTGGCCGTTTCCGGGCTTTGAGCCTTCGCGGTTGGGGAAGTTTCTTGTGGAGTGACGGATGGAAAGTCCCTTGTTTGCGGGAACGTCACCTGCGCCAAAGCAGGGTCCGCAGAAAGCAGATCTTACGGTAGCGCCCGCTGCCATGATCTTTCCGATGCTGCCGTTCTTGATAAGTTCCATAAATACAGGCTGTGAAGCGGGATATACGGACATTGAGAATTCATCAGCGCCGATGCTTGCGCCTGCAAGAATATCCGCAACGTCGCAAAGGTTTTCGAAGCCGCCGCCTGCGCAGCCTGCAACTACGCCCTGATCTACATAGAGTTTTCCGTCCCTTATCTTGTCCATAAGGCCAAGCTCTGAGCCCTTAAGCTGCTTTGCTGCTCTTGCCTCAACCTCTGCAAGGACGTCCTTAAGATTTGCGTTTACATCTTCGATAGTATAGGTGTTGCTGGGGTGGAAAGGCATTGCGATCATGGGCTTTACGGTAGAAAGATCTACCTCAACTACGCCGTCATAATATGCGACCTTTCCGGGTGCAAGGGGCTTATAGTCTGCCTTGCGGCCGTGGATGTCGAGCCACTCCTCTGTCTTATCGTCCGTAACCCAGATGGATGAAAGGCAGGTGGTCTCGGTGGTCATTACATCGATTCCGATACGTGTATCCATTGAAAGATTTGCAACGCCGGGGCCGACAAATTCCATGACCTTGTTGTTTACATAGCCGCTTGCAAAAACCTCGCCGATGATGGCAAGGGCAACGTCCTGAGGGCCGACGCCTTTGTTAAGGCTGCCTGTAAGGTAAACAGCAACCACGCCGGGCATGTTTACATCATATGTCTTCTTTAAGATCTGCTTAACAAGCTCGGGGCCGCCTTCGCCGATAGCCATGGTGCCAAGGGCTCCGTATCTTGTGTGGCTGTCAGAGCCGAGGATCATCTTTCCGCAGCCTGCCTGGTTTTCTCTTGCAAACTGGTGAATGACTGCAAGATGAGGGGGCACATAGATGCCGCCGTATCTTTTTGCACATGAAAGGCCAAACATGTGATCATCCTCGTTTATTGTACCGCCTACAGCGCAAAGTGAGTTGTGGCAGTTTGTGAGGACATAGGGCACGGGAAATTCGTCAAGCCCGCTGGCTCTTGCCGTCTGGATGATGCCGACAAATGTGATGTCGTGGCTTGTCAGGCTGTCAAATTTTATCTTAAGCTTTTTCGGGTCATCCGAAGTGTTGTGCGCCTGAAGAATGTCATAGGCGATGGTCTCTTTTGCGGCAGATTCCTTATCTGCCTCTACGCCTGCAAGGGCATAGACCTCTTTTAATGCTTCGGGGCTGTCTTCTACGAGCTTTTCTCCGTTAACGAGATATGCTCCGTTTTTCCATGTTTTTACCATACTGTGCTCCTTATAGTTAGTGTCGCTTTGGGGCGCAAATACTGCGCATCTAAAAAATTATACAAAAAAGAACCCCTTCTTGCAAGAGGTTCTTTTAATATAGTTGTTCTATTGAGTAAATCCGGCCGCAAATCTCATCATCATGGTCGCAGTCTCGGCGCGGGTGATGGTGTCAAAGGGCTTGAAATCGCTTGCCATACCCATTATGCCGCGGTCATGCATAAGATAAACGGAGGCCTGCGCGTAGTTACTTACCGTAGCATAGTCCGAAACATCCTTGTAGCTTTCGCCGTTTATCATATCTGTGTTATAACCCATTACACGGGCGTAGCGGTAAAGCATAACGGCATAATCCTGCCTTAGGGTCTTGTCATTGGGGCCGAAAAGGCCGTTTTTGTAACCTGTTATGATCCCGTTTTGATAAGCCCAAACAAGCGCTTTTGAGTAATATGAGTTATAAACTATATCAGGGAACGGCACCGTGCCGGAGACTTCGGGGCTTCCGGCCATGCGGTAAAGCACGGTTACGACCTGCGCTCTTGTGAGATTGTCATCGGTTCCGAAGGTCACCCCGTCGTTGTAGCCTGTCATTATGCCGTTGTTAAAGACATATGCCACGCCCTTGCCGTACCACTTATTAAGGTCCACATCCTTAAAAGGCGTTGCGACCTCAATCTTTATCTGGGCTGCGCCGCCCGCCGTGCCGTTGTCCGATAAGATGTCAAGGTATGTTATGCCTGCCGAAACGGGGATCACGGTTCCGTCTGAGGTAACTTTTGCTATAGATTCATCATCCATGAAATAATAATCTACAGTTGTATTGTCGAGAATATCAACATTTATCTTTGTGCCTGCGGCACCTACCTTTGTCTTTACGACATAGTTTAATGTGTCCTCACCCATGCCGTTTATGATGTAGGCGATGAGCCCGTTTGAGGCTGCAAAGCCCGAATAGGTCCTGTCGATCTCGCCGCTCTTCATGTAGACGTATCTTTTTAAGATGCTGTCGTAATAAAGGCCGCCGAAGGTCTTTTCCTTAAAGAAGGAAAGGTTGTCAAAGCCGGGGATCAGGGCATTCCATGTGGATACGCCAAGCGTAGCCAGCAGCTGATTTGTGTAGTCGCGGCTCTGTGAGGTGTTGATGTTTTTCATGACATCGTAGATGAGTCTTTTGTTGCCGTTAAGATCGAAAAGGCCGAAATAAAGGCCCTGCGCCGCCTCTTCGGGCGCATCGTTATAGGCTCTTATGGTAAACGCATCTATATAGGGATTCGCCTCCGCTTTATAATATGCGTAAGCAAAGTACGCCGCCTGGGCAAGCTGGTCTTCCACCGTGCCGTTTCTGTAGGCTGTGTAACCGATCTCGGTAATGGCTATGGGTCTGACTTTGCCGTTATACAGGTTTTGCGACTTTTGCATGTAATTGGTGAACACATCCAGGTTGTACATGGTGATTATCTGGGTGTTTTCGTCGTTTGTCACTAAACCGTTTACATAGTCATCGGCAAAATTGGCATCTGTCAGAGGGTCCGAATACGGGTGGATGGCTACGCCCCAGTCGTAAGGGTCCTGCGCGGTGAGTGTGACTATGTTATTTAAGATATCTTTTGTCTTGTGCCTGTTTCCAAATGTCGAATTCCAGAAGTAATCGGTGCAGAACATTACATGCGCTTTGGGGTTATATATCTTTGCCTTGTCGTTAATTATGCGCATGGTGGCTTCGTAGTTTTTGGAGAAGGTGTCGGTATCCACATTTCCCATCTCGTAATAGTGATGTGGTTCATCTACCTCGTTTCCGACTATCCAGTAATCGACAAGGGGCATGTATTTTGCGGCGCAGGCAAAAAACTTTTCAACGTTTGCGCGGCCGACATCGGTCCACACATCAAATGCATGGAATATGGCAGATGAAGGCGTTGTGTCGGTAAGGCCCGGAAGTTCCTGACTCATCAGCTGCATGTAGACTTTTTCCACGCCGTTTTCCTTGCCGTATCTGATCCATTCGTTGAAGCTTTCCATGACCCATGTGTTTATGCAATAAGTCTTGCCGCCGTAGACATATTCATTTTCGGCCGGATTGGGGTTTTCGAAATCATCTATGACGATGTAGTCCGAAAACGAGAAATTACAAAAGACTGTTGAGCAGCCTGTCTCTATGGCCTGGTCCATCTGCGGCAAGGCTATCTGAAGGCCCTTTTTCGTGGTCGCGCGCTCGCCTGCGGACAAGCTTTCGGCGGCATCGGCCAAACATGGGTTGAGGCAGGAAAGCACCAACGCCAGGGTCAGAAATATGATTTTTATTGATCTTATTGGTTTAATACTTTTTTTCAAATGTATGGTCCTTTCTACATGTAATCCCTTACGGAAAAACCGCGCTCATCCTCTACAAGCGGTATTTCCTTGGTATCTTTGTCGTAGATATCGATATAGGAATTCTCAAGAAGCTTCTTCCAGAAATCAAACATCTGATAACTGCAGCCTTGAAGCTCTAATATCACGCTGCCGTCAAATTCATTGTAGACAAAGCCCGTCAGCCCGAGAAGCCTCGCCGCCCGGCTCGCCCTGTATCTGAATCCCACTCCCTGCACTCTTCCCCGGCAGGTAAAGCGAAATCTTCTTATTTTTTCTTCCAAGTGCCGCACCTCTTTTCGGGGGTATTATAGCAACCACAGGCAGGGGATGTCAAATAGAATTGCGCCGATGAGACCCCGGGACGGGGTCAGGGTCTCATTTTTTTGACAGAACAGGGCGGCAATATATTCCCCTCGGGTGCAGAGAATGGGTTATGCACCCGAGGGGAATATATTGCCGCCCTGTTCTATTTACATTTTGGCACTTGAATAGGCGCCCGGGCTTTTTATATCTCTTTAAATTTCAGCAGCTCTTCGATATACGCCTTTCCGTATATCGACATCATGCTGCCCTGCCTTGTGATATATCCGATGGTGAGAGGATCTTCCTCTTTAAGCTTTATGGACACAAAGCCTTTAAGGATCGCATCATCTCCGGAAAGCATGCCGCTTCCGATGGAATAGCCCTGAAGTTCTGAAATGATCTCCATTGTGGTCGCTCTGTCATCCGATTTTATAAGCTTCTTAAAATCATAGTCGGCCATAGCCTCTTCGTTTAGATAGAAGTTTGAGTCGTCGCTCTGGTCAAAGGAAACGCAAGGGTATTCGGCAAGTTCCTCTACGGAAATTTCCTTTCGCCCGGCAAATTTGTGGTTTTCCCAGACATAGGCATAGGTGTCTCTTACCATCAGCGGAACGAATTCAAGGCTGTACTCCTTGAAAAGCTTTTTCATGATGACTTCGCTTGAACCGGAAAATGAGATCACCCCGACTTCACTTTTGAGAGTCCTTACGTCGTCAAGAACATTTCTGGTCTTTGTTTCGTGTATCTCGAAAATGTACTCATCCGGTTTGAATCTTTCAAGCGTCTTTGTGAAAGCTTTTATGGCACAGTTGTAGTGCTGCGCGGAAACAGAAAAGCGTTCGCGGTATCTGTACTTCGAAAGATATCTTTCTTCAAGTATCTCGTACTGGGCTGCGGCTTTTTTTGCATATGAAACAAATTCCCTGCCCTCGTCGGTAAGGGATATGCCCTTGTTCGTCCTGTCAAAGATAAGTATTCCAAGTTCGTCTTCAAGTTCTCTTATGGAAGATGAGAGCGCCGGCTGAGACACAAAAAGTTTTGTTGCCGCCTCGCGCATGGATGAAGACGCGGCAGTTTCAAGTACGTATTTAAGCTGTGTGATATTCATTGTGTGTGATTTATCCTTTTAATTTAGGTATTTGCAGATGTAGATCGTTTGGCTTGCATCGATGAATTGTCGCTCAGCTTTTGTGTCTTTGCCAAATTATCTTGCAATGAGACTGCAACTCCGTCCCGGGGTCTCATTTTTTATAAACGATATTCATAACTACATGTCCGCCCTTGACACCTACCTGAACATCATCGGCAATATTTGAGACAATGGATTTTTCAAGCTCATCCCATTGTTCCTTTTTCTCGGGTGAATCTTCTTCTGCTTCAACTTTTCCCCTGTAATCAACAAGAGTCCAGTAAACGGAATCCATGATCTGCGCGGAAGCTGCATCTACCGGCATTCCCATCATGGACGGTGATGTGTAAGCAGCATAGGAATCCATCTCCGGCATCATAAATGCGTTTTCCAAAACATCTCTTACCTTTCCCATAATGCCTTTGACAGCGGTGTTTTTTCCGGTGGAAGATACGGACAGGATGTCTTTTTTCATCGCCTTGTCCATGATGATGGGATCCGATTCCATGCGGATGAGACATCCGTCCTCGCGGGCGATAAAGGATAATTTGACCTCCCTTTCCCTTGTCAGGGTGCGCAGCATGGAGATAGTCTCCTCTGTCAGAAGACGTACCCTCAGCGCATCTTTTTTTGAAAAGTGCATCATCTCCGAAAACAATGAAGCTTCGCGGAGCACTTCATCTATATCATCCCCTCCGCTCACTATGCGGATCTCACGTGACATTTCCATATTTTTACTCCTTTCAGAGCCACTTACGGCTATCTGCTTTATTGTAATACTAACGAGAATTGTACCACAGTTTTCGAATGATTGTCAAATGATACTATTTCCACGGTCTGGCTTTTCCGATCCAGCCGTTTTCGTTCCAGTATTTGAAGTCGGTGTATTCGGGATCCTGTTTCCCGAGGCTTGTCTGCAGCATCCTTACGACATAGAACTTTGCCTTAACCATAAAACGGGTGTGAGCGGGTCTTGTGTAATCGATGGCGCGCATTTTTGCAGCGGCGCTGCCAAGCTTCTTTTGGAAAGCGGCTTTCTTTTTGTCCGGGATCTTGTTCCAGTCGATATCTGCCATGAGTTTAAAGCTTACAACTTTGATTTTGGAAATGCCCCACCATGAAAGGCTGTCTTTAATATCTTTTGCGGTGGATTTTGCGCCGGAACCAAGGCACTGTGTTATGATAACCGCACGCTTTCCAAACATTTCCTTTGCCGGGCGATGCGGCATCCAGCGATAGCCGAAGTGATCGAGCATCGCCTTCATTGCACCGGTGGCATGAAATACATATGCGGGCGATGTAAAGACCAGAAGGTCTGCTTCAAGGAGGGATCTTTCGATTTTTTGAATATACTCCGCGTCCTTGCAAAGGTGCTGGTCTTTTAAGAAACAAGCCGTGCAGCCGGCGCAGAAATTCGGACAATCCTTGGGGAGATAATACTCTGTAATTTCCGCTGTGTCTTTAAACGGCTCTAAAAACATCTCTTTCATTCTGTATGTTACGCCGTGTTTTTCGGTTCCGTTTATCACTGTGATCTTCATAATACTTTTCCTCCATGTTTTCCTAGTACCCTGTAACGTCTAAACTTTGTATAGCAACACATCAGGCGGCATTCGATGCAAGGCGGAGGAGGAAGGCGATGTGGACCCATCGCCGACCGACGACAACGATGCAGCGGATGTCGTATGGTGCGTTGCTACCAAAGTTTTAGATGTTACAGGGTACTAGTTCTCTTCTTTTCTTGCGTAAAGCCTGTTGAACTGCCGGATGTGGGCTTCCATTGTCTTAAGCGCCTGTGGCTCGCGCTCGGGCTCGCGGTCGCATACGGTAAGAAGCATGTAGATCGGCGCGTAAAAATGCAGTGTCATGATATCCACATTGTCGGTCTGCAAAACGCCGGATGCGACCATAATGCCGAAAAGCATCCCCTGATAGGAAAGCGGATCATCCACATACTGTTTCATATACACGGCCGCCAGTTTCTTGTCATGAAACTGCTCGATGGTAAGCATCTTACGAAAGCGCCTTGTGTAGTCATCGTGCAGGAAATACAAAAACAAATTGGTGCCGAGGGCGATCAGCTTTTCTTCGGATATATGTTCATAGATCTTCGCATCCGCGCCGGCATCTGCGCCGTTTATTTGTAGTGCGCCTGCCTCCTCCAAAAAGCGCCTGTTCATCTCTTCGATTATCGCATCGAAAATGGCCTGTTTGCTTTTGTAATGCTTGTAAAGGGATGGCGCCTTGATGCCGACTCTCTCCGCAATGTCCGCAACAAAAACATTGGCATATCCCTTTTCCGAAAACAACGTCAATGCTTCATCGAGTATTTTTTGTTTGGTATCCATTTTGTTTCCTTTCCGCGTGCTTTAATTGGCAAGATCGTTTTTACGAATAGCGAGGCTAATTCAATTTAGCTTTATTATAGGCTAATTCGAATTAGCTGTCAAGAGGAATTTCGAAAACATATTTGGGGAGGTTTGACAGATTTGACAGATTTGACAGATTTTACAGATTTGACAGATTTTCCATTATTAGACATAATTGACAGATTTGCTTTTTTCATGTATAATTTCCATAACATCAAGCATCTACTCCCTCCCACACTCAACCCGGGGATGAAAGATCATTATCGAAGATTAGACCATATGGAGGTACAACATGTTTACTAACCCTTTTTCACCAATATTTGGTGGAAAACCCGATGTTTTTTTCGGTCGTGAGAATATAATAAATCTTTTCGAACATGCAATGATAGATGTTGGCAGTGATAATCGTGCTATGTTTATCACCGGAACTCGCGGCAGTGGTAAAACCGCGTTATTGGAACAGCTTTCCATCAGAGCTGATGCAAAAAAAAGAACCGTTATAGATCTTGGGCCTGATAATACCGTTTCCCAACTTATCCATGCTTTGATCGGATATGACGAAGTGACTAAAACTATTGAGCCGCAGGCAAATGTAAGTATTATGGGCGTAGGAGGCGGAATAAGCGCCGGTTCTGTTTCAAAAACAGAGCATATAGGAAGAGAAGCTCTTCAACCATTATTGCTCGATGCCTGTTCAAATTATAAAAACGGAATTTTAGTGACTATTGACGAAATACAAAAAATCCCGATAGAAGATGTTTCCGCTCTTTGTAACGCTTTTCAAATGGCATCAAGAAAAGGGAAGGATATTATGATGGCCGTAGCAGGACTCCCTTATGCTTATTCCTCAATTATAAAACACGAAGGTTGTACTTACTTACGCCGAGCCGCACACGAGGAACTCGGTCTGTTTACATGGGATGAAACTGCTGATTCTTTTAACAGGATTTTTTCGGAAATAACCGGCCTTAATGTCGATATGTCAATTATCGATAAAATGAATCAAGCCAGCTATGGTCATCCGTATATTATGCAGCTTCTCGGTTATCATCTTATTCTGCAGATAAACGATCACTCTCCGGGCAAAAAATACATCGTTACAGATGAGGATGCACAAGCCGCCATCACAAATGCAATATTTGCCTATGAACAACGTGCTCTAAAACCTTTGATGGATGAATTATCAAGTAGTGAGAAAGATTTTTTAATTAAAATGTCCGAATCACTAAACTCGGATCGTTTGGCAGCCACCTCTGAAATTGCAAAAAAGCTGGACGCCAGCCAAAGTAAAATCAGCAGGCCAAGGGCATATCTTATCGATCATGGAATCATTGCTGCTCCCGAACACGGAAAAGTTATGTTTTGTGTTCCTTATCTTGCGGATTATGTAAAAAAAGAAGCCGGTGTTTCCGACACTATTGCCGTTGCAAGACAGCGCAGAGTATAATTTATCAGCTAATATTTATAAATGCCCGGGGCCTGATCGGTCCCGGGCAAAGTGTTTTATTTCATCAAGTTATTTATCCCTGCTTTCAAGTAAATATTGCTTTTTATCCCCAAAAATTAAACTCCTACGAGCATCTCATAGGTCACACCGTACTTTAAGGCTATATCGATCACTTTTTCACTTGAAGATGATATCTCCTGCGCCGCAAGCGTCATACGGCGGGCGCGGATATATTCCCCCACTGTCATGCCGCACATAGCGCCGAAGATGCGCTGATAATAGAAAGATGAAAGCGCAGCTTTCTTTGCAATGTCCTCGACATTAAGATCGTTTAACAGATTTTGTTCAATGTAATCTATGGACTCCTGAAATCCTTCGACCCAATTATTCAAACCGGTCACCCCCGCTACATTCATTTTTATTATATCATTTTAAGATTTTTTGTCCCGACTTTTTATGCACTCTTAGTCGGGTTTGGCGAAAGACACCGGGACGGACCCGGTGTCTTATGTGTGCCGAAAACTAAAAAAACTCTTTGCTTCGCTCAGAGTTTCCCTTATCTAACAGCCGCATGCGTCCGGCTGGCGGACTGCCACGATTGCTTCGCAATCTTGGCATACCTCGGAAAAAACTCCTCACTGCGTTCGGAGTTTTATTGATTAGACAGCCGCAAGCGTCCGGCTGGCGGACTGCCACGATTGCTTCGCAATCTTGGCATACCCCGGGACGGAGTCGGGGTCTCAAAAAAAGGGGGAGAACACATGAACTGGAGACTATTCTTAGGCCTTGCTTTTGTAACAGTGGGAATCATCTTTATGGTAATAGCAGCCCCAAACACATTGAGTTACCTTAAAGAGCCGATAGAAGTCACTTCAAGACAGGAAGTAGAGACGCTAATGCCGGGGGACCATGTCACGTTTGACATCAAGATGGCGTATGACTGCATTATCAGCCAGATAACAACAAAGACAAGAAGCGGTGTGATAACGAGCAGGGGTGAGACGGCGCGCTATTACCTGATCCCGTTTTTAAAGCCGGCAAAGGAGATCGCTTCAACGGATGATCTGAAAGGTCTTAAAGCGGGAGACCATGTCACGCTCGACATGAAGATGGCCATGGGCTGCATACACACCGAAAAGTCCACCAAGTTCAATCACTGGAATGATGATGCGAGCAGATACTACCTTGTTCCGTTTATGAACAGCGACGAGACGAAACTCGAGTCGTATGCAACGGTCAAGTTTTACGATAAGAAGTTTGAAGCCGCAGAGGATGCCTGCAAGATCTTTGATGAATACTGGCAGGACAAGAGCATTCCTTATCCCAAAGAGACCATCGTCCTCGTTGACGGCATCATAACGCCCATGGACAAGGAACTCACCGAAAAGGTAGATGAGTATTCGGGCAGCGACTTTATGGATCATCAGTACATCGACACAAACAAAGGCGATGAAGTGCTCGATGCGATGATAACGGTAAAGGTGGGCAAGTACCAGTGCGGCCTCGCCGAAAAGGCGGTCTCGAGATATTCTTCGTACAAAGCCGGATCTATCAATGCCCCCGAAGAAGTCCTTATTAAGGTAGATGGCATAGTCTGCGATATGGATGATAGTGAGCGTAGTTATATAACGAGCTATATAAACGAAGAAGATCAAACAGGATATTATGTAAAAGATTTATATGTAAAAATGCCGGGTAAGTATACGACGTTCATATTTTTCGGCGTCGGAGCAGGCATTTTCCTTCTTGGCGTTATATTCGTCATTTTGTTTGTGAAATACAGAAAGAGGAAAAAGAACGCGCCCGCGCCCGAAACGCCTGTATATACACCCATGCAGTTTGCACCCGACAGATCCGCCGCCGCAAAGCAGGAGGTAGATAAGTACGCCGCGCAGATGCAGGAACCTCAGCCCGCATCCGCAAGGCCCGCATCCGATACAAAGCAGGAGATCACCTGGACCCTCCGCGTGACCGACACCGAGCATAAAGTGGAAGATGTATACAAACTCAAATCAAACCTTTACAGCTACTTAAGCGACGTATCCATGGGTCGCGAAGAATTCATAGTTCTTTCGCCCTCTGTGCCCGTCGGTGGAGTATCCTGTGTTCAAGTCGCCCGCGAAAAGGAAGGATTCTACTTCCATGTTGAAGCCGTACTCACCGAAAAAGGCGCAAACGGCCGCGCTAAAATTATGTGCAAAGACAGGGCTCTTACCGTAGATTCGCAGAATATTCTTGTTACGTTCTATCAAGAGCATAAGGTTGATATAACCGGCTGGAGCGAGCTTGGTTGGTAAAAAATCTGACAGGGGGACGTGTTTAATGTCAGCTTGTACACTCCCTCAAAAACCTGATATATTCCCCCGTCAGCTGCGAGGGCGGGAAACCCGCCCGCAAAATATACCCGATCTCCATATAATCATCGACTTTAAGCGGCTTTGCCACAATGTTGGGGCCGTTAAGCTCCTCGCTTATCACGCCGCTGCAGATGGTGTAGCCGTTAAGGCCGATAAGCATGTTAAAAAGAGTCGCGCGGTCGCAGACGATGAGTTCTTTGTCGCAGTCGACGGTGCTTAAGATCTCTTCTGAAAAATAGAATGAATTATGGCTTCCCTGTTCGTAGGAAAGTCTCGGAAAAGGCCTCAGATCTTCCAAAGACAGGGCCTTTTTCTTTGCAAGAGGGGAGTCTTTTCCCACAAACACGTGGGGCTTTGCGGTAAAGAGCTTCTCAAAAACAAGGTCGTTGTCACGAAGAGTTTTCTTAATGATGGTTTCATTAAAGCTGTTCATGTAAAGTATACCGATCTCGCTGCGAAGATGCGCCACGTCATCAATTATGTCATATGTCTGCGTCTCGCGCATGTGGAATTCGTATTTGTCGCCGCCGTACTCCCTAAGAAGCTTTACAAACGCCTCCACCGCAAAGGAATAGTGCTGTGCCGAAACGCAGAAACGCTGCTTGCCCTTCGATTTCCCTTTGTACCTTTCGCCAAGCAGGTTTGCCTGCTCTAATATCTGCCTTGCATATCCCAAAAATTCATCGCCTTCCGGCGTCAGCTCGACCCCCTTATTCCCGCGCACAAAAATGGTTATACCGTATTCCTTTTCGATCTCATGAATGGAAGATGTGAGAGATGGCTGCGCTATATACAGCCTTTTTGCGGCCTCGGTTATGTTGCCCGTCTCGGCCACAGTATGTATATATTGAAGCTGTTTAAGTGTCATAAAAAAAAACCTCCCTAAGATAGATTGCCACCGCATTATACCACATTCCATAGATAAAATCTATGGCAAACATCAAATTTTAAATATTTTATATTTCGAAATGCCTCTGCTATACTGCGGTCAAACTTAAGAAAAAGGGAGAAAAAAATATGCAGACATCGGTAATAGGATATCCTAGAATAGGAGAGAACAGAGAGTTAAAATTTGCCTCTGAAAAGTACTTTAAGGGCGAGATAAGCGAGGCAGAGCTTTTTGAAACGGCTAAAAGTCTTCGCCTTGCGCATGCGAAAAGCCAGAAGTATGCGGGTATAGACTTCATTCCGTCAAACGATTTTTCATTTTATGACGGCCTTCTTGACACCGCATTTCTTCTTGGAATAGTTCCTGAAAGGTATAAAAACCTCGGCGCATCCGGCCTCGACACCTACTTTGCAATGGCAAGGGGCTATCAGGGCGAAAAGGGCGATGTAAAGGCACTTGCCATGAAAAAATGGTTCAACACCAACTATCACTACATAGTTCCCGAACTTGACGACGAAACGGTAATAAAGCTTACCGGCACAAAGATATTTGACGAATACGCCGAATTAAAGGCAGAAGGCATAGATACAAAGCCCGTTATCACAGGAGCATATACGCTTCTTTCACTTTGCAGATACACGGGAAAGAAGTCAAGAGAAGACCGTGTCGCAGAGATCATCGAGGCATACAAAGAGATTATTTCACGTCTCGAGACCCTTGGTGCAAAGTGGGTACAGATAGACGAGCCCGCTCTCGTAAAAGACCTCAACGAAGAGGACAAGTATTTCCTCACAAGACTCTACCGCGGAATACTTGCAGGCAAGGGAAACGTAAAAATCCTGCTTCAGACATATTTCGGAGATGTAAGAGATGTTTACGAGATACTTGCCGCCCTTCCCTTTGACGGTATCGGCCTAGATTTCCTTGAAGGAAAGCAGACAGTAAGCCTTATAGAAAAGAACGGTTTCCCCGCGGACAAGATCCTCTTTGCAGGCCTTGTAAACGGCAAGAACATCTGGAAAAACAATTACGAAAAGACCCTTGCAGTACTTGATGAGCTAAAGAACAAAGGAATAAATACCGTACTTTCAACGTCCTGCTCGCTCCTTCACGTGCCCTACACTCTTCAGGCCGAAAATAAGCTGGCAGATGATGTAAAACTCCACTTCGCCTTCGCGAGGGAAAAGCTTGCAGAGCTTAAAGAGATAGCATCTTTAGCAGAAGACCCGGCAAGAGATGAGGCAGAAAGCTATATTAAAAACGCAGCCGTATTCGCATCAAAAAGGGACTGCACAGATGAAGCCGTACAAATAAGACTTGCCGAAATAAAGAAAGAGGATTACACAAGGCTCCCCGCAAGAAGCGAAAGACAAAAGCTTCAGAAGGCCGCCCTTGCACTCCCCGCATTCCCCACGACCACAATAGGCTCCTTCCCCCAGACAGCGGACGTAAAAAAGAACAGGTCCCTTTTCAAAAAAGGCGAGATAAGCGAGGAACAGTACAAAGATTTCAACCGCAAAAAGATAGAACGCTGCATAAAATGGCAGGAGAGCATCGGCCTTGACGTACTTGTCCACGGCGAATACGAACGAAACGACATGGTCGAATACTTCGGCGAAGCGCTTTCGGGCTACATCTTCACCGAAAAAGCCTGGGTTTTGTCATACGGCACCAGATGCCTTAAGCCGCCCATCATCTGGGGAGATATAAGCAGGAAAAAGCCTATTACGGTCGAATGGTCCGTATACGCCCAGTCACTCACAAAAAGGCCTGTAAAAGGAATGCTCACAGGACCCGTAACCATCTTCAACTGGTCCTTCCCCAGAGAAGATATAAGCATCAAAGAGTCGATGACCCAGATAGCCCTTGCCATAAGAGACGAAGTCCTTGACCTTGAAAAGAACGGGATCCGCATCATACAGATAGACGAAGCCGCCTTAAGAGAAAAGCTTCCCTTAAGAAGATCGGACCGCTACAGCGAATATCTTGATTTTGCGATCCCCTCATTCCGCCTCGTGCACAGCGGCGTCAAAGCCGACACACAGATCCACACCCACATGTGCTACAGCGAGTTTACCGACATAATCCCCGCCATCGACAATATGGACGCCGATGTCATAACCTTCGAGGCCTCAAGATCCGACCTCCTCATCTTAGACGCCCTCAAAAAGCACAACTTTGAGACCGAAGTCGGCCCCGGCGTGTACGACATCCACTCACCCCGCATCCCTTCCGTAGAAGAGATAGTATCAGCTTTGCAGAAGATGCGCGAAAAGCTTAAAGACGAAAAACTCTGGGTCAACCCCGACTGCGGCCTCAAAACAAGAGGAG
>JAEEGF011179165.1_pt1 | contig 14948 bp, 16 predicted proteins | sample 9134171 | NCBI WGS metagenome assembly JAEEGF01 (sample SAMN16246542, study PRJNA631951) | gut metagenome | biome: gut microbiome; feature: rumen; material: AP-attached | host: Bos | place: Iran: Karaj | collected 2018-10 | reverse complement strand
CATCTTAGCTACACGCAACATGTGGTTGCAGGGGTGGGAGTTGGACCCACATTGGGCAGCTTATGAAGCTGTTGCATTACCGGTCTGCCACCCTGCATCGGTACGCCCCGCTGCGTTGCAAGCCGCCCTCCTTTTTGAGAAGGCACGAAGACCGTTGTGACACGGGGCATGGTGCACGAAGTGAGAGTCGAACTCACAAGCCCATGACGGGCACCAGATCCTTAGTCTGGCGCGTATTCCAGTTCCGCCATTCGTGCATATGGTGCGCCTTGAGGGGATCGAACCCACGACCTTCGGATTAAGAGTCCGCTGCTCTACCAGCTGAGCTAAAAGCGCATATGGCGCGTCCTGCAGGACTTGAACCTGCGGCATACGGATTAACAGTCCGTCGCTCTACCAACTGAGCTAAGAGCGCACATGGTGCGCCTTCGGAGACTCGAACTCCGGACTCCAGCATTAAAAGTGCCGTGTTCTACCAACTGAACTAAAGACGCATAATGGTGCACAGAGCGGGACTCGAACCCGCATGCCTCTCGGCACCAGTTCCTGAAACTGGTTTGTCTACCATTCCAACACCTGTGCATGTGGCGGAGTGAGAGCGGCTCGAACGCTCAAGCGCATTGCTGCGTCGCCTCCTTAGCGGGGAGGTCCCTTACCTGTTCGGGTATCACTCCATATGGCGCAGGACGGAGGTGTCGATCCCCACAACATTTCTGTTGCCCTCGGTTTTCTGGACCGGTGTCAGCGCCGGCTGACATCATCCTGCATATCTGTTCTGGCACCGCACCGAGGTTTCGATCCTCGTCCTCCTGGGTCAAAGCCAGGTGTGCTCCCATTACACCAGTCCGGTATTTGGTGCGCGAGGTGAGATTTGAACTCACAAGCCCATGACGGGCACCAGGGTTTGAGCCTGACACGTATACCAGTTCCGTCACACGCGCATGTGGTGCCTGCCGAGGGACTCGAACCCCCAATCCTGACGGCGTCCGATCTTAAGCCGGACGTGTATACCAATTCCACCAGGCAGGCAAATTGGTGACCCCTGCGGGATTTGAACCCGGCATTTCCGGCTTGAGAGGCCGGCGTCCTAACCGGTTAGACTAAGGGGCCAGATGGCAACTCCGACGGGACTCGAACGGCCCAGGCCGCCCTCTCTTGCCGCGAGCGGCAATTCACCTTGCCCGCGATCTCCTGATAGACAGTCAGGCGTGATAGCCATCTTCACCACAGAGCTATATGGCACGGGCCTGTGGATTCGAACCACAATGACCGGTTTTGGAGACCGGCATACTACCGTTGTATGAGACCCATATATGGCTCCGGATCATGGATTCGAACCACGGCCTCCTGAGTCAGAGTCAGGCGTGCTGCCATTACACCAATCCGGAATATATGGTGATCCCTGCGGGATTTGAACCCAGCATTGCCGCCTTGAAAGGGCGGTGACCTGACCAGTTAGTCGAAGGGACCACGCCAGCCCGATCCTTTGGGCTGGTTTTTGTTTATGCGGAAATTTGGATCACTCCGCATCCTTGAAAAATAAGAATGTCATCGATCCTCACACCGAACACTGCGGCAAGGACGACAAGGTTGTCAACGGTCGGGAGTGCCGTTCCGCGCTGCCACTTGTAAATGGCCTGCGGGGTGCTGAACCCGAAGATGTCCTGGAGATCCTTCACCGTCAAACCGGCGTTTACGCGAAGGCGGGTGATGTTGATACCCGTTGCGGTCATGTCGATGACCGGTATTCGATTCATTTCATTTACGCTCCTGTTCCGGCGCAGAGCCGGAAAGGAACCGGCTCAGTTGGCCTTAAAGTTATAGATAGGTTTCAGTACTTCAATCACATCGACGCTCTCCCGGATTACGTCGATAATGTCAGATAAGGATTTGTACGCCATGGGCGCTTCATCCAAAGTGGCTTCATTGACCGAGGTGGTGTAGATGCCCTCCATCTCGCGGCGGTACTCGTCCAGATTAAGGCGCTCTTTTGCAGCCGTACGCGACATGATACGACCGGCACCGTGCGGAGCAGAGAAGTTCCAGTCGGGATTGCCCTTGCCGACGGCGAGCACGCTGCCGTCACGCATGTTGATCGGGATCAGCACTTTCTCTCCCTCATGGGCAGCGATAGCTCCTTTGCGGAGGATCATCTCATCGGTGTCGATGTAGTTGTGGATCGTATGGAAGGCATCGACTGCTTCCAATCCGAGTTGCTGCAGGATGATCTCTGCCATGAGCTCACGGCTTCTGCGGGCAAAGCGCTGGCAGATCTCCACGTCGCGCAGGTAGTCCTCCAGATACTGTCCGTATACGAAGCACAGATCCTCCGGGATCGTTGCCTCGCGTGATTGCCACTTGAGCTCCTTCAGAGCAGCCTGGATCTCACTTCTGCGACCGGCTGCCTTGTATTCGGCAATCAAAGCATCCCGCTTAGCGAAGTACTCTTCCTTGCCCTTGTTCAGATCGATGGCCAGGTGCTGGTAGAACTCTGCCACCTGCTTACCGAGGTTACGAGAGCCAGAGTGGATGACCAGATATTTGGTGCCGTCTGCGGCCTGGTCGATCTCGATGAAGTGGTTCCCACCACCCAAAGTGCCTAAGCTACGCTCGAGACGCCTAGTGTCCTTCAGTCCGCGGTAGCAGCGCAAATCAAGGAGGTCGAAGCGTTCTTTCCTGCCCTCCCAAACGTTCAACCCTGAGGGGGTGAAATGCGCAGCAGCATCCATCTGCTCCATGTTGATCTCAACCTTGCCAAGGTTGACCGTGAACATGCCGCAGCCGATATCCACGCCGACGATGTTGGGAACCGCCTTGTCCGTCACAGTCATGGTCGTTCCGATCGTGCAGCCCTTGCCCGCGTGGACGTCAGGCATGATGCGGATCTGGCTGCCCGCGGTAAATTCGTAATCACACATACGACGGATCTGCTCGATAGCCTCGTCCTCGATGACCTTGGCAAAGCAGACCGCAGTATTCACTTGTCCCTTAATTTCCATCATGTTGTTTTCTCCTGTAAATGGACGTGAAAAAGCCGCTCACCTCATACAAGGCAAGCGGCCAGAATCTATCTGATATTCCCCGGGCGGGTTATGAAATCACATTTCGATTCTTCTTTGCCTTATATGAGCGCGTGAAATGACGGTCCAGATAATTAAAGCTGGACTGGAGCTGTTCCATGTGCTTTTTCCAAGACAAAGAGAAACGAACTGCAATCATGTCTTTTTCCTTTCCGGGCGCTGCCCTTGTTTTTACTGACGTCACTATAGCACGTCAAGTTCCTGTTGTAAAGAAACCTGTGGTATAAACTAATGAAACAGTGGTTACTCCTGCCCCACGGCAGTCAATTGAGCAACAAAGTGCTTCAGCAGCAGGATGCGGTCTACAATATCGATCCCATCCTCGTTTTGATCAATGGGAATCCGTTCAATCTCTTCTTTTGTTTCATTCTTACGAAGGACGAAAGCGTCGTTTTCGCAAATGATATGCCGGTCGCCATATACAAGCCGCTGTCCCTGCGAATCCTTGTCCAGTTTTGCTTCATCCGCTTCTTTGAGGTAAGGCATATATGTACTGGAAGACCATTGAGATCTTGTCTGCATTACCACAAACCTATACGGCTTGTTGACGGGATCATTGATTGTGTATTTGCCGTAGCTCCCCGGACGGAACACGGCGTACTTCACATAGTAGTAGCGCAGAGAATACAGTTTTTCCTCTTCACAGGAAGCGATGTAGCTGTCAACAATTCCCCGAAGGACATCATTTGTAAAGGTTTCTGCCATTGACAAAAGCTCAATGAGGATCCGACTCGTGTTCTCGAAACCGCTGTTTGCACTTCTATGGAACAGAGAGTCCCAGGCGATCTGCATGTTTTTCGAGCCATACTGATACCGCCATTTGTTCCTTTCCTGCTGGCCATAGTCACCGATAGACATCAGTGCTCGGTCTATCAGATCCCAATTGCAACGGAACAGGGAAGCAAAACGATCCGCATAATCGACATGATCAAGTCCTATAATGCCAATCTGTCCCTTAAGATTCGGATGATCCTCTAGGGCAAACAGATCTGCAGCTTTTTCCGGATTTGCTTCAAGGAAGAGCTTTTTCTCCTTTTCTTCTGCCATCTGATTCACGTTAAAGCTGTTGTCGATCCTGTCATCTATGGATCCGGTCAGCATAATCGCGTCTGTCTGCTGCAAAATGGCAGGGAGACGGTTACGGTCAATTCTGTCACTGACCTCATCTTCGGAGTTCTGGATCAGATTGTTGATCGACCTCAATCTCAGAGCAAAATCCTCGTCTGAAATGCTGGCTCGATTACGAAGGAAGACGGTTATCGCATACAGCAATACGATCCGATTCAGAGGGAACTGTCTCAGGCGGCCGCTTTTGTCGGCATAGGAATGAAGACAGTCTTCGAAGATATCGAGTTTATATCTGGGCTCTACCAGTATTTTCCCGGGCTCATGCTGATGTGACATAAAAGCCGTAAGGAAAGCCGTGGGACTGCTGTATCCGTCGATGTGACACCAGCAATCGAAAAACGATTCCAGGGTCTCAATGTTCCGGAGAACGGTATGCTCCCTGCCGGTAAAGTAATCGGCGAGCAAATCAAACTCGTCCGAGCTTTTTCCTTGTGGGGATTGGCCGCCCTGATAACAGATCACGTCACAGATGAAGCGAAAATACCGAAGAAACTCATCGTCGGTGACCATGTCATCTTCACTGCTATTCCCCGAATCCCGGTACTGCCAGAGCATATCCGTCCAGTCCCGGTCGATTTTCCGCATGATCCGTTTTGCCGCGGCATCATCGGCAGATCGGATACAGCGTTCCAGCTCGGCTTTGAAATGCTCAAATCGGGTCAGCGGCTTCCCTCTGGAATTCATCTTGATATACAGCTCATCGGTCAGACCCATGTCTTTGATCGGAAGGAAGTAAAATGTTATGGCTCCGCTGCGGAGCTTTCCCCAAAGATCTTCCACATCTCTGAATTTTCTGTCGATCGCGTCAAGCATAACAAGCATGGAGCTGATCGTGGGATCCTTCTGCCAATCCAGAGGAAACCACGCCTGATCGACGATCTCTTCCGAAAGGCGAGTCGTGAAGGACGGCTCAAAAGCGGTTAGTTCCTTGCAGAAATATCGGGCGCTGTATCTCGTTTCATATCCGAAGTTTGATAGAAACGCGCAATCATCTTTGGGCACGCTGCCCTTCTTCGCAGCATACCAATGTAAAAGGAATAACGTGGTCAGGCGCTGCTGGCCGTCAAGTGGCGTCATCACTCCGTTTTCATCGATATCGCCATAGACAAAATCAAGCGTGATCGGCTCATCGGACACCGCCCGATACAGGGAATCCAGAAAGCGGCTCCTCACGCGATCAATATCCGGATCGCGCCTTCCCTGAGCGTAATCTCTCTGGATAATGGGAATGGTGATCTTCTGGAGCTTAACGGCTTCCGCTCCATCGGAAAAAGTCGTGTTAAAGATATCCATAAAGGAATGAAGTGTGGTGTTCATTTACGCTTCCTCCGATATTGAAATAGGCTCCTGTAGATAAGGGGCGAGAACCTTGTTCATAGCATTTACATACGCCACCCTGTCTGCCTGACCCCAGAAATGCAGCTGATTGTCTTCCGAAGGCGTGTAGTATTTCAGGAAAACCATTTTCGTGCAGAAGGGGATAAACTGCCCTTCTTTATCCATGCTGACGATCAGGTTGCGCTTAACGTCAAAGGTTGAATTGTTAAGTGCGGCGTTGTCATCGGCTCGAAGCAGGGCAAGGTTGCCGATGGAATGAAGGAACTCTGCATTTCCCTGAACAGACAGGAGCTCGACAACGGTCTTCTGCAGAGTGTCAAATGCATCTCTTTCCAGCTTCGGATCGTCGATCGCCGCCTGCATGGCTTCGACCAATTCGGTGTTGTCCGATACGGCCCGGACTGACGGAACGTGAAGACGAAGCCATTCTTTCCACATCTCCTGTGTGCGGAGACCCTCCGATTGCTGCGCGTGAATGTGTTCAAGCGACCAGGCAACTCTGCCTTTACGGTCATACTTGTATTTATCGAACGGGAACCATTGCGTATGCTCTCCGTTCAGCCTGACAGATTCAACGTTGAACAGAAGGAGCAGCTTGCTGATCCGCTTGTAATCCAACTGCTTTTCATAGCTCAGCTCCCCATAATTGTCCGGGATAGAGATGCTGGCCTTGATAAATGAATCCAATGCGGCGCGGAATTCCCGCTTTGTCCGGCCTTCTGATATCTTGAAAATCTTTTGAAGCGTTAAACTCTCCGAGGCGATAAGATAACCGATTTTATGGTACAGCTCATGGTTCTCGAACCAATCCTTCAACAGCAGGAAAGTTTGCTGGATCTTGCGCCACAGATCGTCCAAGGGTATGGTTTTTGCCATCTCATCTATCTTGAAAAAAGTATAGTACTTTTCCCGGTTGTCGGCAGGCTTTTCAGATACCAGATCAAGGATCAGATCGATCCGGGTCTGATAACTCGCGTTGGCGCCGTTCGTCAGGAAATACCACAGGGGATCGTCGTGCAGTTCCTTCTCCATGTCATCCCACTGCAGCGAGATCTCTTCCTGCTTTTCCCGTTCCGCTATCCCGTTTCCGTTCCGGCTGAGGAACATTGCTTTCACCAGTTCTGCGCTGGTGAGCGGGATTTTTCCGATGTTTAAGCGAGTAAACAGGGAAATTGCATCTTCATTCTCGCCGACTTCGTACCAGATGATTTTAACGTCCTCTTTGAAGTATTCAAAGATATGCAGGACCCGGATCTGCATATCGACTTCAAACCACTTCTTTATAGTTTCGTATGCATTGCTGATAAACCAGTAGTCGATGTTCTCATCACGCCGTGACAAATCGATTGACCGGAGGAATTCTTCCGAATTCTCGCGGGTCTCATATACGAGATTAAAAGCGGGTTCTCCGAAGAACGGATTTACGTTCTTCATATATCTGTAAATCAAGTAAAGCGTAGTCAGGCGCTGCTGCCCGTCGATCAGTTCGTATGCATCACCTTTCTTGCGAACAACAACCGGCTGAAGGCAGTAGTTCTTTTTGCCATTCGCATAAATATCGTTCAGAAGGCGGAGAACCTCATCTTCACCCCAACGGTAACCACGCTGATAGGATGGGACAAAAAAAGTCCCGGTAATGTCACTTACAAGCTTTGTTTCCAATAAGATTTGGCTGCTTTCCATCTTTGAACCGCCCTCTATTTATCTATTTGTTTTTCGACTCTGCCTTTAAAACGTATTATAACACCATTTTCTGTCTCACGGAATTCATAATCGACCAATTTCGCCCGATTCAGTATGTTGGTTTCTTCGACAGGGTCACCCATTGTCCAGTAATAGTAATCTTCAACGGTATAATACCGATTTGGCCCAAGCCTGCCATAAGATGCTATAAATCCCTGTTCTCTGATAAATGTCACGATCTGCTCAAACACGGCTTGCTCTTCCGCCTGCAGCCGTTCTTTGACAACATACTCGTGAGGGCAAAAGGCCGCATATGTTTTTGCAAAAATCCATGTATTCCTCAGAATAAACTGCTTGAAAGCGGAATGTGTCATCGGTTCTGTAGTCATTCTTTCTCACCCATTTTCTCGATCAGGTCGTGAAGGCTCTTGTCGTGCTGAGCCTGGGAGATCGCGCCATGCTCCAGAAATTCAGCAAGAAGAGATTTCTCCCGCAGAAACAGCTGATGATTCTTTTCCTCATAAGTCAGCTCTTCCCAGGTCTGGTCATTGATTTCGGCATCCATTGATTATGTCATTCCTTTCAGCGCAAAACTCTTTTGTCATTTGAAGCAAGAATAACACAGATGCTGTCCAAAAAACAGGACTCTGTTCTGCGCCGCCCCTTTCAATCGGAAAAAACATGTTCTCGGGGGGACGGGATTACAGTTGCATCTCAGCATAATACGCCGCACAGCCGACGAAGCAGCCGTCCTCCGGCATGACCAGAACGCCGTCGGGCTGACCTCTGCGGCGGACGAGCAGGCAATCCCAAACCTCGCCCTTCTTACAGCGGCGGCCGTGATCCTCGATAAACTGGCGGTCGGCCAGCATGTCGGTGATGAAGTTCTCGTAATCGATCGCCGGCAACTGGACCTCCGTGACGATCCGGTAGGGGCGTTCCTGCTCGACCAAATGCGGCACCATCAGGTTTTCGATCCTGCGAGGGCGTTCCACAAAATACGCATAGCCGTGCATATCCATCTGTCTCTCTCCTTGATACACAGTACAGTCGTTTGTTCTGCTTCATTTTACCCATATATTCTGTGCAAGTCAACGAAAACGCACGATTGGACTGTGCAGAATTGCATAACCTGTATAGTAGAATTAGTTAACAATACTGTGCAGGGACGGTGATATCTACGGAGAGAGAAGACTTCATTAAACGGCTGGTTCAGCTTCGTATGAACAAAGGCGTTTCTGCGCGTGATATGAGCTTATCCATAGGACAAAGCCCCAATTATATTAATGGCATAGAGAATGGCGACAGCTATCCTTCTATGACCACCTTCTTCTATATCTGCGATTACTTTGGAATAACGCCAAAAGAATTCTTCGACATAGATGCGACGAATCCTACAAAGGCGTCAGAGCTTATGGAGATCGCAAAATCTTTGCCCAATGACCAGCTTGATAATCTGATCCTGTTGGCAAAGGGCTTAAAGAAATAAATAACACCTGACCCGGAATCATCCGTACGTTCGTACCGATGACTCCGGGTCTTTTTTTGCCCATAATTGCAAATCTGCAATTATGAACCGAAAGCCGCTTGCAAAAATGCAGAAGTGTCGATTTCAGCCTCCCGTGAAGGATTTTTTCGTATAATTGGGCGGAAACAGGCAAAAGCCAAATTCTTTTCCGCCCGCGCGAAGGGAGGTGCAAGCGGGCCACAATGGTAAAAACGAAAAGGACTTGAATCGATCTGTACGTGCGTACAGGGTTCAGGTCCTTTTTTCTTGCCTGCCTCCAAACCAGAAAAGTGAGAAATCCCGTTCTTAAATAACTGCTCTCACTTTTCCGAGCACAAAAAGGAGGTAAACAAATGATTGACTTCAAAAGCGTCAAAAGCCTCGTCACAGCCCGCGAGGCGGCAGAACACTATGGGCTGACGGTAAACAGTCATGGGATGGCCCTGTGTCCCTTCCATGACGATCACAATCCCAGCATGAAGCTGGACGATCGCTTTCACTGCTTCGGCTGCGGAGAGGACGGAGACGTGATCGACTTCACCGCCAAGTTTTTCAACCTGTCGCTGCCGGAAGCAGCGGAAAAGCTGGTCAAAGACTTCGGAAACGGAGCCGAGCTTCCTGCCTCTCCCGCTCCGCCCAAGCCGCCCGATCCGCTCCAGCGCTGTCATGATGTGCTGCTGCAGATGGAGGTTCAGCTTCATAGGCAAAAACGATTGACCGCGCCGCAGACCATGGACGATCCCATCACAACGGAATATGCGAAGAACTGCCAGATGTACGATTTTATCGTAGGTCTGGCAGATTTGCTTTCCGGGGGGACAGAGCAGCAGAAAGCGGACGAGATCGCCTATCTGACCGGCGGCGTGCTGGATCACTACGAGCGCGTTTTGCAGAAGGAGGTGATCACGTATGACGACATCTTCTGAGCCAGTTCCGATCTGGCTGGACGGGAACGGGAAGATCGACGAGGTGGGCTTCTGCGAGAGTTTTCGGGAGAGCCACCCGATGCTCTGCATCCACGAGACCTTCTTCACCCGGGACGGCAAGGTCACGGACGAGAGTCGCTTGAAGAGCGAGATCTACCAGATGATCAAGCCCTATGTGCGCTCCGGCGTCTCCAAGAAGGTCAATAACCTGCTGGAGGCCCTGCGTTCGGAATGCTTCTCCCCACCGCTGCCCATCTACCATGACCGCATCCATGTGGCCAACGGCACGCTGTTCTTGGATGGGCGTTTTGAGGAAAGCAAGGATTTCTGCCTGAACCGCCTGCCGGTATGCTACGACCCGGACGCAGCAAGGCCGGAGCGATGGCTGCGCTTTCTCGACGAGCTGCTGATCCCGGAGGACATTCTGACCCTGCAGGAGTTCATGGGCTACTGTCTGATCCCCAGCACCAAGGCCCAGAAAATGCTGATGCTGGTGGGCAAGGGCGGTGAAGGTAAGTCCCGCGTGGGGATCGTGCTTTCGGCGCTGCTGGGCATCAACATGTACAGCGGCAGCATCGCCAAGGTGGAGACCAGTCCCTTCGCTCGCGCGGATCTGGAATATGGGCTGCTGATGGTGGACGACGACATGAAGATGGAGGCGCTGCCGGATACGAACATCCTGAAAACGCTGATCACGGCGGAACTGCCCATGGATCTGGAGAAAAAGGGCAAGCAGAGCTACCAAGGCACCATGTACGTGCGCTTCATCGGCTTTGGCAACGGGGCGCTGAAATCCCGCTATGACCGCAGCGTCGGCTTCTTCCGCCGCCAGATCATTCTGACGGTGAAGGACAAGCCCGCCGACCGGGTGGACGATCCCTTCCTGTCCGAAAAGCTGATCGGCGAGATCGACAGCATCTTTCTCTGGGCACTGGAGGGGCTGCGGCGGCTGATGGCCAACGATTTCCGCTTCACGCTCAGCGAGCGCAGCCGGGAGAACATGCGGGAGAGCGTGTCCGAGGGAAACAACGTGACCGAGTTTCTCAAATCCGAGGGCTACATCGGCTTCAAGGCGGATTTCGATATTACGTCCCAGCGTCTGTACGAGTTGTACGTCCTTTGGTGCGAGGAAAACGCCTACTTCCCGCTGGCCAAGAAGAGCTTTCTGGATCAGATGGCCGCGCTTGCGCCGGAATACCGGCTGGAGAGCACCAACAACCTCTATGTCAACGGCCGCCGCGTCCGGGGCTATGTGGGCATCTACGCGCTGATCCCGTGATGTACGAACGTACGGAGAATTTTAAGTCAATATCTAAAGAAGAAATGAGGAAAAGAATGAATAGCATCATAAATAAGTCGCACATCATGCGTCGGAAACGGAGGGAACGCTGATGGCAAAGGCACAGTACGGCATCCTCCGCTTTGCCAAGTACAAGGGACCGGAGATCAGCAACATCGAGGCTCACAACGAGCGCACCAAGGAGACCTATGCCAGCAATCCCGACGTGGATCTGAGCCGATCCAAATTCAACTTCCACCTGATCGAGCCACAGGACAAGTACCGCGCCCAGGCGGAGGCGAGGATCAAGGAGTGCCAATGTCCCCGGGTCTGCTCCAACAGCGTCCGGGTGGTGGAGACGCTCGTCACTGCCAGTCCGGAGTTCTTCGAGGGAAAAAAGAAAGACGAGATCCGCGCCTACTTCGAGCACGCGCTGGGCTTCCTGCATGGCCGGATCGCCCCGGAAAACTTCATATCCGCCGTCGTGCATATGGACGAGAAGACGCCCCATATGCACGTTTCTTTTGTCCCGATCACGGAGGACGGGCGGCTGAGCGCCAAGGAGATCGTGGGCAACAAGAAAAAGCTGACCGAATGGCAGGACGGCTTCTGGCAGCACATGGTGGAGAAATACCCGGACCTGGAGCGGGGCAAGAGCGCCAGCATCACCGGCCGCACCCACATCCCGCCGCGGCTTTTCAAGGAGGCTGAGCACCTGGACAAGCAGCTGCGCGGCATCCTGGCGATCATGGACGAGACCAACGCCTTCACCGCCAGGAAGAACATAGAGGAGATCCGGAAGCGGCTGAAAAAGCTCTTCCCCAAGCTGACCAAATTCAAGGAGACGCTGAGCGGCTACGAGAAAGCCTACCGGGAATTGCAGAAGGAGAACGCAAGCCTGACAAGCAAGGTGGACAAGCTGGAGGCCGACAAGGCAGACCTCAGAAAGCAGGTCAAGGAAAAGAAGCTGACCGAGCAGCTGGCGGCCAAGCAGCTGGAGGCGGACTACCAGAACCTGTACCGCCGGGTCAGCCAGTACGCGCCGGAGCTGCTGCGCGGCGTGCCCGACCCGCAGAAAAAGAAGGAGTTGAGCTTATGAAAAGTTTACCGATCACCATGATCCCTCGCCGCCCGGCGGGGGATTACTTTTTGCCCGATTCGGCAACAATTCAAGAGGAAGGAGGGGTTGGCAATGGAGTTTAAGGTGAGACTGTTTCTCGGCGACGAGCTGATCGACCCGTCCGATTACGACAAGATCCGGATCAACTGTCCCGACGTGGACAGGATCGTGAACGAGATCTACGAGCGCAATGAGCGCCGTCCGCTGACGAGGGCCGAGCTGGACGCGCTGGACGACGAGCTCGATGATGAGCCGGACGAGCCTCCCGCGGCGGGGAAGCCCTCAATGCTCAAAAAGCTGGAGAGGAATCAGGCCCTCGTGAAACAGCGGGACGCGATGCCCCCGCCCAAGAGACCGCGCCATAGAGAGCCGGTGCTGTGAACAGAGAAGTGAAAACGGTATGAGCCGGTTACGACCCATACCGTTTTTCGCCATACCTACGTTTCGCAGTTCTTACGAGTAAAAACGAAAATCTATTGAGAACAGAGAAATAACATGCTATATTACAAAGCAAGGAAGGTGTACTTATGAAAAAGACAGAGAGAATCTATCACCTGAAAAACATACTGGATCTCAAGCACAACAGGAAGATCGTCATCGACGAGGCGGTGGAGCTGGACGAGGACGACAATTTCCTCATCAACGTGGGCTACCTCCGCGTGTCCACCGACCGGCAGGCGGATCTGGGCTTCGGACTGGATATCCAGGAGGCCGATATCGTCCGCTGGTGCACGGCCAACGGCTACAAAAACCTGGTGCTGTTCATCGACGACGGCTATACCGGCACGAACATGGAGCGTCCCGCCCTGCAGGAGATCATGGGCGCGATCACGGACTTCAACACCGGGAAATCCCACATCCGCGTCAACTCCCTGGTGGTGGCGCGCATCGACCGTCTGGGCCGCTCCCTGCTGGGCACGCTGCAGTTCATCCAGGACTACATCGTCGCTGCGAAGGACAGCAAGAACAGCGCCGTCAACCGCAACCGGGAGGACATCAACTTCGTCTCCGTGGCGGAAAACTACTGCCGCATCGACAAGGACAATCCCCAGGGCAAGTTCCTGCTGATGCTCTTTGCCACGCTGGCGGAGTTCGACCGCGATCAGATCGTGGAAAAGCTCAAGCGCGGGCGGCAGGCGCGGGTGGCCTCCGGCAAGTGGATGGGCGGCGGCAATGCGCCCTTCGGCTACCGCTACAACAAGGAGACCTCCTCGCTGGAGGTCGTGCCCGAGGAAGCGGAGGTCGTACGGGAGATCTTCCGCCTGTACATCGAAGAGAAGATGCCGCCGCAGAAGATCGCGGAGCGCTTTCATTTCAGCGGCGACCAAGCGATCCGTCAGATCCTGATGCGCAAGTCCCTCACCGGCTGCATCATCTTCAACGGCGAGGAGTACGAGGGCAATCACGAGGCCATCATCTCCCTGGACACCTGGCAGGAGGCCCAGGAGGAGCTGCAGCGGCGCAGCGTCAACCGAACGGCCTCCAACTATCTGCTCTCAGGCCTGGTGTACTGCGGCGAGTGCGGAGCGAAGATGCGCTATCAGAAGTGGGGCGACAAGGGCCACAAGCTGGTCTGCTATTCCTCGCAGGAGTCCAGCAACGCCCGTTTCGGCAAGGCCGACAGCTGCGACAGCGAGCGCTTCTGGTGCAGGGACGTGGAGCAGGCCGTCATCGACGAGCTGTTCCGGCTGAAATACCTGGGGCAGCCCGACACGCGGAAGACGGAAAACAGCGTCGACAACATCGCCGTGCTGCAAAAGGAGCTGGCCGCCGCGAGAAAACGCCTGAGCCGTCTCTACGACTTCGAGGACGAGGACGAGACTGACGACGTGCTCAGCGAAAAAATCCTCGACGCCAGACAGCGCGTCCGGAACATCGAGGCGCAGATTCGCGAGGAGGAGCGCTATTCCACCATCGAGAGGAAAAAGCAGAAGATCAAGGGCATCCTGCGCACCCTGCAATCGACCTGGCCGGAGATGAACGACGTGCAGCGGCAGAGCACCTGCCAGCAGCTCATTGACCGGGTCGTCATCTACAAGGACGGCAGCATCGACGTCAAGCTGCAGCTCAGAAAGTATTTGAAAGATGCAGAAATCGAGCAATAATCGCTTATTTTAGGAACGTTTACTATCTTCTCTCCATCCGATAATCGTTCCCATGATCGCCGGGGAGCTGCGGCGCTTCCTGCGGGATCACAGCGCGGTGCGGGTGTCCCGCTCCATGCGGGACACGGCCTACAAGGTGCTGCAGATGAAGGAAAAGCTCACCGCCGACACCGGGCGGGAGCCGGACGTGGAGACCATCGCCAGGGCGCTGGACATCCCCCGGCAGGAGGTGGTCTTCGCTCTGGACGCCATCTGCGACCCGGTGAGCCTCTACGAGCCGGTGTACAGCGACGTGGGGGAGAGCGCCACCGTGATGGATCAGATCGGCGACACCCGCAACACCGATGAGCATTGGCTGGAGCAGATCGCCCTGGCCGACGCGGTGAAGCGCCTCACGCCCCGGGAGAAGCGGATCCTGGCGCTGCGCTACTACGACGGGCGCACCCAGATGGAGGTGGCCAAGGCCGTGGGCATCTCCCAGGCGCAGGTCTCCAGGCTGGAGAAAAACGCCATCCGGCAGATCAAGAAAAACATCACCGCATCGTGAGTTTTGAGTTTTGAGAGTTGAGTTTTGAGAATTTGAGAAAATGCGGCTCGGACGCAGGGCGTCCGAGCCGCAGACTGTAGACAACCCTTCACCCATGCGGCATGACTTCGACACGCATGGGGGGATTGTGAAGACTAACTATTAAAAGTCAAGCCCCAAGAGAAAAAAGATGTAGATTGGGAAGCGGCATAAAAAGGGCGCAAAAAGCAAAGCGTCACAGCGGGCGCTCTGAGTG
>JAEEGF010433888.1_pt1 | contig 14950 bp, 11 predicted proteins | sample 9134171 | NCBI WGS metagenome assembly JAEEGF01 (sample SAMN16246542, study PRJNA631951) | gut metagenome | biome: gut microbiome; feature: rumen; material: AP-attached | host: Bos | place: Iran: Karaj | collected 2018-10 | reverse complement strand
CCTGAGTATACTCCAGCGTTCTATCTGATATACAAAAGTCGTTCCCATGGCAATTGCCCCATGTATCCCCCCTACAAGAAGCTTGAACACTTTAGTGCCTGTCCAGGTGATATCCGACAGGCTACTGTAGTTGCTATTACCAAGATATAAAAAGCAGAAGCCAACAGCAAGCCCTGCAAAGAATCCTATAATTACCAGTATTAAGATTTCTTTTATCTGTTTATTCATTGCTCTGTTCTCTCTTCCTTATCTTAAGGATCTTTTCATACATACTGCGGACACATCGTCTGGCAACGTAAGTCTGGCTGCCATTTTCAAGAGTAATGGCAATGGTGCCTGCTACGCTCATATCAAAGCCTGTGGCTCTGTTAATGTTGACGATTTCAAACCTGCTTATACGTATGAAACTCTCCGGATCAAGGTTTTCTTCAAACTGCTTGAGAGGCTGTCGTGATTCATAGTCTTTGGAAACAGTGCTTACAATGAGTCTTTTGTTTTCAACATAAACCCGGATGATATCACTTAAGTTTATAAGAACTGTCTTCTCACCATCATTAACAGAAATTCTGTATACTCTGGCATCGACGCTCTTTTCTATAGAATTTATTATGTTTTCGACCAGTGCGGTTCTTTCACTGGTTCTGATCATCACCTGAGGCGTAGTGCACTCAGGATCAATCTCTACTCTTATATCAATCCTTTTTTCCATTATTTCCTCATTATCAACTGGCCTTATATTCTTGACAGTAATTTTTCATGCGGTAAAAGATGTTTTGGCCCGACATTTGGGGAATCAGCCCAGGAAAGCCTTGTCAGCATATACGATGTTGTACCTTGACTCATTAAAATGAAAGAACAGTGTTATAAGGCGTTCCGCCAAAAAACCAGGATATCGATTCTGATATTTATCATCTATTATACCGCACCTTTCCATAACGGTAAAAAGAATCGGAAACAGCCAGCTGCACATTTCGTCAAAAATTTCTTTCCGGGCTATAAGCATATTGCAGGGGCAATAACAGCCGGATTTCTCAAATACCTGTTTTGCCTCCTCCACATATTCAGGGTACATTTCAGAAAGGACTTCCATCATGGCATCCCAGGTAAAAGAAGTATGTCTGCCACAGTAATTCTCCCTGACATTTGGATTTACAAAAAGGGGCACAGGGAGGATAACATCTACTGCCCCGCTTCGAATTACATTTTCCCAGCCATCCGGCAGAATGAATCTTCTTCTGTAGTGCTCAATTCCAACTACATCCTCTTTGGCATTTTTCCAGATCCAGTACATAGCTGTGAGCTCGCACATCTTACGATTCTTATCTGAAATGTTGTCACCGGTGTTATCGAAAATATTGCAGCCTTCAATTCTGGAGTCTGTGAGTCCGCTACCGGCCTGGATGTATTTTTCGCAAGAACAAAGAGGAACGTCCTTTGATAATGGCGAATCTACAGCAGAACGAACCACGTAGATGGGAGCATTTTCTCTTACAATTGCCTTGTTCTCTGCACCTCCGACTATTCCGCTGATATTATCAAGTCTTGTAAAATCCCTGCCCTGCTTCCCGAAATAGTCAGGAATAAACTTGTTTCTCAGCTCAATATCAAGGTCCATATCTACAGGGATTATTTCTTTAAATCCCATTTTTTCCAGTCCCTTGGAAATATCATTGTGATAAATACCACGGGTTGCGATGTACACTGCGGCTTTAAGATCAAGCCCTTCCAGGCCTTCTCTAAGCTTTATCACCGGATTCCCATCGATACAATCAGGATTCTTTTCCTCATTGGCATACAAAAAACCCAGAAACTTCCGCTCCGGGTATAAGGCTTTCAGATATACACTTGTGGTCTGCCCACGGGAATGGGCACCGAAGATGTAATAACTGCTTTGCATTGGTTGTCTCCCCTACATCAATTTATCAGCAGGGATCAGCTCTGGAAAATTGGTGTCAGGCACCACACTTCCTGTCCAATAGCCGCAAATTTCCATGTAATATCCATTCAAATCTGTAGTTCATCCGCATATGAGAATTGAATTAGATCTTTCTGTTCCGTTTTTATAAAAGCCTTTTCATTATGCATATATGAATTGGTGTCAGGCACCACACGGCTGCTGTTCCAGTATTTATCGGTATTTGCGCTGCCAGTAACTATTTGGCGCAGCCGCGCAAACTATACATTTATCTTCGTTTTTCCGGCAATACATGTGTGATGATTCTTGTAACATCCGGACAGGATTCTTGAATTATCCGGACACGTAATCTTGTAACATCCGGACAAGCATTCTTGAAACATGCGGACAACTGTTCCTGAAATATACGGACAGCCATTCCTGAATCATCCGGACAAATGACATCTCATATTGATCTCCTTAGAATGTAATTAATTACATTCTAAGGAGGGTATGAAATGAGGTGTCTTGATACTATGAAAGTTACTGAAATCCTTCGCCTGAGGGAAATGAATCTTAATCTACGAGATATAGCATTGGCTGTAGATTGTTCTAAAACCACCGTTGGCGAAATCCTTAACAGATGCAAGGACTGTGGACTGACCTATGAAGAAGCTTCAAAGCTTTCTTATGAGCGGATCAATGAGCTGATATATCCAGACTCCTTTGGCCGTAAACAATCCAAAGATGAACCTGATTGGGAAGCCATCTACAAAAGGCTTATGTCCAGCAGAAGGATCAATCTTTATTACATCTGGGAACAGGAATACCGCAGGGATAATCCTGATGGTTACAGCTACAGTTACTTCTGTGCCAAGTTCAATAACTGGAAGGAAGATACCGGTAAAGAGGTGGTACTTCCACAAGAACGCGAGCCTGGAAAGGAATTGTTTATCGACTGGATGGGCGATACTCTTCCAAGCGTTGTTGATTATGAGACCGGCGTTATTCATGAGGCTCACTTCTTCGTGGCTACGCTTGGAGACAGTTCATATCCTTTTGTTGAAGCATTCCCCAACGAGACGCAGATTAACTGGAATCAAGCCCATATAGACGCACTTGAGTGGTATGGCGGGCTCCCAAAGATTCTTATACCCGACAACTGTAAAACAGCTGTTGTACATACCAACCTCTATAATCCGGAGCTAAACCATGCTTACAGAGATCTGGCCCGTCATTATCAGCTTGCTATCATCCCAGCAAGAGTCAAAAAGCCAAGAGACAAGCCTACGGTTGAATCAGGTGTAGGCTGGCTTGAAACATGGCTCCTTGAATGGCTTAAGGATAAAATATATCACAGCTTTGAAGCTCTGAATGCTGACATCAAGGATCGTGTGCTCGAGCTTGCTGAAAGGCCGTTTAAGCACCGCCCAGGATCAAGAAGCAGCAACTTCATTGCTCTGGATAAGCCTGCTCTGCGACCATTGCCCAAAGATCCTTTTGAGTATTATGAGACACTGCCAGTCAAGACGGTACCTAATAACTATCACGTCTACTATGACGGCTTTTATTATTCAGTGCCATATACTCTCTACAAGAACTCTGTTACTATACATGCGTATGCCAAGAAGATTGAGATTTTCAACATCATGGGTGAAAGGGTTGCACTGCATGTCAGAAAGTTCTCTGGAAAACGCTATGCAACTGATATAAATCACATGCCAGCAAACCATCGTGCTATCAGAGAATTCAACCAGTATGATGGAACTCATTACCGCTATAGGGCATCAAGTATTGGCCAGAATGCTTATCGCTTTGTAGATACACTCCTTAAGTCTGCTGACTTTGAGGAACAAGCATATAAATCCTGCATGGCTGTTGTAAACTTCAGCAAGCAGTACGGTAACACCAGAGTTGACAATGCCTGTAAGAAGGCACTTGATCTCAATTCTGTTACATATACAACACTTAAGAACATCCTGAAAAATAATCAGGATAAGAAGCCTGTAAACGCTGATCAATCCGATGCGGATACCCCAACTCCAAACCATGAAAATCTCCGTGTCGGAGAATGGGAATAGGAGGTGATGCATCATGAACTACCAGACAGCGGAACAGCTAACAGCAATGAAGTTAAATGCCATGAGGCTCGAGTACGCCAGGCAGGATGAACTTCCTGCTTCGCAGGCTCTTTCCTTTGATGACAGGCTGGGAATGATAGTAACAGCCCAGTTTAATGCAAGAAACAAAGCCAAGACAAACCGGCTTATACGACTTGCACATCTAAGAGAGCCAACTGCATGCCTTGAGAACCTGGATTATGAGCCTATACGAAAGCTCAAAAAGGCAGACGTCGCAAGACTCTCTGACTGCCAGTGGGTCACAAGCGGTAATAACCTCATCATCACAGGAGCGACTGGTGTTGGCAAAACATATCTGCTATCAGCATTTGGCAGAGAAGCTTGCACCAGAGGACTTACTGTAAGGTGCTACAGAGTTCCAAGGTTGCTTACAGACCTGAATATCGCCAGAGGTGATGGCTCATACAACAAGCTGATGCAGGATCTGGTCAAACCAAATCTTTTGCTGCTAGATGATTTTGGGATGAAGCAGCTAGACCTTGGCATGACTCAGGATTTCCTTGAAGTTATTGAGGAGAGATACCACAGACATAAATCTGTAGCCATCTCAGCACAGTTACCGGTTAAGAATTGGGTTTCAGTTTTCAAGGATCAAACGATTGCAGATGCGGTCCTTGACCGCATAGTGCGCAATGCGTATAGGTTTGACCTGAAAGGTCCTTCTCGCCGTCCTACGATAGAACATATGCCGGCTGACGCCGGAGATGACAATAAAACGGCAAGCGAGTAATATAAAAAGTAGATGTCATCTTGTCCACTTGATACAGGAATCTTGTCCGGATATTAGCAGAAACCTTGTCCGGATAATTGCGGAACTAACGTCCGAGTATTACAAGATGCTTGTACCAAATAGACAAGAATCACCATACATGTGTAATCCCCACCACAGCCAAGGAATCTCTGGATCGCCCAAAATTAAATCATTTGCATTTTCTCCGGTGATGTGCTAACCTATCTGCGTTGCGATAATCTGTCGCAATCTCATATCGAATCGGAGAAGCAGAACACTTCATGTTCGAACTTTATCCCAACAATTTGGAAACAGAGAATACTTACTACACAAGGATTTTTTATGTCAAGACCTAAAAGAATATGGTACAAGAACGCAGTTTATCACGTCATGAGCCGCGGGATCCGCAGAAAAAAGATCTTCGCAGATGATGATGATTACATCTTCTTTCTGGAATGTATCGACACCTTCATGGCCCTCCATGGCTTCAAAGTTCATTCCATCTGCCTAATGACCAACCACTTCCACATGATCATTGAGACCGGCGATACAACCATCAGCAAGGTAATGCAGGACCTGCTCAACGCCTACGCCAAGTACTACAACCAGAAGTACGGCTATCACGGCCATCTTTTTGAAGGAAGATTCAAATCTAAACTCATCGAGGATGAGGTCTACTTTCTTGAGACCAGCAGATACATCCATCTCAATCCGGTAAAAGCCTGTATGGTCAGGGAAATACTGGACTATAAATATGGAAGCTACGCTGCCTTCGTAAACGATCCCGAATATGACAAGCAGATAGCATATACCAAGGCAGAGGTCCTCATATCCCAGATCACTACCACTTCCAGGATCCTTGGCTTTTTTAGAAATAATAGCAGGGAAGAATACCGCATGTTCGTTGAAAGCAGGTTTAATCACGCACTGCAGGAAATGATGATCCAGAAAGACTTCCGCGAAGATAATAAGTGGCTTCCCTGGGAGAAACAAAAGAAAAAGGTATCATAAGGGAAAATTGGTGTCACTTCCATGCAGCAGATGCATAGTCTGCGTTCTGAGTCGATAGTTTAAATAATCATCAGAGTACATAGTTCACTGTCAGGGTTCATTACTCACGATTGTTTTATTTATTCTATTCTTCACAACCCATGGCTTAGCAGTAATCGTAAACGCCTTATTATTACCATTCTGCAAAGTCCCACTAAATGGCAATAAATATACTGTCATGTCAAGCAAAGCCTCAAGTGTGTTCAATAACATAATGCTATCACTTTTTCTATTAGAATACATAACTCCATGTGAAGCCAAATGCCTACGAGCTTTTTTATTTGAATCTATGATAATCTTCTGGCTAAAATCATAATTACCAAATATCATATCCAAATTATTCGCCAACATATGCAACTCAAATAAAAAACTCACTTCCGAAAGACTATAGTTTTCGGAATAGTATTTCAAAATTGGTGTCAGTATCCCTATACGCTTGGTACATCCTTTGTTCTTTAATAATACGCTTAACAAATTATCGATTATAGAGCAGAGTGCTAAATTTATGATTGCATAATCTCTGTTCTTATACGAATTCTCAATCTGTTTAAATATAGTCTTTTGTTTTCGCGGTAATTGACACTCTATATCACAAAGTATGTTTTCCATTTTCTGTTTGTTGAAGAAAGAAACCATAAGTTTATCAAACTGTTCTTCATTTGTGGCTTTTTCGAGAAGATCCTTAAGTTCCTCCGCTGTGATTTGATATGGCCATGCCCAATGGTATGTATCCAGTCTTTTTTGATATTCATAATAGTTATAGAAGCTGTTGGGATTTGATTTAGCGTTTTCAACAGCTGTATTGAATGTGTCAACAGACTCATAAAACGATTTCATATAGTCTGTCGTCAGAATATTCGTAAATTGCCTTATAGCTTTCCTAATATTTTTTTCTGCATCACTTAATACATCACCTGGCATAACTTGAGTAATCATCTTTGCATATAATTTGATTGTCCGACTTAATCCTTTGTAATTATTTGAAAATGCTTCTTTATCATTCATACTAATATCCTCAATACTCACCGCAAAGCCTCTTCACCATCTCCCCAACATCCGTCCTAGGGTTACAATCTACCGATGGCCACTTTCTATTCTCAAAATACTTCTCCAGTTTCTGTGTATTCTTGATAGCTTCCTGAATTCTTTCCTCGCACTTAGCAAATACATCAAGGTTCTTCTCATATTCCGGAATATACTTTTTCAGATCCGTTATGACATCCTGACTATTCTTATAATATTTTGTTGTATAAGTAAAATGCAGCAGCAACCATACTTCAAAGGTTGGATTAGAAACCACAAATTCTATACCCGGATTCTTGTTTTTCTTTATCAGATTCTGAACCTTAGCAGCCTTTTCCGGATCATTATCAATATCCAGAACAATGAAGCCTCTATCACCCTTTTCAATAGAAAGTTCCTGCTCGTTCCATCTCAATACCATGGTCTCATATAAGGATATTGCATCTGTTTTACTGCCTGCACTGACAAACTTGATATTATAATCATTTTCATATTTCTGAAAATGTGATAAATACTGCGTTTCTGTTTTATTCCTGCCTTCAGCAATTATCAGATATACTGATTTTTCCCGTCTACTACCTTTTCCACGTTCCTTAACACTAAAGCTTCGCCCAGCCATTACAATTCCTCCCCGCAAATATAAGGGATTGCACCATACCGGCCTAAACGATATCCTTTTTCAATATTGTCTGTTTTTCTCACAGGATACTCGTCAAGGGAGTATAAAACAGACATTCCGGTTTTGTTATCTTTTTCCGTAAAGTAAACCTGGTCTCTTCTAAAGGTTGACAACGAAAGCAGTGATGTATCATGAGTAGTAAAAATGAGCTGTGCTCCGGCCTTATTAACTGTCTTGTCTCTAAAGAGATTGATTATGTGCTTAACAATAAAGGTATGAAGGCTCTTATCTATTTCATCAACCACTACAATCATACCTTTTTCGAAAGCATCCTTCAGAAATGGGCCAAGAATAAACAGTTGATTGGTACCCAGGGATTCTTCACCCATTCCAAGTGTATAGCTGGTGGCTTTTTCTCCAGTGCCTATGATATGCTCAGTCATTACTTCTATCTGTTCCAGCTCCGGATTTCCAATCGGTGTTACAAGCTGGCCATTAATTAACAGCTGTGGAGCTGCGATGGCTGCAGGCATCTTTACTTTCTTTACACTTATATTGATCTTGGATATATTAATGTCTGCGGCCTGTAATAACTCCTCCGTGAAGCTTATATACTCTTTTTTATCTGGCCCTCTGTACAATTCCATCGACAGATCAGTCAATGTCTGTGTATCGGTAAAAGTTGCCATTTTTTCAGAAAGCCACTTATATGGAATTGTTGTACATTCTGTATTCCAATTTGTGGCAGTAGACAAAAACAGCTTGTTAGGAGTATTAAACCTTACAAGGGGATCCAATTGGGATTTTTTAGCCTTGAACTCATATTTTTCCTCAGTTCTTTCAAATATCATTGTCGGTCTCTGAGTTTTATACTGGTAGAGGTATTCTTCCGTGATCCTTACATTATTCGCAGAAAAGCCGTAAACATACCTGATTCCATCATCAGCAATAAAAATGAACTCAAATTCCGATGGTTCATTTACTGTGTCTTCAGCAAATTTATAGGGTGGGAACATATTTATAGGCTGATTAACCTGCAATTCATTGGACCTTTTGATCATGTTTATTGCAGCAGTCATAGCCCTGAACAAACTGGTCTTGCCAGAAGCATTAGCTCCATATATAGCTATAAGATTGGTTGCCTGATAGCCGTTTTGATTGTTGATATTCTCCGGATGTTCTGTATCAACGGAAGGATTCAGGGCCAAAACAGCCTTTTCTTTAAATGACATGAAGTTTTTTACTGAAAATTGAATAAGCATATATCAAACCACCTTTCTTGATTCGAGTATATGCTTATAGGTACGACATGTCAATTTATTTTGTGTATTTGCATTTATCTTTCAAATCCAGTAATTATATTTTGGATTTTTTCATTTTTATTTTTTGATCATTTTTTTATTCATCCATTCTTCTGCATATAGTCGGCATCGAATGGTGCAAAATGCGGCTATCGGAGCATGTCCAATAGCCACAAATCGGGATTTTACGCGAGTGGTGTTACATTTTTATTTCATTTTAGGCTAGCGGTGCCTGAATCCATTAGCAGATTATGTGGCCGATCAGCCGCCATTTCCCATGTAATATGCATTCACATCTGTAGTTCGTCCGCATATGAGAATTGAATTAGCCGAAATCGATTTAGGCGAAATCAATTTCGGTTAATTATTTTTCACTTACTTTAAATTCAGTAAAAACTCCACATTCAATTTCATGGTTTATTTATACGTTTTATTGTTTTAAAATTATAAATATACAGTTAATGATTCTACGGAAGGGCCGGCTATGAATAAAATGACATCACTGAATATTCGCAGAACTATCGTTTCTACCACATTGGTACTTACTACAATCCTTGCTCTTACTGCCTGTGGAAGCTCTTCAGCAGCTGACGGGGCATCTTCAAGCGGCAAAAAAGCCAGCACCATCACCAATGTCTCCTATGATCCCACAAGGGAGCTGTATGCTGCATACAATCAGCTGTTTAAGGCCCATTATCTTGAAGAAACAGGGGAAGAAGTCGAGATAATCCAGTCCCATGGCGGAAGCGGCGGTCAGGCCAGGTCCGTTGTTGAGGGAGCGGATGCGGATGTGGTGACGCTTGCTCTGGCTCACGATATTACCTTAATAGAGAATGCAGGTCTTATTGATAAAGGCTGGCTATCAGAATTTGACAGAAACTCATCCCCATATACCTCCACCATTGTATTTCTGGTGCGAAAGGGCAATCCCAAGAGTCTTAAGGACTGGGATGACCTTATTAAGGACGGGATTGAGATCATCAATCCGGATCCCAAGAGCAGCGGCGGCGCCTGCTGGAATTTCCTTGCAGCCTGGGAGTTTTCCTCAAGACAGAACAGCGGGGATGAAGAAGCTGTAAAAGAGTTTATGAGAAAGCTCTATGCCAACGTAACAGTCATGGACTCGGGAGCCCGGGGTGCCACTACAACCTTTGTGGAGAATGGTCAGGGTGACGTTCTTATCGCCTGGGAAAATGAGGCTCTGGCCACTGTGTCCGAATATCCTGAGGACTACGAGATTGTATCCCCCAGTATCAGCATCCTGGCTCAGCCCAGTGTTGCTATAGTTGACGAGAATGCCAATAAGAACGGTTCCCAAGAGCTTTCGAACGCCTATCTTGAGTACCTGTACTCGGATGAAGCCCAACAGCTCATCGGTGAATACGGCTACAGACCCTGCACTGAGGCTATCTTGCAGACTTTTTCCGATAAATTTGACCTTACAATGAATCTTTGCACCATAGATGATTTTGGTGGATGGGATGCTGCCTACGAGAAGTTCTTCATGGACGGCGGCATCTTTGATGAGATATACAACAACTAAGCATATGACAAAAAAGACAGCGGAGAGAAGAAAAACAAAAGAAAAGCGCGTGATCCCCGGATTTAGACTGACTCTTGGGATCACTATCGCCATGCTCTCTGTATTTATCCTTATTCCGCTTGCCTCGGTGCTGGTATATTCTCTGCGGCTGTCGCCTTCTGCTTTTTTCTCAGTGATAACTGATTCCAAGGTGTTAAATGCCTTTGGAACCAGCCTTATATGCTCATTTCTGGCGGCGGTCTTTAACAGTATCTTTGGCCTGATCCTGGCCTGGACTCTGGTTCGCTATGATTTCCCGGGAAAAAGAATAATAGACGGACTGATAGAGCTTCCTTTTGCCCTGCCCACTGCTGTTGCCGGCATTACTCTGTCCAAGATGTATTCCACCACAGGGGAACTGGGTAAGCCACTGGCAAAGCTTGGAATAAAGGTATCCTATACCCATATCGGGCTTACGCTGGCTCTTATATTCATCGGTATTCCCTTTGTTGTAAGAACGGTTCAGCCGGTGCTGGAGAAGCTAAACGGCGCCTATGAAGAAACCGCCTACATCATGGGGGCAGGGCCCTTTACGGCATTTAAAAAGGTTATCCTTCCGGAGCTTAAAGGTGCGATCCTGGCGGGATTTGGTCTTGCTTTTGCCAGAGGAATCGGCGAGTACGGAAGCGTCATCTATATCTCGGGAAACAGTGCCAAGGAAAAAACTCAGGTTATTTCCTATATAATAATGCAGAAACTTAACTATATGGACTACGAGGGGGCCACTGCAATTGCTCTTGTGATGCTGATAATATCGTTCCTTCTGCTTCTTTTTATCAACGGAGCACAGATACTAAGCGCAAGACGCGCCTCGGGAACCTATGAAATAGCCCCCCAGTCAGCGGCAGAAAATCTTCCAAAATTCAAAGCAGCAAAGCGCTGCAATATAGCGGTCAGTATCATCTTCGTATTTCTCATGCTGGTGATGCCTCTTTTGTCAGTAATAAGGAACTCCCTGGCAAAAGGACTGTCTTTCTATTTGGGCACTCTGGGAACAGGCACGGTTATCTCTGCCCTTAAGGTGACTTTGATAGCAACATTCTTTGCCCTTTTGGTCAACACCTTTTTTTGCATAGTTGCCTCTTTTGCCCTGACCAGATTTAGTTTCAAAGGTAAGCACATGCTGGGCGCACTGATAGATATTCCCTTTTCTATTTCCCCGGTTATTGCAGGGCTTTCTTTTATCATGATGTTCGGAAGACTGGGCTGGGCCTATCCGATCCTCGAAGGCATAAATTCAGCCCTTGGAACCAATATTAAAATAGTGTTTGCGATTCCGGGAGTTGTTCTGGCTACGATATTTGTGACCTTCCCTTTTATTTCAAGGGAGATAATTCCGGTTCTGAATTCTGTGGGAACTGACGAAGAAGAGGCTGCTGCCGCCATGGGAGCAGGAGGATTTACCATATTCAGGAGGGTCACTTTCCCTCACATCAAATGGTCCCTTATCTACGGCATGATACTATGCGCCTCAAGGGCTCTTGGAGAATTCGGCGCAGTTAATGCCCTGTCCAAGACAAGGGGCAAGACCTTTACTCTTCCATTGGAGATAGATGCCTTCTACATGGCGGGAGATTCGGATTCAATAACTGCGGCTTTTGCAGTTTCATCCATTCTGGTGATCATCGCAGTGGTGGTGTTGATACTGCGAAGTGTGTTTGAGAAGAAAGGGGCGTAAATGATACCTCTAGTGTTGGATGATGTCACGGATTGTTCCGCGAGAGAGACTTTCGACCCTGACATCCTCAAATCACAAAGTATCCATCGTCGCCATAGGTGTAGGACGCACTTGTGGCGGCATTTTTATCTATTTTCATAAGAGCTTCGTTGCGAAGAAGATAAGCCTTCTCGTTGTCGAAGGCAAGAAGCCGGTACACTATGATATTCATCTCATCCCCTATGTGGATAGGTCTTCTTTCAAGTGATCTGTGAGAAGTCAGCGTAACTCCGTTGACATCAAGGCTCACCTCAAGGTAATTGCCTCTAAAGACAATGTCCTTAATAACTGCCTTCTCCGATAATGGCAGAAGATCCTTGAATCGGGGATTGTCACTCTTAAAAGCCTCTATGAACTCAGGTCTGATAACAGCTCCCTGATATTCACCTTTTTCAAAGCCGGGAATCCTGTAATAATCCTTGATTACAGTGCCGTTCCCGATGAATTTTGACACAAAAGGCGTCTGTGGATTCTTGTAGATATCTGCGGGGGTTCCTGTCTGTTCTACTCTTCCCTCGTTGGTAACCACGATCTGGTCCGCCACCTCCACTGCCTCGTCCTGGTCATGGGTGACGAAGATACTGGTGATCCCAACCTGATAGATCATCTTTCTGAGCCACTGGCGCAGCTCCTTGCGGACCTTGGCGTCAATAGCAGCAAAGGGCTCATCCAGAAGAAGGAGCGATGGACCAGGCGCAAGGGCTCTGGCAAAGGCAACACGCTGCCTCTGTCCTCCGGAGAGCTGGTTTGGGTATCTTTTTTCAAGGCCCTGAAGGCCTGTTAGTTCTATGAGCTCATTAACTCTTTTTTCTATCTCGGATTTACTTTTTTTCTGGATATCCAGACCAAAGGCGATATTCTCGTAGACTGTCATGTGGCGGAAAAGGGCATAGCTCTGGAACACGAATCCTATCCCTCTCTCAGCCGGGGACAGGTCATTTACGCATTTTCCGTCAATCCATACTTCTCCCGATGTGGGAACCTCAAGACCGGCAATAATTCGAAGGATTGTGGTCTTTCCGCTGCCGCTGGGACCAAGAAGGGCTGTAAGGCTCCCTTTTTCGATGGAGAAGCTGATGTCTTTATTGGCCTGAAAGCCGTTATATTCTTTATTAATGTTCTTAAGTTCTACATAACTCATTTAGTTTCCCCATTATAGCCTCAACACACTCATCAACGCTCATTTTCTCAGTATCCACCACGATATCGGGATGCTGCGGAACTTCATAGGGACTGGTGATTCCGGTAAAGTTTGGAATCTGTTTTTCTCTTGCTCTCTTATACAGTCCCTTAATATCACGCTTTTCACACTCCTCCAGAGAGGTGCTGACGTATACTTCAATGAAGTTGTCACTTCCAATTATTGTTTTCGCATTTTGTCTGTCACTGGCAAAGGGCGAAATGAAAGCCGTAAGAACAATAAGCCCCGCGTCATTCATAAGCTTGGAGACCTCTGCCACACGTCTGATGTTCTCTATTCTATCCTCAGGTTCAAAGCCAAGATTGCTGTTAAGGCCCATCCTGACGTTGTCCCCATCAAGGAGCATGGTGTAATGCCCCTCTGAGAAAAGACGTTTTTCCAAAGCATTGGCTATTGTGGACTTGCCGGAGCCGGAAAGTCCTGTAAACCAGATGGTCACGGGCTTCTGATTCATCTTTTCCGCGCGGGACTGTCTTGTGACATCCATGTGCTGCCAGATGAGGTTATCGCTCCTTCGAAGGGAATGCTGAATTATTCCGCAGCCGGAGGTCATATTGGTTACTCTGTCAATAAGGATCAGGCTTCCCAGAGCCTTCAGATCCTCAAACCTGGTAAATACTATATTCTGGGAGGTTCCAATGTCGCACACCGCGATTTCGTTCTTGTAGATCTTGGTGGTGGCAATACGCTCTCCTGTGTTTATGTCTATCTTGTGCTTTATCTTCATGACAGATGCGGGGATGAGCCTTGTTCCGACTCTCAGATGATAATTTTTTCCCTGATAAAGGGGCTCGTCGTCCATCCACAGTATTTCTGCGGTAAACATTCTTGATACGTGTATGGCGTCCTCCGGGCTGTTTTTTCCAATGATAACGCAGCCCCTGGATACGTCGATTTCTTTATCAAGGGTTATGGATACAGGATCGCCTTTTTCCGCACTATCGCTTTCTTTTCCTGCGCAGATTATCCTTTCCACTCTGGCGGTCTCTCTGCTGGGTAAAACAGTTATCTCATCTCCGGTGTGAATAGCGCCTGCCTCTATGCAGCCCTGGAAACCTCTGAAGGTTCTGTTGGGTCTTGACACTCTCTGGACTGTCAGAACCACAAAGTCTGACTGATCCTCTTTTGACACATCCACCTCTTCCAGGTATGTCAAAAGAGCAGGGCCATTGTACCAGCTCATCCTTGCGGATTTATAGGTGACGTTGTCGCCCTCTGTGGCAGAAACAGGGATTATCTGAACATTCTTAAGATCAAGATCTATAGCCAGTTTCTTGATCTCTTTTTCAATTTTCTCATATTCTAGCTGTCTGTACTGCAGAAGGTCCATTTTGTTGACAGCAAAAACAAAGTGGCTGATTCCCATAAGGGCACAGATTCTGGCATGGCGCCTGGTCTGCACAAGGATTCCCTGGGAGGCATCGATAAGGATAACCGCCAGCTGGGCAAAGGATGCCCCGACTGCCATGTTCCTTGTATATTCCTCATGTCCGGGAGTATCAGCTACGATGAAGCTTCTTTTTTCCGTTGTAAAATACCTGTAAGCCACATCAATGGTGATTCCCTGCTCACGCTCAGCCATAAGACCGTCGAGAAGGAGGGAATAATCTATGGCTCCGCCGCGGCTCCCAACCTTACTGTCCAGTTCCAGTGCTCTCTCCTGGTCGGCAAAAAGGAGTTTTGCGTCATATA
>JAEEGF012504070.1_pt1 | contig 14951 bp, 15 predicted proteins | sample 9134171 | NCBI WGS metagenome assembly JAEEGF01 (sample SAMN16246542, study PRJNA631951) | gut metagenome | biome: gut microbiome; feature: rumen; material: AP-attached | host: Bos | place: Iran: Karaj | collected 2018-10 | reverse complement strand
ACTGCTCCCACAACGGCGACAAGCTCAAGGCCGCCATGGCCGCCTTTGCCGAGGCCTGGGGCGACGCGGGCTTTACAGCCTACCTTTCGGACAGCAGCAAGGTCTCCTTCCCCTGGACCATGATCGACAAGATCACCCCCAGCCCCGATCTCAGCGTGGGCGCCATGCTGGAGGCGGACGGGCTGGAGGGCTTCGCCCCGGTGCGCAACGCCCGCGGCACCGTGAAGGCCCCCTATGTGAACGCCGAAGAGAGCGAGTATCTGGTGCTGGAGGACGACTTCCCCAACGGCCGTCCCCCCCTGGAGAAGGCCGGCTTCTACTTCACTGCGCGTGAGACCGTGGACAAGGTGGAGCGGATGAAGGTCTGCACCTGCCTCAACCCCCTGCACACGGCGCTGGCCGTCTACGGCTGCCTGCTGGGCTATGAAAAGATCTGGCAGGAGATGCAGGACGAGGATCTGAAGAAGCTGGTGTACACCATCGGCTACAAGGAAGGCCTCCCCGTGGTCACCGACCCCGGCATCATCCGCCCGGAGGACTTCATCCATACGGTCCTGACCGTGCGCTTCCCCAACCCCTTCATGCCGGACACCCCCCAGCGCATCGCCACCGACACCTCCCAGAAGCTGCCCATCCGTTTTGGCGAGACCATCAAGGCCTATCTGGCCTCGGATACGCTGCATGTACAGGATCTGAAGCTGATCCCGCTGGTACACGCCGGCTGGCTGCGTTACCTGATGGCCCTCAACGACAAGGGCGAGGCCTTTGAGCCCTCCCCCGATCCCCTGCTGGAGTCCGCCCAGGCTTACGTAAAGGACTTCAAGCTGGGCGAGAAGCCGGACTGCAGCAAGCTGGAGGGCCTGCTGCGCAACAAGACCGTCTTCGGCGTGGACCTGGTGGAAGCCGGGCTTGCGGAGAAGATCTGCGCATACTTTACGGAGCTGACCGCCGGCCCCGGCGCCGTTCGTGCCACCCTGCACAAATACGTGAACGCCGAATAAGCCGGAAGAACACGTCCCATAACAAAAGGAACCTTCCCAAACGGAAGGTTCCTTTTGTTATGGCTTGGATTCAGTCGGGCGCAACGGAGCCCGCCAGGCCCATATTGGGTATGATGAAGAAATACTCCTTGCCCGGCAGCGGATTGTGCTTATCCGTAAAGCTCACGCTCAGATGATAGTCGTCCAGGGTCTTGATCTTAATAACGGCGATCTTTTCCAGCTCTCCAAAGCCCATGGCCTCGTCAAAGGCGAGCTGAGCGTCCTCCGGCAGCGGAGGATATTCCCCTGTGTTCCCGCCCGTGATGCTGTCAAGCTGATCCTCGAAGCTCACCGAATAGCAGGCCACATAGGCCTGGGACAGGTCCATTTTCTGAAAGCCGCCCTTCTCATAGTAGAAGTAGAGCGTATATTTCCCCTCCGGATCATACTGCGCCAGATCGCCGATCAGATCCTGGTTCACCAGCAATTCCTCCGGAGGAACCGCGTCATGATTCACATTGACATGGAAGCCACAGCCTGCCAGCAGCAGCGCCGCCAGGCAGAGTATCAGCAGCGCGGCTGCCGCTTTTTTGTTCGGAAGGGCAAATCCCCGTACTCTCTTTCCGTCCGTCCTGCGCATGTGCATGCTCCTTTCCCGCTTTTCTTTATTTCATTATAGCGCAAAGGCTGCAGAAGTCAATCCGCTCGCCGCGGCTGATTGTTGTTATGTAAACTCATTGCCTGTTCATTCCTGTATGCGTTCGATAGCTTCTTGTCATTTTTTTGAATGTATGGTAAAATCAGGATGTCTTAGTCAGTAAAACAGGAGGAATGTGTCATGAGCAACAGTCAAAAAGTTCTGCGCATATTCGGTATTCTGGAGATCCTGATGGCCATTCTCGCCGCAGTTGGGGCGGTATTGACCGGCGGTATCGCGGCCTGGCTGGGCGTGTTCGTCTCATTGGTGACCGGCTACCTGCTCCTGCTTGCCGCCAAGGACGCATCCAAGATCGGCGGGGCCTGGCTTGTCACCCTGGTCGGCCTGATCCTCAACACCCTCTCTCTGATCCTGGCCCTCATCGGCAGCGGGGACAAGCTGCAGATCCTCTCCGGCATCCTTGCCGTCGCACTCAGTCTCGCGGTCTTCATCGCGGCCAACAACGTGAAAAAGCAGGCCGAATAAGTCTTCTATCCAATAGAAAAGCTGCCTCTTAACAGAGGCAGCTTTCAGCCCGGTCAAAAGACCGGGCTGTTTCTGATTCTATTCAAGAAGCGCTTTCTGCTCCGCGGGCTCCCTCAATCGGCCTGATCCCAGATATTGAAGCTCTCCTCCGTCCGCTGCTCTTCCGCGGTGACGCCGGGCACGAACTCCGTCACATAGGTGTAGCCCGTGGCACGTTCGATATAATACCGCACCAGCGCGCCGGTGTAGGAGCGGAACAGCACCACGATCTGCTGGGCATCGCTGGATTCGATCTCCCAGTACGTCTGGTATTCTCCGGCATTCACAATGCTCTCCAGGTCCGGGTTTTCCCGGAGGCAGTAGTTTTGGATCGCAGAGAGGGCCAACTCGTCCGTAAGCGCGCCTTCCGCAGCGCTCTCCAGCGCTTCCAGGGTACGGATCATATAGGCAAAGCGTCTTCCAAAGCCCTCGGCGCCCTCGCAGGCATAATGGGCGGTGGCCACGATGCTGCCGCTGCCGGCGGGAATGATATACACCGCCTGCAGATGATCCGCCATCTGGTTGGTACCCTTGATCACAGAGGCCTCGATGTAGGTGCAGCTGAGCCCGCTGTCAAGCTTCCGCTCTTCCCAGAGGAGATCATACTCCTGGGAGAGGCTTGCGCTGACGGCATCGGCCACCTGCTCGGGATCGCCCGGGTCGCAGGTCACTTCCAGGTAGTTCTCGGGCTTTTCCGGGTCGTCCCAGTCGGAGACGAAGCGCTCCCGGTCCGCTTCCCGCTGCCGCAGGAAGTTTTCGTAGTCATAATTCATCCGGAAGCCCAGGTCCTCACGCCGGATGTGCTCGTACTGCACGGTTTCCTCCATGCCCTCCAGGATGATGACCGCCTCAAAGCGCTCGCCGTCCAGCCGTTCAAGCTCAGCCTCGGTCTCGGTCTCAGGCGTCTCTTCCACAATGATCTGTCCGTCGTCCGCCGCAGGAGTCTGGTCCTGCGTCTCGGCGGCGGGCGCAGTGTTCCCGGCAGCGGGAGCAGCGCCGCAGGCGGCGAGAGAAAGCGTCATCGCCGCAAGAATGATCCACACAAAAATGTTCCTTTTCATGATAACCTCCAAATCCATGCTTCGTGAGGAGATTATAGCTTTCGGGCATACAGAATGCAAGGGAACTTAAGGATAATTAAGAAAGCCGCCGGACGTTGCCGGCGGCTTTCCTCTTGTTTTTTGCGTGGGCTTTACTTTTCCGCCGGGAACATCTGGGCTGCCGTCTGCAGATGCTCCGTGATGGGGAGATGCTGGGGGCAGGCGCCCTCACACTGGCGGCACTGGATGCAGTCGGACGCCCGGTGTCCCTCTGAGGCCGCCCGGAAGTAGGCCTCCCGGGCCGCGGCCATCTGGCCGTTTCCCAGCTGCCGGTTCATGGCGGCGAAGATATCCGGAATGGGGATCTGCTGGGGGCAGCCCTCCACGCAGTAGCGGCAGGCCGTGCAGGGAATGGTCCCGGCATTGCCCAGGAGGCGCTGGGCCTGGCGGATGGCCTCCTGCTCCTCCTCATTGAGGGGCTGGAAATCCTTCATATAGGAGAGGTTGTCCTCCATCTGCGCCGTGTTGGACATGCCGGAGAGCACCGTCAGGATCCCGTCCAGGGAGGCAACAAAGCGGATCGCCCAGGAGGCGCAGGACATCTCCGGATGGATCGCCTGAAACAGCTTTTTCACTTCCTGAGGGGGATTCGCCAGGTTGCCGCCCTTTACCGGCTCCATGACTGTGATGAGCTTGCCGTGCTTCCGGGCCGTCTCATAGTTGGCGCGGGAGCTGACCTTGGGATTCTCCCAGTCCGCATAGTTGATCTGCAGCTGCACGAAATCCACCTCCGGGTGTTCCGTGAGCAGCTTGTCCAAGAGCTCCGGCCCGGCGTGGAAGGAGAAGCCCAGGTTGCGGATCAGCCCCTTCTCCTTCTGCTCCCGGACGAAGTCCCAGAGATGCAACTTCTCATAGCGCTGGTAGTTGTTCTCCATCAGCGCGTGCAGCAGATAGTAGTCAAAATAGCCGGCGCCGGTCCGCTCCAGGCTGGTGGCAAACTGCTTGCGGGCCGCCTTCTCCGTGGGGGCCGCCATGGCATTGAGCTTGGTGGCCAGGGTGAAGCTGTCCCGCGGGTGGCGCTCCACCAGGGCTTTCCGGATGGCAGTCTCCGATCCGGGGTACACATAGGCCGTGTCAAAGTAGGTGAACCCGGCCTCCAGGAACAGATCCGCCATGGTCTTCACCTGCTCCACATCGATCACGAAGCCTCTCTTCGGCAGGCGCATCAGGCCAAAGCCCAGCTTCGGGGTGTCTTTTCCGTATACGACTGGCATTATGATCTCCTTTCCCGCTGAACGGCAGCGCCCTGTCGGGGTTTATGATATCTGATTATAGCAGAAAACCGGCAGCTTGGGAATGGGCATCTTCCGGATGAAACATCCAAGCGGCAGATCACAAAAAACGCGTGACCGCCCAGGCGGATCACGCGTTTTTTTGCATCATGCGGGCACGGGGCGGATGGGCGGCAGCCCTGCCCTCAGCTCGATCTTCTGCCCCGGATCATCCCCGCAAAGATCAGGAGCACCGCCGCGCCGTACAGCGCCATGGCCAGCCAATTCGGAAGCGGATGGCCAAAGCGCTCGATGACGATGACGGCTCCCGCCAGGACGACCCCGAGGATATGCAGGCGCTTCATGACCTCTCCTTCCCGGCTTTGCCCAGCAGCCGCAGCTTAAACGCCTTGATTTTGGCGGCGCTTCGGCCGGTAAAGATCAGGCCGAGCAAGAGTACGCCGAAGGCAAGGCCCAGGCCAAAACTGCCGATGGCTTCATAGGGCGCTGTGTTTTCCAGGCCCAGCAGCGCGATCACAAGGAAGGCCGCAAAGCCGATCAAACCCGCAAGAAAAAGTCCATGCATCCTCCGCAGCAGTCTGTTTTTTTCCTCGTTGCTGTAATCCGCGACCTGCAGCACGGTTTCTTTCATCTCTCGATCCATACGCTCACTTTTCCTTTCTCCGCTTAAAATTTCCCGGAGATCGACCGTATACAGATCCGCCAGCTCCATCAGGATATCCAGATCCGGCATGTTGCTTCCGGTCTCCCAACGGGAGACCGTCCTGCGGGCAACGCCCATCCGCTCCGCAAGCTGCTCCTGGGTGAGCCCCTTTTCTTTGCGAAGCTCCTGGAGGAGTCTTCCGATTTTCACAAGATCCATTGTCCGATGACCTCCTTTGCGTGTCCAGTATAGGCCGGGACCTGCCGGAAAAACAGGACACAAAGTGAGCAAAAGCCCCGCTTTTCCGGATGAGACATCCCCTGTCTCGCGGAACGAGGCCGGTCTTCCGCGTCGTTCCTGTCTATCATCATAACACAAAAAGCAAAGCACGGCAATTCCATCAAAATTGCCGTGCTTTGCTGCGTGCTTCGCCGGGAAGCGATTCAGCGGGCCGGGAGAAGACCCGGGCCCAGAACCTGGTTCTCGTTGCTTATTCCTCTATTGTCCTCATCAGGTTCTGTTTGCACTTCACGCTGTACTGCAGGGTATAGGAAGCGGCGCCGGCGTCCAGGGCCGTCTGGATCTCGTCGATCTCTTTTGTGACGTCTTCCAGATTCCTGTACCAGGCAAGAAAGGTATTCTGCGCGCCGCTCAGGGACAGATCCTTCCCATCCCAGGCATACAGGGCGAAGCGGGGACTGTTTTTGCCGCCCCTGAACTGCTGCGAACGCATCACCTTTACCGTGTTGACGATGACGCCTTCATGGGGCGAGACGATCCGGATCACAGCGGGAGCTTTTCCCTCCTCGGGAACGGGCGTCTCCTTCTCCTCTCCCAGCAGGCTGTCCAGGGAGATGTTCAGCTTTTTTGACAGGATCAGAAGCTTATCCACTTCGGGATAGCCATCTCCAAGCTCCCATTTCGACACGGCCTGCCTGCTCACGCCCAGCATCTCCGCCAGCCCCTCCTGGGAAAGCTGATTCTTTTTGCGGATCGCCTGCAGATTTTCTCCAAAACTCATGGTATCAACCCCCTTCTGCCGAGAGCATACTGCTTGCGCGGCAGATGATCCACCAACCTCAATTTGCCTTTCCGCAACTTGAAGTTGCATTTTCTCATTTTGCCCGATTTCCGGGGCAAAGCCCAACGGCCGCGTCGATTGTTCGATGTGTCGCCGGTGAAAACAGCAAGTGCAGCCGACAAAGGGGCGCGTGCTGACCACGGGCCGCGCTGACGGACCGGAAGCCGGATTCAGATAAACAGGATCATCAGCAGATCTGAGAGCAGATGGGCCCCTCCATGGGCGATCATGGCATAGCCGATCCCGTATTTTCGATACAGATAGCCGAAGCAGAGGCCCAGGCCGCCGTTGAATAAAAAGCATCTGAGAAGCAGCAGCGGCGTTAACGTGGTCATGGCCACGGTACCGGGAAGATGCCCCGCCGCAAAGACCAGCGCGGAAATGAGATTGGCGGCGGCAAACACCCCCACCGGGATCTCTTTTTCGTTTTTGCAGAACAGCTTGGAAAAAACGAAGGCCAGCAAAGACAGGAAGAACAGTCTCAGCATGACTTCTTCGATCACGCCGCCGGCAAGCAGCCCGGCAAGGATCTTCGGCAATCCCGGCTTTACGGTGTACTGCTCCCTTACCCAGGGGCTGAAGGAGCCGAATATCAGCTTGTCCCCGGGGAACAGGCACAAGGCCGCCAGGATCGTGATGATCGCAGTCGGCGCGACAGCGTTTTTGTCAAATCGAAATGCCTTCCATAGACCGACCTTCCCGGAAAGGATCAGGCCGATCGCCGCAAGCAGAAGGCCGTACAGGACGCCATATTGGACCGCAGCGCTGAGCGCCAGCATCCCGGTGCTAATCCCCTGCTCCTGCAATTGCTGCAGCATCTCCGGGGAAAACGTATCCGGCATATAGAGGCCGCTGCAGCAGCCTCCGATCAGTCCGCTGACCAAAACAAAAAGCAGAAACTTCCGGTTGTTTTTGATAAAGCCCTTCATGGTTATCTCCTCATGATCGCAATGCGCGTCTTATCCGATTTTGGGCACGACAGTCACAGGCCTTTCCTTGCATGCAGCCAGTAGGAATACCCGCAGGGCACAAGGACCATGATCAGAAGAAGGCCCACCGTCCATGGCGCCGGTAAAAGCCGCGTCAGGCAAAGGAGGATCATGAGAACGCCGCAGATCATCCACAGATACCCGGCGAGGCGATGGGTCCGATTCCAGTTTTCCTCGTTTGCAAGCGTCCAGGGGATCCTGATCCCGATGGTGTAGTTCTGTCTTGCTTTCGGCAGATAGTTTCCAACGATGATGAACAGCAGGCCTAAAAGCAGTTCGGCAAAAAAGGATATGTCCACTGCATAACCCAGATTGACAGGGTACATCGTTGCCGCAATGACAAGAGAGACGACCGGCGCGATCCACAGTCCAAGCGTGAACATCTTGGGACTGATGTTCTGCCTTTTGGGATCCTGTGACGTGACAAATGCCACGAGCCAAAGGATCGCCAGAAGGACCGCCGGCAATCCGAACACGGCAAAGGCCTTGCTGCTGAAGCCGTCCGCCTCATTGTTTATCCCGAAATGCGTCGCCATCACATCCGGCAGTCGATCCCAACAGAGGATACCGATCAGCGCGGGAAGGACCGTCACGATACTCGCGATGATCAAGGTTTTTCTATTTGCTTTCAGCATCGGCGCTGCCTCCTTTCAGTTCCGAGACCCACAGCAGGATCTCCTCCAATACCGATGTGTTCAACTGGTAATAAATGAAGTTCTTTTCCCTGCTCTCAAAAATCAGGTCTGCCTGCTTCAGGATCTTGAGATGATAGGAGATCGTCGCGCCGGTCATCTCAAAGTGCGACCCGATGTCTCCGGCAGAAAGAGGCCCTTTTTTCAGCAGTTCCAGGATCTGCCGTCTCACCGGATCGGACAGGGCTTTAAAGGTTTCCGCAAATGACATCCGGATCCTCCTTCCCGAAAAGGTATTTAGATGGTTTTCTAAATAGACTATACACCTTCCGCAGACAGCCGTCAAGGGGTATTTAGAAAGAATTCTAAATACCCCTTGACAAGAATCATTCCGAATGACTTTTCAAACAGCAGCCCCGCCGATCGGTCCGGCGCTCTGCTGCGGACGGCAAAGGCCCGGAGGCGAGGGATCCCGGAAGCCGAACGGGCCTGCAGAGATGTTGAGGCGCTTATCAATCCAGCAGCGCCTTATCAATGATCTGGAAGTTGGCTCTGTGAATATAAAGTGCTTTATTGTCGATCATTAGTTTTGTGAATCGCGGCAGATCTTCCTCAACTTCCCAATACACTTTATTGCCGGAAAAAGCATAGATCGGTGCTCCCATCTGGGATTTGATGATGACCACCATCGGCTTTCCAAATTCGTTCTTAACGCTGTTGACCATACCGCTGATCAAGGCTGAATCCATGATTCCCGATGAAGTGCTTTCAATATCGTCCAAATAAAACTCATAGTCAGGAACAAGCCTTGTGTCATAGAAGATGCAGGTGTCTCCGCAGGAGATCAGCTGCTTTCCGTCAATCGTGATCGTGATGACGGAACTCAAGGTCTTTGTCGAGAGCCATGAATCAGAATCCGAGGAATACGTTTTTTCCTCGACAATGTTGTTGTCGATATCGATCCTCTTCCCGTGGGATCTCAGGGTACGGATCCCGGTATTGTCGAATATGTCAATATTGTATTCGTTTCCGACGATGCTTCCGTGCAGATCATGGACACCGCTTTGCAGTCTGGCGCAGGCGGTCAGGCTCACGATCATCAAGAGCAGCATAGCAATTGTCAATGTTTTCTTCATGGATCATTCCTCCGAAATCCGGTTTGTGTGTACCATTATAATCCAGGCATCCTGAAGACTCAAGAAAAATGTCGAAATGATCCCATGAACCTGCCCGAAGAGCAGCGAACCCAGGGAAAAACCAAACGAACCCGTTTTTTCCAAGAGCGGTTGTAAATCCCAAAAAAGCAAAAAAGACCGATCCCGGGATGATCCGGGATCCGCCTAATACGACGAAACACTTGATTTTGCCGGGCCTTCGGGTCAAAAGAAAAGTACGCCCAAAAGTCACAAAACCGAAGAAAGAACGCCTAAAAGGTACACGCTATGCAGCCCGTCAGAAAGGAATGTGTCGATATCATTCCTTTCTGACATAGATCAAAAGGAAGTTCAGAATATCATACAGTCCTCTGTCTAAAAACGCCTTGTCACGTACGCCATATTCATGCCCCGATTCGAACCATTCCTGCCAGGCGATATCGAAACAATCTGCTTCCTTGATTTCAATACTGCACCGGTTTTTGCACTCTTCCTTCAACAGGTTTTCCCACCAGGCAGCGGTCTTGAAAAGTTCAGAATCGTCTCCTTCTGCCCATGTCTCAAAGAGTTGTTTCAGCTCACCCTGCGGCTGTTCTTTTAATCCGGGAACCGCGATCATTACAAAGCCGCCTTTTTTGATGTACGGCAATACTTTGTCGGTGAATATGCCTTCTTTACATCCAAAGTAATGATACGCATCCACACTGATAATGGCATCGAAATAGTCCTGTGCAAACGGCATATCCATGGCGTCCCCGTGGATCGGTATGATCTTGTCCTCCAGACCATTCTCCCGTATCCTCAGGTAGTTTTCCGTTGCAGAAATCCAAAGATCAAAAGCGTATACATGCTCTGCATCCGTTTCATTTGCAATAAACAGCGATGTCAGCGCATATCCGCATCCAAGATCCATCGTCCGGCTAAAGCGAACTCCGTCGGGCCTTCTGCGGATCAATTCATCAAGCAGCCTGAACGAGTTCGGCCCCATCAGAAATTCCTTCGTGAAATACTTCTTATACTTTTCTACATTACTCATATACGCCTCCACATATTCCGATTTATCAAGATAACTATACCATGCCGGTAACGGTAAAACAACAAGAAACCTCTCTTGCCCCGGGAGCGCGTTTTGTCAAGGAGTTTTTTATCCCCTGAGCAGAAATATGCTCAGGGGATAAATCGGCGTTTAAGGATTCTTATTTGTAAGCAAAGAACTTCATATGCCAGACGGAGGGATTGGCCATGTTCATCTGTGCCGTTTCGTCGCCGTTGAGGCGGCGGCCGGGACGCCACGCGCCATTTTCGAAACTGCCCTCTTCAACAGAGAGCAGGTCAAGATTTGGCCTGTCCGGATCACCGGAGCTGAGACTGATACTGCAAGCGTTGCCGACAAGCCAGCATTCCGCGTCGCTGATCTTCAGGCACAGCAGTGCCCCGTCGCCGCGGGGATTCATCGGACCCTGGAAGTGAGCAGACACACGGAAGGCTCCGAAATCCATCATGGGCGGGATCGCCATAAAGGGATTGCCGGAGGGATGCGGGGTCACCGGATCAGTCTCGGCAGAGACAGCTTGCAGACAGTTCGTACCGTAGGCTTGCGCCAGCATGGGCATCATCTCCCGCAAGATATGTCCGATGGCGGCGTATTCCTCAAAGCTCTGCGGTGTTTTCAGCGCCGGATCACTCACATCCATGCCAAAGAGAAAACCTTGCTGCGCTGAAAACGGATGCCCGATGTCGTCAAAGCCGAAGGGCGAGTAGCATATGGCGTGGTAGTGTCCGACCGTGTACAGGAGCCGAGGCGCGGCATAGCTGTGGGTGGCACACTCGGGGATAAAGAGGGCTCCTCCGCGGCGGGTATACTCGTCGCAGACCTCTTTGAACTGCGGCACGTAGATATCCGGACAATAGACGTCGATATTCGGTGCACAGAAGTCCCAAACCTCGCACACCTTGGAGACCGGGCCGCCGGTGGGATAGCTGCCGGATTCGCTGCCCTTATCCAGCCAGCAGTTGGCCGTCATGGGCAGCGGATAGACCGCCTTCCCTGCCGCGGCAACGGTATTCACATACTTTGCTACATGATAGGCGGAAAACAGCTCGTCCGCCGTTTCCCCGAAGACCTCACGCCAGTTGCCACACTCTCTCCCTCCGAGAACGGCGGCGCGGATCTCATCCGTCATACTGTCGCTGTGGGCGCGCATATATGCGGCGAAGTCTACCGGGACTTCCGAGGTGAACAGCGCGTCAGCCTCATCAGAGACCTCTCTGGCCGCACCCAGCAGGCCGGTCTCGTTTTCTACCTGCACCGCGATAGCGGTCTGCCTCTCTTCGTCATAGTCCTTCAGAAAGCCCATGAAAGCGGCAAAAGCTTTCGCGTCGGCCTGCATGGTCTCTGTGCCGAGATAAGACAGAGTGGTATAGGGCATCTTCACGGGGATCGTCGGCGAAACCTGCCGTCCAGCTTTGTTTTTCCCCTTTACGATCTGTGCCCGCGGAAAACGCCGCAGATCCTGCTTTACCCAGGCGGGAGCGTACATGCACTCAGCATTCTTCCAACTGCCAAACCAGAGAAACACGATCTTCATGGCTCTTTCACGGGCCTGATCAATGAGCGCCTGCGGAACGGAGAAATCGAAAGATCCTTCCTCCGGCTCAATCATTTCCCAAGTTACGGGCAGAAGCAGCGTATTCATGCCAAGATGATCGGCAATTTCCCAGATGTGCTCCATATAAGCGGGCGAGGAAGAATCGGAATTGTGCACCTCTCCGGCCAAGAGAATGAAAGGCTTGTCCTCCACCATCAGCACCAGGTGGCCGTTTTGTTTTGCGATATGCGGGATGGTATGTTTGCTCATGGCTTCCTCCTGCTTGTCATGACGAACGGTTTTCTGCGCCTCATCGAGCAGAGAGCTCCCTGTTAATCTTTTCGGCAATCATCTGATTGCCCAGAACATTCGGGTGCACACCGTCGCTGAAATACTCCGGGTGTTCCTCTGTCAACTCGTACAGGTCAACAACCGAAAGAGAATAGCGCCTGCCCAAAGCATAAACCAGCGGCCTGATGCTGTCACGGATCGGGCTGAGTTCAATATCAAAGGCAATCACGCCGGTCTGCTCCTCCGGGAATACCTTCGGAGGAGTCATCAACGTCAGACGATGTGGCCACGGCAGGCCGCGGAGCTCCTCGACGAATTCCTCAAATTCCCTCGCAAAGCGGTTTTCGTCCCAATTATATGGCTTGGCATCGTTGGTGCCCAACATCAGCACGATCAGCTCCGGTCTCGCCTTTTCCAGGCGGTGCAGAAACCCCACCTTGCGGTACGGGAAATCACCCTCGCGCTGTAGTGTCGCACCGGAGACGCCGTAATTCAGTACCTGAAAGCCGTCTCCCAATCTACGCTGCCAGAGATAGGTCCACGCATCTGTTTTTCTTGTCATCTGCACTCCTGCGCCAAAGGTGATGCTGTCACCGATACAGGCAATGCGACGCTTTTGCATATTTGGACGTTCCGGATGTGCAAGGAGCAGCTTGGCAAGATATAGTCCCAATTGCATAAAAACCTCCTCGGTGTATCAACCTTTTCTTATGTGGAATGGCACAGCTCTAAAGCCGGATGACCTCCCCGTGTGTGATCCCGTTTTCATTGAAGGCATCGACGCGCATAAACAGGGTTTTCCCTTTGATTATCGCGCCGATCCGTTTTTTGTCAAGTTTTTTCCCTATGCAGAGATAGCTGTGGTAGAGCTTGTCCTGGCGATGACCCCAAAGGATGTTGAAGCCCGTCGTCCCGTCGCTCTCCTCTGCCGAAACAAGGAAATCCAGCTCACCGAGCCTCTCTGCCCGCACGATCGGGCGGGGCGGCTTTTTGCTGTTTCCCATGCCAAAAACACGCAGACCGGAGACACAGGGCGCGACGCCGTAGGGCACCGCCGTCACAGTCAGGCGGAGAAAACGAAGCGTGATCCCGGCCTCTCGCACGATCAAATCGTGCGGTAGGTCGGATTCGGTCTCACACTTGTCCTCGACGACGAACCAGCCTTCGCCGTCGAGCGAGCCCTCGAGCAGCCAGCGCAACGGATGATGCTCCCGGTCGATATAGCGCTCCATATCCGGTCCGGGTACGAGATCGCCGGGACAGGGTATGGCAGCGGCGGGATCGTCGGCGAAGTTCAGCTGCACGGCGTTTACCGTCATAGCCTCGCCAAGATCAAGGCAGAGCCATTCTCCCGGTTTCGTGCTTGCCGCTCGCCACCAGGTCTGTACGTTTTCGTCAACAGCCTTTTCCGGTTCTTTTCCGGCTTCAAAGGAGAACGCGCTCACGCGCTTGCCGTAACTCAGCAGCATCCAGTCCGGCTCCGCCCAGGGATCGCGGCGGAGCTTCTCACTATCCATCGGCCAGTCGCCGTAGCGCTGATTGCAAAAGAGCTCCCCTTCGCTGTCGAAGCCCGCGGGCCAGAGACCGACGCGCCGCTCAAAGACGTGATTGATCGAAATGCGCATGGTCGCCGTGTGCCACCATGCTCCCTGCCGATCCTCCAGCGTCGAGCCATGACCGGCACCGGGGAGAAAGCCGCCCGGCTTGTAGGAATAGGGGTTGTTGTCCGCGAGTGAAAAAGGCCCGAGCGGACTGTCGCCCACATAAACTCCGTCGGCGTAGACGTTCAGCTCCGCGCCGGGGCAGGCGTACTGTAGATAATACTTCCCTGCATGCTTTGTCATCCAGGCCCCCTCGATATAGGGCATTCCGGCGAAGGTCGCGCGCAGCATGGCGCGGTTTTCCAGTTCTTCTTCCCGTAACTTGTTCTTCCTCAGGTGCTCATGAAACAGCGCTTCAATCTCATCCTCCGAGCGGGGATTCTCACAGTGATCGTCCCCGAAACGCTCATATCCGTTCCGGTACGGATCGCCCCAGATCAGCTCGTGCTTTTCACATATCGGCCGCAGGGTCTCCCGATCCAGCTCCACGCCCCAGATCGGCGTGGCGTTGGCGCAGCCCCAGTAGAAGTACAGCCGCCCGTCGTCGTCCGGAAAGAGATTGGGATCCCAGAAATCAAAGCTTCCGGGAATTTTTTCATAGGGCCCCTTGACGGGATCCTTCGTACGATAGAAGTCGCAGGGAACGCCCCGGTTGGAGGCCGTGAAATACAGCCAGTCGCCCAGCACGCGCACGTCTGGCGCATAGTCGTAGATCGGTATGTTGTCAGGCAACGGAATACTCTCCCAATGGCAAAGATCCTCAGAAGCCCACACAGAGGCGGTCATGGAAGCAAAGAGGTAGTATTTCCCCTTGAACAGCACAAGCGAAGGGTCGGCCGCTTCGCGGTTGACCGTCAAGCGATAGCCGTCCCGCGGGTCGCGTTTGAAAGAATAAGGGTACGGCACATTCAGCGGATTGCAAAAGACCTTCATGCAAGTTCCTCCGCCAAGGCGCACATGGCTCGCGTTTTCCCGTCGATCCAAGCGTTTTCCGTGACGGTCACACTGCATGCGCCGCGCACGTCCTCGGACGATGCGCCGATGCGAAAATCAAAGTCTCCCTTCTCAATCTTCCAGCGCATGTCTTTATCCAGGAAAGCCAGCTCCGAGGGCTGCAACGTGAAGCGCAGCATTTTCTGTTCGCCCGCTTCAAGGTGCACCCGGCAGAAGCCGCAGAGCTCCTGTACCGGGCGAGTGCGGCTGGCATAACGATCCGTGACGTAGAGCTGCACGACCTCGTCGCCCGCCACAGCGCCGGTGTTCGTGATTCTCACGGTGAAGACCACCTTCTCCGATGGACCAACTTCGGTTTTGGAAACGGAGAAATCTGAGTATTCAAAGCCCGTATAGCTCAGGCCGTGGCCGAAGACATAGCGCGGCGTGTGGGGCAGATCAACATAGTTGGCAAAGCCGATACTCTCACCCTCGTGCCAGGCCG
>JAEEGF010152085.1_pt1 | contig 14951 bp, 9 predicted proteins | sample 9134171 | NCBI WGS metagenome assembly JAEEGF01 (sample SAMN16246542, study PRJNA631951) | gut metagenome | biome: gut microbiome; feature: rumen; material: AP-attached | host: Bos | place: Iran: Karaj | collected 2018-10 | reverse complement strand
AACCTGCTTGGAAAGTAGCATGGCCGTAGTGTTACGGTTGTAAATATCAAACTGTGCGTTGATACGGCCATACAGGAAGCTGAAGTCTGCACCTACGTTCCAGGTCTTGTTCTTTTCCCAGGAGAGGGAAGAGTTGTCAGGACTGCTGGGGAGAGTACCGTTTGCTCCGTTGTAAGCGGAGGTTGCATAAACACCGTATGCCTGGTAAGGAGCGATGCTGTTGTTACCGTTCACACCATAACTGGCACGGATCTTCAGGAGGCTGAGCCACTTGGAGAGGGGCTTCATGAATGCTTCGTTGGTAACATTCCAGGAACCGCCGACCGACCAGAAGGTACCCCACTGGTTCTCTGAACCGAAGAGGGAGGAACCGTCTTCACGGATGGAAGCGGTAAGATAATAGGTGTTGTTGTAGTTGTAGTCGAACATTCCGAAGAAGGAGAGCAGGGTCCTGTAGTTTGCGCTGTATCCTGTCTGGTCCTCAGAAGAAACCGCAGTGCTCATGTAAGGAATCTTTGCCGACACGTGCGGGCCGTACATATAGTAGTATGTATAACTCCTGCGCATAGCTTCCTGACCGGCCATGAAACGGAAGTTGTTTCCGCTTACGGAATAGTTGTAAGTGGCGGTATTGGAAGTTGTGAGAGTAATATACTGAGTGGTGGAAGTCTGGAGGGTACCCTGGTCGTCACCGGGATCCGGTGCCCAATAACGGCGGCCTTCACCAAAGGTGGTTTCAACCGAGTTGTTGGTCTTCAGGACGAGGTTCTTGATGGGCTGCCACTGCAGGTATGCGGTTCCGTGAACACGATACTGTTTTTCCCACTGCTGATCGTGTGTAGCCGTGTACAGGGGGTTGGTGTTCGAGTTTTCAGGAATGTTCACATTGTAATTGCCTTCTGAATCCAGGAACGGAGTCCAGGGAAGGATGGTCATACCTGCAAAGAACGGGTTGGAATAGTACAGGCTCTGCATCGGGGTATCGTTAGCCATGTTGTAGCCAAGGTTTACACGGGTACCCATTTCAATGGTGTCGGTGAGCCTGTAGTCAGAGTTCACACGGGCGGTAAACTTGGAGAAGTCCGTTCCGTAGGTGATACCGTCGTTCTTCTGATAGGAGAGTGAAGAATAGAACTTGCCGCGTTCTGTGCCGCCGGCTGCGTTGATTTCATACTCCTGCAGGGTTCCAAGACGGGTGAATTCCTTCATCCAGTTCGTCAAAGGCTGAGTGATCAGCGACATAGGACGATAGTAAGGAGAAGTGGGATCGTCCGGGTTGTAACCGGCGTTTGCAATAGCAACACGCTGCCACTCAATGAGTTCAGAACCACTCATCACGCGGTAGTTGTTGTCGTTGGCCAGCTGCGAGGCGCCGTACTTAACACGGGCCGTGAATTTGGCCTTACCGCTGCGTCCGCTCTTGGTGGTGACAAGGATAACACCGTTTGCTGCGCGGGAACCGTAAATGGAAGCTGCGGCAGCGTCCTTAAGGACGGTGATGTTCTCGATGTCGTTAGGGTTGATGGCGGAAAGGGCGTTGGAGGTGTTGGTGAAGTAGCTCTGGTCGGCGGATTCCACGGGAATACCATCAATAACCCAAAGCGGGGAACTGCCCGCATTCAGGGAGGAAATACCGCGGATACGGATCTCGGAGCTTGCACCGGGCTGACCGGTCTGTGTAGTTACCTGCACACCGGCGAGTTTACCACCCAGCATCTTATCTACCGAAGAGATAGGTGCTTCTGCAAGACCTTTCTTGTCCATGGTGGCCACTGAACCGGTATTGGCTTCCCTTCGGACGGTACCGTACGCAACGACGATAACCTCCTCAAGGACTGCACTGTCTTCCTGAAGGACGATAGTGATACTGGTCCTGCCATCCACGCTGACAGCCTGTTCCTGATAACCGAGACAGCTCACATTCAGGATGCCGTTTGCGGGCACGCTGAGCTTGTAAGCGCCGTTGATATCAGTCATGGTATACACTGTGCTGTTGCTTTGCAGCACGAGGGCTGCTCCCACAACACCGTTGCCTTCGGCATCCACAACCTTACCAGAGACATTAATGTTCTGGGCGAAGGCCTGAGTGCCTACAAACAGTAATACCACAGCTGCGAAAAAAACTTTAATTTTTTTCATAAGCAGTAATGATTAGTTAAACATAAATATTGATAAAAAGTTGTTCTTTCCTTACTAAAAACAGCCTTTTCGGGGTCAAAATCTTTTCTCCCGAAATGCAAAGATTGAACTTTATTTTCAAATAAGCAAATTTTAAAACCCTTAATAAAAAACGAAATTAACACTATTTTGTTGATAAATTCTTTTTTAAAAAGCTTTTTTGGCATTTTAGAACTTTCAATTTGTAAGCAAATAGAGTTAATTATTAAATATTTTTAATTTTAAAATTTTTTAATAATAGCACTAATACCCTTAAAATCAACCTTTATTCACTGAATCTGGCCTTAAGATATTCGCGGTTTAAACGCGCTATATGGTCGATTGTAACATGCTTGGGACATTCCATCTCACAAGCCCTGGTGTTGGTGCAGTTGCCGAATCCCAGTTCATCCATCTTGGCAACCATAGCCCGGGCGCGGCGTGCAGCCTCCGGTTTACCCTGGGGCAGAAGCGCAAGAGACGAAACGCGGGCGGCTACGAACAGCATTGCCGATCCGTTCTTGCACGTTGCAACGCAGGCTCCGCAGCCAACGCATGCAGCGGCGTCCATCGACAGTTCGGCATCGTCATGCGGAATAAGGATGTTGTTTGCATCCTGGGCAGCACCGGTACGAACCGTAATGAAACCGCCGGCCTGCAGAATCTTGTCGAATGCCTGACGGTCCACGACAAGGTCCTTGATAACCGGGAATGCACCGCTGCGCCACGGCTCAACCGTTATGGTTGCTCCGGGTTTGAAATGACGCATAAACAGCTGGCAGGTGGTAACCTGATCGTCCGGACCATGCGCGCGCCCGTCTATATATAAGGAACAGGCGCCGCAGATACCTTCGCGGCAGTCGTGATCGAAAGCGATGGGTTCAATACCCTTGCGGATAAGCTGGTCGTTCAGAATGTCAAGCATTTCGAGGAAGGAAGCGTCTTCCTCCACATCCGTAACGTGATATGTCTCGAAATGTCCTTTACTCTTGGCGTTACGCTGACGCCATACTTTCACATTGTATTCCATATCAATCTTTGTAGTTACGGGTTGCTATCTTAATATTCTCATACTTGAGCGGCTCCTTATGCAGCTGAGGCTCAACACCTTCTCCCTTATACTCCCAGGCGCCCACATACATGAAGTTTTCATCGTCGCGCTTGGTTTCTCCTTCCTCCGTCTGCATCTCCTCGCGGAAATGGCCGCCGCAGGATTCCTTGCGGTGAAGGGCGTCTCGGGCCATAAGTTCGCCGATATCAAAGAAGTCCACCAGGCGAAGTGCCTTCTCGAGTTCCTGATTGAATTCCTCGTTGGTTCCGGGAACCCGCACGGTCTTCCAGAATTCCTCGCGAAGAGCCTTGATTTCCTCGATACCCTTCTTAAGTCCTTCTTCGTTACGCGCCATACCCACATACTCCCACATAATGTGACCGAGTTTCTTGTGGATACTGTCCACGGTCTCCGTTCCCTTAACTGCAAACAGCTTCGCAATGCGCTCCTTGACTTCCCTTTCCGCTTTCTCAAACTCCGGAGCATTAACATCGGTCTTAGGCTCCGCAAATTTATGGGAAAGATAATCGCCGATGGTGTACGGAAGAATAAAGTATCCATCCGCCAGACCTTGCATCAAGGCCGATGCGCCCAGGCGGTTTCCGCCATGGTCGGAGAAGTTGGCTTCGCCGATGGCGTAGAGACCTGGAATGGTGGTCTGCAAATCATAATCCACCCAAAGGCCGCCCATGGTGTAATGGATTGCCGGATAAATCATCATAGGCTCTTCCCAGGGCGATGACGATGTAATCTTCTCGTACATCTGGAAGAGGTTTCCGTAGCGCTCCTCAACCCTCTGATGACCGAGCCTCTTGATTGCATCGGCAAAATCCAGGAACACTGCAAGGCCTGTTTCATTCACGCCATAACCGGCATCGCAGCGCTCTTTGGCGGCGCGGGATGCCACGTCGCGGGGTACCAGGTTACCGAAAGCGGGATAGCGGCGCTCCAGATAGTAGTCGCGTCGCTCTTCCGGAATCTGGGAGGGTTTGATTTCGTGCTTGCGCAGTTTCATCACATCCTCCATGTTGTTGGGCACCCAGATTCGGCCGTCGTTACGCAGGGATTCACTCATAAGGGTGAGTTTGCACTGCTGTTCGCCGTGAACGGGAATACAGGTGGGATGGATCTGGGCGAAGCAGGGATTTGCAAAGAAAGCTCCCTTGCGGTAGGCCTGCATTGCGGCACTGCCGTTGGAGTTCATGGCATTGGTGGACAAGAAGTAAGCATTTCCATATCCACCGGTTGCAAGAACCACTGCATGCGCGCCGAAACGCTCGATTTCACCGGTAACAAGGTTACGGGCAATAATACCTTTAGCCTCTCCGTTGATGATAACAAGATCCAGCATCTCATGCCTGGGATAACTCTTAACTGTTCCGGCTGCAATCTCCTTGTTTAGAGAAGCATAAGCGCCAAGAAGCAGCTGCTGTCCGGTTTGTCCGCGGGCATAGAATGTACGGCTCACCTGCACGCCGCCGAATGAACGGTTCGCAAGATATCCGCCATACTCGCGTGCGAAGGGAACACCCTGGGCAACGCACTGGTCGATGATTGCAGCGCTCACCTCTGCAAGACGATAAACGTTCGCTTCGCGGCTGCGATAGTCGCCTCCCTTGATGGTGTCGTAGAAAAGACGGTACACGGAATCATTATCGTTCTGGTAATTCTTCGCAGCGTTTATACCACCCTGGGCGGCAATTGAATGTGCGCGGCGGGGTGAATCGCTGATACAGAATATCTTCACGTTGTATCCCAGCTCTCCAAGTGAAGCAGCTGCGGACGCACCGCCAAGTCCTGTTCCCACTACGATAACTTCCAGTTTCCGCTTGTTGTTGGGGGAAACAATCCTGATTTCGGCTTTACGCTTCGCCCATTTTTGGGCTAACGGACCGTCAGGAATTTTGGAGTTAAGTTTTACGTCGGCCATATACTTAAGTTTAGGTTTGGCTTATTATACTTTGCAAGTATAAAAACAAAAATAGAAAAGTACAAACATTTAGCACTTTTCTATTATTTATTAGCACTTATATATAATACTTTTACTTTACTTATTACTATCCATGATTTTTATTGCGAAGGGAGTAACTCTTTTTCTGCGAGCACTCGAAAAAGAGTTCTCCCTTCTTTTTTGGCTCACGCACAAGGCTATCGCGCTTTTTTCCCGCCGCAGTGAGCCTTTTGTCGATTAGAGAAGATATTTGTGTTTCGGAGGCGTGTCCACCCCCGGACTATATACTGGGGGCCTGCCCCCAAACCCCTGCCGGCCTCAAGTCCTTTCCAACTTTGTAAGCAAAGTCACGGAGCGGCCGGGGCGTCTGATGACGCCTTTTTCTCACACGAGCGAAGCGGAACAGAGTCCTCCGAAACACAAATATCTTCTCCAGACAAAGGCTAAAACAGACTGCCGGTTTCGTCGGGGGTGGATTTGCGCATGGGGAGGTAGGCGTCCAGGCCCAGGTGGTGATAGGCGAGATCGGTGGCGACGCGGCCGCGCTGGGTGCGCACTATGAAGCCTTCTTTGATGAGGAAGGGTTCGTAGACTTCCTCCAGGGTGCCGGTATCTTCGCTTATGGAAGTTGCCAGAGTACCAACGCCCACGGGACCACCCTTAAACGTAGTAATAAGCGTTCGAAGTATCTTGTTGTCGATGGAATCCAGCCCGCGGGTGTCTATCTTCAACTTATTCAAAGCAAAACGGGCAATTTCAAGGTCGATGCTTCCGTTGCCGACAACCTGGGCAAAGTCACGGACACGCTTCAGGAGTGCGTTTGCTATACGGGGAGTTCCGCGGCTGCGTAAAGCAATTTCAGTTGCGGCTTCGTCATCAATAGGAATATCAAGGATGGTTGCGCTGCGGATAATAATCTTTTTCAACTCCTTGGTGTCGTAGTACTCCAGGGCGCAGTTTATGCCGAAGCGTTCGCGGAGCGGAGCTGTGAGAAGACCGCTGCGGGTGGTGGCGCCAACGAGGGTGAAGGGATTCAGGGCAATGCGCACAGATCGGGCGCCGGGGCCCTTGTCTATCATTATGTCTATAACATAATCCTCCATTGCGGAATACAGGTATTCCTCAACTTCGGGTGAAAGCCGATGAATCTCATCAATGAAAAGCACATCGCCTGTTTCCAGGGACGTGAGAAGCCCCGCCAAATCTCCCGGTTTATCCAGAACCGGGCCGCTGGTTACCTTCATGTTCACGCCCATCTCATTGGCAATGATATGCGCCAGGGTAGTTTTTCCCAGACCGGGAGGGCCGTGGAAAATAACGTGGTCAAGGGCCTCTCCGCGCATCTTGGCGGCCTTTATATATATATTAAGGTTGGATACGATTTCGCTCTGTCCGGTGAAATCGTCCAGTTCCCTGGGGCGGATTATTCCGTCCAATTCATTATCTTTGCGTTGATTTGTGCTGTGAGGGTCGAAATCACTCATGGGGGCGCTCGGGTTAATCAGCTACAAATATAGTTCTTTTATTTTGATTTAAGATATTGATGATTATATGCCTGTTAAAATGTTAATAAAGTATATAAGTATTTAATAAACAAATATTTATAAAAATATTAAGTGTTAAGAACGGGGTGGGAAGGATGTTGGAAAGTTGTGAAAAAACCGTGCGGATGAAAAACCCTCAGGAAACAAAATACTTATTAACAGGCTTATTAACAGGTTTTCAACAGGAAAAAGGCATATAATGTTGATAAGTGAAAATAAAGATGTCTTTTGCAGCGGACTGTTTTTATCGGCCCGATGGATGGTCGTGTCCAAAGAGGTAAAAAAAGGCCTGCATCTGATAGTACTGCCAAACAAGGAAGCAGCGGAATATTGCGCTGCGGATCTGTATAACCTCACGGAAGGAGACTGTGTGTTTTTCCTGCCGGATTCCGGTAAAAGCGTAGAGCGAAGCAATTATAAATCCTCGCTGGGAGTTCAGCGCACCGCCGCCATCGGCAAAATACTGGAAAACAGTGGCGACAAACTCTTCATAGTTTCCTACCCCGAGGCCCTGGAGGAAAAAGTTCCGGCTCCGTCGGCCATGAGTAACAACCTCATTAAAATAACCGAAGGGGAGGAACTGCCGTACAATAAACTCATCGACCTACTTATAAACGAAGGATTTGAGCGTGTCGATTTCGTCTCGTCCCCAGGCCAGTTCGCCGTTCGCGGCTCCGTCATCGACATATTCTCCTATTCGCTGGATAAACCCTACCGTATCTCGTATTTCGGTAACGAGGTAGACGGCATCCATATCTTCGACTGCAACACCCAGCTCTCCGTTGAAAAGTGCTCCGAAGCCCTGATTTATCCGGATATAAGCCTTCAGGACGAGGCCGATGGAGTAACGATAGCTTCGCTTCTGCCGTCATCGGCCCGGATCTGGCTGGATTCTTCGGATATGTACAAGGGTATGGATTTCTTTGCCGATCTGGCCGATTTCCACCGCATATTTCTGGACGTTCCGCTGATGAATCAGAACGTGGACGCGGTGAAATTCCATATAAGTCCCCAGCCGGTATTCAACAAGAACTTCGAGCTGCTCATTTCAGATATCCGCGATAAGATAGAGAAAAACTATAAGGTATATATACTTGGCGAGAAGTCTTCCCAGCTGGAGCGGCTCAGGTCCATCATGCTTCAGGAAGAGGGAGCCCTTATGCCGGAATTTATCCAGGGTAAGACGCTGCACTCCGGCTTCATCGACCATGACAATATGGTCTGCTATTATACCGACCACGAGATTTTCGACCGTTTTCACCGGGTTCACATCCGCCGCAGCGTTGAAAAGTCGGAACAACTCACCCTCAACGACCTATCGGCCTTTAATATAGGCGATTATATAGTCCATATAGACCATGGCGTGGGTATTTTCGGCGGCCTGGTGAAAATGAATGATGATAAGGGCAGGGTACACGAGGTTGTAAAACTGAAGTATAAGGATAACGACGTTGTATTCGTTTCCGTACATTCTCTTCATAAGATTTCCCGCTTCCGCTCCAAGGAAGGCGAGGCTCCCCGGATAAATAAACTGGGATCGAAAGCCTGGGCCACCCTTAAGGCCGAAGCAAAATCCCGCGTCAAGGATATTGCAAAGGACCTCATCCAACTTTACGCCCGCCGGAAGGCATCCAAAGGATTCGCTTTTTCGGCCGATACATACCTGCAGGAAGAGTTGGAATCGTCGTTCATGTACGAGGATACCCCGGATCAGGAGAAGGCTACCGTCGCCGTGAAGCGCGACATGGAAGACACTCCTCCGATGGACCGTCTTATCTGTGGCGATGTGGGCTTCGGAAAAACGGAAATAGCCATTAGGGCTGCGTTCAAGGCAGTTTCCGACAGTAAACAGGTGGTAGTGCTGGTACCAACGACAATACTTTCCCTGCAGCATTACGAGACTTTCCGTTCCCGTCTGGAGAACTTCCCCTGCACGGTGGATTATGTGAGCAGGCTCCGGAGTGCCAAAGAAATAACGGATATAAAGAAGCGGCTTAAGGAAGGGAAGATAGATATACTCATCGGCACACATAAAATACTTGGCGCTGGCTTCGAATTCAAGGATCTTGGGCTTCTGATTATAGACGAAGAGCAGAAATTTGGCGTGGCTGCGAAGGAAAAACTCCGCCAGATGCGCACATCGGTGGATACCCTCACCCTCACTGCTACCCCTATTCCCCGAACTCTCCAATTCTCGCTTCTGGGCGCGCGTGACCTGTCGATTATCCAGACCCCGCCACCGAACCGCATTCCCATCCAGACGGAGATTATCCTCTTCGATGAAACGGAAATAAAGAGCATAATAGCTTATGAACTTAACCGTGGTGGCCAAATATTCTTCCTGCACAATAAGGTTGAGGAACTGCCTGCCATTCACGATATCCTGCACAGGCTGGTTCCGGATATGAAGATATGCGTGGCACACGGCCAGATGGAGTCCCGCGAGCTGGAAAACCGCATGCTGGACTTCATGAGGGGTGAATACGATATGCTTCTTTGCACCACCATCATCGAAAACGGCCTGGATATACCCAATGCCAATACCATACTTATAAACGGAGCCCAGAATATCGGCCTTTCCGACCTTCACCAGCTTCGCGGCCGTGTTGGCCGGTCCAACAAGAAAGCTTTCTGCTACCTGATAGTTCCTCCGCTCATTTCCATTACCGACGATGCCCGCCGCCGGCTCAAGGCTATCGAGGAATTCTCGGACCTTGGCAGCGGATTCAACATCGCCATGCAGGATCTGGATATCCGCGGCGCCGGGAATCTTCTTGGAGCGGAACAGAGCGGATTTATAACCGATATGGGCTTTGAAACATATCAGAAGATACTTTCCGAGGCGATGGAAGAACTGGGCGTGGAAACCGGGCTGTCCACAAAGCAGGTTCGCGAAGCCTTTGTCGAGGACTGCACGATTGAAACAGACCAGCAGGCCCTTATCCCGGACGAGTATATCGACATGACAGCTGAAAAAATCCGGATTTACAAGAATCTGGATTCCATGACATCTGACAAGGAAATCGACAGGATGGCCCGCCAGCTGGAAGACCGTTTCGGAGCGCTTCCCCAGGAAGTTTCAAATCTTCTGGATGTGGTGAAAATCCGCAATCTTGGCGCATCCATGGGCTTTGAGAAGATTATCATAAAGAACGGAATGCAGATAATGTTCTTCGTGGGCAATCCCATGTCGGGCTATTACAAGAGTGGCCAGTTCTCCAATCTTCTTGACAGGGTGAACCTCCAATCGCAGTTCAAGTTCAATCAGGACAACGGAAAACTGCGTGTAGTAACCCGCGGGGTGGATTCCCTGGCTAAGGCGCTTGCAAATTTGAAGTTACTTCAGTAACTTTGTAGGCTATGTCAAATCTTCTTGTCGAAATAGGAAACACCGCGCTGAAGGCCGCCTGGTCGGAGAGAATGACTCTTGGTAAGACATTCCGCTACCAAGGGGAGAAATTCATGGACTTCATCCTGGGGCTCACCGCAAAGGAGAAACCCCAGGTGCTTCTCGTATGCTCGGTGGTGGAATTATCGGCCGATGACAGAGCGGCGCTCCAGCGCGAATGCAACCATCTGCTGGTCCTTGATCCTGGTAACAGGGAATTCCTTGTATCGCACGGGCTTCCTTCCTATATATCCTTTGACAGGGCCGCATCCATCCTTGCCGCCCGCTATCTTTTCCGCGGCAAGGGCTGCACAATCGTGGATTTCGGCACAACGCTTACCGTTGATTTTACCGACGAAAAAGGCAACTACCGCGGCGGAAACATCTCCCTTGGCTGCCGCACAAGGTTCAAGGCCCTTAACCGCTATTCCCGTTCCCTTCCGCTTGTGAACACTCCGGAGGATTGTCCCCTCATCGGCCTTTCGGAAGTGGAATCCATTGAAAGCGGAGTTGTTAACGGTATCGTCTTCGAGATTGAGGGATATCTGGCCACCGCGCCTGAAAATGTGGCCGTATTTACCGGCGGAGATGCGAATTATTTTGCAAAACGGATGAAAAATTCCATCTTTGCAGTTTGTAACCTCGTTTTAATGGGGTTGGCATTAATAGCTGACGAATATGTCAAGAGTATTGATTAAAGCTTGTGCCGCGGTGGCCGGGCTGCTTTTTGCGGCTCTGGGCGCCAGCGCACAGGACAATGGAACATACAGTGGTTATTCGCCCTATTCCGTCTATGGTACAGGTATCCTGCACCAGGGCGGAACGGCATACAACCGCAGTATGGGCGGGGTTGGAATCGCCGGCAGGAACAACCGTTTCATCAATATACTGAACCCTGCGTCCATCACGGCGCGCGACTCCCTTTCCTTCATGGCGGATTTCGGCCTGGACGGGCGCGCGTCCCTTTTCAATGACGGGCAGTACCGCAGCGGCTTCAACCTGTTCAACATCAGCGACTTCGTTATATCATTCCCGATATACAAGCACTCGGCCTTCATGGTTGGTATAACCCCGTACAGCGACGTTGGATACAAGTTCGTAACAAAGAACACTACCGATGCCGCAGGTATAGCTGAAAACGGTATCCGCACATCCACCGTTATGGGAGAAGGCTGCATATACCAGTTTTTCGCCGGTGCCGCGGTTACCCTTTGGAACAGGCTCTCGCTTGGCGGGGAGTATATCCTGAATTTCGGTAGTATTGAACGCAGTTCCACGGACACTTATTCCAGTTCGGATGTTCTTGGGCAGAGCCAGAGCTACACTTTCCAGGTAAGCGGCCACACCTTCAAGGGCGGCCTCCAGTATGCCCAGCCCATCGGCAATGATGTCCTCACCCTTGGTGCCACATACCTTCTGGGAACACCCATGAACGGCTATGTCACCTATTCCACCGCAAGGGTTATCTCCGGTTCTTCGGAAACTCCGGTGGAGGATGAGTCTAAACTCACCGGGCCCCGCTTCGGCAGTGAGATGGGCTTCGGGATAGGTTATCAGATTGCCGACAAGTACCGTTTCGAGGTGGATTACAGCCTTTCAGACTGGTCCCGCGCCGGCTTCGATGCCGTTCCCGGGCTCTCGAATGAAAATTTTTCTGCAGGGAAAGGTTTCTCTGTTAAAGCGGGTATGGAGTATACCCCCAACCGCTACGATATCCGTTACTACATGCGCCGCGTGAGCTACAGGGCCGGCGTTTATTACGATAAGTCCTATTATTCGGTTAACAACCTGCCTGTCAATGATATAGGTATTACAATCGGCGCAACATTCCCGGTATTCCGCTGGTACAACGGTCTCACCGTGGGCCTGCAGGCCGGGCAGAGGGGAGTGGCCGGATCGGGCATGGTACGGGAGCGTTATTTCGGCTTCAGCCTGGGTGCCAATATCTTTGATATATGGTTCCAGAAGCCGCACTATGAATAGTTTGGAACGCTTTTTGGAATTATGATGCCTCGGACGATTAAGTTTGACAATAAAAACTGAAACGATATGAAAAAGTTTGCACTATTTTTCTTCGCTCTGGCAATGATGGTTTTCAGCGTAAAGGTTTCCGCACAGGAGCCCAGCGCAGAATGCCTCAAGTATATGGATTTCTACCAGACGAACTTCAAGCAGAAGCAGTACGACGATGCACTTCCCCAGTGGAGGATTGCATACTCCATCTGCCCCCGAAACAAATGGGCAAACCTCTACATCCAGGGTTCTACCCTGCTTGCCCGTGAGATCAAGAAACTCGGTTCCAGGGAAGCCGCTCACCGCGAGGCCCTGATCGACTCGCTGCTTACCCTCCAGGACGAGCGCCTGCGCTACTTCCCCACCGGAAAGAAGGGCGGCGTGGTTGTGGATATGAAGTCCACTATCCTTAATAATAAGGGTCAGTACATCATCAACTTCCGCAACAGCGATCCCAAGTACATGTATAAGGAACTTGGCGCTATCGTCAATCAGGCCGGCAGCGAAACCAAGGGCGGTATCCTCGTGAACTACCTGCAGTCGGCAATCGACCTGTACCGCAAGAACGAACTCCGCGCGGAGGAAGTGATGAACATCTACACCACCGCAGTCGATTACCTTGCGGCATCGGACGACGACCCTGAGGCAGTTGGTGAGGCAAAGGCCACCATCGAGTCCATCTTCGCCGACAGCAACGTTGCAACCTGCGACAACCTGGTTGCAATCTTCACCCCCCGTTACAATTCAGATCCGAACAACGTGGCCCTCGTTACCAACATTGTGAAGCTTATGAACAGGGGCGAATGCTTCAGCAGCGACCTTTACCTGAAGGCCGTCACCAAGATGCACAGCCTGGATCCTTCGGCATCATCGGCCTACTTCCTTTACAGGCTGCACGCCAGCCGCGGCAATGTGAACGAAGCCATCAAGTATATTGAAGAGGCTATCGCCGCCTGCGCACCCGGTGAAACCCTTGCACAGTACAACTACGAACTTGCAGGATTTGCATACAAGAACGGCATGAAGGCAAAATCCTACGCTGCCGCAAAGGTTGCAGCAGATCTTAACTACGGATATGCCGGTAAGGCCTATATGATTATGGGTAACCTCTGGGCCGGTACTTCCTGCGGCGGTGACGAAATCACCCGTTACGCTCCCCGCTGGGCAGCATGCGACTTCTACAGGAAGGCAAAGGCTGCAGACGAGTCTCTCGCCGAAGAGGCAGACCGTCAGATCGCCCGCAACAACTATGCTCCTTCAGCAGCGGACGCCTTCATGTACGGATATCAGAACGGCCAGTCCTACACTGTTTCCTGCAGCGGCATGACGGCCACCACCTCCATAAGGCTCTCCAGGTAAGGAATGTTTCTTCGGAAAAATACGATACGTGCGATGGCAACCGCTCTGGCGGTTGCTTTCGTCGTATTTTCCTGCAAGGGAAAACTCTCGGAAGCAGACCGTCTGAACCTTGATGAAACACCCCTGCAGAGGGTTGCCGGAATGTTCTATGTGCAAACTGAAAACGGCATCCTGCAGATGAGGGTTGAGGCTCCTTTAATGGAAGTTTACGATAAGGATACTTGCTCATACGACCTTTTCCCGGAGGGTTTGTCTGTGTTCGGATATGCGGAGGACGGGTCGCTGGAGACCATTATCCGTTCCAACAAGGCCCGGCACGACAAATCCAAGATAAGCGGGGACGAGCACTGGTCGGCCTTCGGCCATGTGGTGGTGAAGAATGTTATCAAGGGCGAAACCATGGAAACCGATACGATTTACTGGGATCAGGGCAAGAAGGAAATATACACGGAGTGCTACGTGAAGATGTATTCTCCCTCCGGTTTCATGCAGGGATATGGCATGCGTTCGGACGATATGGCCCGCAATGCGATCATCCATCAGCCGTTCGACAGTTACGGCATCGTGGTGCAGGATTCTACCGAAGTGCTTATAGATTCGGCTAATTTTATAGGCCCTTTGTTAAAAAAGAAGTGATTTTTCGGAAAAAATAGCTATCTTCGCACCCTTATTCGAAAAAATTAAAAATTTAGATAACAAAATGGCAGTTTTAGAGAAAATGCGTGGATGGGGAATTGTGCTCTCAATTCTCGTAGCTGTTCCCCTCCTGATGTTCGTCATCGACCCCAGCCAGGTGATGCAGACAATTCAGTCGACTTCATCCAAATATGACGTTGGAAAGATTGGTGGTCAGAAGGTTACATATACCGATTTCCAAAACGACGTGGACCGTTTCACTAAGATCGGTGAGGTTCTCGGCGGCGGTGCAACCGGAGAGCAGCAGCAGAGGCAGGCCCGCGAGGCCGCCTGGCAGGAGCTCCTGGACCGCAACCTGTTCGTGAAGAACGCCCGCGCCGCGGGAATCAACGTGGGTAAGGACGAAATGCACGACCTTATCAACGGCGATATGGTATCCCCCATCGTTGCTGGTCTTTTCAGTGACGAAACCGGCAATTTCTCCAACGACGTGTTCCTGGGCTTCCTGGAGCAGGTGGAAATGGATGAAACCGGCCGTATGGGCATGGTTTGGAACTATCTTCAGAACTCCGTGAATACGGCTCAGTACTATCAAAAGTACAATGCGCTGTTCACGGCATCGGCCTACCAGAATTCCCTGGAACTGAACAACATGATCGCGGAGAACAACAACACCGCGAACGTGGAGTTCGTGATGGTTCCCCTTTCCTTCATGCAGCAGGATTCCACCGTCGTCGTTTCCAATGCCGAAATCAAGAAGTTCTACAACGACAACAAAGACAGGATGTTCAAACAGGACGCCGGTCGCGTTGTGGAATATGTTGTATTCGAGGTCACTCCTTCCGAGGAGGA
>JAEEGF011356458.1_pt1 | contig 14952 bp, 11 predicted proteins | sample 9134171 | NCBI WGS metagenome assembly JAEEGF01 (sample SAMN16246542, study PRJNA631951) | gut metagenome | biome: gut microbiome; feature: rumen; material: AP-attached | host: Bos | place: Iran: Karaj | collected 2018-10 | reverse complement strand
GCAGTCCATTTACCGTTTTTCCGGTAGTGATATTGCATTATTTACCCATGTTTAACAATATTTCGGTTATACCCAAGTATTGAAGATAGATAAAACCTACCGCAATTCGCAACAACTGATAAACGAAGCATCACGTTTTGTTTTACGCAATCCTTACCAACTACGGAAAGATTTGCGTTCAGACAAAAGCATATCATATCCGCTCGTATTTCTGGGTTTTGACGAACAACCCGACCAAGCACTGCAAAAGGCTATCAAAAAAATTGTAGCCGAATTCGGTCCCCATTCATCTATTTTGCTTTTGGGACGCACCAATTATGATATGGATATACTGAAGAAAACAAGTCTGTTCAGCGTTGTACATGACAACAAAAACGAGAAAATAGTCTATCTTCCCATGCCGGAATTGAAAATAGATTTTCTTACTGTGCATAAATCCAAGGGTTTGGAAGCCGACAATGTGATACTTTTAAATTTCAAAAACGACAAGCTCGGCTTTCCCAATCAGATAGCAGACGACGAAGTGTTGAAATTGGTGCTTACCGATGCGGAAAATTTTCAATATGCAGAAGAACGCCGTTTGTTTTATGTTGCCATCACTCGTACCAAAAATAGAACTTATATACTCGCCGACATCAAAAATCCTTCTCCGTTTTTCAGGGAATTTACGCCATCGTCATCCGTTTACTTTGATTCTGTAAAACAACAAACAAATGATGAACATATTCGATGTCCGCATTGCAAAACCGGCATATTGTTAAAAGTGGAACACAATGGTAAATCATTTATCGGTTGTTCCAATTATCCGAAATGCAATTATTATTTATCTAATACCACTATTCTTTTACACCCCAAAATATGTCCGGCTTGCGGCTGTTTTTTGGTTAAACGCAAAGATAAAAACGGACACCGTTTTATCGGCTGCACCAATTATCCGTATTGCACCTACTCCGAATCCATCAAAAAAGAAAACACCTCTCTTTTTCATCGATGGTAGGACAATATCTGTTTGTCCTAATTATCGTTATCTGGTATCAATTATTTATTATGTATGGTAAAAACCCCACACAATCGTTTAACATTGAAACATATTTACCATTGATGAGATAGGTTTTCCAAGGATGAATATTTTTTAATAAATTCTTCATCTGATCACTTAACTCTTTTATTTCTTGACTTTCTCCTTGATGCCGAATAAATGCTTGGACTTTACAATCCACCAGATTCCCCAAGGAATCAACCTGAATTGAAGTTATTCTGAACGTTATTCTCATTACATCGTTTAATTCCGGATAATCATCCAATTTTAAAGGTAATTTTGCTTTTATTTCTTCCTGTCCAAGGCCTTCATGAAAAGAAAAACCATCAACAACCAGCCTATTATGAAATGATTGTCGTTCTTTTATCTGCCCTTTTTTTAAAGTAATTATTTGCTCTTGTTCATAATTTCTAGCATATGCACTGTGCACATATAATAAGATTTCACCTCGGGCAACCCTAATAGTACCCTTTACCCAAGTAGCCAATATCTCATCCTTATCGTAATATTTTTTGAATACACGTTGCATGTCGGCAGAGGAAATACTGCAATCATGATATCTTTTAGTTTCTTGATTGTATGTAGTAACTTTGACACTATCAAGACATAGTTTTTCATTTTTAATACTCCAATAGCAAGTGTAGCCATCCCAATTGGCGGTGGAATAAGAACGATCCTCTGGCAGTATTCCTATGAAATTATGGTAAAGTACGGAATCTCTTTCAATTGGTTTGCCCAATAATATCCACTGTTCTCCGTTTATAAAAATAATATCACCGGCCAATCCTGTGGCAAAGATGTTCAAGGATAATGTTATGATAAAAATACTTATAAGTAATTTCTTCATTTAAACCTATTTTTAGAATGCAAAAATAGTAAAAAAATTAAAACTCAAAGATTGCCTCATTTTTTTTCTTCAAAAACAATATCCAAAACCCACCATTTGCCATCTTTGTTGAGCATTTTATTGACTATATCCTTATATTCGCAAATATTTTCCGAAGTAATTGCAACACCACCTACCGACTTGACAACCGTTCCTATAGGCAGCAGACTGTCTTGTCCTAACCGGTGTGTTACAATTTCCAATCTATCTTCCACAACACCAACTTTATAAAAGGTTTTTCCATCCGATATATTATCCGCATCGTGCGGACGAATCAATTTGGCGTATATCTTACTATTGTTTCTATCCAATATCCAATCGTAATGCGATATAAACTGCATTCCCATATTGTTATGATTAAAACTTCTAATATGCATAATTTCTTCTTGACAGGAATATTCATTATCCATTTTTACCATTGACATTCTGCAAATTACACTATCATAAATATTTCCGGATATATCTTTTCCGAGATAGCCGAACAAAATTCTGTCATTTTCTTTCGCTACCATTCCGGAATCGCCAAGAATTAAGTTGGCATTGGAGCCTGTGTCAAAGTAAAAATCATAAATGGTATCATCTATATCTAATCTCACAATAGGATATTTTTTTGCTAATTTGAAATATGCATTCAAACGGATATAGTCTGTTGTATCATATACCATATTACTATCCAACAAAGTAATGGTGGTATCGGAAAAATTGATAAGCAAAGTTTGATTTTTAGCTGTCATAAAATCCATAGATGCCATTTTTTTATTCAATTTTGAGGATTCACCCATACACGCAGGAGCATCAAAAACATTGTTATACAATATTTCTCCTATCAAATTCTCGCTTTTTTGCCATGGCGTTGTTATAGTCAAAATACTCATTCCGCTTTTTTGCTCTATGGTATTTGTTGCAGTTTTTAATCTCACCTTTCTTATCGGCCTTATTTTCAATACCGTATCATTATTCACACGTTCCATTATTTTTCCCATGCCACCGGTATCAAAAAAAAGAGTATCCTCCATTCCGTTAACAATACACGGAAAATATATGGCATCATCATATAGAAAACGTTGTGTTTGATAGAAATAAGTTGTTGTCGTTTTCTTTTCTAGTCGCATATATTTTAACATATAGTTAATTTCTCTTACTCCATCAATAAGAGTACTGCATGAAGAAAACAGGAATATTCCCGACATTAAAATGACTATTGTTTTCACCTTTCTATTATTCATGTTTTCTTCTTATTTATCCTATTTTACCACAAATTATTTTGCAAAAATAATAAAAAAATGAATATATTTTTTGGCATTTATTTTCAGCCTATAAAAAAATATCCTCGGCAATGCCGAGGATATTTTAAAGAGTTCCTGTTATTGTATTTCAACCAATTTGATTGGTTTTTTAGATGTATCCTGCATTTTGGGCAGAAATACATTCAATACGCCGTTGTCCATTTTGGCGGAAATGTTCTCTTTGTCAACATTATCCGGCAACAACAAATTCTGTTCAAAATGATTGTAACTGAATTCATGGCGAAGATATTTACGACCATGCTTATTGTTTTTATCTTCTGTCTCGTTTTTGCGTTCCATGGTTATCACCAATTCATTTTGATCATTTACATGAATCTTGAAATCTTCTTTGGTCATACCCGGAGCGGCAATTTCGACATGATATTGTTTTTCGTCTTCCACCACGTTGATGGCGGGAGAAGTCATGACTGCAGTACGCATCATCGGCCATTCTTCACTGAATAAATCATTAAACAAACTTGGCATCCAACTGGTTTCGTTTTTTTTGTTAATTGGTAACATAGTAATAAAGTTTTTTTTTCATTAGCCTCAGTCTGAAGTTCTATTCCAACCTTCATGGGCTTTCGGTTTTTATCTTTATCTAATCAAATTGCATACCAAACCGGAAAATAAGACAAATTGACAAAAAACAATGACAATATCTGCCTTTTTGACATAAAAAATATTGGTAAAAAAATGTTATCTTTGCAGTTTAATTAACATACTACATTAAATATAATTATATATGAAAAAAATAATCAGCCTATCACTTGTAGCAACGCTTGTTATAGGTGCATGTAACAAAAAAAATCAGTTAGACATGACAAATCCATTTTTCACTCCATGGACCACACCTTACGAGGTTCCCCCATTCGATCAAATTAAAGCCGAACACTATATTCCTGCCTTTGAGGAAGGCATGCGTCAACAAAAAGCAGAAATACAGGCTATTATCGACAACAAAGAAGAACCGACCTTTGCCAATACCATAGAAGCCTTGGACTATAGCGGAGAATTGTTGGGAAAAGTCAGCAGCGTATTTTTCAATGTATTAGAAACCAATAGCAGTGACTCTATGCAAGCCATTGCAGAGGAGATTTCTTCTCCGTTGAGTGCTCATGCCGATGAAATCAATCTCAATGCAGACCTGTTTCAAAGGGTAAAAACCGTGTACGAACATCAAGACAAAGAACAACTCAACAGTGAGCAAAAACGTTTATTGGAAGAGACTTACAAAAATTTTGTCCGTGGCGGTGCCAACTTGCCGGCAGAGCAACAAGAAAGATTTAAGCAAATCAACCAAGAATTGTCGGTATTGACACTCACTTTCAACAACAATGTTTTAGCCGCCACCAACGACTATAAATTGGTGATTGACAATGAAGAAGATTTAAGCGGATTGCCGGAAAACATTATCCAAGCTGCCGCCGAGGAAGCCAACAAAGACAAAAACACCCAAGGAAAATGGGTTTTCACCTTGCAAAATCCAAGTTTGATACCATTTTTGCAATATGCAGACAACAGAGCAAAACGTGAAGAAATCTGGCGTGCCTATTCCTCACGTTGCAACGGCGGAAAATACGACAACAATGCCATCATTACCAAAATTATAAAACTAAGGACCGAACGTGCTCATTTGTTGGGCTATCCGTCTCATGCCGCCTATGTTTTGGATGACAATATGGCAAAAACACCCAAAGCCGTTTACGAGTTGTTGCTAAAAGTATGGTATCCTGCCTTGGAAAAAGCCAAACAAGAATTGACCATGTATCAAAAAAAGGCCGGCAAAGAACCTATACAACCATGGGATTGGCGTTATTATACCGAACTTATCCGTCATGAGCAATTTGACCTCAACCAAGATAGTCTTTCCACATTCTTTCCTGTCAACAAGGTGTTGGAAGGAGCTTTTATGGTGGCCAACCGTCTCTATGACTTAAATTTTGTAGAAACCAAAGAACTGCCCGTTTACGACAAAGATGTTGTAGTTTACAAAGTGGAACGCAACAACGAAGTGATAGGCATATTATACATGGATTTCTACACACGCTCCTCCAAAGCCAGCGGAGCTTGGATGACAGAATTTAGAGGACAATATCGCACTTTGGAAGGAGAAAACAAGATACCTGTTATCTCGGTAGTTTACAATTTTCCTAATCCGGTTGGCGACAAACCCTCTTTGCTGACCATTGACGAAGTACAGACTTTGTTTCATGAATTCGGACACTCATTGCATGGTTTGTTGAGCCAATGCCAGTATAAATCATTGGCAGGCACCAATGTTTCTCGCGATTTTGTAGAATTGCCGTCACAAGTGATGGAAAATTGGTCAACAAGTCCGGAAATATTACGTTTGTATGCCAAACATTACATCACCGGTGAAGTGATTCCGGAAGCATTTATAGAAAAAATGCAAAAAGTCGGCACTTACGGACAAGGTTTTGACAATGTGGAACTTATTGCTGCATCTTTGTTAGACATGGACTATCATTCCATTGAGGAAATAGAAGATATTAATCCGACGGAATTTGAAGCCGCTTGTATGCAAAAATATGGTTTGATAGACGAAATTATCCCTCGTTACAAGAGTCCGTATTTCAAGCATATTTTCACTTCCGCATTCGGTTATTCAGCCGGCTATTATGGTTATACATGGTCGGCGGTATTGGATGCCGATGCCTTTGAAGCCTTTAAAGAAAACGGCTTGTTTGACAAAGCCACCGCAGATGCTTTCCGCACCAATATTCTAGAACGCGGCAACACGGTGGACGCCATGGAAGCCTATGTCGCCTTCCGCGGAAAAGAACCTGATATCACGCCTCTTTTGAAAAGAAAAGGCCTGCAATAAAAAAATCTCAAAAACGCATGCTTCGGCATGCGTTTTTTTTCTATCTTTGCCAATCCAATATAAATATATGATGAAGCAACTGACAACAATGTTATTTTTTGTAATCTGTTTGGCGAAAGTATTTGCCCAACAGACCATGCCGGCCAATATAAAATTGGAAAATCGCATCTATCATTCGGATATTCTTAGCATGAAAATGGAAAAAGACGAAGCCATGTTCAAAATACCTGCCATTCGCTTAAATTCCGGAGAAACACTTACTTTGAAATTTGATGACAAATCGGACAATCCCAAATATTTAAAATATACACTCATACATTGTACCTACGATTGGCAAATGACAGAAAATTTGTCAAAAAATGATTTTTTAGGCATGTTTGAAGAAACTGAAGTGACAGATTTTCAAACTTCTATCAACACCATTCAATTCTATATAGCCTACTCAATTACCATTCCCAACAACGACATTACCATCACCAAATCGGGCAACTATATTTTATATGTCTATGATGGAGATACCGAAGAACCCATTCTCACCCACCGTTTTTATGTATATGAAAACAATGTAAATATTTCCGTTGCCGCACAGCCCGCCACCGATGTCAGCCGCAAACTTACACACCAACAATTAACCGCCACCATTTCCAACCCCCACTTTAGAATTCTCTCTCCGAGTAGATACCTCAAAGTGCTCTTTATGCAGAATGGTCGCAGCGACAATGCCATTTTGCTCAGTCAACCTACTTTGGTATTGGCAGACAAAATTATCTACAACAAAGCAGATGAAGTATTGTTTGAAGGTGGCAACGAGTTTAGAACTTTTAATATCCGTACCCTAAAAACCACCATGGAACAAGTGGCACGCCACGACTATGTTGCCAATGCCAACTATACATTTTTGTATCCCGACAAAGAACGCTCTCACCTTGCCTACGAAAATTATAAAGACATAAACGGATGCTATTTCATTGCCTCTGACGACGGCGACAGTTTGTATGGTGCCGATTATACCGAAGTACATTTCTATTTGCAAGCCGACAAACCCGCTGATGCGGATTTCTATGTCTATGGCGAACTTACCAATTGGAATTTGATACCTGAAGCAAGAATGACCTACAACGATTACCGGCATTGTTGGGAAGCATCATTATATTTGAAATCAGGATATTACAATTATACCTATATCACCAAGCCCACCTATGGCAACACCGGCTCAATGGCATACGTGGAAGGCAACCATTGGGAAACAGAAAACAACTACCATACTTTTGTCTATTACCAAGGTGACAACCTCGGCTACGACAGAATTATCGGCTACTATGAATTTGTTACTGAATGACAATATGATAAATCATAAAAAAATCCGCTAATTAAGCGGATTTTTTTATTCTATCTTTGGAATAGCATCTATCAAAGTTCGAGTATATTGGGTTTGAGGATGTGCATACAATTGGTCTGCCTCATTCAATTCTTGAATGGCACCTTTCTGCATGACCAATATTCTGTGTGACATATATTTCACCACCGACAAATCGTGAGAAATAAATATATATGTCAACTGAAATTCTTTTTTCAATTGATTCAACAAATTCAGTACTTGTGCCTGTACGGATACATCCAAGGCGGAAACCGACTCATCGCAAATTAAAAATTTCGGTTGTAATGCCAATGCACGGGCAATGCAGACTCTCTGCCTTTGTCCGCCGGAGAATTCATGCGGATAGGAATAGAAATATTTTTGCTCTAAATTGACTTTTTCCAGCAAATTCATCACCATTTCTTTGCGTTCGGCATCGTTTTTGCCAATTCCGTGCAATTTCATCGGCTCGGTAATAGCATGACCGATGGTATATCGTGGATTGAGCGAAGAATACGGGTCTTGAAAGACCACTTGTATGTCTTTTCTCAATTTTCGCAATCGTTCCGCTTTCATTTGGTAGATATCTTCACCTTGATACAAAACCTGCCCCGATGTAGGTTCTATCAATCTCAATATCAATCGTCCCAAGGTTGTTTTTCCGCAACCGGACTCACCTACCAAACCCAAAGTTTCACCTTCGAAAACATCAAAACTTACATTTCTAACAGCATCGAAATATAATTGTTTTGCAAACCATTTTTTCGGCAATTCGTACGATTTGCACAAATTTTTCACCTGCAAAACTGGTTGACGAGACATAATTTTCTCTATTTCTGCCTGCCGTTCTTGCAAGGTTATTTCCTCAACAGCCAATTGATTGGACAATGCCTGATTGTCGGCAGACATAAAGTCGGACACTGTCAACAATTTCTTCGGACGCTTGTCTAATGGCACTCTGCAGGCCAACAATCCTTTGGTATAGGCATGTTGCGGATGGGAGAAAATAATTTTCACAGGTCCTTCTTCCACTTTTTTGCCTCTATAAAGTACCAATATATCATCTGCAATCTGTGCCACTACGCCCAAATCGTGTGTGATAAATATAATGCTCATATTGTGATTTTTCTGCAAGGTCTTCATCAATTCTATGATGGTTTTTTGCACGGTAACATCCAAGGCGGTTGTCGGCTCATCGGCTATCAAAATATCCGGATTGCAAGCCATCGCCATGGCTATCATCACCCTTTGTTTTTGTCCGCCTGAAATTTCGTGCGGATAGGATTGAAAGACTTTTTTCGGATCCGGCAGTAGCACTTCTTTAAACAATTCCAAAGTTCTTTGTTCTGCCTGTTGCCGGTTCATTTTCAAATGCAGACGAAGACTTTCCATCACTTGTTCCCCGCACAACATAGAAGGATTCAACGATGTCATCGGTTCTTGAAATATCATGGCAATGCGACTGCCACGCATAGTACGTATTTGCGATGGCTTCAATGATAATAAATCAATATCTTTGCCATCTTTGTGAAAAACAATGCGACCGCTATATTCCACTTTTTTTTCATTCAGCAGACGCATAACACTCATCATCGACACCGATTTTCCTGACCCCGATTCTCCTACCAATCCTATGGTTTGTCCTTTGTGGAGTTCAAATGACAAATTGTCGACAACACAATTCTTGCCTTCTTTGTCCACAAAAGAAATGCTTAACTGCTCTACACTTAATATTGACTTTTGCTCTTCCATCGTTGAAAATAACTTTGCAAAGGTACCATATTTATGTGAACTATTGACAAGAAAAAAATGAACAATTCATTGTTGGTCAATTATCAAAAAAATATATGTTGGTATGATTTTTTTTTGTACTTTTGCAGATTGAATTAATAGATTTTTATAACTAAATACATTTACAATGGTTGATATATTTACAAGAATCAAAGGGATGCCGGGTCCGCTTGGTCAATATCAAGAATTTGCTGACGGTTACTATATGTTCCCTAAATTGGTAGGTGAAATTGGTCCTCACATGAAATTTAACGGAAAAGAAGTGTTAGTTTGGAGTCTAAACAACTATTTAGGTCTCGCTAACGATCCGGAAGTAAGAAAGGCAGATGCAGATGCTGCTGCACAATATGGCATGGCAGCTCCGATGGGTGCCCGTATGATGTCCGGTGACACTGTATATCACCAAGAATTAGAACAAAAATTGGCAGCATTTGTCGGCAAGCCAAAAGGTTTCTTAGTCAATTTCGGCTATCAAGCCATGATTTCTATCATAGATTGTTTGTTAAGTCCTCGTGATGTGGTAGTTGTTGATAAAGAATCACATGCCTGCATCTACGATGGCGTTCGTATGCATATTGGTCGAAAATTCTCTTTCAAACACAACGATATGGCAGATTTGAGAGGCGTTTTGACAAGAGCTACCAAATTTGCAGAAGAATCCGGTGGCGGCATATTGGTAATTACCGAAGGTGTTTTCGGCATGTCGGGTGAATTGGGCAAATTAGACGAAATAGTTGCCATGAAAAAAGATTTCGACTTCCGTTTGTTGATAGACGATGCACACGGATTCGGCACCATGGGAAAAAGAGGTACCGGCACCGCTGAACATTTCGGCGTTGAAGACGGCATAGATGTACATTTTGCCACCTTTGCAAAAAGTATGGCCGGCATAGGTGCTTTTGTGGCTTCTGAAAAAGAAATCATCGATCACCTTCGTTTCAACATGCGTTCACAGACTTATGCAAAATCATTGCCGATGCCAATGGTAATGGGAGCTTTGAAACGTTTGGAAATCATCCAAACCCGTCCGGAAATTCGTGAAAAACTCTGGACTGTTACCCGTGCTTTACAAAAAGGTTTGCGGGAAAAAGGTTTTGATATCGGCAAAACCGAAGCTAACGTAACTCCTGTATTTTTAAGCGGAACTGTTGCTCAAGCAACTCAAATTGTGGTAGATATGCGTGAAAACTATGGAATTTTCTGTTCTATGGTACTCTACCCTGTTGTACCTAAAGGTACTATTGAGTTAAGATTGATACCTACGGCTGCACACTCTTTGGAAGATGTGGAAAGAACTATCCAAGTTTTCAGCGAAGTACGCGAAAAATTAGACAAAGGCGTATATAGTGAAACCGAAATCAACAACCAAAGAATCAATTTTTAAGAAAACAACCCAATAGAAAAAAGCAAAACAGACTAGTGATGGGGATGTCAGCAACGACATCCCCTTTTTTTATCTTTCTGTTTTTGCAGACTGCCATTAGAAAAAAAAATGTTATATTTGCATTTTATTATTAAAATTTTGTCACATGGAATTTAAACCTACTTCCTATCAATTGATGAATTGCGGCAATGGCCGTATTTTTGAAGACGAAGGTTGGCTATTGGCCGACCCTCAATACAATCAACCTGCCTTAGTTAGAGCAGTTTATGAACACAAAAAATTTGAACCCAGAGAAGACCTTGACGGGTTTTACAGATATGCCAATTGGCTGCCTATCAAAAGAATATTAAAACATTCGCAAACACCGATTACTTTTAAAAGCAAAGGATTGGCGAAACAATTGAAATTAAACAATTTATATATCACCTTTTCAGGATTTTTTCCGGCAAGAGGAGCAGCCATGGAAACATGCTCTTTTAAAGAGACTGAAGCCTATTCTGTATGTGCCCGCTTGACGCAAAACAACAAAAAAGTGCTTGTAGTGGCATCTGCCGGCAACACTGCCAGAGCATTCGCCAAAGTCTGCTCCGACAACAACATTCCTTTATTACTATCGGTACCGGAAGACAATATGAATGCCTTGTGGTTTCACAAACGCCTCAAAGATTGCGTGAAAATAATAGCCGCTCCCCATGGTGCCGACTATTACGATGCTATCGCATTGGGAGACATCGCCTGCAAGTCGGATATGTTTATGGCGGAAGGCGGTGCAAAAAATATTGCCAGACGTGACGGCATGGGCACCACCTTGTTGAATGCTGTAGAAACTATCGGTCGCATTCCTGACGCCTACTTCCAAGCTATCGGCTCCGGCACCGGCACCATCGCCGCTTGGGAAAACAACCTCCGTTTGATAGAAGACGGTCGCTTCGGCAAGCACAAAATGAAATTGCTACCCTCTCAAAACGCCCCTTTCACCATCATGTATGATTCATGGAAGGCACAACAAAGAACTTTGGTAGCACTTTCTGCAGAAGAAGCCCGTTATCAGGCAGCTATCATACAAGCAAAAGTTTTATCGAACCGTAAGCCACCATATTCTTTGGCAGGCGGACTCTTTGACGCATTGACAGACAGCAAGGGCGATATCTACAAAATTGACAATAGAGAAATTGACTATTGGTCGGCTGCATTCCAATATTTGGAAGGCATAGATATCAATCCTGCCGCCGCTGTGGCAGTGGCAAGTTTGGCACATGCTGTAGAAGAAGGAACAGTAAAACGCAAAGATATCCTTATGCTGAATATCACCGGTGGCGGCGAAAATCTCACCAAAAACCACCACAATGTAGTCTATGCCAAACCCGACCTTGTTCTCAATCCTAACGATCAGGAACAAGAAATTATCAAAAAAGTTGAAGCATTGTTTAAATAATAAGTATAAATTGCAAGATTAGTTCAAAATTGTAGCAAAAATTCATCTTCACAAGATACGAACATGGAAACAAAAGAAGAAATTGTCAATAACTGGTTGACCAGATACACGGGATTGGAATTGGAAAAATTCGGGCAATACATATTGCTGACCAATTTTAGAAAATATGTAGAATTGTTTGCAGAAAAGTTTCAAGTATCCATTGTTGGTGAGGACCATACGATGATTAATGCCACTGCCGACAATATCACCATTATCAATTTCTCCATGGGTAGTCCCATGGCGGCCACCATTATGGACCTGCTAACAGCCATACACCCTAAAGCTGTCTTGTTTTTAGGAAAATGCGGAGGATTGAAAAACAGCAATACATTAGGAGATTTTATTCTCCCTATAGCTGCCATTCGTGGGGAAGGTACTTCCAACGATTATATGCCTCCGGAGGTTCCGGCTTTGCCGTCATTTAGTCTGCAACAGGCTACTTCAAGTGCTATAAGAGAATTCGGTTTCAACTATCGAACAGGTACAATTTATACCACCAACCGTCGTGTATGGGAATACGATACAGCGTTTAAACAATATCTGACAAAAATTCGTGCATTGGGCGTAGATATGGAAACTGCCACTTTGTTTACGGTTGGCTTTAGCAATCATATTTCTACCGGAGCTCTGTTAATGGTCAGCGACCGTCCCATGGTGGCAGAAGGCATCAAAACTACAGAAAGCGACCAACAGGTTACCAAAGATTTCGCCCCCATACATTTGGAAATCGGCATTGCCGCCTTACGAAAATTGATAGATAAGCATTTAGAAATTAAGCATTTGCGATTTGAGAATGAATATTAATAATAGACTCCTCTCCTGTTGCATTTAGCGATGGATTTTACAAAAGGAAACTAACCCTACAATTATTATTTACCAATACAAAATCGGGAAAAGATATTTCCCAATATTTCTTCATTGGAAACCTCTCCTATTATAGTTCCCAAGTGATACAATACTTCTCGAATACTAACGGCTATCAAATCGTTAGATAGACCTGCAGAAAAAGTTTCTTTGGCTTGTTGTAGAGCGAGGTCGGCATTTTGCAATGCTTGATAATGACGCAAATTTGACAGCAAAATACCTTCATCTTTGCTATAAGATTGTGCTATTTGCTCTAATTTTTGTTCCACAGCATCAATACCTTGCTGACATTTTGCAGAAATAAAAAACACATTTTCCTGCTTGTTGACAGACTGTTGATACAAGTCGGTTTTGTTGGCAAGCACCAATATTTGCTTGTGCGACATGTCGATATCTTTCAGGCATTCATCCAAATCTTTTTGATAATTGTCGATAGATGCAACATCAATTACATAGAGAATGATATCGGCTTCTTTGATAGATTGGTAAGTTCTATTGATACCCAATTGTTCCACATTGTCATTGGTAGTCCGCAAACCGGCGGTATCTATCAAACGGAAAGTATAGCCACCCAAAGTAAAAGTATCTTCTATTGTATCTCGCGTGGTACCCGGAATATCGGAAATGATGGCTCTATCGTAGCGAAGCAAGACATTGAGCAAAGTAGATTTTCCGACATTAGGTTTTCCTACTATGGCTACGGGAATACCATTTTTGATGGCATTGCCTTGTGCAAAAGAATTGAGCAGTTGGTTAATTTTCAGGTCTATTTCTTCCAATAAGTCAGCAAATTGTTGTCTGTCGGCAAATTCTACGTCTTCTTCTGCGAAATCCAATTCCAATTCCAACATGGAAGAAAAGTATAGCAATCGCTCTCTCAATGATTTAATCACATCCGAGACGCCGCCTTTCAGACCTTGCATGGCCAATTGATGCGACATGCGAGACTGTGCAGCTATCAAATCTGCCACCGACTCCGCCTGCGACAAGTCTATTTTTCCATTCAAAAACGCTCTTTGCGTAAATTCTCCGGCAATCGCCATGCGACAGCCCTGCTCTACCAACAATTCAAGGAGGCGTTTTTGAACATACAAAGAGCCATGACAAGAAATTTCCACCACATCTTCACCTGTAAAAGATTTCGGAGCGGCATAGTATGTAACAACAACCTGATCTAAAGTAATATCTCCGTCAATAATTTCCCCATAATATGCATGTCGTGGCTGAATGGTGTCAACTTTAAATTTCGAAGAAAAAATTTTATTGACTATCGACAAGGACTGCTCCCCCGATATTCTCACTACCGCCACCCCTCCTACGGCAACCGGCGTTGATATGGCACAAATGGTATCTTGCATGCTTAAAAATTTATTTTCAAATACTATTCAAGTAAAACTTTAATTCTCATATTGTATTCTATTCAAATACAATAAAAAAGTACCTTCTATAAAAACAGAAGGTACTTTGAATCAAACAAGCTGATTATTTTTTTACCGGAATATTTTTCAAAGTTTCCACTAAGAATTTCCAGAATTTAGCCACACTTTCGATATTTACTTTTTCGTCCGGAGAGTGAGGATGAGAAATAGTTGGTCCGAAAGAAATCATATCCCAATTAGGATACATAGTACCAAACAAACCGCATTCCAAACCGGCGTGAATAGCTTTTATATCAGCTGTTTTCTTGAATAATTTTTTGTAAATGTCTTGCATTGTTTTCAATATAGCAGAATCCATATTGGGTTTCCATCCCGGATATGCACCTGTAAGTTCTATATCGCAATCTGCCAATTCTGCAATGGCTGCCATTCTATCGCCTAGTGCTTCTTTTGCGGAATCTACAGAACTACGCAACAAACATTTTGCTGTCATTACACCGTTTTCTGCTGTCATATTCGCCAAGTTGTTGGAAGTTTCCACCAAATTTTCCATTGAATCACTCATGCGAAGAACGCCTGTAGGAATAGCATAAATCATGTTGATAAATTGATTTTGGGCTTTGGTTTCAATTACTTTTGCC
>JAEEGF010756535.1_pt1 | contig 14952 bp, 13 predicted proteins | sample 9134171 | NCBI WGS metagenome assembly JAEEGF01 (sample SAMN16246542, study PRJNA631951) | gut metagenome | biome: gut microbiome; feature: rumen; material: AP-attached | host: Bos | place: Iran: Karaj | collected 2018-10 | reverse complement strand
AAATAGCCCAAGAAGTTTGAGACGAAAACTATGAGATAGCGAAATGTTTTTGATATGTTTCTCTCATCTCCCCCCTCCCTCTTTCTTTGTGTTAAAAATAGTTTTACATTTGCATCCGATTGTAAACAAGTATTTTATCGGGACAGATGAAACGAAATAAGATGTGCGCGCTGATGATGGCATGCGCACTTTCCATAGGCGGAGCGACCGCACAGACGGCTGCCGGCAACGACACGACAACACAGACCACACCGCCGGAGAAATTCGCGCCGGCGAAGAAGAAATTGGACGACTTCTCCAAGGAGCTGACGAGCCGCATCAAACTGCACGGCTACGCGCAAGGCGGATACACCTACACTCATAAAGGCAGCACGGACGCCAACACATTCGACATCAAGCGCGTGCTCTTCTGGGCGGACGCGAGGATTACGGACCGATGGTCGTTCCTCTTCATGCACGACTTCTCGAGCGTGGTGCAGGAGTATTACACCGACTTCCGCATAACCAAAGATAAATGGCTGACTGTGCGCTTCGGACAGTTCAAGAACGGACTTTCATACGAGAACAAGCTCTCGCCTACGTCCATGGAGGCCATCGACGTCTATTCCGAGGGCGCGACCTACCTCTCGGGCTGCGGCAGCGACCCTCTGTACGGCGTGCAGTACGGACGTGACCTGGGTCTTGCGCTCTTCGGCGAGCTGCCTAACGGAATGCTTGCCTACGAGTTCGAGGTGATGAACGGACAGGGCATCAACCGCAAGGACGGCAACAACGACAAGGACTTCATCGGCCGACTGGAGTTCCGACCAGTGAAGGGGCTGAACCTCATCGCGACCGGACAGATAGGCTGGGGACACGCCGTGAACACTTCGCTCTACAACCCTGCGATAGCTGTGGGCGACAACTACAAGCGCGACCGATGGACAGCGGGCTTCGACTATAAATCAAAGGTCTTCAACGCCCACGGCGAATACCTCGAGGGACGTGACGGCGGCGTGACAAGCCGCGGCGGATACGTCACATTCAACGTTCCGCTGGGCAACACGAAGTGCGACCTCGTGGGCTCGTACGACTACTTCGACTTCAACACCGACCTTGGCATGGACCAGCACAAGGCGATAGGCGGCATACAGTACTGGTTCTACAAGAAGTGCCGTGTGCAGCTGCAGTACGTTTACAAGAGCGCGTACACAGACAACGGTCAGTTCATCCACGGCGACAGCCACGCGGTGATGTGCCAGATGCAAATTAGATTCAACTAAACAAAATCAGATACAGACATGTTAATCAAAATCCTTCTCACGGTCATATTCCTCGTGGTCACAGTGCTTGTCGGGGTTTACTCGCGTGAACAGGCGAGGAACGTTGACGGCTTCGTGCTGGGCGGACGCAATGTCGGTCCTTGGCTGTCGGCTTTCGCATTTGGCACCAGCTATTTCTCGGCTGTGGTCTTTGTTGGTTACGCAGGCCAGTTCGGCTGGAAGTACGGCATTTCCAGTTCGTGGATAGGCATAGGCAACGCCATCATCGGCTCGCTTCTGGCGTGGCTCGTGCTGGGCAGGCGCACCAAGCAGATGACGCAGCACATTAAGTCGCGCACGATGCCGGACTTCTTCGGCACACGCTACGGCAACCAGGGGCTGCGCGTCGCGGCGTCCATCATCGCCTTCGTGTTCCTGATACCTTACACAGCTGGCGTTTATAGCGGCATCTCCAAGCTCTTCGACATGGGTTTCCATATTCCTTACGAATACTGCATCATCATCATGGCTATGCTCACTGCCGTTTATGTGATACTCGGCGGCTATAAAGCCACAGCCATCAACGACTTCATACAGGGACTTGTGATGCTGGGCGGCATAGTTACAGTCATCGCCGTGGTGCTCAACAGCCAGGGCGGACTGACCGAGGCGTTCCACAAGATGCAGTCTGCCGCTCCTACTGCCCACGACCTTGAGAGCCCGCTCTACAAGAAATTCCAGCCGGGCGACTTCGCCTCGCTGTTCGGGCCTAATGCGCTGAGCCTTCTGGGCGTCGTCGTGCTGACATCGGTCGGCACATGGGGACTGCCGCAGATGGTGGGCAAGTTCTACTCGATAACCGACGAGAGCGCCATCAAGCGCGGAACGATAATCTCCACCGTCTTCGCCCTCATCGTGGCAGGCGGATGCTACTTCCTCGGCGGCTTCGGACGACTCTTCGGCGAGCCAGTCTGGAACGAGGCGCGCCACAACTACAAGTTCGACGACATCATCCCTAACATGCTCGACACGGCTGTCAGCTCCGACTTGCTCATAGGTCTTGTGCTGGTGCTTGTGCTTTCGGCTTCCATGTCCACACTTGCGTCCCTGGTGCTGACGTCGTCATCGACCATGACGCTCGACATCATCTACCGCGACAAGCGCGCGAGCGCCGACGAAGTGATTGGCGGCTCGATTGACGACGAGGTAGCGGAGAAGAGAGAGCGCCGCAAGGTCGTTGTCATGCGTATGCTCATCGTGTTCTTCATTGTCATTTCGGTGCTCATAGCCTTGAATCCGCCTACGTTCATCGCTCAGCTCATGGGCATCAGCTGGGGAGCGTTGGCAGGTGCGTTCCTGGCTCCGTTCCTGCTGGGGCTTTATTGGAAGGGCGTCACCAAGGCGGCCGTGTGGGCGTGCTTCGTGTGGGGTGTCGGCTTCACTGTGGCCAACATGCTTCTGGGCAATCCTATCAACCCGATAGACTGCGGCGCCATAGCCATGGTCGGCGGCTTCCCGGTCGTGCTTCTGGTCAGCCTCTTCACCAAGAAACTGCCAAAGAAGAAAGTGGACGCCATCTGGAAGTGTTACGAATAAGTCATCATGCTTCATACACAACAAAAGGCGGAAGAGAAATCTTCCGCCTTTTGTGTTTTTAAGTTCTAATTTCTCAGGATTAATTCCAGTAGTCCACGGCTGATTCTGGGACAGAAGCCTTTATGGCGATTGTTTGACCATTGTTCAGTGTGCCGTGCATTTGGAGTGTGAATCCGTTGGCGTCATGCTTGGCAATGAACGAGCCTTCCTTGAATCCCGAATTGTCGTATTCCACTCCCTCTATTCTGGACATGATATAATCCTCTACGCAGTCCATAGCATAGAAGGTTTTCTCCCAATCTCTGTCGGTGATTCCCACAGAGAGCTGGTTGCTTCCTACTGCTTTCAATGGGTCGGCAAGGTTGATGTTTACGCCCATCAGCGGTGTGCCGATGTCGAAACGGCCGAGGAAGTCGTTGTCTTTGTCGGCATTATTAGGTGTGATGTCAAGATAATGCGCTCCTACATCTTCCCCTTGAGCTGGTCTTACTGCCAGAATTGCGTCGAGGTCATACACTTGGCCGTTGATGCTTATCTGGTTGTCGGAAATATTGCTCAACGCAGATTTTGAAGCGGAACCGGAATCCTTGTCGTCGTCGCTGCAGGCTGTGAATCCGAGGAGTGCCGTTGCTACAAGCAGATACAGTAAATGTTTCATGTTCATAAATGATAAGTTTAGGTTTGACAAATATTTATATGCGGTACAAGATATACTAAATTCTGTTTATTGCAACTGCGTGCTTGTATGTTGTTGAGCAAGTTTTTATCGCTTGTCTATTAAAAGAAGCAGAGGCGCACGACAATAAGCCGCACGCCTCTGTGATATAAGAATATGTCAGTATTACTTTGCGCTCAGGTTTTCTGAAACGAATAGTTTGATGGCGTTCTCACACTCCGTAGTGTTGCCCTCTCTCACTCCGGCGCACATCCAGTAAGCGTAGTTGCCGCTTGTGTATGAGCTGAATCCGTCGATTTCGTTTCCGTAGCGGAACTCTATGTGATAGGTCTCGGCTGGAGTGTCAGGGAAAAAGAAAAAGTATTTGAACTCATCGTTATTGCCGTCTGTGGACTGGTATTTCAAGAATCCGGAATCCTCGTCGGTGCCAATATATTTGTAGTTGTGTGAGAATACGGTGTTGCCATCGTTGTCAATGCCTTTGATGTTGCTTCCGCTGATTACCATTTTCTTTATGCCGTTAGAAAAGTGGCAGTCGAACTGCATTCCGTTAGGGAATCCGTTGGAGCCGTCGCCGAATATCTCTACGGCAGCTGCGCCGTGCACATTGCCAGCCATGCTGTTTTTGAGCATTTGAACAGAAGCTTCCGCCATTTCCGCGCCGACACACTTTGTGGCCTCCGACAGCCACAGGGCATCGTACTTAGAGTTTGTCGCGCCTTCGTCGCCGAAGAGTTCCACATAAGTTCCGTCAAGTTCGTGATTGCTAAGAATCGAGCTTGCTTCCTTTTTGTCATCATCGCTGCAGCTTGTTGCCGCGCCAAGAGTTAGAATTGCGTAAGCAGTTAATAAGAATGTTTTTTTCATTTTTAATTGTTTGTAATGTTAAGTTGTTATTAAGTAAATCGGTTGCAAAATTACATCGTCTTGACAGCGCTCTACAATCACTAAAAATGGCGGAAGTGCTGATTCTATAATCGCAATTAGATGCTATTATATGCAAAACGAGCCTGCCTCGCGAAATGAGACAGGCTCGTTATATTATTATGCTTTCAGTGGTTACTGCTTCTTCACAGGTGTGTCGGCGCAAGTGGCGTTGTAGTGCTCCAATATGTTAGAACCATAGTTGATAGCTACAATGTCGAACGGCAGTGACACAGCCGCCGCAGTTCCGATGACACCGAGTGAAATCATCGGGTCGGACGATATGAAGAATGTTGAGGCTAAGCATCCTGCCATAAAAACAGAAGTGCCGACTGCGCTAAAGATGCTTGATTTTGTTCCCCTTTTGTATGTCTCGTGGCAATAAGTATTAAGGAATTTGTCGAATTCTTTGCCTTTCAGCACCATATTGCCTCCGCAGTAACGTTTCTTCATCTTTCCTTTCTCTGGGATGAACACTTTCTTGTATTCGAATCTTGGCAGCGTGTCGCCAGTGAATTCAGCGGCGGTGTAGATTATTTTCTCGTTTGCCACTTCGCTTTTTGGCGCTGGCTCGCTCTTTTTGACAGCTGCCGGCTGGCTCTGTGTCGCGGCTGTTTCCTCGAATGTCTGCACGTCACCGTTTTTGTAAACTATGGAGTTTATGTCTTTGACGGGCATTACGAAGACAGGGCCGTCGGGCGAGTTTGCCTTCTTGTAGCGGATGTTGTCTCCCGACACTTCCGTTATGTTAGCGTCGATGCGCTTGTTGTCTCGTGTCACGATTATGTCCTGTGCGGATACTGCCAATGACAGAGACATCAGAACTAATGTTGTGAATTTTCTCATGGCTATAATGTTTTAGGGTTTTGTTGTGGCAAATTTAACGAAGCGAAAGGCTGGCTTTGGGTTTTGTCAACGTTGACAAATGCCGTCGTCGCACAGGAAATCCGGCATTGTGACGAGCCCCCTGTCGAGTCTTATGACGCTGGTGTTGGTTCTGTCGCTGGATATGACGTACTGTTCGGCGAGTCTCGGGCTGAGCTTCTCGCGGAACGCCTTGTTGGCTCGGGATATGTACTGGAACAGCAGCGAACGGTTCTCAATGTCGATGGCAGCCTCGACCGATTTCCTCATCTTGCCGAGGTCGGTTCTGTTGGAAACGCTTTTGTAGATGAACACGAGTTCGTCCCGGTAGTCGGCTATCTCCTTCAGGCGGATGCCTTCGGGGTGGCGCAGGAACAGAATGTAGAACACCTTGCACAGTGTGCGGTTCATGTGTATGTCGATGTCGTAGTCGGTAAGGCGGATTTTCATCTCGTCGCTTATCTCCATGCGGCTGACGTTGGCTGGCTCGGGAGCGGCGCACAGAGCATCCAGCAGGCTTTTGTCCATGGTGTTGCGCAGATACTTCAGCCCGTTCTCTGTGTTCAGTTCCTCTATTTCCTGGCAGATGCGCTTGGCTCTCTTCTCGATTTCCTTTCTTTGTTTATCCTCGTTCACGTGTGATAGCTTTTTTTTGATAACTGTCGTTGTCAAAATTAGCTATACGTGCAACTGGACTTTGAGAATGTCAAGGTTGACACTTACTTGAGCAGCGTGTGCAAGTGGCAGCGGAGTGCTTTTGAATAGTCCTTGTTTTCCTCCAGATGTACTTCTCCGTCAGTGCCTCTGAAGTAGCGGCACCAAGTGTCGTCGGTGTAGTTGTAGATGAACGATTCCATTATGGATGGAAAGAGGTCGAACGCCATACGGATGGTACTGTCTGAGTACCTGTCGTTTTGCCGTGTATGGGTTATTTCTATGGTGAGGATTGGATATTCGACCAATCTGTTATTGTATCTGAGTTTCTGCCATATAGAAATATCTGGCGTAATTCTTATGTTACTTGACAAACGTGTTTCCGTAAGTATATCATCGCCAAATCGCTTTAGATAGTTTCTCACAAACCGCATTTGTATCTTTTGGTGTGTCATCACATTCCCTGGAGCCATGCCGAGTCCAGGTCTATCGCATAGATTCCAGTAATACTCTTTCTTGTAAAGTGACTGCACGTGACGTATTTCCTCGTCTGTGTAATTTCTCATGACCATAATGTTTTTATTTGTTCCGACGACAAAGATGGGCAGTGAAAAATATTAAGTCCAATTTTGTCAATGTTGACAAAATCCTTCATTTTTTATTTTAAGAACGACGGCAATGTGACGAGGCTCCGGTCGAGTTTTATCATGCTGCACTTGCCGCGTTCGTTGGTTATTGTGTAGCTGTCGGCGAGCGTGTTTGCGAGTTTGTCTCTGAATGCTTTGTTGGCTAACGATATGCATTGAGACATCATGCTGTTGTCTTCCGGGTTTATTGCAGCGTCTATTGATGCTTTCATCTTGTCCAAGTCGGTTCTGTTGGAGACGTTCTTGTATATGTTGAAGAGTTCCTTCTTGTAGTCGGTTATTTCTTTCAGGCGTATGCCTTCGGGGTGGCGCAGGAAGAATATGTAGAACACTTTGCAAAGGGCGCGCTTCATGTCTATCTCCATGTTGTAGTCCGGCAGATGGATTTTCATGTCCTCGCTTATCTCCAGACGGCTCAGTTTCGGCGATGAATATCCTTCGTACAGTTCTTTCAGCGTATCTTCCGCGAGAATCTCGTGCAGAATGTTCAGTCCGTTGTCTCTCTGCAGTTCCTCGATGTCTTTGCATATTTGTGCCGCTTTTGCTATCAGCTCGTCTTTTTTCCTTATTCTTTCTTGGCGTTCCTCGTCTTCTTCGTCATTTATTCCAGCCAAGCCCCTTCCGTTCTTGGGGTATAGCACGAATATTCCTTCGAATGGATACCAGAAGGAGAAAGACTCCATGAAAAGGTTCTCCGAGTGGTCGTCAATCTCCTCGTTTTTCAGAATCGACATGTTCCACTCGTCCACTTGCTTGGTGTATGAATGCAGGAACAGCCTGAAGTCATCCGGCGTCATGCGCTTCACGTCGGTCTGGAAGAAGCGGCTCTCGTAATCGTGTGCGGTGTGCGGCATGAGTCGGCACACGACCGAGCCGTCGAAAGGCATTGTGTCGTTATGCGGCTCGCTTTCCTTGTCGAGGCTGCCGTTCCCCATGTCCGGTCTCAATGACATTAGGGCGGTGGTGTAATTATCGTCGAAATTCTGCCTTGGCACATAGACCAGCCTGTAAAGAAATTCGACTTGCTGATCTGAAACGCAGAGGTTCATGAACACGTTCAGCGACTTTATGTTTTCTTTAACATAGGTGTTTAATTCGGTGTTGACGCGGCTTTCCGTGTAGTAAACCGTGTTTACGGGAATGTTGTAGGAGTCGCCGTGGCGTGAGAAGAATCGCGATTTCAGTTCAAATGATTTCATAATCAGGTGAGTGATGTGGGTAATAAGTTTGTGTAAAAATATCGTTTTTTGTGTATTGTTCCTGCAGTTTCTCCGTCAATTGTTATAGTTCTTTAGGTTTGATAAAATTTTGTTACTTTTGTGGATGTGTCGACAGTGAAAAACGGAATGAGACCCTATAAGACAGTCATTTTCATCTTTTCTGTGATAGCCCTTCTTGCGGTGGTGTGTGTGTTCTTTCCACGCGAAGGCGTGAAGATAGGCGATGTCACACTCAAATTCCCAAGCCTGAGCGACATGATTTCCGACGGTGCCACCGACTCTGTGGCTGCCATGCCCGAAGTGTCGGCCGAAGACTTGTTGGCGCAGCAGCTGGCCGAGACTCAGCGCAAGGAGGAGGAAAGCCAGTACCTCGACTTTTTCAACACAAGCGACATAAGATTCTACATGCCGAACGACGACCTCACGTTCTTCGACGACCTTTTCGCGGCTTTCGACGCCGCCGACTCCACCCACGTCGGCATCGTCCACTACGGCGATTCGCAGCTCGAAGGTGACCGCATGACTAAAACCATCAGGCAGATGCTGCAGGACTCTGTCGGCGGCATGGGACCGGGACTGCTGCCGCTGGTGCAGACTGTGAGCAGCATGACCGAAGGGCAGTCGATAGACGGCGCGCCTGCCACGGCTTCGGTCTTCGCGCCGGAAGGCGGAGGTGCCGGCGGCAAGTACGGACCGATGGGGCAGGTGGCGTTCCTGGACGGCACTGCGACTATGAGCGTGTGGCCGAGACCGAAGACCGCGACCCGCAGCAACAAGTTCAACCGTGTCACAGTGCTGGCTGAGAACCAGTCGGCGCCGCTCAGCGTGACGTGCCACGGCGAGACCAAGACTATTGAGGCAGGAAGCGGACTCAGGCGCGTGACTTTCAGCTTCGCCGACTCGCTCGAGCGCGTGTCGCTGACGCTCACTGGCACAGCCAACATCTACGGAGTGGTGTTCGACGGCAAGCACGGCGTGCAGATGGATAATGTGCCTATGCGAGGCTGTTCCGGCACCGTCTTCACACTCATAAGCAGCTACCTGCTGCGCGATTACTTCAAGTATCAGAACGTCAAACTCGTCATATTGCAGTACGGCGGCAACTCCGTGCCTTACATCAGCGGCCAGAAGTCCGCGCACACCTATGCCGACCAGATAAGAAGGCAGATACGCCATGTGCAGGAGCTGGCGCCCGACGCCAAGGTGCTGTTCATCGGTCCGTCCGACATGTCCACGAGGATAGACGGCGAGTGGCGCACTTATCCGAAGCTGCCGCTCGTGGTGGACTCGCTGCGCGCGGCTGCCAACGACATGGGCGCGGCGTACTGGGACCTTTACCGAGTGATGGGAGGATATAACAGCATGGCGCAGTGGTGCGAGTCATCGCCTCTGCTCGCCGGCTCAGACCATATACATTTCACGCCGAGAGGAGCGGAGAGAGTGGGCGACCTGTTCTGCAAGTCCTTGAAGCTGTATTACGATTATTATCATTGGAGAAAAAACAAATGAAACTGAACATCATATCCAAAGCGCTGATGCTGGCTTGCGCTGTGTCGTTGTCGGCAATTTCGTGCAATGCGGAGAGCGCGTATTTCAAGAGATTAGGTCAGGGAGTGAACAGAAACATGTTGCTGCAACTGCCGGAATATTCCTGCGTGCATTACGACCAGGCGTCGCTCGTGTTCCCGTCAGGACGCAGGGCGCACGACATATTCAACGCCAAGCTCGACAGCCTGCTGCGCTACCATAACACATCGGTCAGATGCTGGCACGTGGGCGGCTCGCACGTCCAGGCGGACATGTTCTCGCACCGAATGAGGAGCAACCTGACGAAGATGGCGCCGGGACTCGTCAGCACACGAGGCGTGATTTTCCCTTTCGACATGGCTAAGACCAACTGGAGCCACAACTACCGCATAAGCTACACCGGCACATGGAAGGCGCAGCGCAATGTGCAGCGCAATGTGACCTACCGTCTCGGACTGACCGGCATCGCCGCCATGACAAAGGACACTGCCGATGACGCCGAAGCCACCATCACGCTCAACCTGAACGTGGGCAAGGATCCGTCGTGGACGATGGACAGGCTCAGAGTCATGGGCTATGCGTCGTCGGACGACGTGAAGGTCTTCACTGTGCTGAAATTCAATAAGATGCACGCTAACTTCAAGGATACGGTATGGTCGAAGTACGACAGCGAGACCGAGAGCTATGTCGTGCCGCTGCCGCAGAACACCGACTCCGCCACCATCGTCATATCCACGCCTAAGGACGAGAGCTTCACCCTCACTGGACTCATCCCCGAGAGCGACAACCCCGGCATACAGTACTTCAGCAGCGGAATCAACGGCGCGGCTGTGCCTTCGTGGCTCAAGTGCGAGGACCTCGCGCGCGACCTCAAGCTGGTGCGTCCGGACATCGTCTTCTTCGGCATCGGAGTGAACGACGCGGCTGTGGCGCCCGACAAGTTCGACGTCGAGGCGTTCAAGGACGGCTACCGCAGAATCATCAAGATGGTGCGCGACGTGAACCCCGACGCGGCGCTCGTGTTCATAACCAACAATGACACATACCGCAAGGTGTCCAAGAAATCGAGAGTGGCCAACGTCAATGCCTTCGCTGTGGAGGAGGCGTTCCTGATGCTGGCGGAGGAGTACGATGGCGCGGTGTGGAACGTGTTCGACTTCATGGGCAGGCTCAGGAGCAGCACAAAATGGCGCGACGCCGGACTTATGAACAAGGACCTCGTGCACTTCACGCGCAAGGGCTACGAACTGCTCGGTGACATGCTCTTCAATGCGCTCATTGAGGATTGTGTGAATTCTAAACAATAGGAATGGACCAGATACTTTCGTTTTTAAAGCAGATATTCATCTTCGAGGAGAACACGCCCCTGCTGTTCACGCAGTTTTATTTCTGGGCGTTCTTCGCGTTGGTGTTCGCTGTCTTCAGCATGATGCACAGCAAGCGTCTGTTGCGTAACTCGTTCCTGTTCTTCGTCAGCCTGTTCTTCTATTACAAGACGAGCGGACTGTTCGTCCTTATCCTGCTTTTCGTGACATGCAGCGACTTCTTCATAGCCAAACGGCTGCACAAGACGGAGTCGGAGATTGGGCGAAAAGCGTGGCTCGCGCTCAGCGCCACAATAGACCTTTCGCTGCTGTTCTACTTCAAGTACGCTTACTTCCTCACTGACATCGTCAACAACATCTTCGGAGCGGACTTCCGTGTCTTCGACATGTTCTCGTGGGTGGGCAACATCATCAGCGGACGAGACCTCTTCGACGTGGACAAGATTGTCCTGCCGGTCGGCATTTCGTTCTTCACCTTCCAGATTATCAGTTACACAGCCGACGTCTATCGCCGCAAGGTGAAGCCCGTCACCAACATACTCGACTTCGGATTCTACGTCAGCTTCTTCCCTCAGCTGGTGGCTGGACCTATCGTCCGTGCCGAGGAGTTCATCCCGCAGCTCTACAAGCCTTACTTCCTTAGCCGCCGTCAGTTCGGCATCGCTGTGTTCTGGATTATCAACGGATTGGCTAAGAAGCTCCTGCTGTCGGATTATTTAGCTGTGAACTTCATCGACCGAGTGTTCGATAACCCTCTGCTTTTCAGCGGATTCGAGAACCTCTCAGCCATATTCCTTTACTCGCTTCAGGTTTACGCCGACTTCTCGGGTTACACCGACATAGCCATAGGCGTGGCGATGCTCATGGGCTTCTACCTGCCTCAGAACTTCAACTCGCCTTACAAAGCGCCTAACGCCGCCAACTTCTGGAAGCGCTGGCACATGTCGCTCAGCCGCTGGCTGCAGTCCTACCTCTACATCCCTCTCGGCGGCAACCGCAACACCACATTCGGCACATACTTCTGGCTCATTCTCATAAGCCTTATCATACTCATGCTCAGCGGCAGCTACATCGTCACGGGCATCATAGCTCTCGTCGCTCTCGAAATAACCATAGCCATACACCGCTCGCGCAAGAACGAGAAGCGCCACAAGCTGCTCATGGGCAACCTCAACTCGTTCATCACCATGCTCTTAGGCGGTCTGTGGCACGGCGCGTCGTGGAACTTCATGATATGGGGCGGACTCAACGGCATAGGCATGATTATCTACAAGTTCTGGAAGGAAATGGGCTGGCATGTGCGCATGCTTATCGTGGCGGCGGTCACTGGCGGACTGTACGCCCTCATGATTTATTACCCGCAGCCGGTGTTCAACGTCTTCTTCGTGTGGATGGCTGTCATAACGGTCGGCACGCTTGTGCGCTATGTGTGGAACCTCGTCGTGGAGCCGTACATCATGATTCCTACGGGCGAGGTGCCTGGCTCTGCCGCGACATCGAAGATCGGCAACGCGTGGGCTATCATTCAGACGTTCGTCTTCATCACCTTCACGCGACTGTTCTTCCGTAGCGGCTCCAATCTGGACCCAGCCACAGCCAACGAGGAGGCGTGGCAGACGGCTCGCGAGATGGTCAACCAGATGGGCACGGCGTGGGGCAAGGTGAACCCTTTGGAGGTGATTGCCGCCTACAAAAGCGTGTTCATACTCTTCGCCCTCGGCATGATTATCCACTGGCTGCCGGACCACTTCAAGCGCTGGTACAGGATGAACTTCGCGCTGCTGCCGCTGCCGGTCATGGCGGTAGCTGTTGTCGTGGTCGTATTCGTGCTTTACCAGTTCGTCACGTCCGACCTTCAGGCGTTCATCTATTTCCAGTTCTAAGAGTTTTTTTCAGCGCAATAAAAAAAGGCAGACCGTCAAGTCTGCCTTTCTTGTGTTTATGTGGTTATGGTCTATTTCTTAATAAACTGGCTATCGCCCATTCATTGCGGCGTTCGGCAAAGATTGAAAGCAAGCTTTCATCTCTGCTCTCACTTTTTGATGAATTCCACACGTCTGTTCTTAGCTCTGCCGTCTGCTGTCGAGTTGTCAGCCACAGGCACATGCGAGCCTTTGCCCACAGCGCGGAGGTTGAATCCATCCACGCCCAAGCCCTCGAGAGCCTTGACAACTGACTCGGCACGCTGCTGAGAGAGCGGGTCGTTTATCTTGTCGCTGCCCTGGTTGTCGGTGTGTCCCTGCACCTCGAAGCGAGCCTGTGGGTTCTTCTTCATATAGTCGGCTACTTTCTGAATCTCAGCCATTGACTCTGGCTTCAGTGTAGCCTTTCCTGTCTCGAAGAGGATGTTGTTTGTCACGAACTTTCCTGTTTCGGCAATGGCCTTCTCAACGGCGGTCATCGACTGAGCATTACGGTCATAGAGGGCCACGGCACCCTTGGCTATCACGACATTGCGGATGAAGGTCAGGTTATGATAATCGAAAGGAACTTGGAAGCACATCCATGTAGGCTGGTTGACACGTGGCAGGTTCACCACACGCTTGTCATTGAAATACACCTTCAGGGCGCGCTTGTTGAACGACAGAGCCACATGGTTCCAACCTTTCTTGAACGAGTAGACAAAATCGCCCTTCTTGTCTCCATTAAAGTAATAAGTATGCTCTGAAGAAGAACAAACGCCATGAGTGAGGACAAATGCCGTCAGATCACCCCCGTCACCTCCTGTTTGAGGAAATTCAGAACGGTCCTTAGTAACGGCAAGAATCAGCTTCATGTCGTTCAGACCAATATAGTCGTCATTGCCCGGAACCTTACTGGTGGGCCAGTAGTAGAAGTCATACTCGATGGTGAACTCCTCCGGGAGATAGGCTCCCTGCTCCTTGATAAGCGGCTGCACCTGTGCATTGTCCGTCAGATTGATGGCCTTCACGCCACCCAGCGTCTTAGTTTCTACTGTGCCTTGGAAGAGATCCCACTTAGAAGGAAACTCGCCTACTTGCTCTGCAGTAACATCATCTTGGAACATAATGACACTACCACGCTTGAAATCAGATGCTGTTGCTGTTGTAGGATTATCATCAGCTTCCTCAACCTGTGGCTCGTCAGATTCTTCGTTCTTAGATTTCTTGTTTTTGCCTTTCTTGCCCTTTACGGCATCAACGGCCTCGTCTTCTGCCTTGTCGACAGCCTTGTCAACGGCTTGATCCACCTTACTCTCTGCCTTCGACTTGGCCCTGTCTACCACACTTCCACCGAGTCGACCCAGCCAACCTTGTGCACTCACCTCTGCCGGTATTGCCACAAAGGCAATCAGTACGGCAATCATCATCAGTTTCTTCATGATTCTTTTGGTTTAGTTCTAATAGTTTTATTCATTATACTGCGACAAATTTACACAATTGTTTTGAATTATGATTCATTACAAGTCTTAAATTTGTTAAAAATCAGATGGTAAATGATACAAGTATGAGGAAAATGCCTTACATTTGCAGCGAATTAATTGACTTAAAAGACTAACGAAATGAAAAAGATTATCTTGATGACTGTGTTGCTGGTATGTGGCATGACGGCAGTCTTTGCCCAGAAACCTGCACAGATTAAGTTTGATAAGACTACTCATAACTTCGGCACTTTCTCAGAAAGTAACCCTGTTGTATCATGTACCTTCGCCTTCACCAATGTAGGCGAGCAGCCTTTAGTGATCAATCAGGCTGTGGCAAGTTGCGGATGCACCGTGCCTGAATATACCAAGACACCCATCCAGCCAGGTGAGAAGGGTGAGATTAAGGTAACATATAATGGTACAGGAAAGTTCCCTGGCCACTTCAAGAAGTCTATCACTGTACGCACCAATGGTACGGTGGAGATGACCCGCCTGTATATTGAGGGAGATATGACGGAAGCGAAGTAAGTTGAAAGTTTATAGTTGAAAGATAAACAAAGAGGCATCGCGAATTGCGATGCCTCTTTGTTTAGAACAAATAGCTCAAGCCCAATGAGCAGTATTCCATAAACTGCCAATAGGTACCATCGTCATCGATGTTCTCAGCATCGTCGAAGCGAGGATACAGGAACAGGTTGGCGGAGATATATTTCGTCACCTTGAACTCTATCTGGTTCTCCCACTCTATCAAGGCACGCTTATAGGAAGTATAGGCATACAGACGACTCTTCCACATCACCTGATCAAGTACCTTCCACTGGACATCCCCCGTGAACTGGGCACCAAACTCATGCTTGGTGTGTCGGTCGTCCATACCATTCCTGTCAAACAAG
>JAEEGF010641859.1_pt1 | contig 14952 bp, 13 predicted proteins | sample 9134171 | NCBI WGS metagenome assembly JAEEGF01 (sample SAMN16246542, study PRJNA631951) | gut metagenome | biome: gut microbiome; feature: rumen; material: AP-attached | host: Bos | place: Iran: Karaj | collected 2018-10 | reverse complement strand
GTCCGAAATTACATACGCTACATTTTTGCAGTTAATTTTCTTTTCCTTCAGCTGCTCCTTTAGGAATTCTGCAAACAGGTTCTGGGAAACAATTTTTCCTTCCTCAACTATATTGTCCGGGAATTCTTCCCATACTGTCTTGCGTATTACTCCGCCCTTCATCAGCGTAAGTGAGAGAATTTCGTGAGTAACACTTAATCCTAAAACGCCATCATTTCTTGCCATCTGTTTACCCCTCTTATAGCAGTTTGAAATACCAGGCTGTTATCGCATCTCCAAACAGTAAAACCAGATATGCCGCCGAAGCAATTGAAGGTCCAAACGGAAATTCCTTCGAAGCATTGCGGCTTATCATTTTTCTTATAAGTGCAAAAATAAGTCCGAATATACAGGACAAAAGTACCAGTTCGTAGGCTCCTGCAAATCCCAGATAAACTCCGAGGACTGCGTAAAGCTTTATATCTCCGCCTCCAAGGCTGTCTCTTTTTAATATAGAATCCATAAGGAGGCTTAACAAAAGCATCACCGCGCCTAATATCAGGCCTGACAGGAGCTGCTTTCCATAGTACAAAAGGTTATTTCTTCCAAGTATCAGCTCTATTACTGAAAAGGCTGCCCAGCTTATAACTGCTGCCAAGAGAAGCTCATTTGGAACCTCAAAGGCTTCAAGATCCACAAGTGCTATTGCAAAGAGTAAGCCGACAAGTACCCAGTTTTTATAGAACATTATCCCGTCAGGTCTCGTGCATATGTACAAGACATCCGAAAGAACCATGAAGCTGATTTCCGTTATCGGATATCTGAGTGATATTTTCTCCTTGCAGTATCTGCATCTGCCGCCGCTACTCACATAGCTGAAAACCGGTATCAGGTCCCGCGGGCCAAGCTCGTGACCACAGCTCATGCAGTGGCTTCTGCCCTTTACATAATCTTCCTTTCTGACCATTCGCATCGCCATGCAGTTTAGGAATGACCCAAACACAAGCCCAAAGAGCGATATGCAGATGATCTCGTAAATTTGCTCTGCCAACCTACATCCCCTGATACATGCTGAACATTGCCATGTAAATAGCTATTACTATGAATCCTGCTATCAGCGCGATAAATATAAGTAGCGCCGGTTCAAGCATTGCAATTACCTTCGCAACTGCCTGCTCAAGCTCATTGTCGTAATACTTTGCAACGATATCCATGGTGTGCTTCATCTCGCCGGTCTCTTCTCCGACCGCAACCATGTCTGTCAGAATATCCGGCATAACAGCTATCTCACGCATTGAGCTTGCAATGGTCCTGCCTTCTTCTATCTTTCCAACCATCTCTGCGACTTTCTGCTTATAGACTTCATTGGTCATAACCTTTGAAGTTATATCAATTGCCTTTGTCATCGGAAGGCCTGCGCTGATCATTGTCGCCATTGTGTTTGAAAAAAGGCTTGCCGCATTAAGCTCTGCGATATTTCCAAACAGTGGAAGCCTAAGCTGCAGCCTTGCCAGCTGAAGTGCTCCCTTGGGATTTTGCTTATAGATTATGAAAAGCACCACAATAAGTGCGATCACAGTAGCAATGATAAGTATGTTATTACTGAAAAATGTCGAAATCCCTATGAGTATTCTGGTGGTGAGAGGGAGCTGTTCTCCAATCTCATCAAATAATGCCGTAAATGTGGGCACCACCTTTACCATAAGTATGATCACAACCACAACCGCTACAAAGAGCACGAACATGGGATAGGTCATAGCACTTTTGACCTTATTTCCAAGCTTTGTCTGCTTGTCGAAGTGTCTGAACATCGAATCAAATGCTCCTGACAGATCTCCCGCTTCCTCTCCTGCTCTTATGGTCTCGCAAAAGGTCGGTGGAAGCATTCCTGCTCCGTGATCCTCAAACGCGGAAGAAAGTGATCTTCCTGCCTCAACATCTGCAAACACCTCAGATAAAAGTCTTTTCAGATTCTTATTTGTTGTTTTATCCCCGATAAGTCTTACAGCTCTTGCAATGGGAATACCTGCTTTTAAAATTGTGGCAAACTGACTACACATCAATGTGAAAGCCTTAGGATCAAGCTTTTTCACACTGATTTCCGAAGTCAGGAATTCCGGCAGCTCAAGAGAACTCTTCCTGATCTCCTTTATTGATAAAACCACATTATACTGTTCCCTGATCTTTGCAGTCGCTTCAAGCTGATCGATTGCTTCCAGCATCCCCTTAACCTGCTCGCCTGAAGCTGACAGAGCTGTGTATTTGTAGCTGTTCATCTTTCCCCTCTAACGTTAATTCATATTTCTTGATACAAAGTCCTTGTTAACTGCATAGTGAAGTGCTGTTTCTCTTGTTATCATTCCCTTTCTCACCAGCATGACTATCGACTGATCCATTGTCTGACCGCCAATCTCAGCACTGGTGGCAACCATGTTTGCTATCTGAGGTGTATCCCCGTTTCTTATGAGATTTTTTATGGCATCCGTAACTATCATGTACTCTGTGGCAAGAACTCTTCCTCCCTCCTTTTTGGGAAGAAGCTGCTGAGTAAGGACTGCCTTTAAAACCATGGAAAGCTGTACTCTTATCTGCTGCGCTTTAGCCTCAGGGAATACCTGAACCATTCGATCTATTGAATCCGCCGCACTTCCTGTATGGAGCGTTCCAAATACAAGATGTCCGGTCTCTGCAGCTGTTATCGCTGTCTCTATGGTTTCTCTATCTCTCATCTCACCGATCAGTATTACATCGGGGTCCTCACGTAGTGAAGCTCTTAAGCCTGCAGCGAAGCTCTCGGTATCCTTTCCGATTTCGCGCTGGTTTATGGCACATAAATCCGGTTTGTATACATATTCTATCGGGTCTTCCAATGTAACTATGTGCCTTTTGTAGCTGTGGTTTATTTCATCCAGAATAGCTGCAAGTGTTGTGGATTTACCGGAGCCTGTTTCACCTGTAACAATGACTATGCCCTTATGCATCTTGGGTATATCGAGAACTCCAAGAGGAAGACCAAGCATCGGAAGCTGAGGTATCTCCTCCGAAAGGATTCTGAGTGCTATGGAAGGCACTCCCTGCTGCTTATAAATGTGAATCCTGCACCTCGCATTGGATATGGTATCTCCAATATCTATCTCGCCGGTTTTCATAAGAGTTTCGAAGGCTTCTTCTGTTTTTGCAAGCACCTTTGCTGTCATGACACAGTCTTCTTTGGTGACAGGCGTATCCTCCATATTTTCAAGGGATCCATCCTTTCTGTATTTAGGACAAAGCCCGCATATAATGTGGATATCAGAAGCTTTTTCGGCTTTTGCTCTCGCTACCAGCTCTTCAATACTTGTCATATCTTATTTCCTTTAATCACTCTCATTAGTTACTCGAAGCACCTCGTAAACGCTTGTGACACCATCGTAAACAAGTCTCATTCCTGCTTCTTTAAGTGATACAAAATTGCTGCCTTCTTTTCTAAGCTCTTCTTCTATCTCAGCTCTTACCGCTTTTCTGCTGATAAGGTCTCTGATCTTAGGGGTTACCATCATTATTTCGAAAATAGCTATTCGTCCTGAATAACCTGTGTTGAAGCACTGCTGGCAACCTCTTCCATATTTGAATTTGGTTCCTGGTTTAATTTTCACGCCAAGTCTGTCTATCTCATCCCTCTGAGGCTCGTATTCCTCAGCGCAGTAAGGGCAGATCCTTCTTACAAGTCTCTGTGAAATAACGCCTCTAAGTGTAGCTGCGATAAGATAAGGTTCAACGCCGATGTCCTCAAGTCTGTCTATGGCACCCACTGCGTCATTGGTATGGATAGTACTCATGACGAATCTACCGGTAAGGGCTGCTCTCATACATATCTCTGCCGTCTCGCCGTCACGGATCTCACCAACAGATACAATATCCGGATCCTGACGAAGAATAGCCCTAAGTCCGTTTGCAAATGTCATGTTTGTCTTTGTATTTACCTGAACCTGATTTAAGCCATCCAGGTTATACTCTATGGGATCCTCCAATGTCACAAGGTTAACGTCTCTTGTATTTAACTCGTTAAGCATTGCATACATTGTGGTGGTTTTACCTGAACCGGTAGGTCCTACAAGGAGCATCATTCCATTTTTATAATGGATAAGCTTCTCGTATTTTTCCATGTCGTCAGGACTAAGTCCCAGCATCTCTTTATCTATTTCTGTGTTGGATTTATCAAGAAGACGGCACACTATTTTTTCTCCCCATGCGATAGGGAGCGTAGAAACACGCATATCGATGCTTCTGTTAAGAACGCTTACTGCGAAGCGGCCGTCCTGCGGAATTCGTTTGTCAGCCACATCCATTCCGGACATGGTCTTAATGCGGGCAATTACTGCCGCGGTTATATCCTTCGGAACCTTAAGGATATCCCTTAAGACACCATCAATACGCATCCTGACATCCATCCCGTTCTCTCTGGGTTCAAGGTGAATATCAGATGCACGTTCTGAAACAGCACGCTCAATAATGGAATTAACCAGTCTTATAGTTGGCGCGCCTTCATTATCTCCGCTAATGGAATTCGAAGAGATTATAAAGTCAAAAGCAGACAGCGATACTGTTTCGCCCTCACTCTTCTCATCAATTCCATGTTCTTTTTTATAATCAGCAATTGCCTGCTTGGCATTTTCATTTCCGTAAAGAGTATTAATAGCCCTCTCAACTGCTGAGTTTGTGGCAATAAGAGGAACGATCTTTAAATTGGCTACCTTTCGTACTTCATCAAGCGCATAGATATTAAGAGGATCATCCATTGCTACGTACAGAGAGTCCCCTTCCTTTTGCACCGGTACCAGATGATTCTGCTTGGCAATATTCCTCTGAACGTACTTGGTCATCTCCTGAGGAATCGCCGCGTTTGCAAGATCGATGTAGTCAACCTCCAGCTGCACAGCCAGTGTCTTAGCCATGTCTTCCGGACTGACTATCTTATTACTGATAAGTACTTCACCAAGTTTTTCGTGTGTCTGCTTCTGTACATCAAGAGCATATTCCAGCTCTCTTTGATTAATCAGACCACGTTCTATAAGCATATCGCCGATTCTTCTTTTTGCCATATTTCCCCCTGCATAAAAAACTGAATCTTATATGTATATGCTATGGATTAACCCATTCTAATGTTATATTTTCTTCGTCGCCAAAAACTATGAGCAGATACTTGCCCTGATGTTCCTTTGATGAACCGTAGGGCTCAACCGTGCTTACAGCCTCCATAGGATCAACAAATGTCTTGTTCGTCGCATCGTAAACCATTTTTTCCAGCATGTCGTTTTGCGTATATGCCAGTCTGGCCTTATGCTCTGCCGCTATCTCAACCTGCCTGTCCATATCCTGCAAAGTGCTCTCTGTCTTCATGGTTGCAACCTTTATCGCCACCAATACAACTAGAGCAATTGCCAAAACAATTGCCACAAGCACAATACGAGAGAGACCTTTGGTATTAAATAGTTTTCTCATAGTCTATATCTCTAATCAAAAGCAATTAATTAATGGATATCGTACCATCTGCACCACAGGATACAGACCAGCTGCCGGAGGTCTTAGCTGCAGGCGGAGTGATTCCACTGGGCCATGAAATCTGAGACTGCCAGCCTTCCTTTCTCTGCTGTACAGGAATGGTCTTTGCTCCGACTGCATTACCTGTTTCAAGATATTCAGCCATAACTTCTGCATACAAAGCTCTTATATTTGCAGCATCAGTGGCCTCTCTTGCCTTCTCGAGCTGATTGGTAAAAGTGGGTATTGCGATTGCAACAAGAACTGCTATTATAGCTACCACAATTAAGAGTTCTGCTAGTGTGAACCCCCTTGCTTTTTTCAATCTCTCCCTCATCTGTTTGATCATTTCAAGTCTCCTTCCATAGGAATGCTAAATGAAATAATATTTTGCTATAATAATTTTACCCTTGTAATTTTTATTATACAAGAAATTAAGGGCTTATTTTTCTAAAAATACTATTAATTCTCATATTTTTTATATAATTTTTTGTTTTCTTCACTCATTTAAGTAAATTGTGTGAAAATACATTGTGTTTGGTTTATCTACTAAAATTCAGTTTATAAATCTCCAAAAAAATATAAATTATAAGAAAAACCCGATAACTTCCAAGATGAAATTATCGGGTTCGTATTTATATAATTATTAGCAGATCTCTGCTCCTGAGGGCATAGCCTTCTCAGGTGTCATAAGTGCAAGGTTACCTTCTGCATCCTCTGCACAAAGGAGCATTCCTTCAGATTCAACACCGGCAAGCTTTGCAGGCTTAAGGTTTACCAGAACCATTACCTTCTTACCTACCATCTCCTCGGGAGTGTAGTACTTGCGGATACCGGATACTATCTGCTTTGTCTGGCTTCCGATCTTAACCTGTGAGCAAAGAAGCTTCTTGGACTTCGGAACTGCCTCGCAGGCGATGATCTCGCCTACCTGGAACTGCATCTTCATGAAGTCATCAAAGGTGATCTCATCCTTTGCAGGGATATCGATTCCTTCTGCTGCCTCGCCTTCCTCAGCCTTGTCCTCAGCGCCGCCGATAACAATGGCATTAGCTTCCTTGAGCATTCCAGCCTTAGTAAGGTTTTCCTTAGCTCTCTTCTGAGACTCGATGAAGTCAGCCTTCTGCTTCTCTGTGATCTTGGCAGCTTCAGCAAGAACCTCGTTAAGGTCTTTTCTTGCAAAGGTCTGCTCAGGAGCATCAGTTACCTTTGTGCCGCTCTCATATTTTCCGAAGGTATCAAGAGTATCAAAGTCGCGGCTCTTTGTGTTCAGCATAGAGAGAATCTTCTCTGCTGTTCTGGGCATGAAGGGCTCAAGAAGACTTGTACCGATTGTGATACCCTCAACAAGGTTATAAAGAACTGTTGAAAGTCTGTCAGCCTGTGCCTCATCCTTTGCAAGGTTCCACGGCTCAGTCTCATCAATGTACTTATTGCAACGCTTGAATACTGCGAAAATCTCTGTAAGAGCATCAGCAACTCTGAGCTCATCCATCTTCTTCTCAACCTTCTCGTAAGCGCCTGTGCATACTGCCTTAAGGTCAGCATCAACGCCGCCTTCTACGCCCTTGTCAGCTACAACGCCGTCAAAGTACTTGTTGGACATTGCGATTGTTCTGTTTACAAGGTTACCAAGTGTATTGGCAAGGTCTGAGTTGTAACGCTCAACCATGAGCTCCCATGTGATCACACCATCATTGTCATAGGGCATCTCGTGAAGTACGAAATACTTAACAGGATCAACACCGAAGAGACTAACAAGGTCATCAGCGTAGATTACGTTGCCCTTGGACTTACTCATCTTCTCGCCGCCCTGAAGGAGCCAGGGATGTCCGAATACCTGCTTCGGAAGAGGCTCACCAAGTGCAAGAAGGAAAATAGGCCAGTAAATAGTATGGAATCTGATGATATCCTTACCGATAAGATGAAGGTCAGCAGGCCACCACTTTTTATAGTCCTCGCTGCTGTTATCCACATCATAGCCGATACCGGTGATATAGTTTGTAAGCGCATCAAGCCATACATATACTACATGCTTTTCATCGAAGCTTACAGGGATTCCCCACTTGAAGGAGGTTCTGGATACGCAAAGATCCTGAAGTCCGGGAAGCAGGAAGTTGTTCATCATCTCATTCTTACGTGACACAGGCTGAATGAATTCAGGATGTGTATTGATGTGCTCGATAAGCTGAGGTGCATACTTGCTCATCTTGAAGAAATATGCTTCCTCCTCAGCGGGATGTACGTCTGATCCGCACTCAGGACACTTTCCGTCAACAAGCTGAGACTCTGTGTAAAATGCCTCACACTCTGTACAGTACATTCCCTTATAGGATCCCTTATAGATATCGCCCTGGTCATAGAACTTCTTGAATATCTTCTGAACCTGCTGAACGTGATCCTCGTCTGTGGTACGGATAAATCTGTCATAGGATGTATCCATCATATCCCAGAGGCTCTTGATTGTACCTGCAACGCCATCAACGAATTCCTTAGGGCTGTTGCAGCCTGCCTCGATTGCTCTTGTCTCAATCTTCTGGCCGTGCTCATCAGAGCCTGTCTGGAAATGAACATCATAGCCATCTTTTCTCTTATATCTTGCAATAGCGTCAGCAAGCACGATCTCATAGCTGTTTCCGATATGAGGCTTACCTGATGTATAAGCTATCGCTGTAGTAATGTAATATTTTCCTTTGTTCTGCATTTATAAAAATCTCCTTACCAACATAATATCTCGCACCCGGTCTCGGTAACCAGGACTTCCACTTCCCACTGAGCTGAAGGTGAACCGTCCTCAGTATAAACTGTCCAGTCATTATCAGCATCCACGAAAATCTTATCCTCACCCATGTTTATCATAGGCTCGATGGTGAATACCATTCCGGGTACCATGATCATCTCTGTTCCCGGCTTACTTACAAAGCTAACCCAGGGCTCCTCATGGAAATCGTTACCACAGCCGTGTCCGCCAATCTCACGAACCACTGTATAACCATTTTTAAGAGCGTGCTGATGAACTGCGTCGCCCATATTTCCAAGGGGTGTCCAGGGGATTACATTCTTAACACCTATATCAACTGCTTCCTTAGTAACATCCACAAGCTTCTTCCATTCAGGATCCACATCTCCGATGCAGAACATTCGTGAAGAATCTGAGTAGTAGCCATCCAGAATTGTGGAGCAGTCTACATTTATAATGTCGCCCTCCTGCAAAATATCGTCAGGAGACGGAATTCCATGACATACCATATCATTAATGGAAGTGCATACGCTCTTAGGAAAACCTTCATAATTAAGAGGTGCCGGGATACCGCCCATCTTCTTAGTTACATCAGCGACGATATCATCGATTTCCTGAGTCGACATGCCTGCCTTTATCTTGTCAGCTACCTCGTCGAGGCAGGCCATATTTATCTTCGCACTCTTTTTAATGCCTTCAATATCTTTTTCAGTCTTAATGAGTGATCTGTGGGGAACTATCTTACCTTCCCTCTGAAGCTTGATGATCTTGTCATCAAAAGCCTCGTGGCAAGCCTTGTATTTCTTACCACTCTGGCACCAGCACGGTGCATTTCTATCCATCTTTTTATACATTATCTGAATATCGACCTTTCTAATCCTATAGGTTTACGCATAAAGTCTATTATCTAGTATGCCTTTACTGCTTATTATTGTCAATTTGCAATCTTTGTTTTTCGCTCTTCCGATAAGGCCATGGCAACAAACAGATACATAAATGATGTTGCATATACATGCTGGAAAAAGAATATGCTACATGCAAAATAGCCTGAAAGGGACAGGAGTGCCATCATTGAAAGCCTGCTTTTATCTGCTCTTTTCCAAAGTGTTACAAATGAGGATACGATAAATCCGGCATAGGTGATGCACCCAAGAATACCATTTTCAACAAGGAAATTAAGGTACTCATTATGAGCTACCATCAGCTTAAACTTGCCGTACATATCTATGAGGCTCTCTTCAAAATCCTGAAAAGAGTATATATATGCTTCAAAGCCGCCCTGGCCTGTTCCAATAATCTTTCTTAAAAAAGGAAGTCTCTCAAAGCCGTATACCGCACATCTCCAGTTAAGCCCTCTGTGGGTCCCCCAATCATAGTCAAAATTTAGCATTCTGATATTGGCAAGGTTTCCTGCCTTTTCAGGGGTATTTGTAACCACCACCATTGCGATCACAATGAGAATTATTCCCACCAAGAGACCTGACACCATCACCTTATATAGAATTTTCAGGGCTTTTCCCTTCCATTCCTTTTCTCTTGTGGCATAAAGCGCAGCCATAAATACCAGCGCTACCAATATTATTAAAACTCCTACGTGTTTTCTCAGGAGTGAATTAACTGCATCATTTTCATCTACAAAAACAAATTTATCATGAAAGAGGACGAACACCAGAACATATACTATCTCGGTAACTACGCCAAACATCGCGATAATTACTGAAAATCTCTTTAGCATTTCTCTTTTGCTGATACAAACGCCAAATAAAACAAATAGCTCTGCCATCATCACCGGCAGTATGGTGTCACTTCCAATCACCCATGCTCCCATAAAAATGAAGGCATCGACAACAAGTGCTATCATCCTTCGCATTCGGTTTTCTTCATATATATAATAGGCGATTCCTGCGCCCATAAGGCAGGCCACATACATCGTCGCCCAGTTGGTCTGTCCAAGAGTTGAAATAAATCCGGGATAGGTATTACCCATCTTATTAGGGTAGATGTCGAATCTGTTTAGAACTGTCAGGAGTCCTGTAATTCCGGCGCCTATGCCGGCAGCGATCCAGATGGAGAGCTTGTCCTTATAATAGTAAAAAACAAGAAGCATGGCTCCGATAAACAATAGCTGTACACGGAATCCCATGTGCCAGCTCCCATTTCCAACCCAAGAGGTCTTATGATTGCTTGAGAATATCCATGAGATAATATGTGACAACAGATGCGTAAGCACAAATATAATAGGTAGTTTTGGCCTGCGTTTTACGTTTTCTCCTCTTAAGCATCCGGTCTCTACGAGATAACAGATAAATCCACATATTATTATGAATGCTGTTGTTACAAGCCTGTATATCTTATACTTTGCATTAGCTATATCACTGTATCCGTTCTGATAAAAGAAGGGCACAAACGCCAGCATCACTATCAGATAGTAGGTTGTTATCTGTTCCCCATAATCGTGAATAACCTCTAAAGTGGTTTTTCGCTCCTGTTTCAAATTGCTCCTCCAACAAATGTATTTATTAACTCTTGATTATTATACTTATAGAAAAAAACACAGGCAAGGATTTCTCCCTGCCTGTGTGGTATTTACATCTTATCAGTTAAAGAAAATCAGCTCTTCTTAACCTTTGTGCCCTTCTTGTAACCGGTCTTCTTAGCAGCTGTCTCAAGCTTACCCTTGATCTTGTTGAACTGCTTCTTTGAAGCCTTAACCTTGATTGTCTTAAGCTTCTTGCAGCCCTTTACGAAGGTCTTATCAATCTTGCTCTTCTTAAGCTTCTTACCGTTAATCTTGAAGCTCTTAAGTTTCTTAGCGTTCTTAAGTGCATACTTGCCGATCTTCTCAAGAGGAGCTTTGGATGCATCAAACTTTGTAAGGTTCTTACAATCCTTAAGTGCGTTTGCACCAAGTTCCTTGATGTTAGCACCAAGTGTGAGCTCTTCAAGTGCTGCACTGCCTGTGAATGTGCCTTCCTTGATAGCTGTTACAGCAACGTCTTTATCGTTTACTTTGATAGTATCAGGAATAACAACCTTCTTAGCATCTTCCTGCTTAGCAACTGAATAAGCTACCGTACCATCAGCGGTACTCTCATACCAAGCATTCTTGTCTGCTGTCTTATCAGCATCATCCGGAACAATCTTTTCACCTGCTGTCTTTTTCTCGAGAACTTCTGCAGCATCTGAACCACTCTTTCCTGCATCACCGGCTGAAGCAGCACTAACAACAATACTGGTCTCCCCTACTACTGAAGGAGCAACGATGCCTGCAACAGCACCGAAAGCGATTACTGCGGCTAAGTTCATAGCCATAACATGTTTGTTAAGTTTCATACTTGTTTCCCCTTTCATGAAGATTACTTTTCTTAACTTCTCACTCTATAATTTTAGAAGTCATGTACAAGTATAACGCTTTTGAGTGAAATTTCAATACAATTATTTCATTTTTCTTACAAAATATTGAAATAAATAATCATTTTATCAGAATTTTATTAAAATTTAATAATTTGGACAAATGAGAATACCATAAAAATATATTATTTAGAACCAGATGCCTTATAAGATTTATGCAATTGAAGATTTTCACAGTCAGGTGGGGAATTTACGAGAGAATCGTTGCGCACTTTACAGCCTGCATTTCTGCAGTCTCTGCATCTGTATCCTGAATGGTTTGAATACATCTTTTTGCATTCAAGTGAGCAGAAGGCATGATGGCTCTCTCTTGCCGTAAACATCCTTCCACAATTCATACAAATATTTCTTACATTGTGCGCCATAACTTTACCCTTACTTTCACTAATGGGTATACTTCCACTTTAATTATACGTTATAAGGCGCAGCAATTCTCGATATTTAGAAAAAATTTAGAGAAAATTAAGGAGCAAAGCCCTTTTTTGACTATGCTCCTTAACAATTTAGATAATATTTATATTTGCAGAATATTCTTACTTACTGCATTTTCCCAAGTAAGTTTTTTACATTTTCTGATATGTCACCATTAAACACAGCAGAACCTGCAACGATAACATTGGCACCTGCTTCCAGAGGCACATTAACGTTATCAACAGTTACTCCGCCGTCAATCTCTACGTCAACTGAAAGTCCGGCATCACTTATAAGCTTCCTTGCTTCCCTTATCTTATCAGTACATTCATCCATGTACTTCTGACCGCCAAATCCTGGCTCAACAGTCATCACAAGAAGCATGTCTATATGCTCCAGATAAGGCACTACAGCCTCTACCGGTGTTTTGGGTTTAATAGCAAGTCCAACCTTTTTACCGAGACTGCGGATCTTATCTATTACTTCTCTGGAATCTGATGCAGCTTCTACATGGAAGGTTATAATATCCGCACCGCTCTCCGCAAACTGCTCAATATAACGGATAGGCTCCTCTATCATAAGATGTACATCATAGACCTGCTTAGAAGCCTTCCTTATGGATTTAAGTACTGGCAATCCAAAGGATATAGAGGGCACAAAGATACCGTCCATAACATCAAAATGAAGGTACTGCGCGCCTGCTGCCTCAGTCTCCTTGATCTGCTGCCCAAGTATTGTAAAATCCGCTGAAAGAATTGATGGTGCAAGAATATTCATATCTGTTTAACCTCAAATGCATGTGTTTGTAAATTCCGAGCGTTTTTCCTGATTTGGTACCCAAAAACACCCATATTTTAACTCATTTCAATTAAATTTGGAAACAATAATCACAATATAATAATTTGGTACCCATTTTATGCGGAAAAATGGGTACCAAACTTAAAAATTCTACGTATTTTTACCAAGTAATAACTTATTTAAGAAATTCCTTAACTGAGTTGTATACACCCTCTCCGTCAAGACCATACTTCTTAACAAGGTCACCTGCAGAACCTGATTCGCCGTAGCGATCCTGCATACCGATCTTCTTAACAACTGTAGGACACTCTTCAGAAAGAACATCACAAACTGCAGAGCCAAGGCCGCCGATTACGGAATGCTCCTCAACTGTTACAACCTTGCCTGTCTTCTTAGCAGTTGCTACTACAAGCTCTCTGTCGATAGGCTTGATTGTGCAGATATTGATAACCTCTGCGCTTACACCCTCAGCTGCAAGCTTCTCAGCTGCTTCAAGAGCTGAACCTACGCCGATACCTGTAGCAATGATGCTGACATCTGTTCCCTCGCGGAGAACTGTTCCCTTACCAAGCTCAAACTTGTAATCAGGTCTGTCATTAACGATAGGGCAAGCTGCACGTCCGAAACGGATGTAAACAGGACCCTCGTGCTCAGCAGCTGCACGTACACAAGCTCTTGCCTCGATATCATCTGCAGGGCACATAACAACCATTCCGGGGATTGTGCGCATAAGTGCAAGATCCTCGTTACACTGGTGGCTGGCACCGTCTTCACCTACTGTAATTCCGGCATGTGTTCCACCGATCTTAACGTTGAGGTGAGGATATCCTACTGAGTTACGAACCTGCTCGTAAGCACGTCCTGTAGCAAACATTGCAAATGTGCTGACAAAAGGAATCTTACCTGTTGTTGCAAGTCCTGCAGCGATGCCCATCATGTTGCACTCTGCAATACCGCAATCGATGTGACGATCCGGGAATTCCTTCTTGAACCAGCCTGTTCTTGTTGCTGCTGCAAGGTCAGCGTCAAGTACTACTACCTTGTCGTTTTCCTTTGCAAGCTCTATAAGTTCTTTACCATAGCTGTCTCTGGTAGCTATCTTCTTAACTTCGCTCATTTTAACCTCCAATTATTCTAAAGATGCGCCGATCTTTTCAAGATCTTCCATTGCCTTAGCATACTCTTCATCATTAGGTGCAACACCGTGCCATGAAACCTGGTTCTCCATGAAGGATACACCCTTACCCTTTATAGAGTGTGCAATAATTGCTGTAGGCTGTCCCTTGGTCTCTCTAGCCTCCTTGAAGGCTGCTCTTATAGCATCGAAATCATGTGCATCAATGTTGATTACATGGAAGTTAAATGCTTCAAACTTCTTGTCGATCGGGTAAGGTGAGCAAACCTGATCAACAGGTCCGTCGATCTGAAGACCATTGTTATCAACGATAACAACAAGGTTATCAAGCTTGCGGAAGCCTGCGAACATAGCTGCCTCCCAAACCTGTCCTTCTTCAATCTCACCATCACCTAAAAGTGTGTATGTTCTGAAATCTTTATTATCAAGCTTTGCAGAAAGTGCCATACCGCAAGCTGCTGAAATACCCTGTCCAAGTGAACCTGAAGACATATCAAGTCCGGGAAGGTACTGCATGCTGGGGTGTCCCTGAAGTCTTGATCCAAGCTTACGAAGAGTCTTAAGCTCCTCTACAGGGAAATATCCACGCTGAGCCATTACTGAGTAAAGGCCGGGTGCTGTGTGTCCCTTTGAAAGAACGAAACGGTCACGGTCTGCCTTAACCGGATCCTTAGGATCAATGTTCATCTCCTCAAAATACAGATATGTGTAGATATCTGCTGCTGAAAGTGATCCGCCGGGATGTCCAGCTTTTGCAGCATGAACAGCTGTTACTATGCCCTTGCGGACTTCATTTGCAATTTTCTGCAATTCTTTGTTTGTCATAATTCCTCCACTTCCTTTTTTTCTTAAAAATCTTATGAAGTACTGCCCGGAATCCCCATGCAGTATCAATTTAACACAAATCGCAATATCCGACTATCGTTTTTTTGCGCAATTGTTCTTAAATAGTGCTTTT
>JAEEGF011083060.1_pt1 | contig 14954 bp, 11 predicted proteins | sample 9134171 | NCBI WGS metagenome assembly JAEEGF01 (sample SAMN16246542, study PRJNA631951) | gut metagenome | biome: gut microbiome; feature: rumen; material: AP-attached | host: Bos | place: Iran: Karaj | collected 2018-10 | reverse complement strand
AAGGTTTCTCTGATATTCGGATCGCTGTAACTCAGCAGATAACCGCCGTATTCTGTAAACTCATGCATCGGAGTGTAGACTCCGTACTGTTCGCGCAGCTTAGGAATCAGGTAAGTGTCCACAACCAAAGATTTTATGGCGTCCAAATCAGCTGTATATCCGTCCAGCCCCATCGTTTCAAAGGATGTGATCAGACCGTTATACTGTACGGTGCTGTCAATAATGAGTGCCTCTCGCTTCGCGGGAGATTCGAATTCATACACAGCAGGAGTGATGGGCTCGTTGTTCAATTTTCCCAGAAAGGCGTTTGTCTGCTCTGCGGCGGATTCAAACAGATCCGGGTCACCGGCAAAAATGGTGATGGCATTGCTGCGGTTCCTCAAAAGCTGCTGAACTTCGCTCAGCTTTGCAGCTACAGCATCCGGATCGTCTTTCATCATTTGCGAAACTTCATTCAGGAATGCGAAATAGTCCAGCCCGCTCAGATAGCTGCTGTAGGCGTATACCGGTTCGGTTGCGCCCATGTGGCGGTTGATCATCAGGTAATATGGACCGTAACTGATCCCGGCCCGGGCCGAGGCAAGCGCCCGGTCAATCAGGCCGCTGAGCTTTTCGGTGTCGGTAAATACAGTCTCAAACAACACTTCGTAAGCAAGATTGTAGGCGGTTTCCAGATCCTCACCGAGGCAGATAAATCCGGTATTCAGGTAAGGATTATACTCTTTCGTTCCATATTTGACAGGAACGGCATAACTTGCATTCCATCCGTAGGTGTAGCGGGCAATCATGGCAGACAGTGTTTCCTGGGAATGCTCGCTGGTTTCCAGTGGACCGAGCATGGGGAGATACAGGGCAAACCAGTGGAGATCCTCATGCGGAAGCCCGGAAGCATCCAGCATAATAAGCGTTTCACCGATATCATCCACCTCGGCCGCTGCCGTCAGGTGACGGACACCGTCTTCATCGGTTTCATCATGGACGACATAGTTGCGGACTTCCTCCGGAAGGCTCCGGACATCCACTGCCCGCAGTTGCGCTACCATCGAATCCGTGTCCGCCGGCGAGGCGGCAGCATCAACAATGCCTTTGAGTGCCTGCCCGGCATACTGCAGCAGCAATTTCGCGGCGCCGGATTCACTCTCGGTCATCTGATCTTTCTTTTGACGGAACATTTCCTCCAGAACTTCACGGAAAAGATTCTCAGGAACGATCCCGCTTTCCAGGGTGGCCTCAATGCTTTCATTCTGATCAAGCATTTCCAGCAGCTTCTGATTGCCGGATTCCGGGATGGCGGTACTGTATGCCTTTTCAAAATCCTTCATGCTGCATCCGGCAAGTGCCAGCTGCTTTTCCATGATGGCCCATGCGCTTTCATCGCGGTTGATGATCTGAAGCAGTTCCTCATCGGACAATGAGGCCTTTACTTCAGCTAGATGCTCTTTTTCCGCATCGTTCAGTTGCTCGCGCAGGCCGGGCTCAGAATAAGTAATGCTCAGAACGGTAATGACGTCATCCTCCAGCAGCCAGTCTCTGACCGCGTGCTGATAAAGTCCCGCCTGATTCCAGTCGTTCATCTGGCTCAGCGCCGTGGAGTAGTTGATGGTATAAAACGGATCATGAGTGTCGGCATAGGATGGAACAAACTGACCCGAAACCAGGGTTGCGCCGAGGCTGGAGCTTTCACGGCTGAGCTTGGAGGCAATCGAGAGGGATGCGATGATCCCGTCGCCGAGAACCGGCTCAAAACCTTTTTCCGCAACCTCCTGAAGGGACTGATCTACGATCTCCCTGAAAGTTTCGGCATCTTCCCGGTTCAAATACATGCCGTAAAATACCACCATATCCTGAGGGCCGGAATACTCAAAATAGGTTCCGAAGTATCCGTATGGAAGGGCTTCCTTAAGCCGTTTCATCATCGGGGACCGGTCGTTCATCAGCAGGTCTGTCAGCGTGTTCAGGACCATTTCATCCAGGGTCAGTTCTTTCAGCCCCGGGCACAGGAAGGAGTAATAAACAACCGTTCCGCCTTCTGTGGAGAAATCTTCCTCCACTGCATAGGGATATTCCGCAGTGACAGATTCGGTCAGCGGAATGTAATTGTTTTCCTCAAAGCTGAACTCGCGGCGCTCATACTGAGAAAACTCGTCGTCCAGCAGCTGAAGGAAAGCGGTATAGTCCTCAAATTTTCCGTACAGATATGCAGCGCAATTGGACGGGTGGTAATAGAGATCGTGATAGGCCTTCAGATCTTCCCAGGTCATTTCGGGAATATGGGCCGGATCCCCACCAGAGTTGTTTCCGCAGGTTGCGCCTGGGAAGCATGTGCGGATCCAGTCGTAGTGCGCCTGGCTGCTGATGTCCATGGCGGAGCGCATCTCGCTGTAAACCGTTCCTTCAATGGCAAGGTCTTCTTCCAGGCTGCCCAGACGGTAACGCCATGCTTCCTCGCGGAAGATGTTTTCGTCTTCCATGAGCATCGGGTGCATGCAGCTGTCCAGGTAGAAGTCCGCATACTTAAGAAGCTGAGCCTCGGAGAGGCTTGCCACCGGGTAGGTGGTATAGGCCTGACCGGTTGTGGCATTCATATAAGTATTATAGGTCTGGTACAAAAGATTAAAGAACAAATCGTCTGACGGATACTTTTCCGAACCATCCAGCGTGGCGTGCTCAAAAATATGGGGCAAGCCGGTGTCGTCGATTGCCCTCGTGAAGAAGGTCAGGTCGAAAACGCGGTTGAGATCACTGTTGGCAATATAAATAAGCTCTGCACCGGTTTTGACGTGTTCAAAACGAATGCACTGCGCACCGATATCCGGATATGCCTGAACTTCACGGACCGTAAATCCGCAGACTGTTTCTCCGGGCTGCGGCAGTTCGCCGAGTTCCGCTTCGTCTTCTTCCGCCAGCGTCAGGTTCTCCACCAGTTCTGTCACGTTTGGCAGCCCCGCATCGGCGGCAGCCTGTTCAACAATGGTAGAGGGATTCACTTCCTGCTTCTTCCGAAACGAGCATCCTGACAGAGTCAGAAGCAGGATGGCGGTGAGGAAGCATATTATTATAATGTTTTTATTCCTGGGAATCATGCAATAGTCTCCTTCATGAAGATTTCCGACGGGCTCTATTTTATCAGAATCTGAGAAAGTAGCAAGGGGGTTAAATGTGAAACGTTGTTCTCATCCTATAGACAAATGGCGAAAGTTGTGGCATGATAGGGCCAACCTCAGATGAGGGAATAAAACAGGAGGTTGAATCGATGAGCGATCTTGAAAACAAAGTTGAAAAAGTTGCCGATGATAGCTTGAAAGAAGTCGTCGGTGGTGTTTCAGCAAATTATCTCGCAGCCCTCGATGTTATGAATGGCAAGTACGGCAATGGGGAAGAGCGCAAGAGAAGGCTAACCGCAGCCGGTTATGATTACTGGGCAGTACAGCATCTGGTGAATGGCCTCTCAGCCGGTTACGGCACTGTTGCACAGGATGTCATTCAGGGCAAATACGGCAACGACCAGTATCGCGTCAACGCACTGAGAAGCGCAGGCTACGATCCCGCCATGGTGCAGGATATCGTCAACGCAATGCTCAAGTACTGATTCGCAGAATCGCGCAGTACACAATCATCAATCTGAACACAAAAAGAGAATTCTTTTGTGAATATTAAATTTGGAGGTATTTTAAAATGGCAGACGAAGTGAAACTGAACGACATTGATCTCGCAGAAATCGACGGTGGCGCAGGCCCCTGGCAGAACTACGCAAGAGGCACCTATGTGAACTACGGCAGCTACATCATCTACACGGTTGCCAGCGGCGACGTCCTCACCGGCATTGGCCCCCGCTTCGGTGTTACCGTTGCTGAGATTTGCCAGTGGAACGGCATTCCCGATGCGAACAGAATCTATGCCGGTCAGCACCTGACCATCTATCCCCGCATCATTCGCTAATCTTACTGAATAACCGTGTGCCCCCGTCAACAGGTTTGGCGGGGGCACAAGCTTTTCTGAAAAGATTTGATTTGTTTGATCAAGTTTGTTATAATAATAAAATAGGCAAGTCTATTGGATCATTCAGTCATGAAAGAGGGAATCAGATATGCTCCCGACGGAATCCTTCGGGCAGAGAATCCGGACCAGGCGTACGGAATTGGGTATGACACAGCAGCAGCTTGCGGACCTTATGTTTGTTTCACGCAGGACCATCATCAACTGGGAATCGGGAAACAGTCTGCCGGATATCAGCATGCTGGCACGTCTTGCATCGCATCTGGACCTGGGTACCATTGAACTGCTGGATGAAATGGCGACTGCGGAGAACAGGCCCGTCGTAATCGCGGTGGAAAGCAATGAGTACATTCTGAAAGCCTTCACGCAGTTGCTCATTGACACTTTGCCGGATGCGGATGTATACGGATTTGACTGCATGACAGAGGCGCTTCGTTTCAGCGCCGGACATAAGGTTTCGGTTGCCTTTATCAATGTGGAACTGCAGGGCGAAAGCGGGCTGGTGCTGGCTAAGATCATGCGCAATGCGGAACCGAAGACCAATATTGTGTTTATATCCAGGAATCTGGATTATACGAGCGATGCCTGGAAGATTCACGCCAGCGGTTATGTGCTGATGCCGCTGACTGCGGATAAGATCCGCAGTGAGATAGAAAACCTGCGCTATCCGTATCGGAGCAGCAATTGATCATACGTGGAGGATTACCAATGGAAGAGTCTTTATTTCGCAAGAACAGCGTGGAGCATATCTCATCTCCTGAACAGCTGAACGATTACCTGCGTGTCACAAGTCCCGCAATCTGGGTTGTTCTGATTGCCGTCATTATTCTTCTTGCCGGGGTTCTGATCTGGGCGTCCTTTGCCAATATTGACAGTTTTGTCACCGGTACAGCTCAGGTGGAAGACGGGAAAATGGTTATTATCTTTGACGATCAGACGCGCTCGGGAAAAGTGGAGCCCGGTATGAAAGCCGTGGTCGGAGATGCAGCTTACGTCATCAACAGTGTCGGAAACAGTTATGACGGAAGCATATTTGCAGTTGCCGACACGGATCTTTCGGATGGGTCTTACAGTACACGCGTGGTATACCGTCAGACTCAGGTCATTAAGCTGCTGTTTCGCTGAGGATCCGCCGCATGAGTGAGAATAAAGTCAAACAACCGGTCAAACAGGGCCGGGTAAAAGTGCCCGTAGTCATGCAGATGGAAGCGCTCGAGTGCGGTGCGGCTTCCCTTGCCATGATTATGGCGTACTATGGGAAATGGGTACCGCTCGAGCAGGTTCGAAAAGACTGCGGGGTTTCCCGTGACGGATCCAAGGCCGTCAATATTCTGGCGGCTGCCCGCAACTACGGCTTTGAAGCGGATGGTTACCGCTGTGAACTGGATTCCCTGAAAAACAATATGCAGTTCCCCTGCATCATCCACTGGAACATGAACCATTTTGTGGTCCTGGATGGATTTCAGGGGAAATATGCCTATATTAACGATCCTGCTCGCGGGCAGGTGAGGGTTACCATGGAGGAACTTGACACTTCCTTCACCGGTATTTGTCTGCAGTTCACGCCCGGGGAGTCCTTTGAACCAGGCGGCAAACCGAAGAGCGTTTTGGAGTTTGCGCGCAAGCGTCTGGTCGGCGCCGAGGCTGCGGTTGTGTTTGTTCTGCTGTCAACTGCCATTGCCTATCTGTTCGGGATCATCAACCCGGTGTTTACCGGCTTCTTTATGGATCGCCTTCTGACCGGAGAGAATCTCGAACTGTTCCGGCCTTTCATGATTCTGCTGATTGTGATGGGGGTGGCGCAGGTAATCGTATCCTGGGTGCAGTCGGTCTATGCCCTGAAGATCAACGGTAAAATGGCGATAATCGGCAACAGCACTTATATGTGGAAGATCCTACGCATGCCAATGGAATTCTTTTCTCAGCGCATGGCGGGTGATATTCTTCAGAGACAGGGGACCAACGCGACGATTGCCAGCACCCTTGTCAATACGCTGACGCCGCTTCTGCTGAATACCATCATGATGGTATTCTATCTGGTCGTGATGCTGCGCTACAGCGTGCTGCTCACGGTAATCGGGATTGTAACCATCATCATTAACCTGCTTGTGTCCCGCCTGATTTCCGCAAAGCGCGTGAATATCACACGGGTACAGATGCGCGATGAAGGTAAACTGGCAGCAGCAACGGTATCCGGTATTCAAATGGTGGAAACCATCAAGGCCAGCGGAGCAGAGAACGGTTATTTCCAGAAATGGGCAGGATATCAGTCCTCAGTCAATACCCAGAAGGTGAAATATATCCGGCTGAATCAGTACCTCGGCATGATCCCGAACCTGCTGACGACCGTCGCAGATGCGGCAGTACTGGTGGTTGGCGTATGGCTGGTGATGCGAAGCGAATTTACGCTCGGTATGATCATGATCTTCCAGGGCTTCCTGAGTTGCTTTATGGCGCCGGCAATGACCCTGATTTCCGCCGGCCAGACCATTCAGGAAATGCGCACTGATATGGAACGCGTCGAAGACGTCATGCAGTATCCTTCCGACCCGCACTTTTCCGACAGTACGGTGGAGCAGGACGCGGATTACTCGAAGCTTTCCGGGAATGTTGAACTGAAGGATGTCTGCTTCGGCTATTCCAGACTTGGCCAGCCCCTGATTCAGAACTTTTCCATGAGTATGAAACCCGGCAGCCGTGTCGCTTTTGTCGGAACTTCCGGCTGCGGCAAGTCTACCCTCTCCAAACTCATCTCCGGGCTTTATCAGCCGTGGAGCGGTGATATTCTGTTTGACGGGAAGCACATTTCTGAGATCGACAGAAGTGTGTTTACCGGTTCTCTTGCAGTGGTCGACCAGGACATTACCCTGTTTGAGGATACCATTGCAAACAACATTAAGATGTGGGATGAGTCCATTGAAGATTTTGAGATGATCCTCGCTGCGCGGGATGCGCAGATCTATGATGATATCATGGCGCGCGAAGGAGGCTTTAACGGAAGGCTTACCGAAGGCGGCAAAGACCTCTCCGGCGGGCAGCGCCAGCGGCTTGAGATTGCACGCGTGCTGGCGCAGGATCCCTCGATCATCATTATGGATGAAGCGACTTCCGCGCTGGACGCCAAGACCGAATATGAACTTGTGAAAGCGGTCAAGGATCGGGGCATCACCTGTATTGTCATTGCCCACAGACTGTCCACGATTCGGGACTGTGACGAAATCATTGTTCTTGACAAAGGCGTTGTTGTGGAACGCGGCACTCATGAAGAGCTCTACGCCAAAGGCGGCGTATATACCGAGCTCATCGCCAGCGATTGAGGAGGTGTGAGGAATGGGATGGTTTGACGAACAGATTCGTCAGAGAAAAGAAAGTGATCAGGACATTTTCGAGGATTCCATTTTTCGCATGGCATCGGTCGTTCTGGGAAAACGCGGTGCAGGTTTGCTGAACAACGAACGTCTGATCACAAAAGAAGCCATTGATGACATTCTGAAGTTTTATCACTGCAAACCCGCCGATATCCCGGAAACAATTACCGATCCGGATGATCAGCTGGAATTCTGCCTGCGCCCGCACGGCCTGATGCGTCGGAACGTGAAGCTGGAAGACGGCTGGTACCGGGATGCATACGGACCGATGCTGGCGTTCCGCAAGGAGGACGGCCTTCCTGTTGCGCTGCTGCCGAAGCCCTTTATGGGCTACTGGTTCAATGACGCGGTTACCGGAAAACGCACAACCTTAAACCGCGCAACAGCAGAGCAGTTCGACAGGGAAGCGATCTGTTTTTACAAGCCTCTCCCGCTGAAAAAACTGGGGATCCCGGATCTGATCGTATATCTGACAGACTGCCTGAGCGGCGGCGACTACATCATGCTGATCGGACTGACGTTTGTGGCAACGCTGCTCGGTATGATCGGTCCGCAGATTACCCGCACTTTGACGGGCCCGGTTCGGGAGAGCGGCAGTGTCATGCTGCTGATCGGAACGGCAGTTTTCATGCTCTCGGCAATTGTCTCGACCCAGCTGATCAAGACGGTTCGCGAGCTGATGATGAACCGCATCCAGCTGAAAACCTCGTTGTCGGTGGAGGCATCCATGATGATGCGGGTGATGAACCTCCCCGCAAACTTCTTCCGCAAGTATGCATCTGGTGAACTCTCCAGCCGGTTTACGGCGGTCAATCAGCTGTGCCAGCTGCTGATCGGGAATGTGTTCTCTACCGGCTTGTCATCTCTGATGTCACTGCTTTATCTGACGCAGATTTTCAGCTTTACCAGAGCTTTGGTGGTTCCGGCCCTGCTGATTGTGCTGACCACGGTCGTTTTCAGTGTGATATCTGCTTTGGCTCAGATCAAAATATCCAAGCAGGTTATGGAAAAAGGCGCCAAGGAAAACGGCTTGAGCTATGCCATGATTACCGGCGTACAGAAGATCAAGCTGGCGGGCGCCGAGAAGCGGGCGTTTGCCCGCTGGGCGAAGATTTATTCCGAAGCTGCGGAACTGAGCTACAATCCGCCGATGTTCCTGAAGGCTAACGGCGCGATTTCATCAGCTATTTCGCTTGCGGGAACCGTTCTGCTCTACTATGTTGCGGTGAAAGCCAGAATCATCCCGTCGGACTATATCGCTTTCAGCGCTTCATTCGGTTCCGTTACAGCCGCTTTCGGAGCACTGACAGGCGTTGCGCTTTCGGTTGCTCAGATCAAACCGATTCTCGACATGGCGGAACCGATCCTGAAAACGGAACCGGAATCCTCAGAAAATAAGATGGTCGTCACCGCTTTGAGGGGCGGTATCGAGCTGTCCAACGTATACTTCCGCTATACCGACAATATGCCCTATGTGGTTGACGGGATGAATCTGAAGATCAAGCCCGGGGAGTATATTGCCATTGTCGGTACAACAGGCTGCGGAAAATCAACGCTGATTCGTCTGCTTCTCGGATTTGAAACGCCGGAAAAAGGCGCCATCTACTACGACGGGAAAGACATGTCCAAGCTTGACCTTCGGTCCCTGCGCCGAAAGATGGGCGTCGTGACCCAGGACGGAAGCCTGTTTCAGGGCGATATTTACTCCAATATTGTCATCTCTGCGCCTCAGCTGACGATCGACGAAGCCTGGGAAGCTGCTGAGCTGGCGGGGATTGCCGATGACATCCGTGCGATGCCAATGCAGATGCACACCATCATTTCGGAAGGCCAGGGCGGCATCTCAGGCGGACAGAAGCAGCGCATTATGATTGCGCGCGCTATCGCCCCGAAGCCGAAAATCCTGATGTTCGACGAGGCAACCTCGGCACTGGATAACAGGACGCAGAAACAGGTTTCCGATGCGCTGGACAGCCTGAAGTGCACGAGGCTCGTCATTGCGCACAGACTTTCCACAATCCGCAACTGCGACAGAATTCTGGTGCTGGATAAAGGGCACATTGTGGAAGACGGCACTTATGATGAACTGATCGCAAGGAACGGCCTGTTTTCTGAACTGGTTGCCAGACAGCGCCTGGATGTGCCGACAGGAGATGCGGAGACGCCGGCAGAACAACCGATACAGGCGGAAAGCCCGGCTGACGACGTCAGTCAGGCTCCGACGGCGGAGCCATGAAGCGGCGTGAGGGTGCGGCAGGCAGAAGGATAGGAAGCGGAAAATGAAAAGCGAACAAACAATGAATATTCTGAACGATGAAGAACTCGGTTCGGTCGTCGGCGGATACCAGGTCGTATTCAGCGATACGGGCCTGAATCGTGATTCGTGGTTCGTGTCATATTTGACGCGCAGAATGGTTCAGGACAGTATTCGCCAGGAGATGGATCGCTCATCCGGGATCGCCCCCGGTGAGATCAGCGTGCGCGGCCGGGCCTACAGCCTGACTCAGGTTGGCGACAATATTTACGTGGAAGAGAAGCCATAAATCATCGGAATACGCGGTGCGTCGTCTCAGGGATGCGCACCGCTTTTGATCATCTCGGAAAGCGGGCATCATGGAGAAGACCGGACGAAAACCGAATATATACAGTCTGGCGGTGCTGACCGCAATTACACTGCTGATTCTCGTCATTCTTGCAGTGCGGGGGAGAGAGTCAGGGCTGAGATGGGCAAATGTTGTCTTGACAGGATACTTCGGCGGTTCCGTGGCCTGTCTGCTGGCGGCATTCCGGAAACAGCTGCGCTATAACATGTATTCCTACAATACGATCCTGTACATGGGATTTGCATTGTTTCTTCTATCCCTGTTCGGCACCTTTCTTACCATGTCGGTAAAGAGTATTGCGTTCCCGGACGGTTTTCATGCACAGGAAATGCTGTTCACTCTGGTGCACTCTGCTAAAAACTATATGTTCCTGACACTGCCTCTGCTGGCAGCATTCTCCGTTGCTCTGCTGGTCTCCAATCTTGCACTGATCCGCCACGAGGGGCGTCGCTTTGTCAATATCCTCGGAATCCTGCTGGCAATCTGCCTTCTTACCGGCGAAGCTCTGATTGCGTATTTGGATTTCAACAGCGCATACTCTGCAAAAGGTGTGCTGGCAAGAAACCTGATTGTAAACCTGATGGCGGCCTTCTATCTCTACTTTGAATGCATGATCATCGGCGCGGCCATAGCGGATTTGATTGCGGCACGCTATGTCCCGGAGAAAGACAGGGATTTCCTGATTGTTCTCGGCTGCGGTCTGAAAAAAGACGGGTCTCCGACGCCGCTGCTCAAGGGAAGGCTGGACCTTGCCATGATGTTTGACGAAGAGCAAAAGCAGATGGGCAGGGAAGCACTTTTCGTCGTATCAGGCGGGCAGGGCCCTGATGAAGTCTGCTCGGAGGCGGAATCCATGTGTCAGTATCTTCAGAGACAGGGGATTCCGCCGGAGAGGATCATTACGGAAGACAGGTCCTGTGATACTGCCGAAAACATGCGCTTTTCAAAACAAATCATCGACGGCCTCCGAAACAATGCAAGGGTCGCGTTCTTTACCACGAATTACCATGTTTTCCGTGCCGGCCTGAAAGCCCGTCGGGTACACATGGATGCGCATGGCATGGGGGCGCCTACACGCTGGTACTTCTGGCCAAACGCTGCAGTGCGTGAGTTTGTTGGCCTTCTGACGGAACATCGGGGAAAACAGGCGGCAGTGCTCATCACGCTCGCGGCAGTCTACAGTGTTCTGACAGTCCTTGTTTACAGGTGAGCAGCGCCCTTCCGACAGGATAGCTTTTTCTTGACAAGTATATCAGCCTTGTGCTATATTATCAGGCGTTCGGATGTGCAGAAGTACCCAAGAGGCCGAAGGGGCTCCCCTGCTAAGGGAGTAGGCGTGTAAAAAGCGCGCGAGGGTTCAAATCCCTCCTTCTGCGCCAGGAAAAGCCTTGAAATGTTGTGTTTCAGGGCTTTTTGTTTTATCATGGACAGTGTCCGAAGGAAAACAGCAACATGAGAATCATGGCAATTGACCTCGGTGATGCCAGAACCGGACTTGCCGTATCTGATCTGACCGGAATGATCTGCGGGGAAGCATGGACCGTCGAAGAATGGAATATGGAACGGCTTTGCGGCACAATTATCAGCGAAGCGGAAAAGAGGCAGGTTGAGCTTTTCGTGCTCGGACTGCCCAAAAACATGGACGGAAGCGAAGGCCCACGTGCGGAGAAAAGCCGGGCATTTTGTGAACTGCTTCAGAGGAACTCGGATCTGGAGGTTGTCTTCTGGGATGAGCGCAGAAGCAGCATCGAAGCGCATCAGATCCTTCATGCGAACGGAAAAAAGGAAAAGAAGCACAGAAAAACAGTTGATGCTGTTGCAGCAAGCCTGATCCTGGAAGGGTATCTGGGCATGAATTCTATGCGGTGACGGATAGTTACCGCCTCATGATACAGACATGCTCTCGGAACAAAGACTGTTATGATTTGTTAGACTTGTTTCATAATAATACATAATTTAAGGAGGAATTAAAATGCCCAACAACCTAATCGAAACCATGGCAATGCCAAAAATACTTGGCGCGGTACTGACCTTCCTGGTCTGCCTGATCGTCATGAATCTGGTCATGAGAGTTGTCGACCGGGTTCTGGGAAAGGCAACAAAACTGGACGGAACCCTGAAAGGCTTTATCCGTTCGGCTGTAAAGATACTGCTCTGGATTCTGCTTGCAATTATTGTGGCGGGAGCGCTCGGAATACCGACTTCGTCCATGGTTGCGCTGATCAGTATTGCAGGTCTTGCCCTGTCTCTTTCCGTCCAGAATATACTGGCGAACCTGTTCTCCGGCCTGACCCTTCTGATCACAAAACCTTTCAAAGCCGGCGACTATGTGGAAGTTGCCGGGAAAGCGGGCCTGGTTAAAACAGTCGGCCTCTTTTATACCCAGCTGAACACGCTGGATAACGTGGCCGTCAGTATTCCAAACAGCGACATTACCGGATCCAGTGTAAACAATTACAGTGCGGAACCTCTTCGCCGCGTTGACCTGACCTTCAACACTTCCTATGAAACCGGTACGGAAGAAGTCAAACAGGCGATTCTTGCGGCAGTTGAGAAGGATGAAAGAATTCTGAAAGATCCTGGTCCGTTTGTTCGCCTGCTCGCGTTCAAGGAGAGCACGGTGGAATACGTGACACGTGTCTGGTGCAAGGGGGCGGATTACTGGGATGTCTACTTCAACCTGAATGAAAACGTGCGAGAGAGTTTTGCGGAAAAAGGTGTGAAACTGAGCTATCCGCGCGTAAATGTACACATGATGGAGAAGTAATCTGTTTTTTATGCTGAATCCTGAGAATCAGCGGAAGGAAACGAAAAAAGGGATTCATTTCCAAAACATGAAAAATCGATAAATATTTTTTCAATTTTTTGAAAAAATAGTGTTATTTCCCAGAAGGTGTAGTATAATCGCACCAGCAGTTCCACAAAAAACAATAGGAGGACACAAATGAATCTGTTGAATGTGCTTTTGAAAGTTCTTCTTGCAGATGCCGCGATCAAAGCGCTGTCCGGCAAGACAGGCCTTTCATCCAGCAGCCTGAAGAAGCTGCTTCCCCTGGCAATTCCTCTGCTTCTGCGCTACATGACAAACAACGCATCCTCTCAGAGCGGCGCTCTTTCCCTGTTGGGTGCGCTGACTCAGCACAGCAATTTCCGCTCTGCGGAAGAAATGCTTGCCGAAGCCGACGAAGAAGACGGCGGCAAGATTGTTCAGCATATCCTTGGCGATGATACCAGCCGTGCGGTTGAGATGCTTGCCGAAGAGACCAACCTGAGCAGCGGTGAAGTAAACCGCGGCCTGAACGGCCTGGCTCCCGTTCTGCTGACGGTTCTTGCGTCTGCCATGCTTTCGGCGAACAATCAGTCCAACTCTGCGCAGCAGGGCGGCGCACTGGATCTGAGCAACCTGCTGAATGTGTTCGGCGGTTCTTCCGTTCAGCAGCCCGTACAGCAGTCATCAGGCGGCCTGCTCGGTTCTCTCCTGGGCGGCAATTCCGCCCCTGCTCAGAACGGGAGCCTGCTGAGTGCGCTCCTTGGCGGATCCCAGCCGCAGCAGCCCGTACAGCAGACCAGCGCCACCGGAAGCCTCCTGAATGCGCTCCTCGGTGGTGGTACCACGGTGGCACAGCAGCCTGTTCAGCAGGCCAGTAAGCCCAAAAAGCCCGCAAAGCCTGCACAGCAGACGGTTCAGCCGCTTCAGCAGACTGCTCAGGTGTCTCCCGGCAGCCGTCTTTTGGATGCCCTTCTCGGGGTTAGTTCCGCTGCAGCTCCGACCCAGCAGGCGGTTCAGCAGAGTGCAAATAACATCAACGGCAATAATCTGCTCAGCCTTCTGCTTGGCGCCATGCAGTAAAAGCGGCTTTACAGAGCTGCCTGTCAGATCCTGCAGACGATCATTCTTTAAAACTTATGAAACGAAAAGCCTTCAGCTCTGCAGCTGAAGGCTTTTCATTAACAGTTCTGAAACGTTCGGATTTTTGCCTTGCACTTCCCTGAGGAAACGACTATAATACTCAAAGTGATTTTTTATGAAAAGAGGCATTATCATACCATGGCCAAGAAACAGTTTAAGGCAGAATCGAAACGCCTGCTGGATCTGATGATCAATTCCATCTACACAAACAAGGAGATTTTCCTGCGGGAGATCATTTCAAACGCTTCGGATGCCATTGACAAGCTCTGCTACCTTTCTCTGACGGATGACAGCGTCGGTCTGAACCGGGATGATTTTCGGATTGATATCATTCCAGACAAAACATCCAGAACCATTACTGTTCGGGACAACGGGATCGGCATGACCATGTCGGAAGCGGAACAGAATCTCGGAATTATTGCAAAAAGCGGTTCCCTTCAGTTTAAGAACGAGATGGACGGGGAAACTCCGGAAAAAGAGGATCTTTCGATCATCGGCCAGTTCGGCGTGGGCTTTTATTCCGCATTTATGGTATCGGATGAGGTAACGGTGATCACGCGCAAATTTGGCGAAACGGAAGGCGTGCGCTGGAACAGCAAGGGTACCGACGGCTATACGGTTTCTGTCTGCGAGAAGGATACGGTCGGTACCGATGTGATCATGCACATCAAGGAAGACAGTGATGAGGAGATCTACGGATCCTATCTGGAAGTCTGGAAGCTTAAGGCGCTGGTCAAGAAGTATTCCGATTACGTCCGCTGGCCCATCAAGATGGACATCGAGCATCAGGAACGCTTCGAGACCGGCGAGAAAAATGACGACGGATCTCCCAAGTATGAATATAAAATGGTTACCGAAAACGAGACCGTCAACAGCATGGTTCCGATCTGGCAGCGCAGCAAGAGCGAAGTGACCGACGATGACTGCATTGCCTGGTATAAAGAAAAGAACCGTGACCGCAAGGACCCCTGCGCGCTTGTCCGTATCAATGCAGAAGGTACTGTGAGTTACAAGGCCATGCTGTTTGTTCCCGGCGAACAGAATGAAAATGTCTTTACCGGTGACAACAAGGGAGGG
>JAEEGF010706157.1_pt1 | contig 14954 bp, 12 predicted proteins | sample 9134171 | NCBI WGS metagenome assembly JAEEGF01 (sample SAMN16246542, study PRJNA631951) | gut metagenome | biome: gut microbiome; feature: rumen; material: AP-attached | host: Bos | place: Iran: Karaj | collected 2018-10 | reverse complement strand
CAAGCTGAGTCATTGTTATAAAATTGTCCGGATCGTCAGTCGCCTTATCTATCTTCTGGATGAATGCATCCAGTTCTTCATCCAAACTGCACTTCGCTTTGATAACTGCCTGTTTGAGTTCATCTGACTTCTTTGTGTTCATAGCATCCTCTCATATTGAACTGACCATATGGAGGATTATACCAGTTTTTAATAAAACCCACAATATCTAGGTACACTCAATGTAAAAAAGGACTTGAAAAGGATCAGTTTAGATCAAAGCCTTATTTCTTCCCGGATTTAATTTTTTCTTCCTTGTCTCGGGTATCCTTTTTGGATTTTTTTTGGTGATCCTTATGGTCAGATTTCTTGTCAGACTTTTTCTTATCCCCTTTGTGTTTGCCTTTTTTTCCGGAATCTTTGGAGTTTTTGTGATCCTTGTGCTTGGACTCCTTTTCGGATTTTGCATGCTTGCGGGAGCCCCAGACACTATTACCGCTGTCTCCGGAGTTATCTTCAGGGATGCCGGCATCTTCCCTGTCATCCGTATTATCAGTGTCTTCAGCATCACCTTCTGCGTCATTTGCATTATCTGAGTCAAGGCTTTCAGACTCAGTTTCTGAGATATCTTCAGAGTTATCCACAGGATTATCCACAGGATTATCTTCAGAAACTGTTTCTTCTGGGCCGTCTTCATTTGATTTCGGCGGCATGCTGTTTTCTGTTTCAGGTGAAGTCCCGGATTCTGCAGCCGGCACTGTTTCCGTTTCTGTTTCTGGGGCTTCATCATCTGCTGCAGCCGGTTCTTCTGCCTTGGTATTGGCATCAGGATTTTCCTCCGGGAGAGCCCGGCCGGGATCAAGTCTTTTAAGCTTGGCCATGTAGAAGCCGTCGCCGCCTTGGGATGGATAAACAGTCTTTTCAGCCACAAGCTCAAAGTCCGGATTATGTTCTAGGAAGGCAGCGATCTGATTATGATCCTCGCATGGGAAAATACTGCAGGTGGAGTAAACCAGAGTGCCCCCGACCTTGGTCATTTTGGAGTAGCGGCTAAGAATGTCAGCCTGAACCTCAATAAGCTCCCTGATGCTGTCAGTGCCGTCAGCCCATTTTGATTCGGGGTTTCTTTTCAGAACCCCGCTGCCGGAGCAGGGCACATCCAGAAGGACGCAGTCTGCCTTGCCGTGCTGCCTTTTGATAACCTTGGTGGTGTCTATAAGACGGGTTTCGATGTTGTGGGCTCCGGCCTTGCGGGCTCTCAGCTTAAGCTCGTTAAGCTTCCAGTCCTTGTCATCCATGGCGATAATGCTGCCCTTGCCCTTCATGAGAGCGCTGAGGTATAGGGTTTTGCCGCCGGCTCCGGCGCAGGCGTCGATGACCTTGTTGCCGGGACGGGGATCCAGAAAAAGCGGAATTTCTTGAGATCCGATGTCCTGCTGCTCAAAAAGTCCCTTTTTGAAGGCTTCGGTTTTGAAGATGGCCGAGGAGTCCAGTATCTCCAGGGCATCGGGAAGAGCGCATTCCCGGGTTTTTACCTTTTCTGCGGCCAGCATGTTCCGAAGCTCCTCCCGGGTGGTTTTCAGGGTATTGGCTCTGATAAACCGACGGGGTTCTTTGGCAAAGCAGGGCTTTTCAGTTTCCCATCTTTCGCCCAGCTCCTTTTTGCCGAATTCGTCCAGCCATACCGGGCAGCCGTATTTCAGGTTGGGGATCTTGTCAGCCTCCTCCATGCGGGTGCGGGCATCCTTTATGGAAAAGTCATCGCAGTCCTGAAGTCCCCGGGGCACCGGCCACTTGTGAACCAGGTGGATGACGCAGATGATTTTGTTGACGTGCTTTTTGATGTCCTTAATTCTTTTATAGCCGGCCACATAGGTGTAGTAGTTAAGTCTTCTGAAGACATCGTTCACCAGGGAAACAATAAGAGCCTGTTCCTCGTTTTCCAGCTTCAGCTTTTTAAAGTAGATGGCATATGCTTTGTCGAGAGCCCGTCCTTCTTCAAAAACGGCGGTAATAATGGAGTAGATCAGTCTGATTTTGAAATCGGACAGAGAGTAGGATGCCATGGTGTTGTACTTCCCCGAAAATAATCAATTTTGCCTTATGTGATATTCCGGAGAATTTTAGCAAATCATTAAGGCACTGTAACGCTTCTTTACAGAATTACCCGTGCCGAGAACTCAGAGATTCCGGTGCTGCTTTCTCATCCGGGCAGATTCCGCTCTCCCATGAACCGGAAAACCGCAGCCCGGGAACGGTTCGGGAATGATAGTAGCCCGAGAACGAAACAGAGTGCATAACGGGAACAGCCTGTTTTCAGGAAGCTGATTACGGTGGTTATTGCATGCGGGAAGCGCAGGGCAAGAAGGAACACCTCATCAGGAAGAACTCTTTTCTTTCTGCGGGGCTCCTTCCGCGGCTTCATCTGAAGTGGAAGTGCTGCCGTCTCCGCCTTTGGGGCCGTAGCCGGAATCCTTTAGTGAAAACCCTTCCTGATTTGTCCAGACGTCCAAGCCGTTTCTGGTGTTTCCGGCCACGAGACTGGCGGCAAAGCTGGGGCTGGTGAGAAGGTAGCTTTCCTTGAGTTCGTAGCAGTTAAGCTTGGTGTTGATCACCAGAATTTTGCGCATAATGAGGTCGTTCTTGACGTCAATAACCGGCTTTCGAAGGGAAGGGGCGTGTCTGATGGAGACCATGGAGCCCTTGTTGAGCATGAAGCCGGGACTGGTTCTTTTGCCCAGAGGAAAGCCTGAGGCATTAACCCCCTTTACCGAAAAGAAATAATCCTCCCGGCGGCTTAGGTTTTTGCTTTCATCCAGAAGCTGCCGGAGTCCCAGAAGCTCATCGTATACTGAAATAGGGAGCACGGCATGAGTGCGGGCCCCCTTGCTGTCTGTCAGGAAATATACCTTGCCGTCCAGTATGTCATTCACCTGAGATCGCTCCTTAGGTTTTAATCATCCCCGGACAGATCGTCTTCTTCGTCAAAATCGCCGTCATCATTGGTGTTCTCCGCATCAATTCCGGAGAGCTCGTCAATGGTGCAGTCACAGCATTCGGCAAAGTGCTCCATGAAGTAGTTTACTGCCGGAACCACCAGAGCCATTTTGCGGATCTTTTCTTCAAAGGTTTGCACCACATGCGTGAATTCCCGGTTGTTATTATTGAGCTCGTCCTTGGCCTTCATGTAGGCTGCCAGAGTATCGGCTGCTTTGACCAGAGGCTTATAAACCGGGTTAACCTCCCGCTGCACGATGAGATTCCGGTAGTGTGACTTAAGATCCTGGGGCAGGGTGTTCAGGCATTCCCTCTCGGCAAGATGCTCCAGCTTCTTGAACTGCTTGGCAAATTCCATGGTCTGGTACTTGGTGCGGGCGTTGAGATCCTGCAGCTTGGTTTCGGAAATGTCGTGAAACAGGGCGATGGAAGCAGCCATTTCGGGACTGTAGCAGCTCCCGTAGTACTGATTGCTGATGATGGCCAAAAGGTGGGCGATAACCGCCACCTGGTAGCTGTGCTCGGCTACGTTTTCAGTTTTGACGGAATGCATGAGAGCCCATCTTTTAATGAGCGGCATTCTGGTAAACCATGCCATGAAGGTGCTTTGTTTGGTATCGCTCATCGTATCAACCCCTGAATTGTTATGATTAATTATTCACATACTTCACACAGACCTGATGACAATAGCTTAACTCATAATGAGGATACTGATGTTTTCTTAAGGGAGCTTTAATGATTAATTTTTGATTCAAGCCGCATATAGGGAGACGGGAGGCTGCGCCGGCAATGAGAGATTAAGAACACAAAAAATCCGGCTGAAGTATTGCCGGTAATGTCAGAAGAGAGAGGAACAGCGGCATAGAAAAATCCCAGGGATTGAGATCAGAAATGGCATTTCTCCTTGACTTGCCCGCCTATGTCCAAAACTCTCACCCGTAGTAGTGTTCGGGTAAAGGGGCAGAGCCCCTTTAATTATTAACCGGGAAGCGCCACAGGCGACTTCCCTCCTTAATTATTACTCCTAGGAACAGAAACGAACAGGAGATAATGAGCCAGTACTCGAGACTGAACGTTAAGCCATACGGCGGGTCAGAGGATGATGCATCACTCGCTGTATGATCTTTCCCGATGGGGCCTTTCAAAAAGCTCTGAATCGTGAAAAACGGCCAACTGGGTGATTCCCAATATGGCCGTTTTCTCTTGTTGCCTTTCCCGAGACCTGTCGTTTTTTATGCCTGTTTAGGTACGTTTTCAGGTGCGGGGCGGCTTTCAGGTACCGAAGAGATTAATCCTGATGGTAATGCTTGAAGAAGCGCCTCAGGCGATCGCAGGCATCGGTAATAACCTCCTCGGTGGGGAGGAATACCAGACGGAAGTGATCCGGAGCCGGCCAGTTGAAGCCTGTGCCCTGAACAATAAGCATTTTTTCCTGCCGGAGGAGATCCAGCACCATTTTCTGATCATCCTTGATGCGGTACATCTTGGTGTCAATTCTGGGGAACATATAAAGAGCTCCCTTGGGTTTTACAGCACTTAAGCCCGGGATGGAGTTGATAAGCTCCCAGGCCTTGTTCCGCTGTCTCCAGAGCCGGCCGCCGGGTCTCGTGAGCTCCTTGATGCTCTGGTAGCCGCCCAGAGCCGTCTGAATGCCGTACTGCATGGGGACGTTAGCGCAGAGACGCATGGAGGCCAGGATGTTAAGTCCCTGAATGTAGCCCTGTGCCTGACGTTTGGGGCCGCTCACCACCATCCAGCCCATGCGGAAGCCGCAGGCGCGGTAGGCTTTGGAAAGCCCGTTGAAGGTGAGGCAGAGCACATCATCGCACAGGGTGCAGATACTGGTGTGGGCTACGTCATCGTAAAGGATCTTGTCGTAAATTTCATCGGCAAAGATAATGAGATTGTTCTGCCGGGCCAGTTCCACCAGCTCCATCAGGAATTCAGTGGAATAAAGAGCACCGGTGGGGTTGTTGGGGTTAATGATCACAATGCCCCGGGTTCTCGGAGAGATCTTCTTTCTGATGTCATCAAGATCCGGCAGCCAGTCAGCCTGTTCATCGCAGATATAGTGCACAGCGCGGCCGCCGCTGAGGTTCACGGCAGCGGTCCACAAAGGATAGTCCGGGGCAGGTACCAGAATTTCATCGCCGTTATTAAGGAGAGCCTGCATGGACTGCACAATAAGCTCCGAGGCGCCGTTTCCGATATAGATGTCGTTATGATCCACATCCCGGAGGCCTTTCTGCTGATAGTACTGAGCAATCGCCTTTCTGGCGATGAAGATGCCCTTTGATTCTGAATAGCCCTGACCATTGGGAATGTTGATGATGATATCCTTGATAACCTCTTCCGGAGTATCAAATCCGAAGGTGGCCAGGTTGCCGATGTTAAGCTTGAGAATCCGCTGCCCTTCCTCTTCCATGTGCTGGGCTTCAACCATTACCTTCCCGCGAATGTCGTAACAGACATTGTCAAGCTTGTGGGATTTTTCAATAACCTTCATAGCTGTCCTATCTTGCTTTTTTGTTTTGCTGCCTTAAACCTTCTGCTCCTGCGGGCTCCGTTCCGGCGGCTTATTTGTGCTTAATGCCTGCAGGTTACAGGAAATTGTAGCACCATTGCCGGGATAATGCCCGCAGGGGAGAGGGAGTTTCGGAGAATAATAAATTATGTTTTTCCGAAAATTGAAGGATGATTCTTTAGATTTCAGGTGTCAGACAGTTAATAATGCTGCGTCATTCTTTGTTTTCAGTCTTTTTTAGCATATTTTGCTGTCATTTCGGAAATGAAGCGAAATGAACTCTCTGAACCGGCCATGAACCGAAAATGATGTCTGCGGCTTGATTTTCATTTTCATCGTCTTATGGCATCGCATCTCATGACACCGTGCGAGCCTCCAAAGTTCATAACCGGCCCGCATTACACATTATGGTATATATGCCATATTCTGCTGGGAAATGGTATACTGAGACTCGTCTTGCGAATCCCTGGCAGATTCCGGTTCCGGAGCCATGCTGAATCGTGCCGACTGAGCCGGTACCAGGACAGGTGACAAGACGGGCAGACAACAAGGATTAGCAGGTAAAGATAGGAATCAGAGAGGGCGGAGTATGAGAACGTTTGACGATATGCTTGCTGATGAAATGCAGGATGAGGAATTCAGAAAGGCATACGAAGACATCCAGCCGGAGATGGATGTAATCAGAGCTGTGGCCGCGGCAAGAATATCTCTGAACCTTACGCAAAAGGAGCTTGCGGAACGCTCTGGCATTAATCAGGCTGATATCAGCAAAATTGAGAACGGCACCAGAAATCCTTCCCTGAATCTTCTGAAAAGACTTGCCGCTGCCATGGGGATGACTCTGAGAATCCAGTTTATCCCCAAAAAGACCTCATCCGGCCGTCATCCCTAACCAACGCCTGCGCATGCGGGCTGCTTCGCCAGTCATAACAAGGACACTCCGCATGGTTAGCTCCGCCTCATGTCAGGGATAGCAATTCATCTGAAAACTTATGCGCCGCAAAGCCTTACGGAATTTGGTTTTGTCCTGAACTGATTTAATTCAATTTTCCCCCTCTGAAAACGCACGGCTCAAAGTCCCGGAGACCTTGAGCCGTTTCATTTGCTGTTACGAATCAGGGACAGGGAGTGCAGCAATGCCTTCCGTCAGTGTTTTCCAGCTGTTTTTTTCCAGCTGTTTTTCTGCAGATCTTCTGCTTATCCCTATACCAATCCCTCTTTTTCTTACTTCTTACTTCTTACCTGTTTTCCCGTACCGTCTCTTCGTTGTAGATAGCCTCGAGAATTCTTCTTTCATGAGCATAGTGGGGCTTCGCAATCTTCTTGGTTGCCAGCTTTCTCTTGGTAACATCGTCATAGGAGAGATTGTTCATGAAGTAGACAAAGGGAATCAGCTTGCCGTTCTTGCTGGTAAGAAAGCCGGCCAGATTGGACACGCCGTTCAGGGTGCCGGTTTTGGCGGTGACGTTTTTAAGAAGAGGCGGCTTCATTACGCTGCCCCGGCTTCCTAAAGTACCGCTTTGACCTGCTACCGGGAAGAGCTTAATCATGTTCAGGTGGCGGTCGTTGTCAGCGATATACTGCAGCACGGTCAGCATCTGCCGCGGCGTGATGTAGTTGTGGGGGGACAGCCCGGAACCGTCAATAAGAGTGGCGCTGCCGAGATCGATGCCCTTGCCCTTGAGAATTCTTCTGATAGCGGTCAGAGACATGTCATAGGTAGCAGGACGCTTGTAGAATTCCGTGCCGATGGTGCGGGCCATGCTGTCGGCAATCAGGTTCACGCTGCGCTTCAGGCATTTGTCCAGCATGGCGACAATGGGCTTGGAGTGGTGCGCGGCGTAATGGGACAGAGTGCCCGCGGATTTTCTTACTGGTTCAATTTTGCCGTTTACCTGGATTTTCAGCTTGGCGAGCACCTGAGCGGTAAGATCCTTGCCCCATTGCTCCGGATCCTGGATAGCAAAGGAAAGTCCCAGGGGCTTGCCCTTCTGCTGCACCGGAATGCAGCCGGAAAGCCGGTAGATATTCTGGGAGTTGCGATCCATTTCCAGCTCGCAGCCGCCGTAATACTCCGAGGGGGAGACCACCTCCACATCGCTGGCTATAACCGAAATGGGCATGCCTTCTGGAATTTCCACCGAGACCGGTCCTCCGATTTTGGTGGCCGAAAGCTTGGCGGACACGCAGTTTCCATTAATGATTATCGAAGAGGGCGGGGCCGTAAAGCACTTAGGGAGGTCATCCCATGACCAGCCGGTAGCGTAGTCATGTCCGGCAAAATATCCGGAATTCAGGTAGACGTTTCCGGAAATTGTCCGGACGCCGGCATCCTTCAGTGTGTTAAGCAGGTTGTAAAGCTCCTGCTTCGTGAAAAAGGGATCCCCCCGGAATTCGATTTCGATGTCCCCGTTAAGAACGCCGTTCTGGGTTACGATTTTATTGCTGGAGGATAACGCCTTGCTGCTGATGAGAAGACGGGTCTTTATCTGGTAGTTAGGCCCCAGGTAGGAGAGGGCAGCCAGGGCGGTGATGACCTTTTCGGTAGAGGCCGGTCTGAAATAAAGATCCTCGTTATAGCCTCTGACCACGCCGTTCAGACTGTAGGCTACTCCGTTCAGGGCGCCTTCCTGGATTTTACTGGCGTTCTGATCTGAGGCCGCAGCGGATACTGAAACTGCGGCAAGGGAAAGCGCGAGGCCCAGCGCTCTCAGCATTCCCGTTACTCTCATTTTTCCTATCATTCCCCTCATTCCTGTTTTTCCCAGCAATACTTCTTTTAACATTTGACTGATTTTCCCTCTGTTCAGGCCGGAAAACGGCAAAGATCCTAAGCAAAATACCGAAAAACTAATTCCCCATTTCAGAAAGAATGGCATTAACCTCTTCCGTGATCTGCATGCCCAGACTGTCATTGCTGTCAAAGTAGCCTGAGGATACCGCGCCACCCAGATTAACCGCGGTCAGGAAGAAGATGGCTGCCGTCAGAATGGCAAAATGCTTTAAGGTGTTGTTCTGCCGGTGGGCGTCCACAATGGTCAGAGCCGGAACCAGAGCCAAGGGCAGAATAGCGCCCAGAGTTACAAAGGGCAGCTTGTCGGAATAGATGGCAGCCGTCAGCAAAATGGCAAAGAAGGTGTAAAAGGAAACCAGATACAGATATTCCTTTTTGTTGGGAACTACACCTGCGCGGAAGGCAATGGGGAGACACTGCTTCAATGCCACGGACCAGGAGGCGATGTTGAGGAGCAGGGTAATTCCGCCCACAATGTAGAGAACGCCCACCCAGACCGCGCTGATAAGTTTTGATACCGCATCTCCGGTAATAAAGTCCGGGTCAAACTCCGTTATCAGATAGTGGGAGAAGTTGGTGCTGCCCAGTCTCAGATAATCAAATACCGAAATCGCCAGAGGATAAACATTGGTGAGCCCGTACATAAGAGGGTGTTCCTCGTCCTGAGCATAAAGTCCGGTAAGAGTGCTGTTGGAGGTCAGCTCCTGCAGGAACGGATAAACGGTAAGGCCGCCCAGGAATAAGGCAATGGCAGCTCCGGTGAAGGAGAAGGTCAAAAGCCGCCGCATGTACATGAACAGCGTGAGGAACAGCATGATAAGGCCCAGATAGTCGGTTTCCAAGCACCAGAACAGCCCCAGGATGAGCACCATTGTCCCGAAAAACGTCCACCCCTTCCGATCATAGGTAAAGGTTACTTCCCGGCTGTAGATATCCCGGAATGAGGTGCCCTTCCTGAGCATGACGTAGGAGGAGGTTACCAAAGCCACTCCGAACAGGAAAAAGGCATCCTGCGTCATGGTGGTGTTGTAGAGGATGAAGGGCGACAGCAGAAAAAACACGGAGAACCAGCACATGGTGACATTGCTGAAGTATTTTTTAAAGCAGGCGCTTAATATCACAAAGGCCATAATGCGGAGAACAACGATCATGGCCATGATGGAAAAGGGGTTGTCCCAGATCATCAGGGCGCCGTAGCACAGCAGTGAGGGCAAAAGTCCGGGGGTGGGGCCGATACCCGGAAAGGCATCGCCGAAGGAACTGAATTTGCCGTTGTAGAGCGCATCGTAGGCATTGGTAAGGAGGAGGTTCTGACTGCTGCCGATAACCTGGTTGTTGGCGTATACCGCAGCCAGGATGATATGAATTACCAGCACGAGTAAGGTGAACAGTAAATATTTTTTGTTGGCCATGATGCATATCCCGGATTTTTCAGGGGCTGAAACTGTGAGCGCAAAGACCCCAAGCTATTCTATCATAAAAAGAAAGAGCCTCTTCCCGTCAAATATGCTGCCATGAGTCGCCTTTTTGACAAGAAGCAGCTTTGGGAAGAACAGCAAAATCGCCTTTCCGGCCCGGACTTCTGCGGCAAAAACAAGATCCCGGAGCGGTAAGTTTTCGGAGTCAGTGTCAAAACCGGGAAACACAGTGTAAAATCTTTTATCAGGAACATCCGATAGATTCCTGCCGGTTCAGTATTGGCTGTCTCTCATCGGAACTTTTCAGGACAAATTCAGCAATTTAGCGTTACAAAGAGAGCAATAACATGATTATATCGCCAAAAGTTCGCGGATTTATCTGCACCACCGCCCATCCGGCCGGATGCGCTCAGAATGTCAGGGATCAGATTGCCTATGTGGAATCCCATGGCAAAATCGAAAACGGCCCTAAAAAGGTTCTGGTAATAGGTTCTTCCACCGGCTACGGTTTGGCCTCCCGCATCAGCGCCGCCTTCGGATCCGGAGCTGCCACCATCGGAGTGTTTTTTGAAAAGCCGGGCACCGAGGGACGTACTGGAACTGCCGGCTGGTATAATTCCGCTGCCTTTGATACTCTGGCTCATGAGAAAGGGCTTTATGCCAAAAGCATTAACGGCGATGCCTTCTCCGATGCCTGCCGCGCCAAGGTTATTGAGCTTATAAAGCAGGATCTCGGCAAAATTGACCTCCTTGTTTATTCTCTTGCCTCTCCCAGAAGAACCATTCCCGCTACCGGAGAAACCGTAAAGTCCTCCCTGAAGCCTATTGGTCAGGTTTATACCACCACCGCTGTGGATACCAACAAGGACGAAATCATTCAGGACAGCGTACAGCCGGCCAACGAGCAGGAAATTGAGGATACCGTAAAGGTTATGGGCGGTCAGGACTGGGAGCTCTGGATTCAGGCTCTTTCCGCTGCCGGCGTTTTAGCTGATGGCTTCCGTACTGTGGCCTACAGCTATATCGGCACGGAGCTCACCTGGCCTATTTACTGGCACGGCACTCTGGGCAAGGCCAAGGAGGATCTGGACAGAGCCGCTCACGCCATTACCGCTTCTCTGACAGGTGTTTCCGGCCGGGCCAATGTAGCGGTACTGAAGTCAGTGATCACTCAGGCCTCCTCCGCCATTCCGGTCATGCCCCTCTATATCGCTATCTGCTTCCGCATTATGAAGGAGCAGGGCGTGCATGAAGAGGTTATCGATCATATTTACCGTCTTTTCAGCACTGCTCTTAACAAACCGGACTTCCCGCTGGATGAAAAGGATCGTATCAGAATGGATACCTGGGAGCTGGATCCGAAGGTGCAGGATGCCTGCAAGAGTGTCTGGCCGGAGATCACCACCCAGAACCTCAAAGAAAAGACCGATTACGATCAGTACAAGAAGGACTTCCTGAAGCTGTTCGGCTTTGGGGTTAACGGAGTGGATTATGACGCTGATGTAAGCCCGGTGGCTGATTTTGATGTAATTACTCTGTAACAGTGCGGAAATGGGCCGGAAGAATGCTTTCGCCCTGATTCAGCCCTTGACTGGTAACTCAGCCTTAAAATCTGATAGAGCGGCAGTGATTTTGGTCTCTGCCGTTTTTTATTTGTTTGTATTCATTCCGCTGCTTGCCTTTTTTCTCATGGCGATTGAGTTTAAAACAGGTGCCCATTTTCTTTGTATCTATTCGAGATTTCTAGTTATTTCTTCGGATGTTCTACGGCAAAGAACAGCTTATTTGCAGGTTTGTTATCATCTACGCAGCGGAAAATTCTAGTATAAGACGTGAGGTCTGAAAATGTATTAAGCTTATTATTTTTACCTTCTCTATCATTTTCCGAATTTATAATTTTTTTGACATTGTTGAAGTTTGATACTAAATCATATTTAGTATGACAGAGAATAACGGCGTTATTTAATTTCTTGTGACATAATAATTTCCCTATGACATCACTATCAGCAATTCCGCATGAATGTCCGATAATTATCAGATCGAACCAACTGTCTTCGATAAACTCATTTATATCAACATAGCCAGTGTTCTTAATAATACGTCTGCACGTTTTTTCAAAAGGATATAGTTCTTTGGGAATATTATCATTACTGAAATTTGTATATCCAATGACTATGTTGGTTTCAAATTCATTTTGCACATAAAGTCCAGTCTGAATACTTCCGTTTATATGTATTATTTTATCATTTTGTTCTGGTGAATGTATTTCCTTAAAAAAGCGTTCAGCAATGTTCGTATAGTTATAGTTTATGACGATGTTGGCATTAGAAATGTCTAAAAGTTCCCTGGCTACATCTTCGTCAATTGCACCGCAAGATCTACTGGTCAATGATTCAATGTGATTGCTAACTATATCATTGAAGAATGTTTTAGCATTATCTTTAGTGATATCTATATTTTGGATTGCATATAAATATTTTGTTAGAAGAATTTCAAAGATATCTAATCCGTAAGAAAAACTTTCAAGTGTACTATTGTCCCATATAGGAAATTTATCATCTTCTAAGTTATATTTTGTTTTTAAATAGGGATTTCCGGTAATAAAAAGTTCAATAACCGTTTCCACGTCAGACCATAATGCTATATTTTTGCGATTTTGGTCGAAATTGGCTTCAACTATATGAGCAATAGTTTCAAGGCCTTCGGCTAAATTTGTATCATTTGGAATACAATTATATTCACCCATTTCCGCGCAAGAATCTTTGAGGCCGTAAATTACGGACCAACGAAGGGAGTTTTCATCTTCTTGATAACCAAAAAGCCATGATGCAGGGGAGGAGAGGTCAATTTTTAGAGCTTTTAATAAGTAAGGAGATTTCAAAAGGTGTTCAAAAAACTTTTGACCGAACTCTGTTTCTATAAGTTTTCGGCACAAATCGAAGACCGTTTCTTCTTTTCCTTCCTTTTTTTCTTCTTTTTCTTCTTTTTCTATTTCTAATAGTATTTCCAACGGATGTTTAGATGGAATCAGTTTTTCACCGGGGTGTTCTTTTTCCCACTCATTTTTTTCTTTTTCTTTTTGAATATCTGCTATGACTTGGATTTTCTTATTGATTTTTTCTTCAAAGTATTTATTGAATAATTCTTCTTCATGTGGTGCTTCAGGATCTGCTTTAAATCTAAAATTATCATCATTAGTTATGATGTTTTTTAATACTTCCGATTTCAAATAGTTATGCCAAATTATGCCGTATATAACAAAACGGAAAAATTCCCTGAATGTGGTTTTTACTCCTGTTCTTAAATCAAAACCGTTTCCGATTAGCAATATTTTTTGTGTTTTGTTGCTCATAATAATTCCGAGTATTTTGCTGGATTAGTTCTAGTGAAGAGATTATATCAGGGCACTTGTTCATGCGATGGTACCCGATTTGATTAGATAGTATTTAAACAATGTTCACATATAATATACATATCACAAAACCTTATTTAATAATTACAAACCCCCCCAAAAAATAAATCATCCAAATTCTGTTCTGCTTGAATTCTTCTCCGCAGCTTTTCATAATTGGCTTTTTGTTGTATTCCTGCATCATGAAGAATCATCAGCCGCTACTCAGTTGTTCTACAGCTCTTCTTACTTATTTTTCTATGACGATTGAGTTTGAAATATAGGTACAGAGCTGAAATCTAACGTCCTGTTCGTATCCAGAAGGAACCATGATTCATCTGAAAAGTAATCATGGATTTCCGGTAGGCACTGTCGGGAATCGGATTAATCAGTGATCAGGATTCTATTTCTTTAATTATAAACCATCTGCTTTTGTATCATTAATCAGAATGTTTCTGACGTTCTATGTTCTGCTAAATGTAGATAAGAACATTCTCCTTTATAGTTATTTCTTGGAGAGAGAGCTGATTATAATGACTTACTCATTTCTTCAATTTACAATCTTTCATGTTGTCTAGCTTACTTACTTCTAAATGATATTCTTTTATTTTATCATTTGAAATGCTTGAAGTAAACCAATTTGGCAAAACGCTAGAAATGAAAATTATTTTATCATTTTTACTAAAAATAGTTCTTGGTTTTTTGGTGTTGTCAATAACAATGACTTGAGAGAGATTATCAATTAAAAAAGGTAAATTTTTAAGTGATCTTTCTCTCCTTCTTGCTATAACATCAGGAGGTATGCTATGTCCGCCTTGTTTAATTCGTGTTTCTACTCTGGCAATATTTTCCAAAACTCCCTGAACAGCCACAAAAATCGCCGTAACTTTGTATCCTCTGGAAATGGCATCTTTTATAAAAGAGAGCCCTAAGGCTCCGCTTAATGTAGTTTCCATAGCAAATGATTTGTTTCTTTCCAAATAGGCTTTTCTAAGTTCTGCTGCTTTTCTGCCAGCTGCAAGTCTCACCTTCCATGGATCATCGGGGTTGATTTCCCTTGCTATGTCATCAGGGTTTAAATATAGCTTTGGAACCAATTTGTGTCTGCTTATCATTATCGTTATTGTGGTTTTTCCAGAACCGTTAGGCCCTGCAAACAGTATTAACCTGCTCCTATGATCAGGCCTGTTCATAAAGAGCTTTCTCCCAATCATAATCAGGTGCTTCTGACCTTACTTCTATTTTGTAATTATCTCCCAGGCCAACAATCTCTCGATGCTTATCCTTGTAGACACGTGAAGTACATCCTTCAGGTTCGTCACCAACTCCAATATAGATGTAGCCAACCTTCTCAAAATTTTCTTTCCATACCTCTTCAGTTAGTTCTTGAAAAAATTTAGGATCTTCAGTTATTGAAAATTCGTCAATTTCGTCATCATTGATCATAAAACATTCTCATGTAAAGAGCTAAATTGTGTTTATCTTAAAGTTATGCTAAAGATAGTTCACTATTAGGGTATATGTTAACAAGGTTATTGAAAAATAACTATATTAAATTGACAACTATTTACTTGATTAAACTGCTAGCTTACGTTGGTAAGTGATTGGAGCTGAATTTTTGTTTTCAATTTTAAATAATTTATCATCTTGAGATAATCTTAATACAATATTAGAGTCTGTCAGTAATTCATCAGGAATTTTGTCTTTCAAGATAGAAACTATCAATGAGTGCAGTGCAAAAAGTCCGCAGAATCCATTTGAAGCTAAAATCGAGCCTCATCTCCCCACCCAAAATCCAAAAAGAAGTCACTTTTTGAGGTTTTAGGATAAAGAGTATAATTATTTTTAATA
>JAEEGF010887893.1_pt1 | contig 14958 bp, 14 predicted proteins | sample 9134171 | NCBI WGS metagenome assembly JAEEGF01 (sample SAMN16246542, study PRJNA631951) | gut metagenome | biome: gut microbiome; feature: rumen; material: AP-attached | host: Bos | place: Iran: Karaj | collected 2018-10 | reverse complement strand
GGACGTGGACGTCCACCCCATCGGAGGCGTCGTCCCGCTCATGGAGCAGTACAGGTACGCCGAGCTGGTGGATGTCGTCATATCATCCAAGAAGGGACTCAACCCCAACAGGCCTGTCCACCTGTTCGGTGCAGGGCACCCCATGGTCCTCGCATTGGCCGCGCTCATGGGATGCGACCTCTTCGATTCCGCATCGTACGCGAAGTTCGCGAGGGACGACAGGATGATGTTCATCGACGGTACCTACCGTCTCGCAGACATGCAGTCGCTGGACTGCAACTGCCCCGCATGCAGGGGATACACACTCGAATCCCTCAGGAAGCTCACCCGCGACGAGAGGACCAAGATCATCGCGAGGCACAACCTCTATCAGATAACTTCGGAGCTGGCGCTCGTCAGGAGATACATCCGCGAGGGAAGGCTCTGGGAACTGGCGGAGATGAGATGCAGGGCGCACCCCGCACTCCTCGACGGACTCAGGAGGCTGAAGGAGCACAAAGCGTTCCTCGAGAGGACCGAACCCATCAGCCGCGACGGCGCCATGTTCTACACCGGGTCCGAGACCCGCGGCAGGCCCATATTCAAGAGGTACGCCGACAGGGTCATGGAGAGGTACGTCCCGCCCACCGACAAGGCGGCCATGTTCCCCGACGGGGGCAAGCCGTACAACAGGGTGTACGGGGAGCAGTTCGACAAGGCCATGAGAGCGGGATACACCCCGATAGTCACCTCGCCCTTCGGACCCGTGCCTGCGGAACTCGACGAGATCTACCCTCTGGCACAATCGCTCTTCCCCGAGATCACCGATGCGGAGACCGTCTCGGAATCCGACAACCTCACCTTCGATTTCATAGAGAGGATGGGATTCAAGGAGGTCATCGAGGCCGACGAGATCCCCGACGGCGGAGACATGGAATATGACCCCGACGTCCTCAGGGCCAAGGCCATCGCCAACTACCAGTTCGGCATCGACGTGGCCGATGCCATGTTCCGCGGGAAGATCGAGATAGTCAAGAGCCGCAAGACCGGCAAGATCAGGAACGTCATCTCCGACGGGGAGCACATACTCTCCCTGAGGGCTGGCGACGGACTCTACACCCTCAGGCCCGAGGGGGCGCAGAGGATACTGGAGAAGATCCCCTCGCCGAGGATGAGGGTCATCGTCAACGACGATTCCGTACCGTTCGTGTCGGAGGGCAGGAACGCCTTCGCGCAGTTCGTCCTCGATGCCGACGACGAGATCAGGCCGATGGAGGAGGTGATCGTCGTGGATAAGAACGACAGGCTCCTCGCCACCGGACGCGCCCTGCTGATAAAGAACGAGATGAAATCACTCAAGAAGGGAATCGCCGTCAAGGTCAGGACGGGATCCGGAGACGAGGCCTAAGGCCTCCTCCGACACCTTCACGCAGGCGAGCACATCATCCATGGCGGACCTCATCTGGCCCGCGCTCTCTGCCCTGAACCTGTAGATCACTTTGTTTCCGGACACCTCCGTGGTCACGTAGGTGTCGTCGTCGGGCCTGGAGGAATCGTATACCGCTTTCGCATCCTCTGGGGTGCCGTATTCTAGGGTGAGCTCCATCCTCATCATCTGCGGCCCCTCCTGGCGTAATCGCGGTTGATGGCCTGCATGAACGCATCCACAGTCGTATCCACTATGTCCCTTCCGACCGCCTTGCCGGCGGAGATGTGATCGTCATCGTGGACGTCCTTCACCAGCACGGTTACCTCGCATAGCGAATCGCTACCGCCGGTGATTGATTCCAGCCTGAGCTCCTCGAACACTATGTCGTCGCTCACGGCCTTCCTTATGGCGTTGATCGCCGCATCTACTGGACCGTTACCGGTCATGGCGCAGGTGTTCTGCTTCCCTCCGATGTCCACGGTGACCGTCGCGGTGGGTGTGACGTTCTTCCCTGTGATGACGGCGAACTCCGTCAGCCTGACGATGTCCTCGGTCTTGTCCTTCCACAGGATGTTCTCGGCTATGGCGGCCAGTTCTATGTCCGATATCGTCCTGTCGCCGGACTGCCTCTTGATTTCCGCCATGAGGGCAGGCATCCTCTCCTCCGGGAACGGGACGCCCATTCTGTCCAGCTTCTCCCTGACCGAATGCTCCCCGGAATGCCTTCCGATGGTTATGTCGCGCACCCTTCCCACCATCTCCGGTGGATAGGGCTCGTAGGTGGATGAGTTCTTCAGTATCCCGTGGACGTGGATGCCGGACTCGTGGGCGAAGGCGTTCCTGCCTATGACCGGTTTCGTGAAGGACGGACGGTATCCCGTGTACCTCACCACGGTCTTGGAGACCCTGTCGGTGAGTTCGAGCTTCACGGTGTCGATGCCGTAGTTGAGCTTGAGATTGAGGGCGACCTCCTCGGTCGATGCGTTCCCGGACCTCTCGCCGATTCCGGTCATGCATGTGTGTACGTACGTCGCGCCCGATTCCACTGCGGCGAGTGTGTTCGCCACCGCCAGTCCGAGGTCGTTGTGGCAATGGACGGATATCGGTGCTCCGATATCTGCGGAGAGCTTACCTATGAGTTCGGACATGCGGCGGGGAGTGGTTATACCGACGGTATCTGGCACATTGATAACCGATGCTCCCGACTCTACGGCGGCGGCATACGCCTGCCTGAGGAAACCGTAATCGGTGCGGGTGGCGTCCTCGCAGGAGAACATGATGTCCATGCCCTTCTCTTTGGAATAGGATACCGAATCCCTGATCGCGCCGATGACCTGTTCGCGGGTCATGCCGAGCTTGTCCCTGATGTGGCTGTCGGACGTGCCGATGAAGAGATGGATGCATCTCACACCGCAGGACTCCACGGCGTCGATGTCCTCGCGCCTGCATCTGGCGAGCGAGTACACATCGGCATGCAAACCCATGCAGGATAGCCTCCTGAGCGCCATCCTGTCCACCTCGCTGGATATGACGAATCCCGCCTCTATGCAGTCCACGCCGTAACCGTCCAGCGCCAGGGCTATGTCCACCTTATCCTCCGCGGACAATGCTATGCCAGGGGACTGCTCCCCGTCCCTGAGGGTGGTGTCGAATATCCTTACCTTCTCGGGGACATGCATTCCGGTGGCGTTCTCGGGACCGCTCATGCATCGGAATATCCCCACGCACGATATAAGAGATTCTACTAAAGCAAAGGGTTATCATATCCGCAACCATGCGGGTTGCATGAAGAAACTGCTGATCATCAACGGAAGCCCCAGGAAGAAGGGCTGCGACGCACGCGTCTGCGACGAGATCTCCGCTCTGGCATCCAAATACGGGTACGAGTCCGAGACCGTTTGGGCATACGACCTCCAGATAGGCGGATGCAGGGCATGCATGGCCTGCAAGTCCACCCAGAAGTGCGTTCAGAAGGACGGCATGAACGAGATCCTCGACAGGATAAGGACATCCGACATGCTGATCTTCGCCACCCCGGTGTACTTCAACGGCGAGACCGGACCTATGAAGACCTTCCTGGACCGCATGTACCCTCTGATGAGGATGAACCCCGACAGGACCGTGGAGTCGTTCATCGGCAACGTGAAGAAGGCCGCGATTGTGGTATGCTGCGGGGCACCCGACGGCAACATGAAGTATGCCAGCATAGTGACGAAGTTCATCAACGTGCTGAAGATGTTCAACGTGACCGACGTTTCCGGCGCGGTCATACCCTCGGGCAATCCCGATACGGTACTCGACTCCAGCTTCTGCAAGGGCTGCCTCAGCCAGATCGAGTTCCAGCTTCAGATGGAATGATCCCGATAGTGCCCGCGTCAGGTAAGAGGGACGCCTTCGTCTCCGGAACGCTCCGTTTCGACGGCAGGATGCCTGTCATCGAGGGAGAACGTCCTCTCAGGGAGGCCCTGAAGGAGGCCTACGACTCCACCCAGCAGGACGACCCCATCATCCTGCTGGATGTGGACGGTTTCGGGGACAGGTTCCTGAACGGGGAGCTGGTCAAGGAGATACGCATCAGGGGCAGGGACCTCTGGTTCGTCACCTACGTGGAGAACCTGGAGGACGTCATAAGCGCCCTCACGGGTTCGTTCTCCGGGCTGGGGATACCGATGCACACGATGCGCGAGGACGACCTTCTGGACAAGGCATCGGAGATGTCCGACCTGGTGTTCCCCGCCGCGTTCGTCAGGAACGGTACGGAACTGTCGACCGGACGCAGACCGGACGAGCTGGAGATAATCTATCGCAGGGAAGGTTTCTCGAGGCTTCTGATAATCGACATGGATCAGCTGTCGGCGGAGGATGTCTCCATGGCGGTCACCGTCTCCGAGAGCCCGACGGCATAATTCCTGGCCACCTCCTCCATGCCTGCGGTCGACGAATCCGTTCCGGCGAACACGTGGTGTTCCAGCCACGTACCCCCGAATCCGAGGCAGAAGGAGCGGAACGCGGAGATGAGCGGCCTTACGTCGGGGATCGCCCTGCCGGCACTGCCGATGAAGGTCATGTAACGTCTCTTTTTAGCGACGGCGCCGGGATTGTTCCAAAGGAACTGAAAACGGTCCATGACCGTCTTGATCTGCGACGAGGGGGAGTTGAACCTCACGGGCGTGGCAAATACAACGATATCCGCCTTATCGAACGATCCGAATATCTGGCACATATCATCGTCGAACCTGCATCTGCCGTTCCTGCATGCGTTGCAGCCTTCGCAGTGTGCAATCCTCAGACCGCCGACGGATACCAATTCGGATTCCCAGTCCGACGGGAGTCCCGACAGGAACGCCTGACATTGCTTGGATGTGTTCCCCTCCGAGGAAGCTCCCGAGATAACGAGTACCCTCATGCACGCCATATCCACGGCGCGGATTTAATACAATCGCCCGCCCGCGTTTAAATGAGTCAAAAACACTTTATCTATCAAAAATATATCGACTCCCCAGAGGTCAGAGCATGAAGGAAGAATTCAGCAGGTTCAGGGAGATGGAATTCCCCAGGAACATCATCATCGGCAGCGGCATACTGAATGAGATCGTTCCGCTCTGCGACAGCCTCAACCTTCCCAAGAACGGCATGATGATCACCGGCGGACAGACCTACAAGGCGGCCGGGAAGATCGTCGAGGACTACATGACCGATGGCGAATACTCCATAAGCGTCCACACCACCGGGGCCGTTACCGAGGAGAACGTCAACGAGGCGATCTCCTTCGGACGCAAGAACAAATCGCAGTTCATCCTTGCGGTGGGAGGCGGCAGCAAGATCGACGCCGCCAAGCTCGTAGCGGACGAACTGCACATCCCTTTCATCAGCATCCCCACCTCGGCCGCCCACGACGGTATCGCGTCGGGGAGGGCCTCGCTCAAACTGGACAGGGGACCGAAGTCCATCGACGCGGTGACGCCCATGGCAATCCTGGCTGACACCGAGATCATCTCGAAATCCCCGCACAGGTATCTGGCTGCAGGATGCGCTGATGTCATCTCCAACCTGACCGCACTCAGGGATTGGGACTACGCCCGCAGGCTCAGGGCCGAGGAGGTCTCCAACTCCGCCATAGCGCTCTCCAGCCTCGCGGCGGAATCCATCATCGAGAACGCGGCCGTCATCAGCCTCGGGAACGAGGAGAGCACCCGCGCGGCGCTCAAGCCCATCATCATCTCGGGAGTGTCCATGGCGGTAGCGGGAAGCTCCAGGCCCACCAGCGGTTCCGAGCACATGTTCTCCCATGCGCTGGATCTCATGCACGTGAGCTCGGCGATGCACGGGGAGCAGTGCGGAGTGGGTACGATCATGATGATGTACCTCCACGGAGGAGACTGGCAGAGGATCAGGACCGCGCTCATGAAGATAGGCGCGCCCGTCGATGCCGAAGGCCTCGGAGTCATGAAGGAGGACATCATCGAAGCGCTGATGACCGCCCACAAGATCAGGAAGGACAGGTTCACGATCCTGGGCACCAGCGGACTGACCAAGGCGTCCGCCGAGAAGGCGGCCAGGGAAACAATGGTAATTTGAAGGTATTCAGATGGTACTCGTAACTTTGATCGGCGATGCGCATGCGCACATCGGGAACAGATTCTATTACCTCGGGCCGAACGACGAATGCAGGGACTGCAGACTGAAGAACGTATGCTTCAACCTCGATGCGGGTTCCCTGTACGAGATCGTGCAGCTCAGGGATGCCAGGCACGACTGCGCCCTCCGTGAGGACCAGGTAAGGGTCGTCGTCGTGGAGAAGGTGCCGTTCCAGGCTGCCGTCCCCAAGAAGCTGGCGATCGACGGCAGCATGATCACCTTCGAGTCCAAGGCCTGCGGCCGTCTCGACTGCCCCAACTGGAAGTTCTGCAACCCGGCGAACATCGCCGACGGTGAGAAGCATTCCATCACACAGGTCGTGGAGAACCTCGACTGCCCCATCGGGGAGCAGATGGTCCGCGTCAAGATGGAATGAGGGCGCTCCCGCACAGCGGGTCCGCCCCTCAAAAACATTTCAGAGAATATTGTGCCAGATAAGATATTTTGAAGGGGCCGTAGCCCCTTCGGGATCAGAACTTCTCGCCGGTCAGTCTCTCGAACATGTCGGCATAGAGCTTAGCGACCTCGTCGATGACTTCCTGCGGGAGTGCCGGGATGTCGGGCTCGGGGAGTCCCTTCTCGCGGGCCTCCATGAGCTGTGCGTGGTATCCGGTCTTCCTGTAGTGCTGCCTCACGAGCTCCTTGGAGAGCTCGACGGTCTTGCCCTGCTCGTAGAGTGCGGCGTCCCACCAGCGGTCCTCGTCGAGGGTCCCGAAGGTGTCGATGATCATCAGGTTGCGGTTCTCGTCGTAACCGAACTCCTTCTTACCGTCGCAGTGGATGAGACCGTTCTTGGATGCCTCGGCGCCGATGATCTCGTCGATCTTCAGCACGGTACTCTTGATCTCCTCGTAGTCCGCGTCGGTGAGTCCGGCGATGTCCTTGGCCTCGGCATCGGTGAGCTCGCGGTCGTGGGCCTCCAGCTTGGTGGTGGCCTCGATGTACGGGCGGGGCAGCTTCTCGCCGCTCTTCAGCTCGTGGCCCTTCTCGAATCCAAGGTCCTCGACCTTAATCTTGCCCTTCTTCACGCGGTCCACCAGGGATCCCGCGGCGTAGTACCTGCAGATGACCTCCAGGGGGATCAGGTAGTTGGTTGTGTCCTCGTGTATCTTATCGTAATCCTCGATGATGTTGAACCTCTTGACCCTCATCCTGTTCGGGGGGAGGTACTCGATGAAGTGGGTCTTGATGCCTTTCTTCTCGAGGAGACCGAACCAGTGCGTGGCGGTCCTGCAGAGGCACTCTCCCTTGCGGGGAATCTGCGATGGTATGATCTTGTCGAAGACGGAGATGTTGTCGGTGAAAACGAACTCGAGGGTCTTGTCGTCCACAGCGTAGACTTCCTTTACCTTTCCTGTCCTGATGTGTTCCATGTCCGTCAATCGGACATGCACTATAAAGGCTTTTATTCGCGCCCGAGCGGGCGTCTCTCCATCATGCGCGAGGAAACGTCAGCGGTGACCAGCACGCCCCCTCCCGAACGTCCGAGTATCATCGATACGGCCTCGTCCGCCATCAGAGAACCTATGAGCGAGACGGCGGGAGCGTATGACGCATGGGGCCCGTCCTCTCCCCTGACGACCGATTCCAATGTGACCGGCGAATCGGGACGGAATGCCATGACCTGTCCGAAGGTGCCCTCCACTCCCCCGTGGATGAGTGTCTTCCCCATGCGCCTGCATGATTGTGCCAGCACGTGTCTGGAGGATACGCTGTCGAGGCAGTCGATGACGATGTCCCCCTCCGATACGATGCCGTCCGCGTTCTCCGCATCGAGCATGCACCTGTGCTTCGCGACGGATGCCTTCGGCTGCGCGTTGAGGATCCACTCCTCGGCGCTGTCCACCTTGTGATGGCCGAGACGGCCGAAGTGTATGAACTGCCTGTTGAGGTTGGATTCCTCGACCACGTCATGGTCGACGAGGACGAACGATCCGACCCCTACGGAAACAAGATTCGCTATGACCTGGGAACCTAGCCCTCCGCATCCGACGATGACCACGGTGGAATTCCAGAGCCTGGACTGCTCCTCTTCGCTGAAGAGTGCCGACTGGCGCGAGTAGCGTTCAGAGTCCATTCTCAATCTCCAGGATCTTCATGATCGCCCTTGCGGCCGCGGCCACGGACGATGCCCTGACCATGTCCCTGTCCCCGCCGAAGCGGTTTATCGACGATACCGTGTTGACGCCGTCGGTGGCCGCGATGCAGACCATCCCGACGGGCTTCTCGTCGGTCGCCCCTCCGGGGCCCGCGATACCCGTGACGGATGCGGCTATGTCCGAACCGAACACCCTGCGGGCGCCGGCCGCCATCTCCTTGGCCGTCTCCTCCGATACCGCGCCGTGCTCCATCAGCGTATCGTGCGACACGCCGAGGATCTGCTCCTTGGCCTGATTGGAATACGTGACCGCACATCCGAGATAGAATTCCGATGCGCCGGGACGGGAGGTGATGAGCTGCGAGATTAGTCCGCCGGTACAGGACTCCGCAAGTGCCAGCGTCTTGCCTTTGGAACGGAGGTACTCTGCTATGAGGACCAGGTCACCATCTGTACTCATCGGTCTCACCGAGCTCTGTGATCCTGTTGACGCCGCCGCATTCCCTGATGACCTTCGCCACTGCGTCGGGCACGAGGTGCTCCCACTCGCAGCCTTCCCTGATCCTTCTCCTGACCTCGGTCCCGGAGTATTCGGACCTGTTGTACAGCGGGGAGTCCCTGACCTCGTATCCGGCCTCGAAGAACAGCCTCCTGGTGTAGGGGTTGTTGGAATAGACCACCTGGAAGGGAGGGCACATGGACTTGACCTGCGACACCCACACGGAGTACCTGTTCAGGTCCTCGATGGGGACGATGTAGTAGTTGGCGTACCCCTCGCTCCTGAGGGCCTCCGCGATCATGTGGTAGCGCTCCCCTGCCGTGAAGGGATCCTTATCGGTGTGGGAGTACTGGGCGCTTCCGATCCCGATGATGACGTGGTCGCACTCGGCGAAGATCTTGCGGAGGACCTCCATGTGGCCGTTGTGGAACGGCTGGAACCTTCCGATGATGAGGCCGTTGCGGGTCATCTCACTCCTCGGCGGGCGCCTCCCCGGCGTCCTCGGGCTCCTCCGGAGGGACCTCGGTGACGGGGCCCTGTGCGGGGACCTCGACGGTCATGACGGGCTCGGGGACGGTCTCCTTGGGGGCCTCCTTCCTGGGCTCGTACTCGACGACCTTCGGGGGGACGAGCTTCTCGGCGGTGGATCCGTCGGGGTTGAGGTCGCTCATCCTGTCGAGGTACTCCTGCTTCTTGGGGCAGTCCATGAATGCATACTCGATAACATCGCGGATGGTCTCCGCGAGGATGATCTCCATGGTCTTGTAGTACTTGGTCTCGATCATGACGTCCTTGGCGTTGATCTTGGGTATGATCGCCCTGGTGAGTCCGGATGCGGCCGCGGCCTCGAGCTTGGCGGTGATGCCTCCGACGGGGAGGACCTTCCCGCGGACGTTGAGACTTCCGGTCATGGCGATGGTCTGGTCGATCGGGATGTTGTCCAGTGCTGAGAGGATGGCAGTGGTCATGGTGACCGATGCGCTGTCCCCCTCGACACCGTCGTAGGTCCCGATGTACTGGAGGTGGATGTCCTTCTCGTTGAGGTCGCTGATGGCGTACTTCTTCACCACCGAGGAGATGTTCTCCACGGCCTCCTTGGCGATCTCTCCGAGCTTTCCGGTGACGAACATGCCGCCCTTCTTGCTGGGCGACGGGGTGACCTCCGCCACGAGGGGGAGGACGATACCGGAGTACTCGGCCATGTTGGAGCTTGCGTTGAGGGCGGCGAGACCGTTGATCATACCGACCTCGTAACCGGAGGTGCGGAAGGTCTCGTATGCCTTGCTCCCCTCGACGGAACGGTCGGCGATCTGCTGCTCGAGGCTCCTTGCGATGGACCTCGCGAGGATGACGTCGTCCCTGGTGACGATGTTCCTCTTGTCCTGTACGGCCATGTCTCCCGCGACGCGGACAAGACCTCCGAGCTCCCTGAACCTGAGGGTCAGCTTGCCCTTCCTGCCCGCACGGCGCTGGGCCTCCCTGATGATCTCCGCGCTGGCGTACTTGTCGAAGGGCGGGATCTTCCCGTCCTTGCGCACCTCCTGCGCTATGAACCTGATGACGTGCTTGCGGTTCTCGTCGGTGTCGTCCATGGTGTTCCTCATGTACACCTCGTAACCGTAACCTCTGATCCTCGATCTCAGGGCGGGGTGCATCCCTTTGATCGCATCCAAGTTGCCTGCGCAGACGAGGATGAAATCGCATGGCACAGGCTCGGATTTGACGAGAGCGCCGGAAGACCTCTCGGACTGTCCGGTAATGCTCATCTGCTTCTCCTGCATGGCAGTGAGGAGAGCCTGCTGGGATTCCATCTTGAGGACGTTGATCTCATCGATGTACAGGACACCCTTGTTGGCTTTGTGGATGGCTCCAGCCTCTATCCTGCTGTGGGACGGGGTCTCAAGGCCGCCTGATTGGAAAGGATCGTGCCTGACATCGCCCAATAAAGCTCCGGCATGGGTACCTGTGGCATCCACGAACGGCGGCATCTCTCCGGCGTCATGGCCGACGAGAAGCTTGGGAACAAGTGCATCCTCGTTCTTCGTCTGCATAGGGGTCCTGAACAGCATTATTATGATGAATGCGCCCAGCATCGCCGCCAGCGCGATCATGAAATTGTTGAATATGAAAGAACCCACCAGACCGAGTATTATCAGCGCCATGCAGGCATAGACCCACATCGTGTTGGACTGGTTCTTCCTGGCGGCCGCGGCGGCTTTCTGTTCGGCGACAAGCGTCTTGCCCTTACCGGCGGGGAATACCCTGATCCTGGGCTCATTGTTATCCTCAGGATTGTTGTAAGCGACTATATCTTGGAGATCCTCGGAAGAAAGGCTTTCGACCATGGAGTTAGCGAGCATGGATTTCCCCGTCCCAGGCTCGCCTATGAGCATCACATGCCTTTTCTGAGAGGCCGCCTTCCGCATGACTTCCACGGCATCGTCCTGTCCGATCACGCGATCCGTCATGGAATCGGGGATCCTTATGTCGGCCGTGGTATCGAAGGTCTGCTGTTCCGCCCACTCCTCGACGGAAATCTTTGACCTCTCAACGTCTTTCTCTTTCATATTTCAATGACCCCATTTGAACAGTTTGTTCTTTTATAAAAAGATTTCTTTATTTCCTCTCAGAAATTCCCTTGCCTCACTCCGACGAACAGAGCGAGCACGACTATCGCGGAAATCACTGCCATCGTCAATACTGGACCGTATTTCTTATAAAAAGGCGTATCGTCTGGATATGGATAGCCTTCCCTTTCCTAGCTGGGCGGAACCAGCCCGTTCGGATCTTTGAGATCCAGATCTTCATAATATACGGACGCGAAAGCCGAGCCCGATGCGGGCGTAGCGCTTCCGACCATGGTCAACCCGTTGATAACGTCCACTGCATACCATTTCTCGTCTGCGACGCACTCGTTCCAATAGGCGACCTTCCCGTCCGAGGAATCGCCGTAGAACATGCCTTTGACTGTGACCGCTTCCAAACCGTTGTTCGAAGCGACATACGTGAATGCGGCGGCGATTCCGGCGGAAGACGACGACCTTTTCACGAGCGCATCGTAAAGATCGCTGATCTCCCCCTCCTCATCATCCTTCTTGGATATGCCGGAAAGATCCTTGGCAATCGATTTCGCTTTGGACGAATCGCTCCCCGAATAGGTTTTGAGGGCATCTTTGACGGAATCCAATGTCTTCTGCACTGAATCGGCGTATTTTTCCTGCACTGAAATCTGGAACGACACCGATCTGACGGCGTAATAGGTCGTGGGATCCCCGGTCAAAGTCACCGACGTTATTTCGGACTCGACCTCTATTCCTTTCACTGGGAGGTCCCAAAGCCATATGCAAAAGGGATCGCTCAGATAAACGGCAGCGGCCGCATCGTTGGCTTCGGAGGCGGCGTATCCTTTCGCTTCCTCTTCGCTCAGGAAAAGGACTACATTCGGGAATTCCGCTGAGATTGTCTGGGTGGCATCCACGCTTCCCGATAGATTTGAGATTTCCGCGTATACCGCCGACGAATTCGCATCCAGCTGCGATACGTAAACGTCGCTCGCGCCTTCCGAGTCCGCGGACTGGACGGATAGCGCGAGAAGCATCGCTGCCGAGATAGCCAGAAACGCCCAGACCCATTGTTTCATGCTTGGGCTATATTGGGATTATAATTAAAGATACCCTATGTCAGAAATAAGGACCGCCATGTTATTATCGAACTGGACATATGGAAGAGCATATGCGGGTCGACGAATTGAACATCCCCGAGCGCATCGCGGAAGCGCTAAAGGCCGAAGGCTTCCTGGAATTGCATCCCCCTCAGGCGGAGGCCATTCCGGTGGCGTTGGAGGGGAAAAGCGTCGTAGCCGCTATACCGACCGCCAGCGGGAAATCCCTCATCGGGTACATTCCGGCGCTGAAAACGATAACCCGCGGAAGCAAAGTCCTGTACATAGTGCCTCTGAAGGCGCTTGCATCGGAGAAAAAGGACGATTTCGATAGATTCTCCGATTTGGGGGTGAAAGTCCATCTCAGCTCGGGCGACCTGGACGCCGAAGACAGAGGCATCTCAGAAGCCAACGTGGTGGTCGCGACCTCCGAAAAAGCGGATTCGATGATCCGCCATGGCAGCGAATGGATCCGCGACGTCGGTTTGGTAATCGCGGATGAGATCCACATGATTCACGACCCTGGAAGAGGCCCGACCTTGGAGGTCGCCCTGACCAAACTCATGCGCAGGAACAAAGACCTCCAGATAATCGCCCTGTCCGCGACCATATCCAACGCCGAGGACCTCGCCGAATGGCTCCATGCCGAGCTCATAAAAAGCGACTGGCGCCCGATTCCGCTCAAAGAAGGCGTCTATTTCGACGGCACCATAAGATTCGGGGACGGAAGCAGACGGGAAGTCGAATCGACCGGCAAAGATGAGGTCTGGAACCTTGTGGAGCAGACGATCAGAGAGGGCGGCCAAAGCATAGTGTTCGTGAACAGCAGGCGCTCCACGGAATCCTTGGCCGCCAGATTCGGCAAGCCGCTGTCCAAGATAGTCGGCACAAAGCTATCCGGAGCAGAGGCATACATCCTGGAGGGAGAGGCCGAATCCACAGCATCCGGAAGGAAGCTGGCCGAATGCGTGAGATGCGGGGTGGCATTCCACAACGCCGGGCTCACATACAGGCAGAGGAAGTTCATCGAGGATGGCTTCCGCCAAGGCAGGATAAAATGCATAGTGGCCACCCCCACCCTCGCAGCCGGGATCAACCTCCCAGCAAGAAGAGTGGTGATCAGAGACACGACGCGCTTCGAGACAAACGCAGGCAACGTGCCGCTCCCCGTAATGGAGATAAAGCAGATGAGCGGCCGCGCCGGCAGGCCGAGATTCGATCCGTATGGGGAAGCCGTCCTGATAGCGAAGAACATCAACGACGCCGACCATCTGATGGACGATTACGTAAACCACGACACAGAAAGGCTTACATCCAAGCTCTTCGGGGAGAATGTCCTCAGAAGCCATATGCTCGGACTGATAGCCACCGGAGACGCCTGGTCCGAAGATACGGTCCTGGATTTTCTCAGGGACACCTTCTTCGGGACGACCTCGCAGATGTTCGGGATAGAATCGGTTGTGGAAAGGACCATCGGATTCCTCGAAGAGGAGTGCATGGTGGTCCGCGAAGGGAGCAGGATAGTCGCACTCCCGTTCGGAAAAAGGATCTCCGACATGTGCATAGATCCGATTTCCGCGTCGATATTGAGGGATGCGGTGATGAAGATAAGGGACGACACCGAGACGTTCCCGATCCTAGTCGCTGCCGCCATGACCCCCGATGTGCTGGGCATGTTCCCCAAGAAATGCGACGGGGATTCCCTTACGGCCGCCGCCGCGAGGATGGATGACGCGTATCTCGTGGATCCCGATGACATCGAAGATTACGACCCCGAATTCCTTTACAGCGACCTGAAGACGGCTCTGCTGGCCGAGAGATGGATCGAGGAGATTCCAGAGGAGATCATCACCGATGAGATGGGGATTGGCCCCGGCGACATAAGATCAAGGATCGACATGATGGACTGGATCCTGTACGCCATGGGCGAGATCGCCATGATATTCAACCCGGACGCAACCGTGAAGATCAAGCCACTGATAACCAGGATCAGATATGGAGTCAAAGAGGAGCTCCTGGGTCTGGTCGGATTCCGCGGAGTGGGACGCAGCAGGGCTAGAGTCCTGTTCGACAGCGGGATCGAAACCGAGATGGATGTGATGGCCGCCGATGAGTCTTTCCTCGCCGATCTCCCCAAGATAGGGAAGGCGCTGGCCAAAAGCATGAAGTCGAAATTCGGAGGGGGAAACCATGCTCAGGAGCCTTCTGCACAGCCTTCGTTCTCCTCCGACATGCCCGACGAGGAGGAGGAAACCATGCTGATCGCCATGGCCGAGGAATACGGCATGGCGGCGGAAGAGAAAATTCCCGAGCCGGATCCGGAGAAACCGAAGAGAACCAAGAAAAAAGCGGATATAGACGCCGGGGGACCCCGGCAGTCCAATCTGTTTGATTTCTGACCTCTCACTGGGAGAGGATGCGCTCGACTTCTGCGACGGAATTGCCGCATTTGATCGGGGGAGCGCAGTTGTTGATGATGGTGTCCGGATCCTTGAGGCCGTTTCCGGTGCAGATGCAGACCGCCCTCTCATCCCTGTCGGCGATGCCCATCTCGCGGAGCTTCTTCAGTCCGGCCACGGATGCGGCGGAAGCAGGCTCGACGCAGACGCCCTCTTTCCTTCCGAGGAGCTGCTGTGCCTTGATGATCTCGTCGT